>Ga0184633_10000662_pt1 | contig 13027 bp, 12 predicted proteins | sample PLM31_170_b1_FD_133156 | JGI IMG/M metagenome (GOLD analysis project Ga0184633, IMG submission 133156) | Groundwater sediment microbial communities from an aquifer in East River, Colorado, USA - PLM3-1_170_b1 | ecosystem: Environmental > Terrestrial > Soil > Riparian zone | place: USA: East...
CTCAGGTTCGGAGGATTGTGTCGCAGGCGGGGCCCTGTGCCCGGTTTACCTTCTGCGGCCTCTACGGCCTGGTCGGTGCTGATAATCGTCTCTATTTCTTCGAATGGATGAATCCCAGAACGATCCAGCTCTGGACGAGCGACAGAACGCCCGAGGGAACCGTACCCCTGGGAACTTTTTCTCCAGCTGCGTCTTTCTTCCCGCGTCCGCCAGCGGCCCTCGGAACGATCGGTGGCCGTCTTCTCTTCTCCACGAGTGGCACGAGCGGGGATCCAGGAGATTTGTGGGTTTCGGATGGCACGGCGGAAGGTACGACTCTCTTGCTTCCGTTGGCGTCCGGCATCGCCTCGGTCGGAACGATCGCGGGGGTCTATCACTTCATGGCACGGGACGCGCTTTGGAGAACCGATGGAACGCTCGCCGGCACGGGAAAACTGTACGAGCCGCTGACACCGTTTTGGTTCGAGCGCGCCGGCCTCACCGGCTCTGACGGAGCCCTCTACTTTTCAGCCTGCGATGCGGCGCACGGCTGCGAGCTGTGGCGGACGGACGGGAGCGGAGCAGGGACTAAGTTGTTGAAAGACATCGTTCCCGGAGCCAATAGCTCCTATGCCTCCCGATTCGTCCTCTGGCGGGATGGGGTCTTCTTTGTCGTAGGGAGCGCGATTTGGCGGACGGACGGCAGCGAAACCGGCACCCGGCTCGTCACGGATCTGAGAGTGACGGCGCGTACCGCAGGCTCCCGGGCGAGACCAGTGGCTGCCCTCAACGAAACCGTTTTCGTCGTAGCCGACCATCCCTCCGGGACGGCTCGGCTCTGGGAGAGCGACGGAAGCGAGAACGGGACCGTCCTGCTCCACGAAGCCATGAGCCCTGTGGGCTTCCCGGGCAGGACGGGCTTTGCCGTCCTTGGACCTTTGCTGCTCTTCGGCGGTTACCTCGACCGTTTTGGGCTCTGGCATTCCGACGGGACCCCTGCCGGAACGCAGCTCGTCAGAGCGCTTGGGGAGGACTCTCCCTTCGTGATCTCGCGAGTCGGCGAGAAGGTCTTCTTCTTGACCTCGGGCGTTGAAGGAATCTCTCTCTGGGCGACTGACGGCACACCGGAAGGGACGCGGCTCATCCGGTCTCTGTCTCAGGGCTCCCGGTCGTCTGACTTTGGAGTCCAGCCACCCGAGATTTTCGCCGAGCTCGGAGGCGTGGTGTTTTTCTTGGTGAGCACGACGTCCGAGCTGTCGCTCTGGCGAAGTGACGGGACGGAAGCGGGAACGTCTCGAGTCTGGATGCTTCCAAGTGAGAGTTCCTCGGTGCTCCGAAGGACCGGTCCATTTCTTTACTTCACTTCCCGCCTTTCCGGCACGACACTCTGGAGGAGCGACGGAACTGAGGCAGGGACGGTGGAGATCCATCGAGCCCCGATGGTGTCAGAGCTCGCCAGCGTGGGCAGCCAGCTTTTTTTCACTGTTGGACCCTCGGGCACACCGCCCGATGAGCTCTGGAAGACGAATGGCAGCCTTGCGGGGACCTCGCGGGTCAAGAGCTTCCGCGAGTCTGGCGGCTTTCTTTCCCGCGAGATGGTTCGTTTTGGCGAAGGCGTGTACTTCGCTGCCGATGATGGTGTGCATGGGTTGGAGCTGTGGCGGAGCGACGGAACCGAGGCCGGAACCGCCATGGTTCGCGATATCGCCCCGGGACGGGTCGGCTCTTCCCCCGGAAGCTTCGCACCCGTGGGGCGCTCGCTCTTCTTCGCGGCCTCGGACGGCATCCACGGCCATGAGCTCTGGACGTATGACGGCACGACGGAAGCCCCCCGCCTTTTCCAGGACCTGGCCCCTGGACCCGGATCCTCCTCTCCCTCTGGTTTCACCGTCGCGGGAGGGCGCGTCTACTTCTCCGCTGACGACAACGTTTCAGGCCGAGAACTTTGGGCGGCTCCTGCTCCGGGGATTGCGCTCCCGCGGAGAGGGCCACGGATGCCACGGATCGTTCCGCCTCGTGGGATGGGCTCGCGGCCTTGAGACCGCCTAGGACAGCTCCAGCATCCGGAGCAGCGGCTTCTCGGCCGCCCGGCGCAGCTCTTCGGGGAAAGTGATCTCGGGGCGCTCGTCGCGCAGGCACAGGTAGAGCTTCTCGAGAGTGTTGAGCTTCATGAACGGGCACTCGTTGCACTGGCAGCCGTTGTCGGCGGGGACGGGGATGTACATGCGGTCGGGGGCGAGCTTCTTCATCTGGTGGATGATCCCCTCCTCCGTCGCGATCAGGAACTTCCTGCCCGGCGCGGTCGTGACGTAGCTCAGGATCGAGCGGGTCGAGCCAACATGGTCGGCGTACTTTAGGATCGCATCGGGGCACTCGGGGTGGGCGGCTAGAAGCGCGTCCGGGTGCTCGGCCTTTAGCCTCACGATCTCCCGCTCCGAAAACTGCTCGTGCACGATGCAGGTGCCCGGCCACAACGTCATCGGGCGCCCGGTCTTCTTGACCAGGAACGCCCCCAGATGCCGGTCGGGGGCGAAGAGGATCTCCTTCTCAGGCGGGATGGACGCGACGATCTTCTCCGCGTTGGAAGAGGTCACGATGATGTCGGAAAGAGCTTTCACCGCCGCGGAGCAGTTGATGTAAGTCAGAGAGACCGCACCGGGATGTTGTTCGCGCCAAGCCTGGAACGCCGCGGGAGGACAGGAGTTCTCCAGCGAGCAGCCGGCTTCGTAGTCGGGCAGAACGACCTTGCGCCCGGGGTTCAGGATCTTGGCCGTCTCGGCCATGAAGCGAACGCCGGCGAAGGCGATGATGTCGGCCTCGGCGGCCTGGGCTTTGCGGGAGAGGTCGAGAGAGTCCCCGACGAAGTCGGCCAACTCTTGGATTTCCTCTTCTTGGTAGTAGTGGGCCAGGAGGACTGCCCTTTTTTGTCGCTTGAGTTTGCGGATCTCCTCCTCGAGATCCAGGCGAGGGTCGATCGACGCGATGTCCGGAGGCGCCGGACGCGGCGGAAGGGCCGGTGAAATCGCCGGAACGTGCAGGACAGAGGAGCTCATCTCGCTGGAAGAATAACAACACACGAGCCGCGCAGAACCTTTCGAGCTGCTGGCATGCCCTCTGCTTATCGGGTTTTCATCCGATGAGCTCTGTGAACCTAAATCAACGGCCCGACCGGGTCGCGCTTCTCTTTCTGCTCGCCGTAGTCGCCCTGGCGGGCCTGGAAGTCTGGGCGATCGTCTCGCTCTTCTGAGCTTAAGGCGGGAGCTTCCTGCTATATTCGCCGGCTCGGAGGCGAAGATGGCTACCGAGGTCCAGTCGGACCGATTTCACGGCTTGCAACCCTCCGCGCTCGTCGCGGCCTACCGCAACATCTATCTCTCTCGCCGGGTTGACGATAAGGAGATCCAGCTCAAGAGGCAGAACAAGATCTACTTCCAGATCAACAGCGCCGGCCACGAGGCGGTCACGACCGCGGCCGGTATGGTGCTGCGCCCCGGCTACGACTGGTTCGACTGCTATTACCGCGATCGGGCGCTCTGCCTCCAGCTCGGCGTGACGCCCTACGAGATGTTCCTCCAGGCCGTCGGAGCCAGGGAGGACCCGGCGTCCGCCGGTCGCCAGATGCCCTCCCACTGGGGATCCAAACGCCTGAACATCATCTCCAAATCCTCGTGCACCGGCACCCAGTTCCTGCACGCGGTTGGCGCGGCGGAAGGGGGTTGGAGGAAGAGCCTGATCCCCGATCTCGCAGGGAAGGGAGGCTTCGAAAAGGACGAGATCGTCTATGTGTCGGGGGGGGAAGGCCAGACCTCGGAGGGGGAGTTCTGGGAGTCGCTCTCCTCCGCCTGCAACCTGAAGCTCCCGGTCCTGTATCTCATCGAAGACAACGGCTACGCCATTTCCGTCCCGGTCGAGGTCAATACGCCGGGCGGCTCGATCTCGAGGCTCCTGCGCGGGTTCCCGAACCTCTTCCTGGCGGACGTGGACGGCTGCGATTTTCTCGAGTCCTGGGACGCCCTGCGATACGCCGCCGAGTACTGCCGCGCCCGCATGGGCCCGGCCTTCGTGCACGCGCACGTCATCCGCCCCTACAGTCACTCCCTCTCCGACGACGAGGCTCTCTACCGGCCGAAGGCGGAGCGCGACCGCGAGATCGAGCGCGATCCCGTCGTGCGAGGGGAACGGCTGCTCTTAGAGAACGGGATTCTCTCCGAGCAGGAAATGGCGAAGCTCAAGGAAGAGGTGGACGCGGAGGTCAGCGAGGCAGCGGACAAAGCGCTCGCAGCCGAGCTGCCCGCCCCCGAGTCGGCCTACGAGTTCGTCTATTCCCCCGATGTGAACCCGACGGGCGAAGAGTTCGACACACAGCCCGCCGTGGCCGAAGGCGCTTCACCCACGACGATGGTAGACCTCTTAAACGCCTGTCTGCGCGACGAGATGAAACGCGATCCGAGGGTCGTCCTCTTCGGTCAAGACGTGGCGGACGCCTCGCGCGAGGAGGTCCTCGCGGAGTGCAAAGGGAAGGGGGGCGTTTTCAAGGTCACGCACAATCTGCAGCGGCTCTATGGGAAGGAGCGGGTCTTCAATTCTCCCCTGGCGGAGGCGAACATCATCGGCCGCGCGATCGGCATGGCGGTCCGCGGGTTGAAACCCGTCGTGGAGATCCAGTTCTACGACTACATCTGGCCCGCCTACATGCAGATCCGAAACGAGCTCTCCAACCTGCGCTGGCGCTCGGGCAACGCCTTCTCATGCCCCGTCGTCGTGCGCGTGCCAGTCGGCGGATACATCGGAGGCGGCGCCATATACCACTCGCAGTCCGGCGCTGTGCTGATGACACACATCCCCGGCCTGCGGGTCGTTTTGCCTTCGAACGCCCTTGACGCAAATGGTCTGCTGCGTACCGCGATCCGCTGCGACGACCCGGTCCTCTTCCTGGAGCATAAACACCTCTACCGGCAGACGCACAACAAGGGGGCGTATCCGGGGCCGGACTACATGGTTCCCTTCGGGAAGGCCTCTGTGGTGACGGAGGGGAAGGACGTCACGCTCATCACCTACGGCGCGACGGTCTATCGCTCGTGGCAGGCTGCGAAGGCGTTTACGGAGGAGACCGGCAAAACGGTCGAGATCCTGGACCTGCGGAGCCTCTCCCCCTACGACTGGGAGGCGATCTCTCGTTCGGTCAAGAAGACGAACCGCGCCCTGATCGTTTACGAAGACCCGATCTCCTGGGGCTACGGCGCGGAGATCGCGGCGCGCATCGGGTCAGAGCTCTTCCCGTATCTGGACGCACCCCTCGAGAGGGTTGCGGCGACGGACACCTTCGTGGCCTACCAGCCGCGCGTCGAGGACTTCATCCTGCCGCAGGCCTCCGACGTCAAGAAGGCCCTCGAAAAGATCTCGGCGGTCTAAATGGCCTCGTCCGAGCGCGCCGCCCGTCTGGAAGAGCTCCGGGAGAAGGATCCCGCCAACTCGCTCACGCTCTTCATGCTCGCCAACGAATACTTCAAAGAAGGGCGCTTTACCGACACAATCGCTGTCTTGCGCGACTACTTTGCGCGCGCGAAGGACGAAGGCGCCGCCTACCGGCTCCTCGGCTACTCTCTTCGAAAACTAGGGGAGGAGGAGGCGGCGCGGCAGGCATTTCGGGACGGCGCGCGCGTGGCTCGGGAGCACCACCACGACGGCATGGCCGTGGAGTTCGAGGAGGAGTCACGGAAGTAACTCCCGGCGCTGTCCTCGCCGCAGGACAAAACCTCCTTTTCGGCGACAGCCCGCTCCCGCTCCCCTGAAACAACCCCTTTATTTTCTGTCCATTGACGTTGGTATGCCCGCTGCTCTTCTCCAGGACTGTCCCGGCGGCCCCCGGGGCAGAAGGAAGAGGAGAAAAATGAGGCGCCAGATGCAGATCTCACTCGATACGGTGCACAACCACCACGCCCTGCGCCGGTGCATTTCCTGCGGCACGTATACGCGGCCGTACGACGAGGTCAACGGCGCGATCCGCTGCGAGCGCTGCGCGAAGAGGGCGCGCCGCGACGGCAAGGAAGAGCCTGACGAAGACCTGAGCGCCGCGTATCTCATCCGGTAACCGGGTCGCGCCAACCGGCGGGGATAGAATCCCCGTCGGTGGTGCGATCCGACACCCAGGCCTTCCTCGTCAGACGTCAGCTCTTCTCTCCCGGCCTCTTCTCCATCACCTTTCGCGCCCCGGACCTCTCGCGCGCGATCGCGCCCGGCCAGTTCGTGATGCTGGGCCTCCCCGATCGGATCCGGCCCTACTTGCGGCGCGCCTACTCGGTCGCCGACGCGATCCCGGACACGGGCGAGGTCGAGCTCCTCGTCAAGACGATCGGCGCGGGGACCACGGCCTTGGAGACTCTTCCGACCGAGACGCCGGTCGGCCTCCTGGGGCCTCTCGGCAACGGCTTCACCGTAACAGACCTCGCGCCCGAAGACCCCGTCGCGATCGTGGCCGGGGGGATCGGGGCCGCACCGTTCCCTTTCCTCCTGCGGGCGCTCACGGCGGCAGGCGCCATCACCGACCTCTACCTGGGAGGCCGGAGTGAACGGGACCTGGCCTTCCGGGATCGTTTCGAGGGCTTGGTGAGCAGAGAGACGATCTTCGCAACCGACGACGGCTCGCTCGGGGAGCGCGGCCTCGTGACAGATGTCTTTGCCCGCCGGGCGGCGGAGCTTCACTATGTTCGCCTCTATGCCTGCGGGCCGATGCCCATGTTCGCGGCCCTAGCGCGCGTGGTGGCCGAGCTCAAGATTCCCTCCGAGTTCTCCACAGAGGCCGAGATGGGCTGCGGTTTCGGGGCCTGCCTGGCGTGCGTGATACCGGGCGTGACCAAGCCATTCCTCGTCTCCTGCCAGGAAGGGCCGATCCTCCCTCCCGAGAAAATCGCGTGGTGAAGATCCCCTCGCTTTCGGTCGAGCTGGGGCCGCTCGCCCTGGCCAACCCGATCACGACGGCCTCCGGCACGTTCGGCTACGGCCTCGAGTTCGCGGACTTCCTGGACCTCTCCGCTCTCGGAGCCATCTGTACGAAGGGTCTCTCGCTCGGGCCGCACGCCGGGAACCCGCCGCCCCGGATTTGCGAGACGGCTGCCGGAATGTTGAACGCGATCGGCCTGCAAAACGTGGGCACGGAGGTCTTTCTCGCCGAGAAGCTTCCGAGATTGCGGGAGCTGGGCGTGACCGTCATCGCCAACGTGTGGGGGGACGTCGAGGAGGACTATGTCGCTGTCGTGCGCGCTCTCGAGGAAGCCGATGGGATCGCAGCGGTGGAGCTGAACATCTCCTGCCCGAACGTCGAAAGGGGGGGAATGCTCTTCGGCAACTCTCCCTCCGCGACGGCCTCGCTCGTCGCGCGCGTGCGTGCCGCGACGGTCCGCCCCTTGATCGTGAAGCTTTCTCCCAACGCCCCGGACCTGGTCGAATCCGCCCGCGCGGCGCACGAGTCGGGCGCGGACGTCCTCTCTCTGATCAACACGCTCGTCGGGATGGCGATCGACCCCGAGACGGCGCGACCGAGGCTTTCTTTCGGCACGGGCGGCCTTTCGGGGCCGGCCATCAAGCCGCTCGCCGTGCGGATGGTCTATCAGGTCGCGCGCGCTCTGCCGGGTGTGCCGCTCATGGGGATCGGCGGAATCTCCGACCTCTCGGATGTCCTGGAGTTTCTGGCCGCCGGCGCGACAGCGGTGCAAATCGGCACCGCGAACTTCCGCGATCCGTCCGTCTCCGGGCGCCTCGTGTCGGAGCTTTCCGCCTACTGCGAGGCACGCCGGGTCTCCGTCCGGGAGCTCGTCGGCCGGGCCCACCGCGCGGCGGCTCCGGCCTCCGACGCGGGGGCGGAAGGGTGAGCGTTCCGGAGGAGAGGCTCTGCGTCGCGCTCGACTTTCCTTCACGCGGGGAAGTCCTCGCCGCCGCGCGGCGGTTCTCGGGCCGCGCTGGGTGGCTCAAGGTCGGCCTGGAGGCCTTCGTGGCCGGCGGGCCCTCACTCGTCAAAGAGGTGGTCGCGACGGGCGCGCGCGTTTTCCTGGACCTGAAATTCCATGACATTCCGAGGACAGTCGCGGGAGCGGTGGCTGCGGCCGCGCGATCCGGCGCGGCGATGGTCAACGTGCACGCCGCGGGAGGCCGGGCGATGCTCGAGGCGGCGCGCGAGGCCGCGGCCACGAACGGCGGCATCAAGCTCGTCGCCGTGACGCTCCTGACCTCACTCGATCTCGCCGCACTCTCCGATCTTCCCTTCGCGGGCCACCCGGAGGGAATCGCGCGACGCCTCGCGCTTCTCTCCAAAGAGTGCGGCTTGGAGGGCGTCGTCTGCTCGGCTGACGAGCTGCCCGCGATCCGCGCCGCTTGCGGCCGGGATTTCTTCACCGTGGTGCCCGGGATCCGGCCCGCGGGAGGTGAGGCCTACGACCAGAAGCGTGTCGCCACAGCCGCCGTGGCGCTCCAGGCCGGGGCGGACCTGCTCGTGGTCGGCCGGCCGATCACGGCGGCGAGCGATCCGGACTCCGCGTTGGACAGGGTCCTCGTCGAGATGCGATCAGCGCCGCTGTAGGATGGTCCGCCGTGAGCGACTGGCGCGAACGCCCCGAGAAGACCTGGATCGTTGGTCACCGCGGAGCGCCTCGCCGCGCGCGGGAGAACACCATCGAAAGCCTCGACTGGGCGGAGAGTCTCGGCGCCGACGCGGTCGAGTTCGACTTGCGCCAGACACGCGACGGGGAGGCCGTCCTCTTCCACGACGAGGAGATCGCGATGGGCTCGCAGCACGTGCCCGTTCGGAGCTTCACGGCCCGCGAGATCGAGAGGCTCACGCTCTCCTCGGCGCTCGGCGAATACCGCATCCCGAAACTGGAGCAGGTCTTCCACCGCTACGGACCGGCGCTGAAGTACGTGATCGAAGTCAAGGTCACGCCTTCCACGCAGCTCTCCTTGATGACCCGACGCGTGGCGCGCCTGGCCGCGGAGTACGGCGTCTCGCGCCGCTGCCTCGTGGCCTCCTTCGACGCGGAGCTCTTGAAGAAAATGCGCGAGGTGGCGCCCGATATTGCCACGAGCTTCCTCTTCGATCACCCCGTGGCGCTGCCCGAGCCCGGGCGCCCGACGCCCCTCTTTCCGCCTGTGGACGGCATCGGGCCGCGCAAGGACCTGGTCACGGCGCAGCTTCTCGAGCACGCGGCCGAGGCCAGGCTGTCCGTCCATCCCTGGACGGCTGACGAGACGCCGGAGATCCGTCGGCTCCTGGAGGCGGGGGTCTTTTCGCTGACGACGAATGCCCCGGAGGTCGCGATCCGTATCCGCGACGGAGCTCCGGAGGCTGAAAAGGGCGTGACCCTGCTCGAGAGAGGGGATTCCGGGTACGGCACACCGAGTTAGTTTTGTTTTTGGCGGAGACCTCTTTCCGCCAGGGAGGAGAAAATGAAGTCGATCTCAGCGGGCGCCCTGGTCCTGCTCGCGGCGCTCTCGGGTTCCGCCCTCTCTTCCCGGTCGATCGAGGCGACGTTCGTCGCGACCGTCCAGGAGGTGCCGGCCGGCCTCGAGCGCCTGGAGGTCTGGATCCCTCTTCCCTCGGGCGCGCCGAGCCAACGGGTCGAGATCCTGGATGTGGTCAGCCCGTACACCGCGAGCGTACGCCGCGAAGGAGAACACGGGAATTCGTATCTCTACCTGACGGCGCACAATCCACGCCCCGGGGAGCTTGCGGTCAAAGTGCGCTTTGAAGCCGAGCGACACGAGGTCCTGCGCCCCGCCCTGCGGCGCGCCGGCCAGCGGTCCGAGTCCCTCGAGGATCTGGGCAAGTACCTCAGGGCTGACCGCTTCGTCACTCTTTCACCACGTGTCCGGGGGCTCGCCCGGCAGGTGACCTACGGACACCGTTCCCCGGAAGCGAAGGCCCGCGCGATCTACGACTACGTCGTCAACACGATGACCTACGACAAGACCGCGCCGGGTTGGGGCCAGGGGGACACGGAGCGCGCCTGCGACGTGCAGAAGGGAAACTGTACCGATTTCCATTCGCTCTTCATCTCGCTCGCCCGCGCCGAGGGGATTCCGTCCCGCTTCGTGATCGGGTTCCCGCTCCCCAAGGACCCCGAGGGCAAGGTTCCGGGCTACCACTGCTGGGCCGAGTTCCACATTGCCGGTAAGGGTTGGGTGCCGGTCGATGCCTCGGACGCGTCGAAGTCCTCCGACCCGGGCAGGCGCGACTACCTCTTCGGCAACCTCGACCCCGACCGGATCCAGTTCACCGTGGGGCGGGACTTAAAGCTCGACCCGCCTCCCTGCGCCGAGCCGCTCAACTACTTCATCTACCCGCACGCCGAAGGAGACGGGAGGGTGCTGAATCCCGTGTCCATCCGTCTCGAGTACCGGGATCGCATTACGAAGAGAGCGGCTCTGAAGGGGTAAATTCGAATTTCGAATTTCGAAATTCGAAATTGTTAGGGCTGGATCGTGACGTGCGTCCCGCCGTAGACCTCCAGCGCCGCGCCGGTGATGGCGGCGGCGTCGTCGGAGGCGAGGAAGAGGACCGTCTTAGCGACGTCGCGGGGCCAGAGCTTCTCGGCCAGGGGGGCGGAGCGGTCAGCGGCTCCCGTCTCGTCCAGTCGGTTTTCCACCGTCCCGGGACACACGGCGTTGACCGCGATGTTGTGCTCGCGGAACTCGCGGGCGAGGCTTTGCGTCAGGCCGATCAGCCCGAACTTGGCGGCGCTGTGCGCCGCGACGTTGGCATCGCCGCGCATCCCGTGGATCGAGGAGACGTTCACGATGCGCCCGCGCCCCCGGGCGACCATCCCGGGAAGGACGGCGCGGCAGAAGCTCGCCGCGCCAGTCAGGTTGGTGGCGATGACGCGGTCCCAATCCTCGGCGGATACCTCAAGGAAGGGGCGCCAGAGAAAGACCCCCGCATTGTTGACGAGCACATCCAGCGGGCCGAGCTCGGCCTCCGCCCGGGCGACGCACGCCTCCGCCGCCCCGGCGGCGGTGACGTCGGCGGTGAGCGCGAGGCCCCGCCCCCCGCTCTGCTCGAGGAGCCTCGCCGTTTCACCGATGCCCTTCTCGGTGCGCGCCACGAGCGCGACCTTCGCTCCTTCTTCCGAGAAGCGCAGGGCGATGGACCTCCCGATCCCGCGGCCCGCGCCGGTCACGAGGACCGTTCTGCCGGCGAACTTCATTCCGCGATTCTCCCGAGCTCCTCGAAAAGCTCTTCGGAGAAGAGCGCGGCACCGCCCCGCGCCGAGAAGACCGGGCCTGCGGCGAGCGACGCCTTCTCCTCCTGTGGCGCCGGGCGGTCCACTTTGACGCGTACGATCGCCAGGGGAAAGATCTGGCGGTTGAGATCGCAGTCGCAGGTTCGGCCACGCCCGGCACTGGCCTGAACCCACACCGCGCGGTTCCGCGCGAGGTACAGAAGAGTGGCGTTCTTTCGGCGGATCAGGTTTGCCGCGGTGCGGCTGCCCGATTGCACGGCGACGGCGAGGTTCCGTCTGGATGTCGCTCGGACCTCGCCGAAGGTTAGAAGCGCCGCGCGGGGAAAGCCCTCGGGGTCCACCGTCAGAAAGGGAAGGACGGCTCGCGAGCGGGAGCGGAACGCCCGGCCGGAAAAGAGAGCCGCCAGTTCCGGCGGGAGGCGATTCGATTCCGGCATCGGGCAAGTTTAGCTCCTCCGGGCATATGATCGGCGAATCTTGAAGGCGCACTGCGCGGCGATGCTCTTTCTTTTTCTCGTCTCGGCCACCTCTGGTGCCGAGCGCGACGAGAAGGCCGACGCGGTCGGAAAGGAGCTGCTCACGGCGATGGGCGGAGAGGCGGCCTTCGAGAAGGCGCGACTCTTCAGGTTCGATTTTGTCGTCATGCAGGAGGGAAAAGAGGCGGCGCGGCTGCGTCACGTGTGGGACCGCTACACGGGCGACTACCGGCTCACGGGGACCAACAAGGCCGGGGCCCCGTACACGGTCTATTTCAACGTGAACACGAGGGAGGGAAAGGCCTTCGTCAACGACCGGGCAGTCGAAGGCGAGGAGCGGGACGCGCTCCTCAAAACGGCCTACGGGCGCTTCATCAACGACACCTACTGGCTCCTCGCCCACTGGAAGATCTTCGATCCCGGTGTGAATCTTTTCTACGACGGGGAGAAAGCCTGTCCGGAGGGAGGCGCCTGCGACGTGCTGCGCCTCTCCTTCGACGAGGGAACCGGCCTGACCCCCAAGGACATCTATTGGCTTTGGATCACGCGGGACGGCAGGAGGATGATTCAGTGGCAGTACGTCCTGGGAGGCGCCCAGGAGGAGCCGACGTCGGCGCTCTGGAAGGATTGGAAAGCATTCGCCGGGCTGTCGCTCTCGCTGGAAAAGGAGATCGTCACCCGGCCCGCCGTGATCCGCTTCGAGAACGTGTCTATTTCCGCCAGCCGCGACGAAGCGCTGCTGACTGCCCCAGGCCTCGCACGCTAGTGCCGTTCCAACTTTTCTCGCTACGCGGGGCAGCCGATTGAACTACACGCACGTGCTTTTGAGCGAAGCCGACCGACGGTTCTACTAGTTGGAACGGCACTAGGCAAGCCCCTTGGCTCGAAGAGCCGGGACCCTCCGCCTCGCTTCCTTCTTCGCTCTGTCCGCCGCAGCCGCGGCGTGCGCGACTGTCCGCGATCCCGGGGTATATCTGGAGACGGTCTCGTCGAAGAGCCTCAGAAAGCCCGCCCGCTATCTCGTTCTCAAGCCGCCCTCCTACGAGACGGCTCCATCGCGGCGCTATCCCGTTCTCTACTTTCTTCACGACGGTTACGGCACCGAGGCGACCCTCGCCCGGAGGGGCATCGCGCGCGAGCTCTTCGACCGGATGCGCGACGGTCGTCTGCCCGAGTTCCTCGTCGTCGCCCCGGGAGGCCGCGGTACCTGGTTCTCCGATTTCCACGACGGCTCGCTCCGCTACGAGGAGTTCCTGGCGGGGGATCTGATCGAGCACATCGGCTCGCGTTACCGGGTCGTGCCAGGAAAAGCCGGGCGGGGCATCACCGGCATCTCGATGGGAG
>Ga0184633_10000664_pt1 | contig 12999 bp, 10 predicted proteins | sample PLM31_170_b1_FD_133156 | JGI IMG/M metagenome (GOLD analysis project Ga0184633, IMG submission 133156) | Groundwater sediment microbial communities from an aquifer in East River, Colorado, USA - PLM3-1_170_b1 | ecosystem: Environmental > Terrestrial > Soil > Riparian zone | place: USA: East...
CACATGGAGCGCTTCGTCGACTGGTATCTGTTGTAGGGCCGGCGTTTCCCACCTCCGCGCGGAAGGCTCCTTCCGCCCGCGCCACACCCCCCCGCTGAGCGGAGGCCTGCACGGAGTGCAGGCCGCAGTCGAAGCGCCATCGACTCGGGCGTCCCCAGCCCTTCGACTGCGCACTTCCGGGGGACGCTCTCTCCATTTCATTGTTCCCTGCCTGAAGAGACGGGCCTGGTGCGCTATCCTGGAGCGGCCGAATGAAGATCATCCTGTACGATGACCTGACGTGGCCGGAAGTGGCGGCGCTGCCCAGGGATCTTCCTCTGCTCATCCCGCTCGGTGATGAAGAGTACGACCTGCAGCGAGTGGCGCGGCGGCTGAAGGCCGAGACCGTCGTCACCCTTCCCGCTATCCCGTACGGTTTCCCGCGTTCGGGTGGTCTTGGAGACCTGGCCGTTGGCGCCGGTCTGATGCGGCGCGTCCTCCTGGGCGTCGTGCGCGAATTGAATTCACAGGGCTTCCGGCGCGTCTTCTTCCTGGACGGCCATCGGGTGGCGCGTCGCATGGCGCCCCGCGGCTTGCACTTCTTACAGACGGCGATCCGCGAGAGTAATTCGGGAGGCCGTTCGTGGCTTTGGCCGGCCGACTTGGTCGAGCGAGTCGTCGTGGTCAGCACCGGCCACATCGAGCAACACGGTCTTCACCTCCCGCTCGATACCGACACGTCCATCGTCGCGGCCATCGCCGCCGGCGTCGAGGCGGCGGCGATGGATCGAGTCACATGCCTGCCGACCTGGCCTTACGGGGTCAGCACGCATACCCGGCAGTATCCCGGCACGCTCAATCTTGGCGGCCGAACATTCGAGGACTTCTTCCTGGCCGTGGTCGGGCGACTGGCGGGGCTGGGAGCTCGGGCGGTGCTCTTCTCGAACGGCCACGGAGGCAACCACTCCTTCCTGGTCAATGTGGTCAAGTGGGCTGGTGAGCGCTGGCCGCAGACGTTCACCGCCACCGAATGGCTCCACACGACCGGGCCGGCGCTTGAGCGTTATCGGCAATCCGAGATCGGCGGGATGGGACACGGCTGCGAGCTGGAGACGAGCTACATGCTGCACCTGCGACCCGCATCCGTGCGCGTCGAGCTGGCCCGCCGCGAAATCGATTTCATCAGCACACCGGAGTACTACATGGATTGGTCGGAAGGTGGCCGCTTGATGGCCAACCCTCCTTGGACCGACGACACCCTCACCGGCGTCTACGGCGATCCAACACTGGCGACGGCGGAGAAAGGGCGGCTCTGGCTCGAGGCCGCCGTAGCGGAGAAAGTCGACTCGGTGGACGAGATTCTGGTGCAGCGGCGGCGGCGGGAAGTACGGCGCCGCCAGCGGGCAACTCCGGGCAGAGGAAATCGGCCCTTGTAGGATCGCTCGGCTGCTAGGCCCTCCCCGCCTCTGTCATTCCGAGCCCCCGCAGGGCGACACCTGCGCCTGCAGCTGCGCCGCATGGCGCAGGTGCAGGTGGGAATCCCCGAGGCGCGTCGGCTCACCTGGCGTCCTCGGGGACCTATTCCCGCGGCCGCATCAGATGGAGCGCTTGGGGCTCGTGTCGTCCGGCGGCAACCGAAGGATGGCTACCGTACCGCCGATGAAAGCCAACCCGGCCAACACGAACAGGGACATGTAACCGGCTGTCGCCGTTCCGGTCAGACGGTTGATCGGATCGATGATCAGGCCTCCGGTCAACCGCGCCAGCGCGCTGCCGGCGGCGGTGGCGATGTTCGCCAGGCCCAGCATGCGCGCGGCGTCCACTCCGGGGACGATTTGTGTCGCGAGCGCCCAGCTGGCTGTGACGAAGATGCCCACGGAGACTCCGAGGATCCCGCCGGCGACAAGCGCCACCGTTGTCGACGGCGCGGCGACCAGCAAGGCCGTTCCTCCGGCCGCTCCCACGCCGGCCGCCGCTACCAGGCGGCGCCGACCCAGCCGATCGGCGAGCAGACCGGCGGGGAGCGCCACCAGAATCAGCCCGATCCCCATCAAGGCCGACAGATCGGCGACGAACCGTTGCGCCTGCGCTTCGGGAAGTCGCAAGACATCGATGACGAAGAAGAGAAGGAAGGTATTGAGGGCCAGGAAGCCGCCCCAAACCAGGGCGCGATTGACGAACCACGGCCCAAAGGAGGGATGGGCGCGTCGGTCCAAAGCAAAGGCCCGGCGCAGGTCGAGACGGGCCAGGCTCGGGGAGGTGTGGGACGGGCCGGTTTCTCGCGCCACCCGGCCCACGATGACGACGGCCAGGACGACCGCCACGGCGGCCACGGTGACGGCGGCAACCAGCGCGCCCCCGGCCACCAACCTGCCGGAGATCTGGCGGCCGGCGACGAAGGCCAGGATCTCCAGCGCGGATTTCCAACCCGCGGCCGCGCCCAGTTGGCGTTCCGGGACCTGGTCGGGGAGAAGTGCCTGGCTTGGCGACTGAACCGTGTTGGCCGAGAGCTGGGTCAGGAGGAGCAGCACCAAGAGCGACCCTAACCCCGGCGCCCGCGCGATCAAAAAGAGGGCCGCAATCAGGACCGCGCCGCCGCCGACGAAATAGGGCAATCGCCGCCCCCAACGGCTTTTCGTCCGGTCGGACACGTCACCGATGATGGGCTGCCAGGCGATCGCGACCAGAATGCCCAAGAAAGTGAGCAGCCCGAAGGCCGTGTTTTTCAGCTGGGGAGCCAGTTCGAGCGTCCGGTGCCCGAGCACGGCCGGCTCGAGGGTGTTGGTGACGAAGCCCAGCGCGAACGCCAGCGCGTTGAGCGCGACCAGCCGGTGCCAGGGGAGTGTTGTGCGACTGGTTTCACCCCCACCCCCACCCTCCCCCTCACGGGGGAGGGAGCCGGACCCCCTCCCCCTGCAAGGGGGAGGGTGGGGGTGGGGGTTGATCCTCACTTCGCCTGCCGCCCCTTTCGGTATTCACGTTTGTAGTAGTCGCACCATTGCCTCACCGGGCAGCGCTCGCAGGCTGGACGGCGCGCTTGGCAAACCTCGCGGCCAAGTCGAATCAGATTCAGGTGCGCCGCCTTGTACGTCTCCGGTGGAAAGAGCGCGGCCAGTACGACGTGCGCTTGCTCGGCGCTGCCCTTGGGTGGGCGCAGCCCGAGGCGGCCGGTAACTCGATAAATGTGCGTGTCGACTGGAAAGGCCGGCATGTCGAGCGAGAACAACATAACGATCGCCGCCGTCTTGGGGCCGACCCCCTTGAATCGCAGCAGCCATTGGCGGGCCCCGTCCGGAGGCAGGCCGCGCAGGAACTCGAGATCGAGCTGCCCGCGTTCGGCCGTGATTTGGCGTAGCGCCGTCTGCAGGCGCGGTCCCTTCTGGTTGGCCAGACCCGCCGGGCGGATGGCGGCGATGACCGAGCGACGCTGCGCATCGCGCGCCGCCTCCCAGCTGGGGAAACGGAGTCGAAGGGCATCATAGGCCCGGTCGCGGTTGAGGTCGTTCGTACTCTGGGAGAGGATGGTGGAGACCAGCTCGTCCAGCGGCGGAAGGGTCCGGCGCCAGACCGGCTCGCCATAGACCTCGAGCAGCCGATCGTGGATCGCGCGGGCACGCCGGGCAAGCGCCTTCACGCGCGGATTATAGCCCGCGGCCCGCCGACCAGGTCCTCCTCCCTGACGGAGCCGTGGTTCGGGCGAAAGAGGGTACGCCGCAGTCGAAGGTCAACGTCAGGTAACGCGCTTTGATCCCATCCTGAGAGAGGCGTAGGAGTGCGGGCCGCCTATTCCTCCGGGCTGCCCCGCGGGGGCTGTGATTGACCTCGCGCCGAAGACTGCTATACTAGTGACAGTCCGCCCGTGGCATCGCCACGCGGAGCCGCACACCCCACGAGGCCGTCACCTCGACCCCCATCCCATCCCAACCCAGACCGACTCTTTTCCTCCCCGGAGCGCCCCTCCGCATAGGTCAACCTTGATCCGCCTCTTCTTTGCCACCGACGTCCACGGCTCAGAAATCTGCTGGAAGAAATTTCTCAACGCCGCAAGTTTTTACGAGGCGGAGATCCTGGTCCTCGGCGGCGACATGACCGGCAAGGCGCTCGTGCCGATTACCCACCTTCCCGACGGCCGCTGGAAGGCCACACTGCTTGAGCAGGTTTTCTGGCTCAAGGACGAGGGGGAGATCGTCGAAATGGAAAAGCGGGTTGGCAGCCGCGGCTACTACCCCTTCCGCACAACGCCAGAGGAATTGGCTGAGTTCGAAGCCGACCCGTCGAGGGTCGACATCATTTTCCGCGACAAGATGCTAGGTACGATCGACCGTTGGTTGGCGCTGGCCGACGACAAGCTCAACGGGACGGAAATTCGCTGCTACGTCTGCCCAGGCAATGACGATGCCCTAGAGACCGACGAAGCGATCCGCCATTCGCGCCGAGTGGAGTTGGCGGAAGGCAAGTGTGTCGAACTCGGCGAAGGCTTCACCATGATCAGCACGGGATGGGCCAATATCACCCCTTGGAAGACTCACCGCGAGCTTCCTGAGGACCAGCTGGCCGAAAAGATCGAAGGGATGCTGGCGCTGGTGTCCGATCCGAGCCGGGCTGTCTTCAGCTTTCACTGCCCGCCCTATGGGACAGTGCTCGACGAGGCCCCCGAAGTCGATGAAGACCTGAATATCAAAGAGGCCGGGAGGGCGTTGATCCACGTCGGCAGCACTGCGGTGCGGGACGCGATTCTTAAATACCAGCCGCCGCTCTCGCTCCACGGCCATATCCACGAGGGCAAGGGCACGTCGCGCTTAGGCCGGACCTTGGCCATCAACCCGGGGAGCCTCTACGAGCAGGGTGTGCTCCAAGGAGCGGTGGTCGAGCTGGATGAGCGCAAGGGAGTCCGCAACTACACACTGACTACGGGTTGAGGGAGAGGAGGTCTGGGGCCGACAAACTTGAGTACGCCACCTAAGTTGGGCGCCGCCTGCCTAAATCGACCAGATTTCGAAGGAGAATGTCATGGCTGAGGCAACCCTGTTCTTGCGAAAGGCGACCGGTCTCGTTCGTTCGTGGTCGGTCTTCGACGCGTTCATCTACGCTTTCTTTTCCATCAACCTGATAACCCTTGGGTTGTACATCTTCTCGCAGATGTACTACCTGGAGGGTGGCCTGGTGCCGACGGCCGTCATCAGCGGCCTCATCATCGTGGCGGAGGTCGTGGTCTACGCCGGCCTGATCGCGGTCATGCCGCGCGCCGGCGGCGATTACGTCTGGCAAAGCCGCATCCTGCGCGGCAGCCTGGGATTCGTTCTGGCCGTCACCGGCTGGTGGTTCATCCTTTGGCTGTGGACGCCGCTCTACGCCGACATGCTGCGCCATATCGCCATCGTCCCGTTACTCGGCATCCTGGGCTTGAGCACCCAGGCGGTGGCGTTCGCCTGGAGCCCGAGTGCCCTGTTCTTGGTGTGCATCCTCACCGTGGCCTTCGTCAGCGTGATCATCGGGCTTGGGATGCGGTCGTATGCCAAGGTTCAGCGCTTCTGCTTCTACGCGGGCATGGTTGGGCTGGCCGTGGTCTTCGCCGTACTGCTGTTTGGTAGCCGGGAGGCCTTCATCACTGGGCTCGAAACGCAGGCCCCGGCGATGTACGGCGTCCAGGGTGAAGGGTTATACGCCGCCACGATTGAGGCCGGCGCCGCCGCCGGGGCCGTGATGCCGATGATGGGCGGGACCATGGCGGCGATTTTCCTGGCGATGCCCTACATCGTCTTCTTCAATCTGTGGCCGAACTGGGGCGCAACGCTTTACGGTGAGGTCAAAGGCGCCGGAGACTTCAGGAAGAATTACTACGGGATGGGCCTGGCGCTGCTGATCACAACGGTGCTGGTGGTCGTCTTTCTCTTCCTGATCGACAGGACGATCGGGTGGGACTTCTACATGGGAGCGAATGGCGCCTACTGGAACACGCGCTGGGGATACGCCGCGGAGATGCCTCCCTACCCGGTATGGCCGTACCCGGCGATGCTGGCGATGTTCATGGTCCCCAGCCCGATCATCCAGGTGGTCGTGATCGTCGCCATGTCGATGTGGTTCTTCGGCTGGGCTGGAACGGTGTTCCTGTCCTCGACGCGCGTGATCTTCGCCGCCGCTTTTGATCGGGCTTTGCCGGAGGCGGTGGCCTCCATCGAGCCGCGCTCGCGCACACCGCTGTGGGCGCTGGCGCTGATGGCCATACCGGGACTGATCGTCTCCTACTTATATGCCTTCAACGTGGAGATCGCCGGTAACGGCTTCGCCAGCCTGACGCTGATGTCGACGGCCATCATCGCCGTGACCTTCCTCGGCTCGACGGTGGCAGCCGTGATGTTGCCTTTCAAGAAGAAGGACCTGTATGACTCCTCGCCGATTGCCAGCTATCGGCTGCCCGGTTGGCTAGGCGGGCTGTTGTGGCTGGCCTGCGCCGTGGTCGGCATTGTCTATCTGATCGGGCCTTGGCTGGCCACCCTCATTGTGAGCTTGGCCGCCTTTGGGGAGGCCGCCGCCGCCGGTTTCACGGCGGTCGGGGCGCTCGGTCTGGCGGTGGTGATCATCATCGCCCTGGCGGCGCTGGTCTTGTGGCTGCTAGCCTATGTCGCGCTCAATCTTATCCGCGGCCGCAGCCTACCCTTGCTCGCCGCCGCCGGGTTGATCTTCGCCGAGTTCCTGACCTACCTGTTGTACGAGTGGTTCATTGACCCGAATCAGCTCTACGGCATCAGTTACCGCAACACGGGCGCGGTGGTCTTCGCCTTGGTGATGTACGGCCTGGCGCTGGGAATCTACCTGGGCGCCAAGTACTACCGCCGCAGCCGAGGAGTGGATTTGCGCTTGGTCTATAAGGAGATCCCGGTCGAGTAGGTGGAGTCTTGGACGCCGGCCCTCTCCGGTCGACCCGGAGAGGGCCGTTCAACCAACCGATGACGATCCTGCCGGACGGCCAGGATGAGGCGCGACGGATCATTGAGGCTGCCTCTCAGCGCGACGTCATCCTGCGCGCGTTGGGAGGGTTGGCCGTGGCGCTCCACTCACCCAGCGCCACCCACCGAGGCCTTGCGCGCCCTTACCCCGATCTCGACTTCGTTTCGGGGGACCACCGCGGCTATCGTGTCGAGCCGGTTCTGGTCGATCTCGGCTATGAACCCAATCGGTCCTTCAACCTTTACAATGGCGACCGCCGCCTGCTTTTCCTCGACATCGGCAACGCCCGTCAGGTAGATGTCTTCCTCGGGATGTTCCGCATGTGCCACGTCCTGCCCGTGACGGAACGCCTGGCGACGGAACCGTGGACTCTTCCGCTGGCCGAGCTCCTGCTGACCAAGCTGCAGATCGTAGAGATGAACGAGAAAGACACGCGCGACGTGGTCGCGCTCATGCTCGATCATCCCCTGGGCGGCCAAGACGAGGAGACGATCAACTTGCTGCGACTGCAGGAGCTGTGCGGCAACGATTGGGGATTGTGGAAGACGGTCGACCTCAGCCTGGATAAGGTCGCCGAAGCCGTGACCGGCCTCGATCTTGATGCGGTGGAGCGCCGAACCGTGAGCGATCGGATTGAAGAGTTGCGTCGGTCTCTGGAGGAGGCGCCGAAATCGATTGCCTGGAGGTTGCGCGCCCGTGTGGGGGAGCGAGTGCGTTGGTACGAGGTTCCGGAGGAGGTCCGCAGGAGATGACGGCGCGGTTGGAGCTGTCGGAGCGAAGGAGGCCCAGGGTGCGTCTCGTATGCGGCAGCCGGCCTTATTGACTACCCGGGGGGACGTGCTATAGTTGACCAATCAGCTTTACGGCACAATCTCTATCCGCTGCCCATTCCCTGAGACGGCTTAGCGAGGCAAGGGCGCGCCCTGAGGGTGACCCGAAGGGCCGATCCCTTTCGTACCTGCCTCCCGGAGGTGACCCGGCGCGACATCCAACGAGTCCTTGGTTCCGAAGTTCCACCCAACTTGATCCCGCGGCTGTCGACAAATGCCCCACGGAAGGCCGCGGGATGAGGGAACGGGCACGAAAGGCCTTTCCAACCCACGGAGGATGAGATGAGAGTTCGATGGAACAAGATTCTGCCCGCCACGATTGCCGGTTTGATGTTGCTGGCGATCCTGGCGGCGTGCACACCGGCGGCGACGACCGCGCCTGAGCCGACGACCGCGCCGCCTGCAGCCGCCGATACCGCGCTGCCGCCCGAGGTTGACCCCATGGCCGACCTCGTGGCTGCCGCCCAGGCCGAGGGCATGCTGACGACCATCGCCCTGCCGCACGACTGGTGCAACTACGGCGAGGTGATCGAGGGCTTCAAGGCGAAGTACGGTATCGAAGTCAACGAACTCAACCCGGACGCCGGGTCGGGCGATGAGATCGAGGCGATCAAGGCCAACCAGGGCAACATGGGCCCGCAGGCGCCGGATGTGATCGACGTCGGCTTCGCCTTCGGCCCCTCGTCCCAGGCCGAAGGCCTGATCCAGCCCTACAAGGTCGCCACCTGGGACTCTATCCCGGATGAGGTCAAGGACCCGGATGGCTACTGGTACGGCGACTACTATGGCGTGCTGTCGTTCATGGTCAACAAGGACGTGGTCACGGGGGAGAATCCCCAAGACTGGGCCGATCTGCTTAAGCCCGAGTATGCCGGCGTCGGCCTGTCCGGCGACCCGCGCGTCTCGAATCAGGCGATCCAGTCGGTCTACGCGGCAACCTTGGCCAACGGGGGCTCGCTGGATGACGCGCAGGCCGGCCTGGACTTCTTCGCCGAGTTGAACGCCGCCGGGAACTTGGTTCCGGCGATCTCTAACAACGCCCTGGTCGCCAGCGGCGAGACCCCCATCCGCATCACCTGGGACTACAACGCCTTAGCCGGGGCGGATGGCATGGCCGGCAACCCGCCGGTCGAAGTGGTCATCCCGGCTACGGGTCGTTTCGGTGGCGTGTACGTCCAGGCGATCAGCGCCTACGCGCCGCACCCGAACGCCGCCAAGCTGTGGATGGAGTACCTGTACTCGGATGAAGGCCAGCTACTGTGGATGAAGGGCTACTGCCATCCGATCCGCGAGGGCGACATGCGCGCCCGCGGTGTGGTGCCGCAGGAGCTACTCGATAAACTGCCCGACGTCACCGGCGCGGTCTTCCCGACGCTGGACCAATTGACGGCCGCCGCGGCCCTGATCACGGAGAATTGGGACGCGGTCGTCGGAGCCGACATTAAGGCGGCTCCGTAAGTCCTGACGGTTGAACCCAGCCGACCTGGCAGACCTCTCGGACTGCCAGGTCGGCTCGCCCCGGAGCCCATGGCTGTTTCGACTGCTGGTTCGCCGTCAGTTTCGCGTCGGCTCTCGCTGGCGTGGCTGGGGCTGTTGCCCTTTTTCCTGTTCGCCTTTGCCTTCCTGATCGCCCCGGCGGCGTCGCTACTCATCGGCAGCTTCCGCGACAGCCAAGGGGCCCTGACTTTTCAGAATTTCCTCGATCTATCCACTCCGAGCATCCGCAACGCCTACTGGCTGAGCATCCGGGTCAGCGCCGTGACCGCCGTCGTCGGCGGCGTCTTTGGTTTTCTGCTCGCCTACGCCGTGACGCAGGCCGGGTTGCCGGTCTGGGTGCGCACCGGCCTGATCACCTTCTGTGGTGTCGCCTCCAACTTCGCCGGGGTCCCACTGGCCTTCGCCTTTATCCGCGTTCTGGGACGGGCAGGCGTCATCAGCCAGATGCTGAAAAACGACGCCGGTGTCGACATTTACCAGCTCGGCTTCAACCTGTACAGTTTCGAAGGGCTGAGTCTGACCTACCTATACTTCCAGTTTCCATTGATGGTGCTAATCATGGCGCCGGCGCTGGATGGGCTGAAGCGTGAGTGGCGCGAGGCCTCGGCCAATCTCGGAGCGACGTCGCTGCAATACTGGCGCCTGATCGCCCTGCCGATCCTGATGCCGTCGATCCTGGGGACGATGATCCTGCTCTTCGGCAATGCCTTTGGCGCCTACGCCACAGCCTTCGCCCTGACCGGGGGCTCGCTCAATCTGGTGACGATTCAGATCGGCGCCCAGATGCGCGGGGACGTGCTGCACAACCCGGGACTCGGTTATGCCCTGGCGCTCGGGATGGTCGTGATCATGGGCGTCGCCCTCGGGTTGTACATTTGGCTTCAGCGGATTTCCGAACGGTGGCTGCGATGAAGAAGCGGACGAACTTCTGGGGCTGGTTCTGGGTTCTGCTGGCGATGGTTTACTTCCTAGTGCCCTTGGTCGGGACCCTCGAGTTCTCGCTGGAAATGCTCCGTGGCATCCGGAGTTTCGCCGCCTATCAGGCGGTGTTCGATGATCCGCAGTTCGCCGAAACCTTCCTGTTCTCGAATCAGATGGCGCTCCTGACGATCATCGCCAGCCTGGCGCTCTTCGTCCCGACCGCCTATTGGGTCCACCTTCGTGTGCCGCGATGGCGGCCGGTGGTCGAGTTCATCACGCTCATGCCGTTCGTCATCCCGGCCATCGTCCTGGTGTTCGGGATGATCAAGATCTACAAGAACCCGGTCGTCATCGGTCCGGTCATGCTGTTGCAGGCGCCCACCAACAGTGTTCTCGGCACCAACGCGCTGCTGGTCGCCGGTTACGTCGTGCTGGCGATGCCCTACATGTACCGGGCAGTCGATACCGGGCTGCGGGCGATGGATGTCCGTACCCTGACCGAGGCGGCGCAGAGCCTGGGCGCCGGCTGGTTCACGATCATCGTCCGCGTGATCTTGCCCAATCTGCGGGCGGCGCTGCTCAGCGGAGCTCTCCTGACGTTCGCCATCGTCGTCGGAGAGCTCACCCTGGCCAATTTCCTCGACCGGCCAGCGTTTGGGCCCTATCTGTGGCTGCTCGGCCAACATCGGGCCTATGAGCCGGCGGCTCTTTCGATCATCTCCTTTGGCCTGACCTGGGCCGCCTTGGGGATGATCTACTTGGTCAGCCGAGGGCGCGGCGGCCAGGCGCAGGTGGCTGGCGCCCGCTGAAACGGTCGGCATTCACGGGGATCGACGATGGGCTTTCTAGACCTGATCAACATCCGCAAGACCTTCGGCGCCGCCGATGCCGTCGCGGAATTCAACCTCGAAGTCGAGCGGGGGGAGTTCGTTTCCTTCCTCGGGCCGAGCGGCTGCGGCAAGACGACGACCTTGCGGATGATCGCCGGCTTTGAGCCGCCCACGGCGGGCCAGATTCGCATCAACGGTGTCGACGTCACCAGCAAGTCGCCTAACCAGCGCAACGTGGGGATGGTCTTCCAGTCGTATGCCCTCTTCCCCAACATGACCGTCGCCGGCAACGTCGGCTTCGGCATGAAGGTGACGCGCCGCCCGAAGGAGGAAATCGCCGCGCGGGTCAAGGAAATGCTGGCCCTGATCCGGATGCCGGAGTTGGACAACCGATATCCCTACCAGCTCTCCGGCGGGCAGCAGCAACGGGTGGCGCTGGCGCGGGCCCTGGCCATCCGACCGCAGGTGCTGTTGCTGGACGAGCCGCTTTCGGCGCTGGATGCCAAGATCCGCGTCGAGCTGCGCGGCGAGATTCGGCGGATTCAGCGCGAGCTGGGGATCACCACGATCTACGTCACCCACGACCAGGAAGAAGCCTTATCGCTGTCGGACCGGATTGTGGTGATGAGCGCCGGCCATATCGAGCAGATCGGCGGGCCGTTCGAGATCTACAACTTCCCGAAGACGGCGTTCGTCGCCAGTTTCGTCGGCACATTGAACCAGCTGCGCTGCCAGGTGGTCGATCCCGCCGGCGGGAAGCTGAGCCTGGAGGGGCAGACGCTGCTGTCGAACAGTCCGGTGAGTGCGGCGGCGGGCCAGCCAGTGCTGGCGATGCTCCGACCTGAGGAGTTGCATTTCGGCGCGGCCAACGGGGAGAACCGTCTGGACGGCGAGGTGCTTTCGGTCGTCTTCCTGGGCGCCGTCGTACGCGTTCAGGTCGGCATTGGATCGTCGGTGCTCACACTGGACGCCCTCAATGAACGGCGGCTGACCTTGCCCAAGGTCGGTGATCGGCAGACCGTCTCGTTCCCGCCGCACGCGGTGTGGGTGATGCCCGCCTCTTGACGGCGGCCGCCGCAAGTCGGAGCACGAAAGCGAGATGCGTCGGCCCTGAGAGCAGTCGAAGGGCCGGCGCATTGCTCAAGGAGGCGAAGCGAAAGGTGGGATCGACGACGAGAGCGCCGCGCGACCTTCGGTCCTGGCTATCGTCCGCGCTGCTGATGACGGGCGGGACCCTGTTGATGGTTCTGTCGCTGACCGTCTTCCTGGCGCCGTCCGGGATCGCGCCTGGCGGAGTCTCAGGCACCGCTGTCATCCTGAACTCCGTCTTCGGTTGGTCGATCGGCTGGGTCATGCTCGTCCTCAATATCCCGTTGCTGGCCGTGGGCTTCCGCTACCTCGGCCGGTTTCAATTCCTGGTGCGGACGGCGTACGTCGCCGGCCTGTACAGCGTCGGCGCACAGGTCTTCACCGAGGTGTTGAAAGTTCCACCGATCACCGACAATGCCCTGCTCAACGCCCTTTACGGCGGCGTCATTGGGGGCATTGGATCGGGCCTGATCTACCGCGGCCGGGCGTCGGTCGCCGGGACAGGTATCCTCGCCCGCATTGTCCAGCTCAGGACAGGGATGCCCGTCAGCCAGGTCTTCCTGATGACGGACGGCGCGGTCATCCTGGCTGCCGGCATTGTCCTGGGCTGGGAGAATGGTCTGTACTCGCTGCTGGCGCTCTTCGTCTGGGGCCTGGCGACCGACTACGTGTTGGAAGGGCCGAGCGTTGTGCGCACGGCGTTTATCGTCACCGACGATCCGGACCGAGTGGCGGATGCGGTGATGCATCAACTGGGGATCGGCGTGACGGCCTGGGGCGCAGAGGGTAAGTTCACCCAGACGGCCCACACCGTGCTCTTCTGCACCGTTAGCCGCCCCGATGTGGACACCCTGCGGGCCGCGGTGGGGAAGGCGGATCCGGCAGCCTTTCTGGTGATCGGCCAC
>Ga0184633_10000665_pt1 | contig 12988 bp, 13 predicted proteins | sample PLM31_170_b1_FD_133156 | JGI IMG/M metagenome (GOLD analysis project Ga0184633, IMG submission 133156) | Groundwater sediment microbial communities from an aquifer in East River, Colorado, USA - PLM3-1_170_b1 | ecosystem: Environmental > Terrestrial > Soil > Riparian zone | place: USA: East...
AAGACGTGGCGGACGCCCTGGGCGCGGAGAACTTCGACGACCCACTCGCCGCCGGTGCGCAGAGTCCCGCTCAGGCCGGCTTCTTGCTGGGGCGCTCCGCGACCGGGAAGCCGGCCTTCTTCCACGCGGCGAAGCCGCCGTCCATCTCGTAGACGGGCTCGAGTCCCATCTGCTGCGCGACGTCGGTGGCGAGCGCCGATCGCCAGGCGCCGTTGCAGTAGAAGATGAAGCTCTTGCCGGACGCGAAGACGTCCTTGTGGTACGGGCTCTCCGGGTCGATCCAAAACTCCAGCATGCCGCGCGGGCAGTGAAACGCTCCGGGGATCATGCCCTCCCGTTCCAGCTCGCGGACGTCTCGTAGGTCTACGAAAACCACGTCGCCCTTGGCGTGTCGCGCGCGCGTCTCCTCGAGGCTGAGCGTCGTGATCCTGGATTTCGCCTCGTCCACCATCTGCCGGAAGCCCTTCTTGAGCTTCATCGCATCCGTCCTCGCGAAAAAGGTGGCTCCTCTTCGTTGACGCATATCGAACTATATGCCTCGCGCCGCCGCCGGAGATTGATGGTCTCGTCGGCCTATAGCACCCTCCTGAACGGATATATCCTACCGCACAAAGAATTTGACAGTCCCGCTCAGGTCGCAACCGCACTCAACAGCCCTGGCGGCCCTTCCGGAGCCGTGCCCTGAGAGAGCTACTCAGCCAAACGCTGCAGCATGGCGCATGCTTGGACCCAGCGACGCCGTACCAAAGGGCTCCCGCAGCCCCCGTCATCAAGGAGGACGATCCTCCTCTCGGATCTTAGTTGAGTGAATGCAGCCTGCAACCGCGGATCTCCAAGCGCAACGAAATCGACAAATTCCGTACTCTCACTAGCGTAGGCCTGGAGTGCCGTCGTTCTTGAGGAGACGAACACCATTCCCCCGTTCTGGTTTGCGGCAACCGATTTCAGCGAATTACGCCAGGATCGAGCCTCCTCGTGAGCCATGTCTTCTCTCATGGCCATTGCGCCTACCTGCGCACCGCCTACACCCACGACCACCAATAGGAAGGCTGCCCACGCTATCACCGCGGGCTGGTCGTGTCCCCAGCTCCCGAGCAGTCGATTCACGCCATTCGAAAGAACGCTCCCTGCGATTAAGCATGCTGGTGGCGTCAAAGAGTACAGATACCTCACCATCTCGTATGGCTGAACCTCCTGGCCGAGAGCGAACCAATAGTGGCGCGCGTGGACAGCGTACAACAAAAGATATCCCATCACCATCATGCTCAAGAGTACGCGGAGGCCGTCACTGCGACCCCTGATGAAGAGCAGACTCGCGGCAAAGGCAACCCACGCGACCCCAAAGTATTCAGGTGTAACTGCCGCGTGCAGAACAGGCAAGGCCAGCACGGCTATGTAGTGCACATCAAAGGCAGGCATTCCGATATCCACAGAATGTCGTGACACCGCCTCCAGGAGCCCGAACACTCCAACTGCGACCGCGAATGCTGCCATGGAGACGGCCGCCCACAAGCGGCTCCGAATGCGATCAGTTCCGGCGGCACGCCAATACTGGACCGTATCCCAGATGCTCATCACTCCTATGAATAAGAGCCCTTCCTTCTTCGCAAGAACCAAAAGCAGCAACGATACAAGCCACAAGGCTAAACTCACGCCAAATCGCCACTTGCCCTCTCCCTTGCCGGGCCGAGAAAACATCTGCCAGACGCAAAGCATCAACAACGATCCAAAAAGAGGCTCGGCAAAGCTCGTTCCCCCGATCACGTACACTGCGGGAGATGAGAGCAGTAGGCCAAGACCGATGACCCTTGCAACCGAGCGATGCGACAACACTCCGAATACCGACCACAGACAGTGCACGGTAAAGATCCAACACAGCCCCGACAATAGATTCGCTAACCGTGAACCGTGCCCTGTCAGCTGCGAGATCCCCGAAATCAGCGCCGAAAATCCTATGGTATGAGTACCGAAGCTGGCAGACATGCTGCATTTCGAGATGCTCCCAACAACGCACGTTCGTACAAAGAATCCGGCGGAGGGTTCTTCTCCGTGAAATAACTGATAACGCGCAGCACTCTTGTGAATGTATGCATCCTCATATTCAAGACCATCCACCGGGGCCCCCAACACAAGGGGCACGCTCGCTACTACGGTGAGCAGAGTGCGCAGAACGAGTATTCTGGCACTCATCGTTTGTTTAAATCCACCCCGAAGTACAAACCGAACGGCAAGCAACAGAAGAAGAAGCACATACAGGGAGCGGACAGCTGCGATAGTCACAACCCCCTCGGCTGGTCCTGCACGTCAACCGAGCCCCCGATTTGACCCGTCGTGGGCAATATGCCAGGATCAGCGGCGTGCCAGCATCCGTTATGCGCCCCGCGGGAATCACTGAGAATGGGGTCTGTGGCTCCTACGTTCCCAGGACTAAGCGTGGCGGGTGGAGACGGGCGTATGTATATCTTCTCGTACTCACTCTCGTGCTCGTCAATCTGGATTCGGAAGGAGCACCGACTCCTGACGTGGACAGCATCCGGCTTGACGACGCCCTCTCGATCTCGAAAACCAGCATTGCCTGCTATAGCCGCGCTGAATCCGTGATTTCGATACATAAGGCTCACAAAGCTCCACTGGAGCCTTCTGAAGAGTTTTCGCCAACCTTAAGCAGTAGAGCCCTGCTCGGGCTCGTGGTTCAGGTACGCGGCCCTAAATTCGTGCACAGAGACCTAAGCTTTGAATTGAATCTGCATGCCAAGGGTATCGACAGAATATATCCGGGATTCTGGAAGGGCACAGCTCCCGATGGACGGAATGTTGCAGCGAAAACGACAGACTGGTGGGTGAATCTCGAGAAGTTCTTCTCACCGGCGGAGGTTGACGCGGTGTGCGCCGACCCGGACAGTCTGGTTGTCAAGCTGCGTCGTCACAGTTTCAGCAACGAGTGATCGTCTGGTTTCGTAGTGGATCGACCCGCGCCGGAAAGGCCGGCCCATGACCGAGAGCATGCCTTATGGCTCCTACGCCGTTGAGAAGGATCCCGCGACACCGAGATACCGGCCATCGATCGCTCCTCACTTCAGGCTCATTCTGAAGCAGCGTTTCCTCCCCTCACGAGAGCGCAGCTATCCCACGACTATGCACTCGCTCTGTAGACTTGAAGAGCCCACCACATCGATCTAGCACCGTGCATGCTCCGCACTCATCGAGATAGATGTTCTTGAAGTCGGATATGGATTTTTTGGCAAAGCGCCACAAGGACCGCGGCAGAACGCAGAGCTGATGATTGTAAATCGACACATTCATTCCAACGCGGGCCAGAAACATTGCCGCCGTCTCCAACTCGTCCTGGTAGTCCAGCGGATCAATCCAGAGTTGCTTGAGATTTGTCTTCGTGTATCCCATGAGTTCGAGTCCCATCAGCGCCACGTGTGATGCAAACGGGCAGTTTCGATAGATAAACTCTGCCAATGGCAGGAGTCGTTGGTACGTTTCTCTGTGCACGACAATCCGAATCTCTATCTCCACCCCGTGACGTGCGAGGTTGTGAAGTCCGACCATGGTTTGATCGAAGGCGCCTTCCGCTTGAACGACGTAGTCATGGACCGCGGCGCGGTCTGAATACAGCGGAATGCCCAGGGTCAACTTTGGGTGCCCTACGGCCGCCAGATCGGCCGCCACTGTTCGATAGTAGAAGAGTCTTCCATTCGTGAGCATGTGAAGCCGTGTTACAGGCAGGCGTTCCTTACAAGCGCCTATGATCCTAAAAAGACCTTCACCGAGCAGGGTAGGTTCACCCCCCGTTATGCCAAGCTGGCGAGTTGTGGCTGGAATGAGGCTGATGAGGCGAAGATGCTCGTCCACAATGCCAGCGTCGTTCACGTCCTTTGGCGGCTGGGAGCACATCAAACAATTGCTATTGCAACGATCGGTGGCGAAAATCACATTGTGCGGCGAGTCGACTCGGTAGAGACTTCGTACATATCCTCGCTTGAAGTCCAGCTTTAGCACATCTCCGCTCCGGATATGCTCCAAGTGTTCAGCCGAGTGGATCAGTCTGGGCACTGTGCCCTCTAGATACCGCAACAGTTCGCTGTCATTGGGGAGATCCGTCAACACCGCCCCGTAGTCCTCAAGCGAACCCTTCGGCTCTGTCCCCTCTCGAATCACTCGGATGAAGTCTGCGCGGCCCGATGACTCAATTTCGCGAAGCGTCGCGGTCCCAATGAAGGTCTCGGAGTTGCGTAGTCCGATCCCGTAGGTGTGGCGCCTGATCACCTCACCGGACACTGATCAGCCTCCGCAATACTGCGATCGTAGATCCAGCACCAAAAGATCCGCATAATCTCTGGATCGCCCGCCCGGATATAGCGGAATAGTTCATTGATAATCGCCATGTTCTTGTGGCAGAAATCGCTCGTGGGTCTATGCCCAATCACGTCCCCCTGCGTGGCGTGGTGAAAGATCGGATCGGCGCCACAATAGCCCTGGTACGGGCAGTCTGAGCAGCCCGGGAGACTCTCATTCACGGAGGCGGCAGCTAGCCCCCTCACCACAGGCCCACCGAACAGCTCCTGGTACGAATTTGTGTGTACGTTCCCCAAGCGGAAGCTCTTATCCTGCATTTCTGCCAGCATCCGTGCTTCGTCCGTGGCGTAGACATCGCCATCGTAGTTGTAAACGACAGCACCAATTCCGGCGGCTGCCGGAGACTGCAGGTCCATAAATGACGTCGGAAATGGCGTAAGTATCTTCGTCAAAATGATCTTGGCGTAAATCTCGACCATCTCGACGCCCCGCCGGTTGAGCTCAAGTATGTAGGCGAGCCCCTCTCGGTAGAACCGGAGGAACTCCTCCGTGAGGTATCCAGTGCTCCTGCGAGTCTTTACCGCGAACCCGTAAGGGCTGATGGAACGAAGGAAGATGGATTGACACCCCCTGACAACATACTCGTCAATGATCTCTCTCGGGTGTTGCAGGCTCAGTTTCGTCGTGGTCATGAGCGCGGCAACGTGCTCTTTTCCGAGCACACTCCGGGCCCACTCCATATTCCGGACGACGATCGCGTGGCTATCATTGCCCGGCTTTGGCCGGTTGGCGTTGTGGAGCCACTCCGGTCCATCCAGCGAGGTGGAGAGGTCAATCTGGTGATCGCGACAGTACTCGAGTATCTCCTGTGTCACGCGGGACAGATTGGTCGCGATCACCTTGTCGATGCGTTTCCCTAAGTCACGATTCCTGCCCTCGACGTACTCCACGATGAACTGGATCAAGGGGACATTGAGCAGTGACTCGCCGCCCTGGAATTCCATTGTGATTCGTGAGGCCGGCGATCGAAGCATCAGATCGGCGGCCTTCCGGGCTGTCTCCGGAGTCATATCGAACGCCGCCCGATCCTCGCTCTGCCGAGACACCTGGCAATACAGGCAAGAATGGTCACAACGCAGCGTGGTGACGAACATGTGGAGCTTCGTGAATCCGCGGAGGAAACTTTTCTTCGTTCTGTACTTTGTCGCCAGAATGTCTAGGAGTGGAGATGAGGTCTCATCCATGAGGAATTGCTTTGCCTTCAGGTCCGCATACGCGGGCACATGTGGTTCCAATTCATGCTTGGCGAAGGCCCGAAACGTGGTCGGGTCAAGGAACGTGTACTCGCCACATTCATTGACGAGCACGTAGCTTCCTTCATCGAATCGCATCGCGCGGAATGGCAGAAGCTTGTAGCTCTTTGGGACCTTTTGGTATGCCGGAAGTGGGTGAAAGGTGAACCGGGCTAGCTTGGCCTCGGTTCGAGATGTGGCTGGGTCTGCGCTCATGGAGTTCTCAGAGCGTGTTGGACAGCAAGGTCAAGCACGTAGTTCAGGAATTCGCGCCGGAGGCTAAGAGGATCCGATTCTGAGCGAGGCAGCGGCGTTAGCGTAACCATCTGTCCGCTAGGCCCACTCGATATGCGATCGACCTGCAAGAGTTCCTTATAGGCTTCAATCGCCGAGTTCAAGCAGACGTCTGGATATATGGCTGAATCGAAGAGGATGGGACCATCGGTCAGGATGCTGGGCGCCACTGCTTGATGCCGTCTGGATCCTGTTCGGCTCGATTCGTTTGTGAGGCATCGGGGGCAACCGGGCGGCCGCGGTCATCGATGACGTCGATGTCGGCGAAGGCCTGGGCCACAATCATCTCTCGGATCTCTCGCGTCTCGGCATTGATGTCGACTCGCAGCCGTTGGTCAACCAGATCGTTCAGGAAGTCCCAAGTCAGCTGGTCGGTCTGAGTCGAGTCAGCCTTTTTCGAGATCAGCGTGACGTCGATCAGGCCCTCCTTGGGGGGAGACAAGTAGACAAAGCAACGATCGGTCAGCCAGTAGCACGATCGGAAGATTGCTTCGAGCCCATAGACGTCGAGGGAGAGTGTGATACGAAGTGCACCGTCGTCGAATCGCCTAGCAACGCCGGCTGGGAGCTGCGACTCAAGCCGAGCCCCAAGCTGCCCGGGGAGAAACCCCTCCCCAGCCATAGGTCTCCCTAGACCGATCGCTTCCTACCTGGAGGAGTAATGCGAATGGTGAGACGAGTGCGAGCTGTGTGAACTGTGCGACCAGTGCTGCGCATGCATGTTGGGTGACGAGGTGGGCTGCTGGAGGATCAACTTCCCTGCGGCATAGTCGACCTTGCTGGCTAGTCCCGGAGGCTGAGTGAAGGTAACAGCGGCCTGAGCAGACCCGGAGAGAGTTCCGATCGCGAGAGCCACGACGCCGGCGCCGAGTTGCTTCGCCCTACCTAGCACCGTCCGGACTCCGGGAACCAGATCCCACGACCGCTTCTGCACCTTGGGAATATCCACGCTGTACCTCCCTCGACGTTGCAACTACGTAGGGCCCACTAGCCGCATCGGAAGAGTAGCCCTAGGAGGGCGGTGGGTCAAGTTCCGTTCCTAGTGCAGAACTGCGCGCCAATTGTCCAGTAGCGCATCGCGTCATTGTGTGAGGTTTCGTGGTCTGCTCCCCAGTGTGTTAGCCGGGTCAGAGCGTGAGGTCTTAAGTCGCCCGGCGTTCGACAGAGGTCCGCCTGTTGCCATGCAGCTCCTAGACACCTAGCTGGAAGCATACGGAACTAGATAGCAGAGCATAGACCGCGAATCTCGACCGTCCGCCTCCTCTCATCACACTTCTGCGTGAATCGATCCTTCCCCAACCGACCGATAGGTGCGGACCCCCTATCGAAGCCAACGTGCGACCAGGTTCCGGTCGAATGTGGAAAGGGAATCCAATAGGATGCCCGCCCTCCAGGCAGTGATCCAACCACGGACGCTCTTGCTGTTGCTAAGCATGAGTAGGCGCCCCATCAAGAGCACTCGCATATCAACGAACCTTTTACCGCCAACCGAGTCCCACCCAAGCTGAAGTCGAGCCTTGTAACGGTTTGGCACGTCAGGGTAGCGCCGAATCTCCTCCAGGAATCGAATTGTCTCGGAGAGATGGTTCCGAAGGAGTTTGCTCGCGCACCTCCTCACTACCTTGAATTCCGGTACCCCAAAACTGGCGTAGGTAATAGCGGCTGCCCGCACTACGGCGGCTGGCAGTACGCGCTCCGCGTCCTCGAAGGTTCGCCGCAGGAGTGGGAGGGAGCGGCGATCACCAAACCGTAAGATCAGGAGCGGCGCTATCGCGGCGCAATCATCCATGCCGGGCATCCGTTGCCCGCGCCTGAGCAGAGCGGTTGCGAGTCGCCGAATCTCACTGGCTTCCTTCATAGTTGGCTCAAGTCGCATCCAGCTCTCAACGATCGCCACACTTGCATCTGGGTAGACTTGTTCTTCATGGGTCAGGAGACCACTCGCGAAGTTAAGGTACTCGGCGACAGTCCCAGTGCATCGCATATAGTCGCAGATCCTCTCCGCCAGCGACGGATCCGAGAGAACATCCATCATGGCGCGCTTCCGAAACAGCCTTGTCTGAGCAAGGCCTGCAAGTCGATAGAGCCGCTTGAGGACCTTCCCAAATTCTCCGTCATCCTGGTGCGCCTTCCCTTTACTCCAGATCGATCGAACTCTGGACCGAAGAACGCGCGTGACCCGACCCTGTCCATTGCCGACTGTTTTCGCAAGATCATCGCCAGCGTCGAGCATCTTGTTGAGATCTAGATGGAAGTGACGCCGGGCCTCATTGAGGCTGAGCACCTTCGATTTTTGCGCATTCGCTGTAAGGTGGAGCCGCCCTAGTGACTTCCCGACATCAGCCAAGACTTTCAAGCCGCGTGCCCTCGATTCAACCCCCATGTTCTGATCGTCCATCCAGCGCACGTAGTTCTTGCCCCCCACCAGTGTCACCATTTCATCATCATGAGGAAATAGAACCATGTGAGCCAAAGTCCGAGAACAGTCAAACTCGTCGACGGGAAGGCTAATACCGTGAGAGCCGGCGTACTCTTGCCGAATCGACAATCGTTCCAGCAGAAAGAACAATAAGCCAACGGTTTTTGATGGCACTCGGATCTCGTGAAGCGCCTCCGCAACATGAGAATGCAAAACGGTATCGAAGAAGTTCGCTACGTCTGTGATGACGAAGTAAGGATGCACCTTCTTAAAGATCAAGTACTTCCTATACTGGTCGTATTTCAGCCAGTTGAGAAAACCCCGTTGGCTCGCAGCACGGTAGTGAGGTAAAGACAATTCACTCGGATTGACGCGTTCCTGCACCACCTGCTGTTGGACTTCGGATAGTTGTCCACGCAGGAAGTAAACATGCTCGTGCTGTCGCCTCTGTGCCTTCTCATAGAAGTGGTCTACCAGCGTGCGATACAAGACCAGATCAGGAATGGCCGGGAAGGTCATTGTTCGACTGAAGCCGTTAGATTTGCCAAGGGTGAATCGGCGTGGCGGGACAGGTTCGTAGGTTCCCTGTCTAATGTTGCGGAGTAGTCTGTTAATCCACACGTCCGGGTTCACATCATATTCGAGAAAATCCACGACATCGCGGACCGAAGCGTTCTTCAGTTCCTTGCGGACGGCCTTCCATGTCCTCCAGAGCGACGTACGCGAAACACGCGGAATAGAACCTGGCATAAGGACCGCGGTGACGTTAGGCGCTACCCTTGATGGCAGGTTTTGCGACGTTCCTGATGTTCAAGCCTCGACCTAGCAGAAGGACGGCTTCTTGTCGCGCTCGGGATCGGTCCAGTACGCCGGTGGGCGCCGTGTGGTCGAGGTGAGGCGTCCGGCATGGCCAACCCCTCGCCAAAGGGAGACTCGCTCCCGGATCTGGTTGGTCTGGGAGATTTGGCTCCCCGAGCTGGACTCGAACCAGCAACCCCCCGGTTAACAGCCGGGTGCTCTACCATTGAGCTATCGGGGAACGCCGAGAGCAGAACCGCTACAAAGGCTTTTGTATCACACGCTTGCCTCGCCGCCAAGCGCCCTACCCGACCTCGCGGCGGCCCTCGAGCGCTTTGGACAGCGTCACCTCGTCGGCGTACTCGAGATCACCGCCGACCGGCAGCCCGCGCGCGATGCGCGTGATGCGGATGCCGAGGGGCTTCAAGAGCTTGGCGAGGTAGATGGCCGTCGCCTCGCCCTCGACGCTAGGATTGGTCGCCAGGATAACCTCCTCCACGCCCGGCGTCTCGAGCCGGACCAGGAGCTCGCGCACCCGCAGGTCCTCGGGCCCGATGCCGTCGAGCGGAGACAGCGCCCCGAGTAGGACGTGGTAGCGCCCGCGGAACTCGCCCGTGCGCTCGAGGGCGAGAAGGTCGTTGGGCTCCTCGACGACGCAGAAGATCCGCTGATCGCGCCGCGGGTCGCTGCAGATGCGGCAGGGGTCTTCCTCGGTGACGTTGAAGCAGATGCGGCAGTGGACGATCAGCGCCTTGAGCTGGGTCAGCGACTCGGCGAGCGTCTGCACCTCGTCGGCCGGGCGCTTCAAGAGGAAGAAGGTCAGCCGCTGGGCGGTTTTGGGACCGATGCCGGGCAGCCGCTGGAGCGCTTCGATGAGACGCGCTACCGGCTCAGGGTAGTAGGCCACGCGGGTCCTAGGTGCCGAGGCCGGGGATTTTGAGCCCGGCCGTTAGCTTGCTCATGTCGGCCTGGACCATCTCGCGCGACTGCCTGAGCGCCTCGTTGCAGGCCGCCAGCACGAGGTCCTCGAGCATCTGCGCGTCTTCCGGGTTGATGACCTCGCGGTCGATCTTGATCGAGAGGATCTCCTGCTTGCCGTTGGCCTCGACCGTGACCATGCCGCCGCCGGCCGTCGCCTGGACCTTCTTCTTCGCGGCTTCCGCCTGCAGCGCCTCCATCTGTTGCTGCAGTTTCTGCGCTTCCTTCATGATGTTGCCAAAGCCTTTCACTGGGTCTCCTTCTCCTCGGGCGCGCGGGGCCTGACTGCCACGACCTCGCCCTGGAACATGGCAACGGCCGCCTGGACGGCCGGGTGGTTGAGGGCGCCCGAGGCCGCCGCGGCCTCGGCCGCGATCTCGACGCGCCGGGCTCCGGGGATGTGCTGCTGGACGGCGTGCGTGATGATCTCCTTGTTGGCGCGGTCGTTCAACATCTCGCGGTGGAAGGGGCTCGCGACGAGCCCAATCGTTAGCACGGGACCCTCAAGCTTCAGCGGCACACCGTGCTGGACGACCGAGCCGAGGAGCGCCTTCTTCTTCAGAATTTCGTCCACCGCGCGGGCCCATCCCTCTCCGAGATCCGCCGCGGGCTCCGCGGCCGCGTTCGCACTCGCGCCTGCGAGCGGCGGCGGCACGACGACGCGCGGCGCAGGCGCCGCCGCATCGAGCAGGCCCGGCTGGGTCGCCACGGGCCGCGCGGCGGGCATGCCGCGGAGCCGGTTGACGGCTTCGTCCACTTTCGCGATCAGGGCCTCGATGGCCTGGGGCTGGGGCCGGCGCGCCGCCCGCACGGCCGCGATCTCGAGCTCGACCCGCGGGTGCGGCGAGCGCCGCATCTCGGCGTCGGCCTCCATGAAGGCGCGCAGGAGATAGATCAGCTCGTCGGCGCTGACCGGCTCGGCGGTAGCCGCGAGCGCGGCGCGCTCGGCTGCCGTGAGATCGGCGAACGGCGCGTCGGGGGAGACCTTGATGACGAGGGCCCGGCGCGCCGCTTCCACGACCTCGCGGCAGAGCCAGGCGAGGTCTTCGCCGTCGCGCGCGGCGCGGTCAATGGCCTCGAGCGCACGGGCGCCGTCGCGCGCCAGGATCGCTGCCAAGAAGCCGCGCACGTGGACGGGCGCGGAGGAGCCGAGGAGGCGCGCCACGCTCGACTCGTCGAGCGCGCCGCCGCCGTAGGCGATCGCCGTGTCGAGGAGGGAGAGCGCGTCGCGCAGGCTGCCTTCGGCCGCGCGCACGAGAAGCGGCAGCGCGCCGGGCTCGAATCGGACGCCTTCCTTCGTCAGGATCTCCGTCAGCGTCGCCGTCAGCTGCTCCGGCGGGATGGGCCGGAAGTCAAAGCGCTGACAGCGCGAGAGCACGGTCGCCGGGATCTTGCGCGGATCCGTCGTGGCGAGCACGAAGACCACGTGGGCCGGCGGCTCCTCCAGCGTCTTGAGGAAGGCGTTGAACGCCGGGCCGGAGAGCATGTGGACTTCGTCCACGATGTAGATCTTGAAGCGCCCACGGGCCGGCGCGTACTTGACGTTCTCCCGGAGCGTGCGGATGTCGTCGACACCCGTGTTGGACGCGGCGTCGATCTCCATCACGTCCATCGGGGCGCCCGAGACGAAGTCTAGGCAAGAGGGGCAGGCGCCGCAGGCCTCGGACCCAGTGCGCTTCGTGCACGACAGCGCCTTGGCCAGGAGACGCGCCGTCGTGGTCTTGCCGACGCCGCGCGGGCCCGTGAAGAGATACGCATGCGCCACGCGGCCCGACGCCAGCGCGTTCTGCAGCGTCCGCGTCACCGGATCCTGCCCCACGACAGCCGCGAACACCTGCGGCCGCCACTTCCGCGCCAACACCTGATACGTCATCGCACCCCCGCCCCGCGCACGCGGACGATCGAATCGGTGGGGCCTGGTGGGGGGGAGTACGGGGGAGGAGCGGCAGGATGGGCTCCCCCCCGTTGCTCAATAAGATCGGTGGGGGGGCCCGGGGGAGGAGCGGCGCTCGCTCCCCCCCGGAACCAACTGACCAAGACCGTGCACCCGCCTTCGAACCGCCCGTCCCGCGATTTCCAAGCGGAGCCGGCTCCGGTCAGGTACTCCCACGGCACACGAGCGAAACGCCTTACCGTTGCTCCCTTCCGGGTCTGGCGGGGTTCGACGCGACTCGTTGCGTGGGGCCCAACCTTCAACACCGTCCCGCGAGGCTCATTCGACACGAAGGGCCCTCGAGAGGGAATTCAACCCCGCTGTAGCGGATTGCGGGTTACAGGGCACCGCTACCTCCCCGTCTAGCACGGCCCACTTGCGCGGGTCGTCGATAAGGGTCCATCTGCTTCGTTGGCGCGCTCGGCTGCACGCTCAACGTACAGGAGTACGCCTCGCGTGCAGCCTTCGCGCGCCGCCTCGCAGCTGGGCCCTTCTCGCCAACCCGCAGACGCATCGTTACCTCAGGACAACTACAGATATGGCGGAGGGGGTGGGATTCGAACCCACGGTACAGTTGCCCGTACACGGCATTTCCAGTGCCGCACCTTCGGCCACTCGGCCACCCCTCCCCGATAAAGGCCATCTCACGACGGAACTCCCCGACCCTCGGGCGCCGGAGCGCTGCGCAGGCGCCTCGAGGTGCAAAATCAAAAACCGGAATTTAATGGCGGAGGGGAGAGGATTTGAACCCCCGAGGGACTTGCGCCCCTATCCGATTTCGAGTCGGACGCCTTCAACCGGGCTCGGCCACCCCTCCGCGCCACTTACGCTCTTTTCTTTTGAAAGAACCCTCTCAGGAGCTCTCCGCACTCCGCGCTTCGTACCCCGGCCACCACCGCCACCTGGTGGGTCAGCCGCGGGTCCTCCAGCAGCCGGTACAAGGTCCGCGCGGCGCCCCCCTTCGGATCC
>Ga0184633_10000666_pt1 | contig 12984 bp, 10 predicted proteins | sample PLM31_170_b1_FD_133156 | JGI IMG/M metagenome (GOLD analysis project Ga0184633, IMG submission 133156) | Groundwater sediment microbial communities from an aquifer in East River, Colorado, USA - PLM3-1_170_b1 | ecosystem: Environmental > Terrestrial > Soil > Riparian zone | place: USA: East...
ACGAGCGCAAAACTCATGAACACGATTGCGGCGGCGGTCACAACCTTGAGAAATGGATCGATATCCAGGAACTCGTTCGCCGTGATCGTCAAGCCTTCGGTGAGCAGCAATACTGGCACCAGGCCGACCCAGAACTTCGACCACAGAAAATCGCGCAGCGAGATCGGCGCCGTTCTGATGATCCAGAACGCCGCGCCCTCGGCCGAGACCGCGGGAAACACAAAGCGGCCAGCCACGGTTGCCATCACCAACCCCGCCAGCCCCATGTTCAAGAACGCGTAAAGGTTCTTGATGGCGCCGCTCATATACGGAATGCGTCCGAGGTCCAGCACACGGAAGTTGTACAGGTACACCAGCACCAGTGCGAGCAGCAGCAGAAGCTGCGACCACTGACTGACGTCTCGCAGAAACACTTTGACGTCTTTGATCAGCAGATGATGCCGAACCGGCGAGAGGGGCAGCATCTCGACGAGCAGGTCGAGGATCTGCAAGCGGGTCAATCGCGCCTTGCGCGCCTCTTGAGCTTTGCTGAACCCTGCAAAGTACCAACGGTCGCTGGCGGCGCTCAGCAGAACGGTGAGCGCCAGCGCGCTCGTCCAGAGCGCTCCCCAGTGGACGAGGTCATGGCCGCCGCGCAGGCTCGCGAACAGCGTTTCGCCTGCCCAGAACGATGGCAGCATCGGCGTGATCGGCGACTGAAGCGTCGCGAAGAAGGCGGTGATATCGGGCAGCGATTCTACGCGCAACAAGCGCTCGGGTTGGACGAAACGCAGCAGCAGCACGATGCCCGCCGCGAACAGAAGTCCCATGAGCATGAGGATGTCGCGAGCGCGCCGCGCAGGGAAAATGTTGACCAGCAGCAACGTGACGGCTGTTCCCACGGCCACCGGGATCACGACAAAGGGGGGCACCGTCGACAGCGCGGTCAGGTAGAAGGCCGGGGGTGCAGAACGCGCGACACCGATCCCCGTCAGCACCGGCGTCAGGAAGATCACGACCATCCACGAGGCCTGCCCGATCGTGCGCACGAATCGGGCGTGGAAAAGTCGACGTACGGCCACGGGCGCTGCAATCAGCAGCCGCAGGTCCTCGGACAAAAAGAAGGTCGACAGCGCGGTGACGACCCCGCTGAAGGCCAGGAACGACAGAAACGTCAAGAACAACCACGACAATCCGAGGCGAAGCAGGTAATCGCCGAGCTCTTCATAATCGGCCAGTTGTGACGTGAGCCAGAACGAACCAGTAAAAAGCGCTGCGCACACGAGGACCGCAATGCCGCCGAAGAGCGCGACACGCAGGAGGTCTGCGCGATCGCAGCGGCGAGTGCGATGACGTGATGCCCAGACGGAAGGCAACAGCAGGTAGGGAAAGGCGACCATCAGACGACCTCGTCGATCTCCTGCAGGCCGCTGCCACCAGTCAGTTTCAAGAACACCTGGGTCAACTGCTCGTCTCGGCCGCCGGCCAACGCCCGCAGATCCTCGACAGTGCCGCAGGCAATGATTCGGCCCTGCAGAATGATGCTGATGCAATCGCACATCTCCTGCGCGACCTCCAGGGTGTGCGTGCTCATAAGAATGGCGACGCCGCGCCCCGCCATGCGGTGGAATACGTTCTTGATCAATCGCGCGCCACGAGGGTCCAGACCGACCATCGGCTCGTCGACGAGCACCGCCTGAGGTCGATGCAAAAAAGCGGCGCACATGACCAACCGCTGCTTCATCCCATGAGAAAAACTTTCGACGAGCTCGTCTTCCCAGCGGCCGAGCTCGAACAATTCCAGCATCTCCTGCGCACGTTGCTTGCCGCTGTGGCCGTCAATCCCGTAAAGACCGGCGTGAAAGCGCAGGAACTCGCCCGCCGTCAGCTTCTCGTAAATGAACGGTCTATCGGGAATGAAGCCCAGTGAGGCCTTCGCCGCTTCCGGGTTCGCGGCCAGATCGTGGTCATTGACCAGGATCCTGCCGGCGGTCGGCTTGAGGAGGCCGGCAATCATGCAGATGGTTGTGGTCTTGCCGGCGCCGTTCGGCCCAAGAAAGCCGTGTATCTGCCCAGGCCTCACGTCCAGGTTCACACCATCAACCGCGGTGAAGCTGCCATAGTGTTTGACGAGCCTCTGAACAACGATCATGGGCACTCGCAGACGGTCGTCGGGGTCCCCACAGCGGCACCCGCCCCCACCCTTCCAACCAGGATCGGCGTGGAGCCGGGGGCCAGCTCCACATCGAGCACCGTCATGCGCAAGCGCCCGATCAACGGCAGAATCGCTGCCTGCTTGTCGAGACCCCCGCGAGCCAGCCGCACGTGCGTGCTGTCGGCGGGAAATTGGTTGAACGTTGGATCGACCGGGATCCACAACCCGCGAGCCGTTCCCTCGTTCACATACACTTCCGGCCATGCGTGGTAATAGAACGCGCCGCGAACGTAGACGAGGCCGACGGCGATGCGGGCTGGAATCCCCAACGCGCGCGCCATCGCGACGTACAGCGCGGTGTGCTCGTTGCAATCGCCGATCTTGGTCCGCAACACCTCACGGGCCGACGGCAGACTGACAGTCGGCTTCTTTTCCAGGAGGGCGTTGACATAGCGCGTCAGCGCCTCGGATCGAGCTCGGTCGCCTGCTATTCGCCAGACCGCCTTCTCTGCCTCGGCTCGAATTTCTGGGGCGTCGCTCTCGATGAACGGCTCCGGGGCCAGGTAGCGCCCCACGTCTGGATCGGCCGGACCTGCCGGCAATTTTTCTAGATTCGCGATCTCGACAATATTGCCTTTGACGGTCTGGCCGACTCCCTGCAGATCTGGGCTTGATAGATCGGCGCCTTCGAGTCGCAGTCGCAGCCGCCGAACATCCCGTGGGTCATCGATGCGCTGCTTGGTGACCGGCACCACGGCCGCTGCCTCAAGCAGGTCCGCTCTCACTTGTCCGGGCACAGCCATGGCAATTGCGCGCTCGGCGGATTCGCGGACCGTGACGAGCCCCATGGGACTTTCCTCGCGGACGACCTCGCCCGTGTCGGTGACCCAAGAGGTCGTGTGCAGACCCGCGAAGTCCATCTCGACTCGAAACGCTGGCATTCGAGTAGTGCCGGCGCGCACCAGTTCCCGTTGCCGAACATGCACGGTCACTGGAGCGTTTCGCAACGTGGCGGGATCAAACACCGACCATTGGTGATGAGCGCCGGGAGTGAGACCGCCGCCGGCCAGGCGCCGGGAGAGATTGAGCATCAACATCGGAAGCTCGGTCAGTTCCCGCTCTTCGGATCGGCTGCCGGCGGAAGTCGTGACGGTGAGCCCGAGGGTCGCTTCTTGGCCCGGGAGGTCCGGCGCCACTGGCCGCACCACCCCTCGCACTTGAATCGGCCCGGTGCCGGGGTCCAGCGAAAATTCGAATGAGCGCAGCGCGAAATTGGAATCCACGCGCGCCGTCGTGCGGATTTTGGCGGCCGTGGTCGCCCCGAGCAGCGTCATTTGCAGCTGCCCGTCTTCCTGCAGCTCGAACCCATCGTCTGTTCGAACGGTCTGGCTCACTGTGAACCCGATCTTTTCGCCGCGGTAGTAGACGCCACGCCATTGCGCGCTCGAGCCGTATCGCGCCAGGTCGGTCGCAAGGTTGGCAGAAGAGGCCTGAACGTAGGACCGGTTCACGAGGACGGCCATCTGCCCCACCCACCCGACGAGAATGAGCACCGAGATCGGTGCTGTGACCGCTCGAGGCAGCGGCTTGATCCACGTCGCGCAACTGGCCGACACCCTGAATGTCAAAGCTGGAAACCCCATCGGTCTTATCGGCCGCGCGTCGTTCGAACATGTGTGGAATTGCCCCATTCTTTCGTTGCGCGTCAGACCGGGAATCCCGGCCTTGGGCAGCTTCCTTGAAAGGTGGCCTCGTACAGTATGATCTCCCTTCGCCTGTTGAACCGTTATGCACCCTGAATTGCAAGAGGCCATCGACCTACATGGCGCCATCATTGCCGAAGCCAGCAAGGCGCTGGTCGGCTACAACACGGAAAAGGCGCTCGCCAATGTGGTGCTGTTGTCCGAGATTCCGACCACCTATGACAAGGACCAGCGAAGACAGGTCAACGCCGGCAACCTGTTGATCCGCGGTGTTCCAGGGGTCGGCAAGACGTTTTTTGGCGTGATCCTCGCCGCGATCAGCAACGCCAAATTCGCCCGCATTCAGGGGCGGGCCGATTTGCAGCCCACCGAAGTGGTGGGCTTCCAGATGATCAATCCGGCGACCGGCGCGTTCGTGACCGAGTTTGGACCGCTGGCGTCCGCCGAAGTGATTCTCCTCGATGAAATCAACCGCATCCCGCTGAAGTCGCAGAGTGCCTTTCTCGAAGGGCTGCAGGATCGGACGGTGACCGTCGGCAAGACGACCTACGAGTTGCCCGCATTCAGCTTCGCCATCGCCACGATGAACCCGATCGAACTGGGGCAGGGCACGTTTCCGCTTTCCGAAGCGGCCATCGACCGCTTCGCGATTATCGTGAACGTGGCCTATCTTCCGCCAGAGGAGGAGCAAAAGCTGGTGAGCTTCGACTTCAAGCAGGTGCACCTCAATCCGCTGATGTCGAAGGAACGGATTATCGAGCTGCGCGGGGTGATCACGCGCGAAGTGTTCTTGCACGAAGCTCTGGCGAAATACATTCGCCGGCTGGTTGGCGCCACGCGGCCCCACAGCGCCGAGACCGAGTGGCACTACCGCTCGCCATCGGAGCTCGTTGAGAAGTGCGTCGAGCTGGGCGCGTCGCCGCGCGCGACCATTTGCTGGGGACGTCTCGTCAAGGTGTGGGCGCTGCTGCAGCGCCAGCGCGCGGAGGTGTATCCCGAGGATGTTCAAGACCTGGCGAAGTACGTGCTCGGACACCGCATCTGGCTCGGGCCTCATGCAGCCAGTCATGGGGTAACGGTCGACATGGTGATCGATCAAATCATCGATCGGGTGCCCGTGCCATGACTGAAAGCCAGGCCGCGGAACCGCTCGTCAGTCTCGCCGAAGTCGCCGAAATCGAGCTGTTCATCTTGAAACGGATGAAGGAGTTCACGCTCGGCGATCATGCCAGCGTGTTCAAAGGAGCGGGGTTCAATTTTGTCGGCGTGCGCGATTGGGAGCCGGGCGACCGGCTGTCGGCGATCGACTGGGCGCAATCATCGCTGACCAATTTCAGCCCGCTGATCACGCGTGAGTTCGAGCAGAACAGCACCGGCACGATCATCGCGGTGGCCGATGCCTCGCTGTCGACGCGGTGCGGCGTACGCGGCGTGTCGATCGCGGCGGCGATCGCCCGCTCGGTGGCTGCCGTGGGCCTGTCGGCCGTCTTCTTCCAGGACATGTTCGGTCTCATCACGTTCGATGAAGGTTTTCATCAGGTTTCGGCGGCGCGTCCGCGCATCGGTAAGTCGCACGTGAGCTACTGTCTGGATCTGTACCAATCTCGAAGAAGCACAGACGGTCCGGCCGTGCGCAGCGACGTGGCCGCGACGATCGCCAGCCATTTGCGCAGGACGTCCATGGTGCCGATCATCTCGGATTTTCTTTTTGCGGATGCGCCCAGGGTTCTCAAGGAGCTGTCGATTCTGAATGCGGCGCACGACGTGTTCCTGATGATGGTGGATGCGCGGTTCGCCTATGAGCTTCCCGCGGTCACAGCCGGCTGGATTCAGACCGTGGACGTGGAAACGGGACAGATGCAGACTGTGTCCCGGCGGGAGTTTGCCCAGCTTGCCGGCCGCATCGAGGAATGGCAGCAGGAAATCTTCCGGCTTGCGCGGGATGCTGACCTCGACGTCGTGCGGGTCGGCCTGGACCGCTGGGAAATGGAAACGACGCTCATCCAATTCGTCGCCGAGCGGAGATTGCGAAAGGTGTAGGTGAACAGTGATGAGGACCCGGTTCTGGCGTCGCCGAATGAGCGGTGCCGTAGTCGTTCTGATGTGCGCCTGGTCCGGTACGCCGATGACCGCGCAGGCACCCGGCGCGGATTCCCAGACACGCGAGATTGTGACGGATCCGATCAAGTGTTGGTGGAAGACCGATGCGAGCGCCGTGCACATCGCCGAGCGCTTCACGCTGGAGCTGACATGCGGGGTCATCGAAGCCGACCGCTTCACGGTTGTCCCGAAAACGGACCAGCTCGACCCCAGTGCGGTCCAGCTGACGCCCTTCGAGGTGCTCGGCGGCACGCATCACGAGGATATCCAGGCGCCGCCCTGGCGCTACTTCCAGTACGAGTATACGTTGCGCCTGCTCGGCCAGGAGTTCTTCGGTCAGGACGTCGATATCCCGTCCTTGATGGTCACGTACAACATCCAATCGGACGTTCCCGGCGCAGCGCAGGGACGAGATCAAGTGTATGCGCTGCCTGCGCTGCCAATGCGCGTCGTGTCTCTCGTCCCGAAGAATGCGACCGATATTCGCGACTCGCCGCCTGAGAGCTTTGCCGACATCGAGGCGCGGCTCTTCCGCGCCACGAGCGAGCTGCTCGCCGGCACAGTGCTGTTTGCCTTCGCGGTGCTGCTGCTCGCCTTGGCGGCGGTGCGGGTCATCGGACGATGGCGCCAGCGCGCCCCGGCTGCGTCGCGGACCGTGCCGGCCGGCACTGTGCTGGGGGGGTGCCTGCGCGAGGTCGGACGACTGACTTCGGAAGTGGCGCGCGAGGGTTGGACCCCCGAGCGGGCCGGCTCGGCGCTGACGGCCCTCCGCATCGGCAGTGCCGTCGCAATCGGACGGCCCGTCGCCCAGACCCTGGTCGATACGGACGTGCCCACTCGCGAAGGACAACTGACGTTGCGCACGGGGATCTTCCGCCGGAAACGCATCCTGCTGTCGGCCCCGATCACTTCGCCCTCCTTCGAGCGATACCGCGCCAACGGCAACGGGCAGGCGTCGAGCGCTCGGAGCCAGGCGATGCTCGATGAGCTCCACGAATCGTTGCGGGCGTTCAGCGCCGTCCGTTACGGGCGCAATGGGAACTTCGAGCCAGCAGCCTTGGACCGGGCATTGGAAGACGGCCGTACCGCGTTGCGGCGGCTACGCCTCGCGAAGCTGTGGCCCATGCGCGCCGTCGAAGGGCTGGCGAGGTCAGCGGCCATGCTTGGGAGCATGATATGGTCACGCTGAGCAGACTGTTCATCGTCATGCGCGGCACGCTCGCGGAGTGGCTGCGAGTGCGGTGGAACGAGCTGCAGTTCCCCGAGGCCAGGACGGCGCTCCTGGTGATCGTCGTCCTGCTCGCGTTGTCACTCCTCACGCTGCTCGCGCGTCGCCTGCGGTCGCAGAAGGCGGCGCGCACCTATGTTTCGCTGCCGGCTATCCTGCCGGTCATGCGCGGATCACCCCTGTCGGCCACACGACACGTCGCGTTTCTGGTGTTCCTTCTGGGGGTCCCGTTCTTCGCGGTGGCGCTGGCCGCGCCGCAGACGGCGTTCTCGCGTGAAGAAGTGTCGTATCCCGGCCGCCGTATCGCGATCCTCCTCGATTCGTCAAACAGCATGACCCTGAGCTTCAAGTCGGCAACGCTTCAGACGCAAGGTGCTCCCGTATTCTTCACGGCCGTGGCCGCGGCCGAGTACTTCATGAAGTTACGGATGGCGGGGCCGTACCACGACCTTATGGCGCTGCTTCAATTCGGCAACTATGCGTATGTCGTCACGCCATTCACGACCGATTACGAGAACATCCGCGTGAGCATCTCGCTTGTCGGCACCCCGAGAGAATGGGGACGGTTCAGCGATTTCGGCACCACGATCATCCAGAGCGTCGATCAGGGGCTGTCCTTGTTCAAGGCATTCGACTTCCTGAATGCATCCGGCAATCTCATGTTGATCTTTACCGATGGGCGAGACGACCAGGCGACGCTCAAGGGACGGCAGCTCGACGATCTGATGGCCGATGCGCGGAAGTACCGCATTCCGATCTACATGATCCGGACGGCGTCCAACATGAAGCTCGGTGATCTCCCACAAGACAACCTCTGGAAGCCGGCTATTGAGGCGAGCGGCGGCCGCTTTTACCCGGCCGCCAACGAGGAGGACATCCTGCGCGCCGTTGACGAAATCGACAGGTTGACACCTGGCCGCATCGACGTGCGCGAATACACGTCACAGCGCCCCCGATTCTCAGGCTACGCGCTTATCGCGGTCGCACTGTGGCTTTCGGCAGGGATGCTGAAATTGGGATTGCCGTACTTCAGGACGTTTCCGTAGGGCTGTCTTCAGTGCCTTTGAAAAAGTGAGGATGCAATGAAAGCGACTGCTGGTTATCTGTTCGGAGTTCTCATGCTCGCGCTGCTCGGTACCTTGTGCCTTGGGGCCGGGCGGCTCGATCGCGATATGGCTCACGGACAGCAAAGTTTCGTCGCGCTGAACTATGAAGAGCCTGACAAGGCGTTGGAGACTGCCGAGCGCTACTTCGAGTTCGGCAGCCAACTGCCAGGGCTGGGAGAGCCCCTACACGGATCGCTCCACGATGTACAGGCGCGCAGAGCGGCATTGCGGTACTGGCAGCATCAGTACGGCACGATCGTTCCTCAGCAGACGGATCCGGTGAGCGGCGTTCCCGTTGACAACATCGAGCTGCAGCTTGTCGTTGCCAACGCGGTCTACCGCGCGGGCCAGGCGACGGCAAAAGACCGGCAGACCACCTTGCAGGCGCTCGACGCAGGGATCCAAGCCTATCTCGGCGTGCTGAAGAACTCCTCACGCCACGAAGACGCGGCTTACAACTACGAGTACCTGAACCGTCTTCGTGACGACCTCCTCAAGGGTCGCAGAAAGCCTGGCCTGCCTAGCCCAGACGACAATCCGCACGGGCGCGCGGGCGGTCCGCCACCCGAGAATCCGGAGGCGGGCAAGCTCAAGATCTACATTCCGCTCGAATCCGAAGAGCGCGAGAAAGCGGGTCAGGCCGGCAGGGGTGCGCCAATAAAGCGCAAGGGATGATCGCCGCAAATCTTTAATGCCCTGTTGACGATGAAGATCGACTTCAGCACGTTTAGATTTGCCGAGCCGCTCTACCTCTGGCTGCTCGTTGTGCCGGGGTTTCTACTCGTGCTCTGGCTCTGGCAGGTTCTGCGCCGGCGTGCGGATACCCGCCGCTGTGCGCGTGAGCGCCTCTTGCCCGTCCGCGAACGCTATAGTCTTTTTGGTGATCTCGCGTTTTGGGTCTGTCTGATCGTCGCGGCCAGCCTCTGCATCGTCGCACTGGCGCGCCCGGAGGCGCGTGTGTCCGTCGTTCGTAACGCCGGCGCTGACATCGTGCTTCTGCAGGACGGTTCCGCGTCGATGTACGTGAGAGACATCAGCCCGAACCGGTGGCGCCGATCCATTCAGTTCCTGCGGGCTTTTGCCGACGCGCTCAGCTGGAAGGGTGACCGCGTGGCGCTCGCGCTGTTCGCCCACCTCGCGTCGCCGCAGCTTCGTCTCACCAGGGATCCCAACCCGCTGTTTTTTTTCCTCGATCATCTCGGCGAAGAGTCGCCGTATCGGCTTGAAGACGACACGACGTGGGACACGAATATCGAAGAAGGTCTGTACTGGGGACTCCAGCTTGTCGAGAAGGATGAGGAGTTGTACGGCAAATCGAAGAATGCAAAGGCATTTGTGGTGATCTCCGATGGGCAGGCCTGGACCGGGAACGTCGCGAATGCGGTCGCGATCGCCCGCAGCCGCGATACGCCGGTCTATGTCGTGGGCGTGGGCACGACCGGCGGCGCCATGATTCCGGAACCCGTCCGCATTGACGGCGCGGTGCGCCCTCCGCCCATTCGGGCCGTTCTCGACCGTGATTCGCTGCGTCAGATAGCTCGCTTCGGGGGCGGCGAGTACTTCGAGCTCGGCCGGGAGCCGGATCGCGAGATCGCGACCAAGATTATCGTCGGTGTGAAGCGCCGGGCCATGACGAACCAGCAAGTCGAAAGTTATGAAGAGCTCTATTGGCGCTTTTTGTTCGGTGCTGGAGTGGTTTTGTGCCTCGGCACCTTCCTCATGAAGAGCGCCACCGAGTTGTGGTGGCAGGCTGCCGGCGCGCTCGGCGCGTTGGTCATCCTCATTCGCGCATTACGCTGATCGCAGAGCCGCAAGATCATCACGGGCATGAGTTGGCTGAAGCACGCGTTCGGCACGGATCCCCCTGGGCCCGTTGTACCCGATGAGCCACAGCGCGTCCTGGTCGAGAAGCTGTGCGCGGAGATCGTGCGACGGCGTATGACGATGCCCGCGCTGTTCATGCTCGAGACGAGCCGTCCGCTCAATTACGTCTCGGCGCAAGTCCTCCACTTCTTCCAACCGCTCGTGGCCATTGTCGCCGACACGGCCGGCTACAACCAGTTTGCGCGGTTCCTCGAGCAGCGCGGATCGATCGACTATGTCGTTCGGCGTCTCGAAGCGCTCGAAGCCGCTCCACACCGGCAGACCCCACCAACGCAGCATGAAGGAGATTGAGCCTGACAAGGTGCGTGTGATTCTCGCCACCGACTGTGGCAGCACCACCACAAAGGCGATCCTCATCCAGAAGCTCGACGGCGTGTTCCGTCAGACGCATCGCGGCGAGGCTCCAACCACCGTCGAGGCTCCGTTCGCCGACGTCACAATTGGCGTCATCAATGCGGTCACCGAAGTGCAGGAGCTGGCCGGCTGGCGACTGGTCGACGACAACGGCCGAATCATCCAGCCGGCCTCGGCGCACGAAGGGTGCGACCTCTACATTTCGACATCGAGCGCGGGCGGCGGCTTGCAGATGGTGGTGGCCGGTGTGGTCCGCGAGATGACCGCCGAAAGCGCGAAGCGTGCGGCGCTCGGGGCCGGCGCAATCGTCATGGACGTCATCGCGTCGAACGACAAACGTCGGCCACACGAGCAAATTCAGCGCATACGCGAGCTGCGGCCGGACATCATCCTGATCTCGGGCGGCGTCGATGGCGGCACGACCACGCACGTCGTCCAGATCGCGGAGCTGATTGCGCCGGCCAAGCCGCGCCCGCGCTTCGGCGCCGAGTTCACACTGCCGATCATCTTCGCCGGCAATAAGGATGCCGCGCCGCTCGTTCGGGATGTCCTCGCGAAAAGCTTCGACCTCACGGTCGTGGACAATCTGCGCCCGGTGCTCGAACGCGAGAATCTTGGCCCGGCCCGTGACGCGATTCACGATCTGTTTCTGGAGCATGTCATGGCCCACGCGCCTGGCTACGACAAGCTCATGCAGTGGACCGACGCGCCGATCATGCCCACGCCGGGTGCCGTGGGGAACATCCTGCAGACGATCGCCAGCCGCCACGGCATCAACGTCGTCGGTGTCGACATCGGGGGCGCCACGACGGACGTGTTCAGTGTGTTCGATGGCACATTCAACCGGACCGTGAGCGCGAATCTCGGGATGAGCTATTCGATCTCGAACGTGTGCGCGGAAGCCGGGATGTCGAACGTCCTGCGGTGGGTTCACTTCGAGATGGACCAGCGCGAGCTGCGGAATCGTGTCAAGAACAAGATGATCCGTCCAACGACGATCCCGCAGACGCTCGAGGCACTCGTCTTCGAACAGGCGGTGGCGCGTGAGGCGCTGCGGTTGGCCTACATTCAGCACAAGCAGTTCGCCACAACGCTCAAAGGCGTCCAACAACAGCGGACGGTCGGCGACGTCTTCAGCCAAGAAACTGCAGGTCAGACGATCGTCGATAATATGAAACTCGATTTGCTGGTGGCGTCGGGCGGCGTGCTGTCGCACGCGCCGCGGATGCAGCAGACGGCGATGATGCTTATCGACGCGTTCGAGCCGGAAGGCTTTACGACGCTGGCCAAGGACTCGATCTTCATGATGCCCCACCTTGGGGTACTCGCTCAGGTGCACCCGCAGGCGTCGCTCGAGGTGTTCGAGCGCGACTGCCTGGTCTATCTCGGCACCTGCGTTGCCGCGAAAGGTCCGGCCAGGGCGAGCCGGCCCTGCTGCAAGTTCGGCATCCGTTCCAGCGCGCTCAGCGAATCCGGCCAGATGATGTGCGGCGACCTTCGCCTATTCCCGCTGGCTGAAGGTGAAACAGCGGTCGTGATAATCGAGCCGGAGCGCGGATTCGATTTCGGCGCAGGTCCCGGCAAACAGATCGAACGAGAGGTACGGGGCGGGACCGTAGGATTGATTCTCGACGCGCGCGGGCGTCCGCTCGTCGTTCCGGCCGAACGCGACGCCGGTCGCACGCTGGTCGCGAACTGGGTGGCCGCACTGACACTGTATCCGAAGGCGGGGTGAAGAGCGGCGATGAACAAGGCGAATGCGTATACGCCGGGCCTAAAGGTCTCAGCGAGCACACGGCATCGCGCCCGTCGCCTGCTGCCAATCGCCGGGGACGTGCTGGTGAACGTCGGCGACCGTGTCGAGGCTCAGCAGGTCGTTGCGCAGACATTCATGCCCGGCGATGTCATGCCGTTGAATATGGCAAAGCTGTTGGCCATCCCTCCGTCCGACGTGCGCGAGTGCATGCTCAAGCGCGAGGGTGATCTTATTGTTCCTGGCGAACCGCTCGCGCGCACGAAAGGCATCTTCGGGAAATTTCGTACCGAATACAGGTCCACGGTCGAGGGCACGATCGAATCGGTTTCTTCGGTCACGGGGCAAGTCATCGTGCGGCGCGCGCCGTTGCCGCTGCAGGTCAACGCTTATCTGGCGGGCCGCGTCATCGAGATCCTCCCGAGAGAAGGCTGCGTCATCGAGGCCGACGTGGCCTTCGTTCAGGGCATCTTCGGAATTGGCGGCGAGACCTTCGGCGCCATCCGCATGGCGTGCAAGCGCCACGACCAGGAGCTCACCGGAGATCTGATCACCGAGGAGATGAAGAACTGCGTGGTCGTTGGCGGCGCGCGTCTCACCCAGGGAGCAATCGAGAAGGCGCGCACAGTGGGCGCGTCAGCCGTCGTGTCGGGCGGCATCAATGACGAGGATCTCGAGAAGTTTCTCGGCTACAACCTGGGGGTGGCGGTCACCGGCTCGGA
>Ga0184633_10000667_pt1 | contig 12977 bp, 12 predicted proteins | sample PLM31_170_b1_FD_133156 | JGI IMG/M metagenome (GOLD analysis project Ga0184633, IMG submission 133156) | Groundwater sediment microbial communities from an aquifer in East River, Colorado, USA - PLM3-1_170_b1 | ecosystem: Environmental > Terrestrial > Soil > Riparian zone | place: USA: East...
CCCTTCCAGCGGCTGCGCACTGGTCACCATGAGCACGCGTGTCGATTCTGAGCCAGTGCTGAACACGAGCGACGTGCGCAGCGCGCGGAATGCCTCCCCGAATTCGTGCGGCCCCCGCGTCGAGAGCACGGGATGGTCGTCGCATTGAATCTTGGGCACCATGCCCAGGAACGGCATCTTCAGCTTGTTGGTGACATCCTCGGGCGTTTTGATGGTGTCGTCGAGGTAATCGATCCCGAGCACGAGTCCGAATGCCAGCGCCAGGCCGGCCATGGTCGCGAGCAGCAAATCGCGGCTTGGATTCGGCGTGAACGGTGCGCCCGGCACCTCGGCCTGATCCATCAGCCGAACGTTGTTGCCGCGGCTATTGGCCATGACCTGTAGCTCTTTTTCACGCTGCAGCAGCGCTTCGTACACCGTGCGGTTGCTGTGCGCGTCGCGATCGAGGACCGTATAGCCGACGCTCTTGCGATTCAAGTCCATCGCCGCCGCCTTCTGCTCTTCGAGCGCTCCCGCGAGCGTCCGCTCTTCGGATACCGCCGATTGATAGTCGTTGCGGATCCCGTCGGCCGCTTTGGAGATTTCGAGCTGAAGCTGGCGGGTCGCGTCCAGCATATTGGCGTTCACCTTGATCACGTCGGGATATTTCTCACCGTAGCGCTCCATGAGGGTCGTTTTCTCCCGCTGGAGATCAGCCAACCGTGTCTTCATCGACTGAATGTAGGGATTCTGCAGAATCGCGGGAATCGTGTCCGCCGACGCCGACGGGTCCAGCGACTTGATCTGGTTGTACAGCGACTCCTTCTGAACACGGTTCGTCTTCGCACGAGTGGCCACGTCGTTCAGCTGGTTCAAGCGCGCGACGACAATGTTTTGGCGATCCTCGAGCGAGAGCGCATTCTGATCCTCGCGGTACTGAGCGAGTGCGCGCTCGCTGTCTTCGACTTTGCCCTGCTGCTTCACCAACTCCTGCGAGAGCCACTCGAGGCTCTTCGCCATGTTCTGGCGGCGAAGCTCGAGGTTCTGCTGAACATACTCCTCGGCCAGCGTGTCGACCGCCCGCTTGGTGAACTGTGCGTCCGCCGACACGAACGTGACGTCGACCAGATGGCTGTTCTTCACAGGCTCCACAGACACCCGGGAGAGAAACGCCGCAGTCAATGCCCCGTCGTCAGCCGGTCCGGCCACCGGGGCCGATGCGGTGGGCGCCGACCAGCCAAACAACGAGCGCAGGGGTGCCAGCACTTGTTCTCGCATCGTCGCGAGCATCTGACTTACGCGAGTCGGCATGGGACCCGCCCCGTTGAATTCCGGTACACGCGCGAGGCTCAGTTTCTTGACGACCCGGCGCGCCAGTTCTCGACCGGTCAGAATGCGATACTGCGTCTGAAAGTACGGCTCGGGATCCTGGTAGTACTCGGGGCTGGGGGTGTTCAGGCTTCCCGCCACCGTCGCCGTACGCGCGTCTTCCATTTCGATCATGAGCCGCGCCTGTGCGCGGTACATTGGTGTGGTGGTGTAGGTCCTCAGCAGAGACCCCAGCAAAACGATCAGCAGCACGCTGATGGCGACGTGCCGGTACTTATAAAGGACGTTGAGCCGGTCGAGGAGATGAACGTCGCGGTTGGTCGTGTAAGGCGCACGAGTCCCCGCCGAATGCGAGCCCGAATGCGCGGGCGTGGCGTAGGACGAAGGCTTACTTTGCGTCATCGGTCGTAGTCTTTCTATCGGCTTCCCAGGGGTTTTCATTAGCCAGCCAGTGAACTTAATATGACACTATTGAACTATAAGACGGTTCTCGTGTCAATCACCGTTCCTCAGAACAACGTTAATTCGTCAAGTAAGTGTCTTTTTATCAAACATTTACACGTTGCACAAAATCGCGCTGGTTGGAGTGGTTAACCGCGCGTCAGTCTGGCTGCTGAAGATGTCCGGGAAGGAAGCCCGGCGGTCATTTCTGGCCGACCGCCACCTTCCAAAGCCCACAGATGGCGCGGTGAATATACAAGGCCGGAAGCAATGCGCCACCCGCAGCTCGCGATCTGATGCGATAGCTCTTCAGCATGTAATCGGGACTCGGGAACACGACTTCCCGCAGCAATCGAATGCGGTCCCGCCAGTGTGGAAGGCCGCCGACGCTCGAAATCAGCTCGTCATGCCATCGTCGGGCAGGTCCTAGATAGACGGCTGACGGCTCGTCCGAACGCGTCGCCGCGAGTCTGTCCAGGATACGTTCGGGAATGCGCGTGCCGAATCGCGAGCGCGCCAGACTCAGGCTGCTCATGACGATTGCGGCGACACGTTTGGCGATCGCCAGGTCGGCGAATCGTTCCAGCTCGGAGATGGACAGCTCAGACGCGAGCAGATGAATGTCGTAAATCCAAATGAGGCATTCCACATTACGGTGATGCATCACGGGATGAACACAGGCGAGAAGCAAGGCCTGCACCGAGCTGACGGCGTTCGCGGTCCCTCCTAAAGGTGGAATCGGCACCGCATCTGCGGCGAGCTCGTCGTAGGTCATCAGGTCGGCAAATACCGGCTGAGTGCTGATCTTCCAGTGGAAGTCAAACGCGTGAACGACACCGAACTCGTCTGTCTTCTGGTATTCGAACTGGCAAAACAAGAGCTCGCCGTCGCAGTAGGTTGGGGCGCTGTAACCCAATCGGGCCATTTCGCGGCGCACGGTCTCGACCTGATGACGTGGCACGAGGAGGTCGGTATCGTTCCGGGGTCTTGACGATGGGTTGTTGTAGTGTGTGTACGCGAGCGGCGTGCCCTTGAATAGAATCGGCCGAACATCGGCCGCTGCCAGGGCATCGAGCACCTTCACGATTTCGCGCTTCCGCAACAACTCTGCGGCGGCCAACGTATGAACTGCGTGCGTTAACGCGAGGCGAAGCTCTTGAGGCCAGCCGGCTTCGTCAGAAAGGAGGTGGATCCGCTGATAGACCAGTCCGATGAGATCCTGCGCGCCGCACGCTTCAATAAACTCATCGGGCGTCAGGTGCAGATCGGACCATGAGAGGTGGTCTTCTCTGACGAGTGCAGCAAGCTGTTCGAGCTGCATCCGTTGTCATGCCCGAACTTGTGCGGCCAGAGCAGAGTAGTCCGCAAGGTTGGCGATTTTGCCGGCGACCACCTGGCCTTCACATTCCACCCAGGCGTGGGCATCGAGAGGCCTTGTCACACGGCCGCGATCGCGCACGCCCAGACGAAGCTCGGGAGTGTAGCCGTGCCGCCGCAGCATGGCGACCGCGGCGAGCGCATTGACAAGGCAGGTTGCGCCTGCCAGGCGGCGGGTTGCTGCCGTCACAGCCCAGCCGATTCGATCGGCGGACAGAGTGTGTTCATGCTCCGCCGGCCTTATACCCTCGGCCCGGCGCCGCAGGACGGAAAACGGCAGGAACCGTAGTCCGATCCACATCACTGTCAGCAGCACCACCGCCTCCACGATGAGCCGGCGATTGTCTCGACCGAGCGCCGCGAATCGGCGCCACGTGTCAATCACCGAGCTCGCGGATCTCCACCAATTCATGTGAGGCAAGTTCCGCGATGAAGGCTCGGACGTCGCGCTCGCAGCGGGGCTGCGTGACCTCATATTCGGACACGACCTCATCACAAATCGCGCCAACCGTAACGGGCGTTTGCAGACATCTCCAGATCGACGCCCCGACATCTTCGAGTCCGTAATAGACACCGTCGCGGAGATTGAGGATGACGAATTCGCTGCCGAAATCGTTGGTCAGCAGGTCGCATGCCGCAACGAGTGTCGTCTTGTCGGAGATAGTGTGAGCAGTCACAGACGGCCAGAGTCCGCGGCGTTTTTGAGCGATCGCGCGAAGTATACTACCGATCCATGAGCGGCCTCGTCGGCGTGTGGAATCTCGACGGTCGGCCGCTGGATCCGACGGTGCTGTCCTTGATGAGTGCATCGCTCCAGCACCGGGGACCTGATGGCGAGGGGCGATGGCTGACCGGGTCGCTCGGGGTTGCCTGCCAGCATCTCTGGGTCACGCCAGAGGAGACTGACGAAATCCAGCCGCTCGTCGGGAGAAGCGGCGTGGTGCTCGGCCTTGACGGCCGGCTCGACAATCGCGAGCAACTGCTTGCGGCACTGCGACTGCCGCGAGCAGCCAGCGATGCCACTTGCGCGCTTGCCGCTTATGAGACCTGGAATGATTCGTTCGCCGAACGCCTCAACGGCGACTTCGCGATCGTAGTCTTCGACCAGCGCCAACGCCGTCTCCTACTCGTGCGCGACGCGATCGGTGTTCGGCCTCTCTACTATTTCCGCAGTCAGTGCCTGTTTGCCTTCGGTTCAGAAATCAAAGCGCTTCTCGCTCACCCAGACATTCCGACCGATCCGGAGGATGAGGGACTCGCCGATTTCATGCTGACCTCGTCCCGCCCGGTTGACCGGCAGGAGATCACCTGCTTCGCGGGCGTCATGGCAGTGGTGCCGTCGCACATGATCCTGGTCACCCCGGAACGGGTTGTCGCACGCCGCTACTGGGACTTTGACGTAGGCCGCGAAATCCGCCTGGGTTCCTTCGAGGATTACGTTGAAGGGTTTCGGGAGCGCTTCGCGGAAGCCGTCCGTCGACGAATCCGATCCAGACATCCCGTGACCATTTCCGTCAGCGGCGGCCTCGATTCGTCGTCTATTTTCTGCCAAGCGAACACATTGCGACATCGTGGAACAGCGATGGCGAGCGGCCCGGAAATAGCGGGCATCTCGTACATCGGTGCCGAGGGAAGCGAGGCCGACGAGCGTAGATACTTACGGGACATTGAGCGCCAGTACGACATCACGATCGAACGGTTTCCGATCGAGCCGCTTCTCGGCGTGGTTGACGGCGTTGACGAGCAGATCCGCGCGAACGAGGCGCCTTTCCTCGACTACATGTGGAGGGTGACGCGCGAGCTGCATCGACGCGCGACCGCGCGTGGCTCGCGCGTGCTGCTCTCAGGTCAGTGGGGCGACCAGGTGCTGTTTTCGTCCGCGTACCTTGTGGATCTCTGTCGACGCCTCGCATGGCGTGAGATCCTGCGACACCGACGGGAATACGCCCGCTGGTTCGGCGCAGAAGAAACGCGGGTGCTTGCCCACCGGTTCCTGCTCGACCTCGGGCGGCACTACATCCCAACCCTGCTGGTACCGCCGCTCAAATGGGTGCGACGTCGTGTGCTTGGCGTCGAACGGCCGAGGCCTTGGTTTGCGGAATCATTCCTCAGGCGCGGCCTGCGGTTCGCCGGGCGTCCGGCGGCGATCGGATCCGGCTTCCATTCAGCTCAAGCGCGATCGATCTATCTGGAGGCTCGATCGAAATACCATGTCCACTGCATGGAATGGAACAACAAGACGTGTGCGCTGCATGGGCTCGACGCCGCGTTCCCCTTCCTTGACCGCGATCTGCTCGCGTTCTTGATGGCAGTTCCCGGTGAGATGCAAAACAGAAACGGCGTCCCACGCGCGCTTCTCCGAGAAGCGATGCGAGGCGTGTTGCCCGACACACTGCGTGCGCGGACGTGGAAGGCAGACTTCACCAATGTCGTCAATCGTGGAGTCGCTGAAGGCGTTTCTGAGATCACCAGGGCGCTTTCGGCGGAGTCGCTGGGCGTGAGGCTCGGGTATTTTGACGCCAGCCGATTGGGTCCGGCCCTGCAACGCCTTTCGGGCGGGCTTATAGGCGCCGATTGTGCAGCCAGCTGGGACCTCGCAGATCTTTATAGTTTTGAGGTATGGCTTCAAGTATTCTTGCGCGGCCGCGTCGCCGGTGCGGCCGACCGGTCGTGCCAGGTTCAGGAGAGAGTCGGATGACCAAGAAGAAAGATGTCCCTCGGATGGCGAAGAAGCGGCGTTACCGCGTTCCGAAGCTCAAGAAGCACGGCAACCTCAAGACCATGACGATGGTCAAGGGTGGAAGTGCGGGTGATGCCGGTAAACCCGCATCAAGATCCAGCGGTAGCCCAGGGTGAGCACTTCGCGCGCGAGTTATCGACTCTACGGGCTTGCTCTGGAGAGTGCGTTCGATTTGCCGTGTCCACACGCTGGACCTGTGCAGCCCGATGTGCGCCTGATCCTTGGAAGCGCCGCCCGCTTCGCACGCGCGCGCAGCGAAGTGCCCCCGGACAATGGGCGGGAGTGGTTTCGTTACCGCCGACTCGGGGATGGAACGACGTACCTCCGTTGGACCGGGTTGTTCGAGTTTCTCGTTTCCGCTGACGGCCGGCGGATTCAGTACCGTCGGCTCGAGCATGCCACCGACGAATCACTGAGCGTCTACTTACTGGGCACCGTTCTCTCGTTTTCAATGCTCGCGTTCGGTATCGAGCCGCTCCACGGCACGGTCGTCCTCGTCGACGACGGGGCCATTGGTTTCCTGGGGGATTGCGGCGATGGGAAATCTACGCTCGGCGCGGCCATGCTGGCCCGCGGTTTCCGAATTGTCACCGATGACCTGGTCGCGCTGCGCGAGACGGAGAACGGCTGGCAGGTGCAGCCTGGAGTTCCTCGCATCAAGCTGTTTCCGTCAGTCGCGCGAAGACTGTTGGGACGCGGCCGATGCGGCACGCGAATGAACCCCGGAACGACGAAGCTCGTGCTGCCGCTCGACAAGGCACACACCGTTGGCACGGCTGTGCCGCTTAAAGCGCTTTATGTACTATCCAACGCGGGAGATGAACGACGATCACGAACCGCCCGCGTCCGAATCACACCGTTGTTCAGCCAGCATGCGTTCGTCGAGCTGATCCGAGCGTCGTTTAACGTCCTGGTTCTGGAGAAGGACCGCCTTGCGAATCAGTTTCAGTTTGCGAGCCGACTGCTGGCGGCGGTGCCCGTGCGGCGTCTGGTTTACCGGCGTAGCCTTTCGGAGCTTCCCACGGTTTGCAACGCCGTGCTTTCGGATCTCGGCCGCGAAAGTGACGCCACAGGTTGCAACGCGATCTCGGCGTAGAAGAAACAGCACCAGGGAGAAGCGTGGGAGGATCTGAGGGTAGATCTGTTGGCTGTTACCGTTCGGGGCTTAGAGGCTGGCCAGCTGATACGGCAGTAATTCCTGCGCCGGCGGCCGCGGACACAATGGCCGCCGCGGAATTACCGAACAGGCCAGCGAACGATGGGGCGCGCGACGGCAGCACGATGATCGTGCCGACCGTTTGTCCAGCTTCTACGGTCAATGGATCGCCGACCGCCAGCACGACGCCAGCTCGGTCGACCAACTCAGCCACGTAGTTGCCGCGGCTCACAAGCACGAACGAGAACCCACCGATATGGTCTGTGGATGTCTGACTGATGAACGCGCCGCTGTCGAGGTTGAGCAGGCGCACGCGCGCGAAGGGAAGCGGCACGCGGGCCGCGTCCATCACCTGCCCGGTGATTACCGACAGTGTGTTCCCAGTCGCAATGGTGGTGATCCCGCTGCGGACCAGTGGGCCGGACGCAGGTAAAATCCGCTGGGCTGCACGCAGCTCAAGTGTGGCCGCGAGCGATGCGGCGATCGAGATCACCAAAACTGTAATTGGCCGGCTGTTCATATGCGTTTCAGTATACCGTACCGATCTGCTTATCGGCTCGTCGCGGTCGGAGCCGTAATGCCTGCTGTCCAATGACATCGCGCGTTCGCGTGTTCGCGCCCGCCACGGTCGCGAATCTCGGCCCCGGATTCGATGTGCTCGGCCTCGCGCTGGAACATCCCGGTGACATGATCGAGGCCGAGCTCACGACGCGGCCTGGCGTCGAGATAGCTCAAATCACCGGAGACGGTGGCGCGTTGAGCACCGATCCGGATCGCAACGCGGCAGGACGCGCGGCGGCCGACGCGCTGCGTCGCGTGCGCGCGGTTGACAACACGCAGGCTGACAGTCACGGGCTTCGCCTGTGGCTGCACAAACAGATGCCGCTGGAGAGCGGTCTCGGGAGCTCCGGCGCAAGCAGTGCCGCGGGGGCGATGGCTGCCAATGAGCTGCTCGGCCGGCCGCTGACAAAAGAGGACCTCGTACGCTGTGCGATGGAAGGAGAACGCGCGGCGTCAGGCTCGGCGCATGCAGACAATGTCGCGCCAAGCCTGTTCGGCGGAATTGTGTTGATCCGCAATTCCGATCCCCTCGAGATCGTCCCGCTTCCGGTTCCATCATCATTGTGGATTGCGGTGGCCCACCCTCATACTGCGCTGTCGACAGCAGTCGCGCGCGCCCTCGTCAGCAGCCATCATTATTCAATTGCCGAGGTCGTCAGGAATCTCGGCAATCTCGGGGCGTTCGTCGCTGCGTTGTATGCGGGCGATCTCTCGTTGCTGGGACGCTCGGTCGAAGACGCGCTGGTCGAGCCATTGCGCGCGCCGCTCATCCCGGGCTTCGCCGAGGTCAAAGCCGTCGCCCTCGCGGCTGGTGCGCTGGGATGCTCGATCGCCGGCGCGGGGCCATCAATCTTCGCCTTGTGCGCCGGCGAGGCATCGGCGACCCAGACCGGCGCCGCGATGCGTGAGGCCTTTCGAACGGCCGCACGCGTGGATTGCGACTTGTTCGTCGGACGGGTGAGTCGGCAAGGGGCGCGGGTGGTCTGAGCGCGCGAACATTGAAAATTGTCGGAAGGAAGATTGAAATCTTCATTCTAAATTCCGCAATCAATCCTTCAATCTGCACTCAGGCAATCTGCGATTCAGATTGATCTATGATCTCACCGATGTCCACCTACCGGGCCGTGTTCCGTTGCATTGCTGGATGCCACGGTGAGTATCCGCTGAGCGAGCCCATCTATCGGTGTCCGCGCTGCGGAGATCTGCTCGAGGTGTCGCACGACATTGGTGCGTTGCGCGATCGGTCGGCGCCGGCGTGGATGGCGCTCTTCGATCAGCGCTACAAGCGGACGACGTGGCCGTTCGGATCGGCGGTGTGGGGCAAGAAAGAGTGGGTCCTTCCTGAAATCCGGGACGAGAACGTCGTGTCCATGGATGAAGGAGGCACAAACCTGTTTTGGGCCGATCGGTTCGGACAAGAGCTGGGACTGGACGAACTGTGGGTGAAGTTGTGCGGCAACTCGCACACCGGTTCGTTCAAAGACCTGGGCATGACGGTGCTTGTCTCGCTGGTGAAGCAGATGATTGCCGACGGCCGCCAGATCCGCGCCGTCGCCTGCGCGTCAACCGGCGATACCTCCGCCTCCCTTGCCGCCTACGCCGCCGCGGCCGGCATTCCTGCCGCGGTCATCTTGCCGCGTGGGAAGGTCTCGACGGCGCAACTGGTCCAGCCGCTCGCCAACGGCGCGCTCGTGCTGGCGCTCGACACCGACTTCGACGGCTGCATGAAGATCGTCCAGCGGCTGGCCGACGAAGAGCTGGTGTATTTGGCGAATTCGATGAACAGCGTGCGGATCGAAGGGCAGAAGACCGTGTCGATTGAGGTTGTTCAGCAGTTCGACTGGCAGGTGCCCGACGTCATCATCATCCCGGGTGGCAATCTTGGCAACGTCAGCGCGCTTGGCGCCGGGTTCGACATGATGGAAGCGCTCGGAATCATTTCGAAGCGGCCTCGAATCGTGGTGGCTCAGGCGGCCGCCGCGAATCCCCTCTACCTGGCGTACAAGAGCCATTGGGAATTCCACCCGGTGGCGGCGAAGCCGACGCTGGCCAGCGCCATTCAAATCGGGAACCCGGTATCGATCCAGAAAGCGATCCGAACGTTGAAGAAGTACGACGGGATCGTCGAGCAGGCCACAGAAGAAGAGCTCGCCGATGCGTCGGCGCGCGCCGATCGCACCGGCATGTTCAACTGTCCTCACACCGGAGTGGCCCTGGCCGCGCTCATCAAGCTTCTCGATCGAGGCGAAATCGATCGCCGACAAAAAGTCGTGGTCGTGTCGACGGCCAACGGCTTGAAGTTCACCGATTTCAAAGTCGGATACCATGCCCGCACGCTTCCGGGCATCGCCCCGCGCTATGCAAATCCGCCGATCGAGCTACCCTATGACTACGATGCGGTGCGGCGGGCGCTGGACCGCTTGGGTTGATGGTTGTCACCACAGAGGTGCTGCGCTGCTGATCACAAGACGCGGGTTCATGGCTTCCGGAGCGGGGTTCCTGCTGCAGGCGGGGGCGGGCGTGCCGAGCCGCTTGATCGTTCGGTCTGAGAGCCCTGCCGATTTTGAAACTCCCGTGCCGCTGCTCGATCGCTCCTGGATCACACCGAACGAGCTTCACTTCGTCCGCTCGCATCTCAGGACGCCGGCCGTGGCGCTGGCGACGTGGCGCTTGACGGTGGACGGCCAGGTCGAGCGGCCGCTGTCCCTCACGCTTCAGGATCTGGCGCGCTATCGCCAGGTCGAGCAGGTTGTCACGCTCGAGTGCTCGGGCAACGGCCGCGCATTTCACGATCCGCCGGTTCCCGGAATTCAGTGGGAAAAAGGTGCAGTCGGCACCGCACGCTGGAGCGGAGTGCGGCTGGCCGATGTCTTGCGCAGCGCGGGCGTCACGAGCAGCGGCGGACATCTCATCGCGGATGGGGCCGACACACCCGTCAGTGAGGTGCCAGACTTTGTGCGCAGCATTCCGCTCGAGAAAGCGCTGCATGCGGACACGATCCTCGCGACGCGGATGAATGGCGATCCGGTGCCGTTGAACCATGGATTTCCGCTGCGGTTGATTGTACCGGGCTGGGAGGGAGCCGCATCGACGAAGTGGCTCGTGCATCTGCAGGTGTCCGACCGCGAGTTCGATGGGTTCTTCATGCAAACCGCCTATCGGATTCCGACGCGCTTCGTGGCGCCAGGGAGCGCGATCGGTCCCGCCGACACGGTGCCTTACACGGAGCTGCAGGTGAAGTCGGTCTTCACATCACCGCTGGACGAGGCACCGGTCCGCGCTGGCTCGAGGGTCGAGCTGCGTGGCTTCGCGTGGGCGGGTGAAGCCGACATCGCGCAGGTCGACGTATCGACCGATTCCGGGCGGACGTGGAGCGTCGCCACACTCGGCACCGATCGCGCGCCTTACGCGTGGCGGCGGTGGGTGTTCCCGTGGACCCCCGATCGCTCGGGATCGTATCTGGCGATGAGCCGCGCCACCGACACCCGTGGACGCACCCAGCCGACCGTCGCCGCTTGGAATCCTTCAGGATATCTGTGGAACGTCATCGATAAGGTTCGCATCAATGTTGAGATCTAGCCTGGTCGTGCTGCTGACCCTCCTCGGGCGCATGCAACCGTCTCACCCTGGTGCCGACATCATGGCGACTTATTGCACGGTGTGCCACGGCCCGTCCCTGATTGCCCAGCAGCGGCTGGATCGCACTGGTTGGACTCGCGAGCTGGACAAGATGCTGCGCTGGGGCGCGCGGCTGCCGGAGGATCAGAAGGCCCCGCTCCTCGACTACCTCGCGCTGACGTTCCAGCCGTCCCGACCAGCGGGCAATACGGCCCGTTACTTGCCAGACGGAGCTGGCGCCGAGGTCGCGCGTACTGCCTGTCTCAGCTGTCACGATGTCCGCGTCCTCACCCAGCCTCTTCGGACGCGAGACGATTGGACTCGGACCGTCGATCGGATGATCGAGTGGGGTGCGCCTGTACCGGCTCAGAGCACCAGCCAGCTGATCGACTATCTGTCGGCTCATTTCAGCCGCTGAACCAGCAGTCCATGGATTCCAAATCCTTCCAAACGTCTACGGGCGCGCAAAGACCGCCGCTCGACGGTATGATCGTGGTCGACCTGACCCGGGTGTTATCAGGTCCGTACTGCACGATGCAGCTTGCCGATATGGGCGCGCGGGTCATCAAAATCGAACGGCCTGGCGCCGGCGACGACACGCGGGCGTGGGGACCCCCGTTCATTCACGGCGAGAGCAGCTACTTCCTGAGTATCAATCGCAATAAAGAAAGCATCACCCTCAATTTCAAACACCCGGAGGGGCGACGGATCCTCGACGAGCTCATCGCGCGTGCTGACATCCTCGTGGAGAATTTCCGGCCGGGAACGCTCCATGACATGGGGCTCGACTATGAGTCGCTCAGCGCCAAACATCCGCGGCTCATTTATGCGTCCATTTCTGGCTTCGGGCACACGGGGCCGCTGCGCGAGCGTGCCGGGTACGACGCCGTGCTGCAGGGCGAAGCCGGACTCATGAGCATTACGGGCGCCGCCGAGGGGCCAGGCTTCAAAGTGGGCGTCGCGATCGTGGATATTGTCAGCGGCATGTTTGCGGCGCAGGGGATTCTGCTGGCGCTCGTCGCCCGAGAGCGATCCGGCCGCGGCCAGCACGTGGACGTGGGGATGCTCGATGCCGTGGCAGCACTCTTGACCTATCAGGCTGGCATCTACTTCGCCACCGGTGTCCCCCCGAAGCGGCTCGGCAACGCCCACCCGACCGTCGTCCCGTATGAAACGTTTCAGGCCGCGGACGGAGACGTCGTGCTGGCGGTGGGCAACGAAGATCTGTGGCGCCGCTTCTGCGTGGTCGCCGGACTCGAGGCGCTCGTCACAGATCCGCGGTTCGCGACGAATCGCGACCGCGTGCTCCACTACGATGCGCTGCGGCCAATTCTGGTTGAGACGTTCCGCCGCCGCCCGCGCGCCGATTGGATGGCGGCCCTCATAGAGGCGGGTGTGCCCGCCGGCTCGGTGCGCGATCTGGGCGAGGTGTTGAACGACGCTCAGTTGCTCGCGCGAGGCATGGTTGAATCGGTGACCCATTCACACGCCGGTGAGCTCAAGGTCCTCGGTGTGCCGATCAAGCTGTCCGAGACACCAGGCAAGGTGCGCCGCCCGCCGCCGCGATTGGGCGAACACACGGAATGTGTGCTGATGACGGACCTCGGGATGAGCGCTTCGGGCGTGGCTGAATTGCGGCAGGCGGGGGTGATTTGACGTAAGAAGCGGCCACTAGCGTGGTTAATCTCGCGATGCTTTCGAGGGGAGATTTATGAGAATCAGATTTGTGTGTTCGTTGATCCTGGCGGGCCTGTTCGCGCTGACCGCGAGCGGAGG
>Ga0184633_10000668_pt1 | contig 12976 bp, 11 predicted proteins | sample PLM31_170_b1_FD_133156 | JGI IMG/M metagenome (GOLD analysis project Ga0184633, IMG submission 133156) | Groundwater sediment microbial communities from an aquifer in East River, Colorado, USA - PLM3-1_170_b1 | ecosystem: Environmental > Terrestrial > Soil > Riparian zone | place: USA: East...
CGGGAGCGGCGCTACGTTCATGCACAGAACGATCCTGAGGCTTGGCAAGGATTTCAGCGCTCGCTCATGGCGTGTGACGTCTTCGGCAACATCCATGACGATGGTTTTCGAGCCGCGCACGGGATGGCGTTCAGTCACGTCGCAGTCCTCACGGTCGAATGAGTGGAGGCTTCCAGTAGTGCCACGATCTCACGCCCCATATCGGCCCAGGTGCGTTGTCGCAATGTCGCGCCAAAACGTGCGACGCGACCACTGTAGCCCGGCATATCCGAGCGCCATCGGCGGAGCCGCTCGGCTAGGTCAACGGGATTAGGCGGATCGCGAAGGAGCAAGTCGGCCAGATCGGCAGGGTAGCGCTCGGCAATTCCAGCCGAGCGCGTGACAAAGGCCGGCAGGCCCCGGCAGAGCGCCTCGTGCACACCCAAGCCGTAGGCATCGTAACGGGTGGGGCTAACGAGGGCATCGGCCGCGGCCAGCAGGTCGGGAATCTGTTTGGTGAAACCCAACATTCGCACACGTTCGCTCAGCCCCGCGGCGGCGGCCAGCCTTCGCCATACCTCCACTTCAGCCCCGGCCCCCGCAACAACCAGATTGGCATCCCACTCCGAGTCCTTACAGAGTTGCTCCCACGCGGCGAAGAGGACGTCAAAACCCTTATTCCGGTCACGACCCAAGGCTCCGATGAAAGCCACAATGGGTCGTTCCTCGGGCCAGCCCCATCTCCTCCTAGCAGAAACGCGCTCGGAGGCGTCGATCGGGTGAAACACCTCGGGATCGATCCCATAGTAAACCGCGTGGACGCGCTCCTCCGGTAGACCCACACCGTCGATGACCTGCTGACGGGCCTGCTGGGAATTCGTCAATACCAGGCTGGCCATTCGCAACGCCCGCCGCTCAGCACGTTTGGCTGCGTATTTGAGGCAAGAGGCGCCAAGCCGAAACAACGTCGGCGCGTGAGCAGCATGATTTTCCCAAGCGGCGTGCACCGCATGCACCCAATTGACATCGGGCCACGCGCAGTTCCCGCCATTCACCACCACTCGAGCACCCTGTTTCGCAAGATTGCTGGAAACGCAGCGTCCCTTCCACGCAAGTAACGGTCCTGCAAGCGCATACCGGTTCAGCGGTTTTGGCACCCGGTGCCAGGTAACGCAAGGGTGCTCAGCCAGTGGGGCAGCCACAGAATGGCCGACCAGGTGAACAGAGGCGCCGACCCGATCGGCCAGATGCCAAGCCAACGCGTAGTTTGCCCGGTCCATCCCGCCCCAGGTCGTGAAGTCCCCGCTAATCAGTACGTAGGCGCTCATTCTAGGTCATCGGCGCCACGCCGCTCCGCCTCACGGGAGGAGCGAGGCGTGCCTGGCGTTTGCTTCTTGAAAAGGGGAACTGGGCGCTACCTCGCGCCGCGCCATGCAGGGCGCCGGCCAGGAACCAATACTGCATCCCGATCTGCGTCGTGAAGGGCGTAAAACCGAAAACAAGGGCCAACGTCCCCGCGTTTGCGGCGACAATGGCGGCTGCCAAGAAGCGCAAGCTCGGGTTCTCGACCCACTTAGCCACTCGAAGCTCATAGGCGGCGGTAACCACCAAGGCAATGCAGTAAAGAATCATCAAGGCGAACCCACCGTCCAGGATCCACGCGTTGGGCTGAAGCTCCGCCCAGACGGGCGGCGAGCTGAGACTTGAGGGGTCTCCGAAATATTGGTGCATCATCCCCCAGCGACCCAGGCCTGCCCCCAGCGGGTACTCAAAGAGTAGAATCCTAAAGGCGTACTCCAATTGCTCGCCACGTTTCGTGTTGTAGTAGACCGTTATCGGGTCGTCTTCAAAGAGCGTCGCAAAGCGCTGAGTGATGCTCTCGCCGCCAACCAGAACCGCGAATAACAATGCCGCAGAGACCAGCAGCACGGCCAGAAATAGCAAAAGTGTCGCCTTCGTCCTCCGTTTTTGGACGATGAACATTCCGCAGTACACTAGCGCCATTCCAGCCACGATCACGAAGCTGGTTCGAACGTGGCTTAAGTAGATAGCCGCCATGCCGGCAAGAGCGAATGCGCCGGCGATCGCTTTCCTCCATGCCACGATGGGCCCCAGGCAGAATACCAGTCCGAGCAGCGCGGCAACCATGCCCGGTCCGCTGACGGCGCCCGGGTTGTCGAATAAGCCAGGCGGCCGGATGATGAGTCGTCCGGCCGGCCCCACGTAAGACACTGCATCGAGACCATACTCCGACATTGTGATAACAAGTGACAGCTCCTCCGGCATCCAACGGACAGGGTCGTAAGCCTGCATGACACCGACCATGGAATTGATCCCATTGCATACCAGCAGGATACCTAGTAGCCGCGCCAAGTGGTGCGGACCTCGGATCAAAGTGGGCACCCAGAAGATGGGAGCCATGACAGAGAGATATAGCATCACATGGGCCAACCCGGCGAGGAGAGTATTGGTGGTCGGGTGAAAAATCATCAGCCAGAGATAGGCCACAGCGAGGAGAAGCCACGGCCGGGCGGGATGGGGCGCGATTTTGGAACGCTTCCACTGCCACCACGCCAAGGCGACTAAACTGACCGCAAATGGGGCGATACGGAGGGGCAGCCTCACCATCTGGCTGCCTGGGATTAACAGCAGCGCTGGTATGGCGGTCTGACTGATGAGAAACCACTCAGGAACGCCCCATCGCGGAAGGACGTCATCGTTCAGCGTTGGGCTGGCGCTCGCACTTCGCCAGGCCAGCTTACGCGATGCAATGAAACGGGTCACGATAGCGGCTCCAAGCCGGGCATCGCCCAAAGCAGGTGCGGCCAGTCATCGAGAGGCGCCTTTGTATCAAGACGCCGCAGAAGCGCCCCGGCATCGAGTCGCTTTGAATATGCAGCGCGGCGGCTCGCGGCGCGTGAAAAGTCAATCGTCCATGCGCGATAATCGACATCCTGCAATTGCTTGATGACCTCACTGGCAGATTGCCCGTGTTCGGCGAGCTGCGAGGGATGTAACTCCAACAGTAGGCGCTTCACGCGCAGATTCAACAGGGAGTTTGCAAGGCCAGTTAACGCAAAACCTTCTGCCCCCTCGATGTCAATTTTCATCAAATCAATAGAGTCCAGTTTGTGCTCATCAAAAATGTGATCAAGCGAATCGGAGCGGACTTGGAATGACCGACCCACCGCACCAGAGTTATTAACTACTCGGGAGAGACCAAAGTTACCGGAGGTCTCATCAAACCCGGCCAGAGTCAATTGGCCCGCTCCGCTGGCAGCAGCCACCTCCAGCACGGTGACCTGGTCCAGCATGTTGCGAACGACGTTTTCTCGGAGAACCGGGTACAGCCGCGGATCGGGCTCTAAGCTGACCACCCGGCCCCTCTTGCCGACCAAATGCGCTGCCAGCAACGTGAAGTACCCCCAGTTGGCGCCTACGTCAACAAAACTCATGCCAGGTCGCAAAATCGCTCGGACGAGCGCAGTCTCCTGTGGCTCGTAGCGTCCGGTAAAGCAGACCTCACGTGATATCGTGTCGCGGAGATCACATGTGAATGAATAACCGCCCAGATCTTCGGGCATTTGCATCAGAAATGCCGACGGTGGGCGACGGCAAATCCGGTTAATCGCCCGATAGCGACCTGCGGGAAGGCGCCGAATGAGTGATCCTGTAAGGCGCACCCATGCAGGCGCAGACGGCAGTCTGGCCTCATCCACCGGCCGTCCTCCCGATCAAAAGCAAGTTGTCGGAGAGAGCGCGGGGAAAGAGTCGTGACAGAGATCTAGGGTAGCGACACGAGGTGAGCGCGATCCTTCCCTCGTGACTGTAGGCGATTTCTACATCGGTCAGCCTGCACTCGGCTGCTATCCGTCTCAGGTCGACTTCCAAAAGTGCCGTCCGGTGCGCCGGGTAGTCCACATCCTGAAAGGCAGCGAATCGGTGTTTCAGCACGAGCGTGAGCACGCTGAGCAGGTTCGGAGTCGTGACGATGACCAACCCGCCGGGCATTGCCAAACGCACAAGCTCGCGCATGAAGGCTCGAGGATTTTCCAGATGCTCAATCGTCTCCACCGCTGCAACGACGTCGCCGCTGCCATCCGGCAAGGGCACGCTGCCTGTCTCAAGGTCGACCCGATGGAACTCTGCATCGGGTGGGAAACCTTCGAAGGCTATCGCGTCAACTCCGATATGACGGTCAAAGCGACTGCGCACGAATGACCATAGGTTCCCGCGTCCGCAGCCCACATCGATGAGCAGGCCACCGCCGGCATGATGCCGCTCCAAGGCCTCCGCAACCATGCTGTAGATCGCGATATTGCTGGCGCCAAGACTGTGACGTGCGCGGGTCTCCAAGTCGTCATATTTTACGGATGCAAGCAATGTTCGCCCTCTAGTAATAAGTTGATAGAGGTGGGCGGTGGGTACTCGAGTTGCGAGGAGCCACATCCCCTCTCTCACCTTGGGGTTTATGGTCAACCACCCGGCTCGGCTTCTGGAAGTAGTAAGCATCTCGGTCGATCTGCATGAGAGGCGCAGTGATTCCCGGCTTCGCGAGGAACTCGTCCGTAGCCGTCCTGCATCCTTGAAAACAGCCGTAGTCGTTCAGCACAATGAAGCCCAGCGGCTCGACGCGGCTGTAAAAGGTTTCCAGCGTCAGTTTCACCGGGTTGTAGAAGTCGCAGTCCACATGCAGTAACGCAATTGGGAATCTCTCAGATTTAGGCAGAGTATCCTCGAACCAACCAACGTCGATGCTAAAGCGCTCTTTGGGTACACGGAGCCGCTGAAGGATTCTTCGAGTTTGTGTTTCACTGCCGATATACTTGCCCTCGATCGACCTCGAGTAATCATCGTCGTATCGTGAGGCAACTGGCATACCCGCAAAAGAGTCATAGAGCCAGAGCCGACGCTGATAGGTGGAGCGCACGGCTTCGTAACCGAGCACCCCCGCACTCCCACCTCGATACACACCACACTCTACAAAGTCGCCTAGGACACCCAGGCGATCGGCCCGGCGTGTCAGTTCTTGGAGGAAATATAGGTTCAGGGTGGAAAGCATCGTGTAGGGACGCACAGTCCTGAGAGGCTCCGGAAGCCCATAGTAACGGATGTAGTCTGCACACTCCCAGAATGGTTGGGGGAGTGTCCGGCGAAAAAAAGCCTTAACGAGCCCCGGCAACATTCAGCCTCGCATTAACGTCATCTCGGCCACTGTACAGCCGATGACGCTGCCGAGCAGCTCCTCGATCCTTCTCATCTGTTTAGCAGGGTCGCAGAGAGCTGTAGCCCGAATCGGACCCTTAGCCCCCAGGCGTGCGCGTTCTGCAGGGTCAAAAATCAGTCGTTCCAGGGCCTGGGAGAGGGCCTCCGCCTCGACCGGCACTCGGATGCCACAGCTTGGCTCCAAGATCTCCATGGCGGCACCCAACGGCGTCGTGACCACTGGGAGTCCCGCATAGAGCGCTTCTACAAGGGCTATGCCGAATGGTTCCGGACCGGTGTTCGGTTGACAGTAGATATCGGCTGCAGCCAGCAGCCTCGAGACATCTGACCGCTGGCCAAGGAAGCGGACACGCTCGGCGATACCTAACTGTGACGCGCTATTCTTGAGCTCCTCCAGGTATCGACTCTCATGCGGCCGTTGTGCTCCTCCCACCTGCCAACATACCCATTCTGGCAAGTCCCGAAGCATGCCGAGCGCCTCCAGGTGCAGCGCGTGGCCTTTCCAGGCTTCCATGCGGCTGACCTGAATAATGACCGTGGCTTCGGCCGACGTCTTCAATTCGGCCCGCACCAGGGCACGGTCAACCTTTGAATAGCGCGACTCAGGTGATCCCACCGGGCAGTACACCGGCTCGGTTCGCACGCGCGGATACATGTTAGGTAATGTACCTGCGGTGAATCGACTATTACACAGCGCCAGATCAGGCGGGGTCCTGCGCGCCCAACGCTCCAACCAGTGTCGGCCATCCGTTGTGCCGTGAAGCCAAAATACTAAGGGAAGCCCAACCGAACGCACCACCGGCCCGAAAATTGCCTGCGACCACGCCGAATGACAGACGACCACGTCGAATCGCTTCTGCCGCAACAGGTCGCCGAGGAGGCGTCGAGAGCGCCACAGCAACACGGGCCGGCTCACCCGAACGCTCCCCAACTGGTAAACCGGCGCATCAGCGGCGACCAGCTCCTCGCTCAAACGCCCCTGGAAACAGAGCGCATAGTGCGGCTCCATCGTCGGGCAGAGGTCACGATAACGAGCAAGTCTCACCAGGAGCGTCTCCACGCCGCCGTAAAGGTTCCCGCTGTAAACCTGAAGGACACGCATTAGGTCCGACGGAGCACGAGCAGAAGGTCGAAGGATGCAGCGCCGTAGTCCCAGCCAAGGTCGAAATTCACAATTCGGCCAATTGCACGGAACACCATATTGTTCGTCCACTGCAGGCGGAAAAAGGGCCAACTGACAGCGCCCAAGAGCGGGGTTAGCAGAAGCCCACCGGTGCGGCACGCCTCGACCTCCCAGCCGTCGCCAGCCAACGCTAACAGTTCAGCGCGGGTGAAATGATGGTGCCAACCCACCTCTGTGGATTGGCGAAGGTGGCCGGCAGCCCAGCCCCCCTCCCCTACCAACACGCGGTACAGCGCGGGCAGACGAAAGCGCACGTTATTGGGATCCAGACAGGCGAAGAGGCCTGCATGCGGCACGCGCAGGACCAAGCGCCCGCCCGGACGTAGGACTCGCCGCATCTCCGCCAACGCCTGCGCTCGCCGCTCCGCCGGCAGATGCTCGAGAACTTCAATACAGGTCACGCAGTCGAAGCTCGCGTCGGTGAACGGCAGGGTCTCGGCCCCTACGGCGTGCAGGTCCGAGTCCGGCAGGCGCTGTCGCGCCACATCCAAGGCGACGCCGTTGACATCGACTCCTGCCAAGCGCATCGTCGGGTACAGTTCGCGACAGTAAGAGAGCATCTCTCCGACGTTACAGCCCACATCGAGCAGCCTGCTGGCGTCGGGTGGCACCCAACGGATCGGGTGCATCCAATTCTGCCGCGTCGGAGGCGCCGGATGCAGCGCTGGAGCCAGAGGACTCATCTCTCTTATTGCCAAGAAGCCTTGGAAACCAGGAAGACTAGATCTAACTTGGTGCTGGGGCAGGGCAACATTCCGCTTGGCGTCCTTGGCGTCTTGGCGGTTCGATGTCACCTCTCGGTAGATCGGGATCAGGTCAGTGGCTAACCGCGCGCGGTCGAAGTGGCGCTCCGCAGTGGTCCTCGCCGCCTCTCCTAACCTGGCCCGCAGTTCGGCATTGGTCGCCAATCGGACTATACGGTCGGCCAGACTCGCCGCGTCGCCAGGAGGGTGAGGCAAGGAATCTGTCCCGGCGGCGATTATTTCCGCGGCGCCTCCAGCTTCGCTCACGATCACCGAACGGCCGCATGCCATTGCTTCCGCAATAATCAGGCCGAACGGTTCCGGCCGTGTGCTCGCATGGACGACAACATCCAGTGCGCGGATCGCCGCTGCCGGCTCCTCCACGAAACCCGTGAAACCTACTCTATGTGAGATGCCAAGTTGGACCGCCAATCTGCGAAGCTCACCTACAGCATACTGGCTGCCGTTGGTTTGGTAGAGGGCACCACCCACGACATACGCGCGAATCGGCAGACCCGGGGGAAGCAGCGACAACGCCTTCAAGAAGGTCGTATGCCCCTTCCAAAACCCCAACGTGGCAACGAGCCCCACCTTTACCGTGCCGGGTTCTGCTGGTGGGAGGCCAGCCAGGGCGTCAAGGTTCAGCGTGGATCCGGTCGGCGCGAAACGGTCCAGGTCGATTGCATTGTAGATCGGACGGACTTTCAACCGGTCCCCACACGCTACCTGGACATCCTCAGCGACGCTCCTGGAGTTGGTCACCACAATGGCGCACCTGGAGGCGTGCCAGCGCAGCAATCGAGCCATGACCGGTCTGGTGCGAACGTAGTCTCGCACGTGCCACACCACCGGTATCCGACGGGGCCGCGCCCATACGCCCAGGATATGCATCTTGAAACCATTTGTGTGCAACACGTCGGGAACGAACTCGTACAGAGCGCGGTGCAACTGCCGCACGTAGGGCGCAACTGCCGGACCAGCCGAGCAGAGCCTCTTCAGGAGGTCCAGGCGGCTCAATCGTCCCCCAGGCTCCCCCATCACCCCGGCGTCTCCTAGCTGCGCCAGGGCAGGTGGAAAGGGCAGGATCGTCGTCGACACCCCGAGCGCCATCGCCCGCGCGGCCAGCGGACCCGAGGCGCCGACAATAAGGCGCAGTGTCCAATTTGGCTCGGCCGCGCGTACGCTGGCCAGGATGTCGAGGAGACTCCTCTCGGCGCCGCCCAACTGCCCGGATGGATTCAGGTAGATGACTCTCATGCTGCTCGAAGTCGATGGCGCACTGCATAATCGCGGAGGGTCACGAAGGCCAGCAGTTGCAAGGGGCTCACCCGTGAATCGCCGCAGGCAAAGCGCTTCCAAATGTCCACGATAGCGGGGGGGTCAAGCCCCAGCCGACGCCAAGTGTCCGAATCGTGGACTGCCTCACTCGCGATAGGCGCGAGCGCACCACCTGGAGCAAACCAAGTCCCCCAAGGGAACGTGAACCCTCGCTTCGGACGTTGCCACACCGCAGCAGGCAACCGCGATCCAGCGATATCTAGAAGCAGCGGCTTGGGACGGAGATCAGGCCGCTTCCAACTGCCAGGACAGGAGAACACCAGCTCGACGAGTTGATGATCCAGGAACGGCACGCGGTACTCGATCGGGGCGGCCATGCTGAAGGCATCAGCATCACGCAGCAGCATATGCCGCATGTACAATTCCAGCTCGAAAAAGCTGATGCGGTTAAGATCATCAAGCCCAGCGCTGCGATCCCGTATGTCGGCCATCAGGAGCAAGTCAAGCCCTGTCTCGCCGTCGCTTGTGGCGGGAAGGGGGTGCAGGGCGCGGCGCTCATGCGGCAAGAACAGTTCACGGCGAAGCAAGTACATCGTCAGGAGATCGGAGGGACGGGCAAGGACCTCGGCCAATTTCGGCCCCAAGCGACCGCGCTTGATATGTCCGGCCAACCTCGTGAAGGGAAGCCAAGCGAATCGTCTCCGCAGGGCGACTGCCCGGGGCACGTCCGTGAAACTGGCGTAACCGCCGAAGAGCTCGTCCCCTCCGAGGCCCGACAATGCCACTGTGAGCCCGGCCCGCCGCGCCGCTTGGCTGACGACATAGGTGTTCATGCCATCCACCGTCGGCTGATCCATCGCCTCTAGCGCAGCAGGGAGGGCAGCCAGCACATCCGGGCCAGTAAGCCTTAGAACTTCATGATCCGAACCAAAAGCTGCGGCCGTCGCAGCGGCGGGGCCGCTTTCGTCGAAGCCCTCCACATCGAAGCCCACGTTGATCGTCCGCAAGGATCCTACATTCGACTCGGATGCTATGGCCACGATGGATGCAGAATCGATTCCGCCGCTCAGAAAGAGTCCGATCGGCACGTCGCTGACCAGATGCAGCCGGATTGCCTCACGCGCGAGAGATTTCAGACGCTCGACCGCCGCAGGCCGCTTCAAAGCGCAAGCAGGCCCTACTGGAAGTTGCCAATAGGTCTTTCGATTCAGTTCCCGCCCGGTGAACAGGTCAACGGAGAGATAGGTGCCTGGCTTCAGCATGGTAATCCCGCGGATCAAAGCATCGTACCCCTGCACGGCCCCTTGCGCGAAGTAGCTCTCCAAGGCACCCGGATTCACATAGGATGAGACCATCTCAGGACCCAAGGCCAAGAGGGCCCGGATTTCACTGGCAAAAACTAGCCCTCCCTGCGGAGGTCGGTAGAGATAGAGCGGCTTGATTCCCAGGCGGTCCCGATAAAAACAGGAAATACCTTTGTCGAGATCGACTAGGCCTATGGCGAACATCCCCCGAAACCGCTGGACACAATCGATTCCCCAGGCACGGTAGGCGTGAAGAATTACTTCAGTGTCGCTGCGGGTCCGGCAGGGCCAACCCGCGTCGGCCAACTCAGCCTGGAGCTCATGATAGTTGAAGATTTCGCCGTTGAAGACCACCCAATTCTTCCTTCCTCTGTCGCGCGGGTGGTCGGCCATCGGCTGATGCCCAGAACGTGAGACATCTAACACTGCAAGCCGTGTATGGACAAGCGTGACTGTTGGACTCGGCTGTTCCAAACCTTCATCGTCGGGCCCGCGATGGCGCAGGGCGGCAAGCAAACGACGGCCCATCGCTTGATTGTCTCCGGGAACTCCGATCAGTCCTGCAATTCCACACACGTCTTTAGCGATCCTTTCGGCCTGTACACCTGACCCGAGAGACCAGTACTAGTGGGGTGCTGCCCTGTCCGAAAATGTCCCAAAGTGATTCAGCGCGGCGGCTGGCGAGGTGCCAAAGACCAGAACCCGTGTCGCCAGGGCCAGCAGGAGAACGAAGAGGATGGCGTTCGCCATGATGTGCAGGTTGAAGTCAGCCAGGCTATGGAGCAGGAGGGCGACGAGCCCGGCCAACAGGCCAAGCCCCAGTCCCCGCGCATGCGACCGCTGACTGTCTGACCAGCCGGTCAGCAGTTGGGCGCCACCCCAGATGAGGGCCAGGGCAAGGAATCCTATGAAGGGCAGGCCGCCTTCGGCGAAGGCCTGCAAATAGTCGTTCTCCGCGTGGGTGAAGTGGCCCTGGCCCGTCAGAGGGCTCTGGTAGAGCGGAAAGGCCCAGGAAAAGGTGTTGAGGCCGGTCCCTGTCCAGAGAAAGGCTCGGCCGAGGCGCAACGTATCCTTCCAGACAAGGAGCCGCCAGCTGGCGGAGGGATCATCCGTCCCAACCCACAAAATCGCGAAGGTTTTCATGACATCATCAACCTTGAGCCAGACGGCGTACGCAAACCCCAGCGCGACAAAGAGGGCGAGCGGCGCCCACCATCGCTTGCTCTGTCTCCTGCGACCCGAGAGGAGCGCCATAAAGAGCATCGATCCAAGAAAGCTGAACAGACCAGCCCTGGAACCACTGAGCAGCAGGGCCGCTACCACGATGAGGCCGCCGAAAAAGACCAACAGCGCTCGGTTTGCCTCAGGCGTTCTCCACTGGAGCAAACGGTCGCGCCAACCCGTCACGCCCGACGACTTGTTCCGCCTGGTCTCAACGATGCGCCCGAGGCACAGAGGGATCACCATCTCCAGGTAGCCGGCAAAGTGGTTCCGATTGACGTATGGGCCAAAAGGGTGGCTTCGCTCCGGAAATTCCCGCACCCAGAAGAGCTTGCCGTTCCAGGTGAAGTGCTGGATGATGCCAAACATGGCGAGCAGGAACCCCGTCCCCATGACGACCCAGACGACCCGCTCCACCTGTTCCCTCGTCCGCAGATGGTTTGCCGCGACCCAGAAGAGGAGCGCGAGGGCAGACAGGCGGAGGATTTCGAGTTTGGTCGCATAGGGATAGAGGGAGAGGGTGCGCCAGGTGGCATTCAGACTGCTCTCGATTGCCATGTCCTGATAGAGGGCATAGGCATGTGGGGAGAGTATCTGGACGAATCTAAGAGGCAGCGGCACGATCTGGAGCAGCCCGAAACCCAGAACGAGAAGCCAGCAGATGTTGAAGGGGGTCCGCTCGATTCGGATGACACCGAGGGCGACCATCTTGAGCCCCCACGCTAGGGCCACCGTGAAGATCACGACCTCCGCGATGGCGATGGACCAGGATTCTACGGTGCCGAAGGCGAAGGGGGTCAAGACAATGAGGAAGTAGAGACCGTACTCCATGATGGTGTCGAAGATCGACACAAGTCTGCGATTCGCTACCGGCCGCGTAAGGACCACAGACGCACCCATAGGGAACGGGAGGTTAGGCCCACCTGTCCACCCTCTTCGTTCCTCAGCCACTTCGGGCTCCTCCAACTATTTCGCCCTAACTTGGTGGCACGTTGTGCCGAGCCAAGAAACGAGCATAGCAAGGCGCGGTTCCCTGGCCCGCACCCACTGCGCGGGTATCCGGCGTACATTCTTGGTGACGTCGTCCCGGTCCGTGAGCCCGTCCCGGGATCGCGGACAGGGAGCGCCCTGGGGGCCAGCAACACCGCTAGGCGAAGTTAATTGGAATGGCACTAGGACTCCCGCCGAACCTTTTGGCGCTGGGCCCTCTGATTGTTGGCGATCCAGCGCTCGATCGACTCTTTCTTGAAGCGCCAGACATTGCCCAGTTTCCATGCCGGAAGTGTCCCGTCCCTGGCCATTCGGTAAACTGTTGATTTATTGATCCGAAGATACCGCGCCACTTCCCTTAGGGTCATCACCATCAGCCTACGATCTGTCCTCTGTGCGCTCACCTTATTATGCTCCTTCTACCCTCGTTCGAGGCCCATGACCGCGCGGACGGTGTCTGCCGCCCACTGACGTCGAGATTTCATCAATCTGGTTATTTGTTTGCTCAAACGCGTCGTCTTATCTTTTATAGTAGCTAACCCTACTCAATTGTGTTTCATCTTGTCAAGCTTTTTTCCAAGAGGGAAACGTTGGAAGTGGGGCCCGCTCTTCCACGCACAAGATTGTGCTATATGGTGGAGAGTGGAAATTTGCGCCTCGCTTGACACACAACTCGATCTGGCGTATGATCCTACTAAAGACCTTACTAAAAGTAAGAACTCTAGGAGGTGTCGGATGCCTACCGTAACAGCCCGCTCTCCGAAGTCCAAGATCACGGTCACGCTGAGCCCTGACTTGGTCCGCCAACTCGATGTGCTCCTTAGCTCTCCTGAGGCCGGCTCCCGCAGCCGGTTGGTGGAGGAAGCCCTCCGCCGGTGGCTACGTGACCACGCTCAACAAGAACTCGAACGCCAGACAGAGGAGTATTACCGTTCCCTCTCCAAGGGCGAGCGCAAAGGAGATCCGCAATGGTCCAAGATATCCGCCCGTTCGGCTAGACGCCTCTGGGATAAATAGTGGCGCCTCCTCGCCGCGGCGAGATCTATCTGGTC
>Ga0184633_10000669_pt1 | contig 12976 bp, 9 predicted proteins | sample PLM31_170_b1_FD_133156 | JGI IMG/M metagenome (GOLD analysis project Ga0184633, IMG submission 133156) | Groundwater sediment microbial communities from an aquifer in East River, Colorado, USA - PLM3-1_170_b1 | ecosystem: Environmental > Terrestrial > Soil > Riparian zone | place: USA: East...
AGGAGTCTGCCGAGATCAACTTCCCGTTTCATCAGAGTGATGAGCGCCTCTCTGTCGTGCCCGTTCTCCCCGCCGAGAGGGGAAAAAGGCAGAGACCCCAGGCAGGGGATGTCCGTGGCCCGGGCAAGCGCATGGCGGTTCGTCCGAGCGGCAAGGTCCGGCGTCGGAGTCAGATGATTCAGCACATACCCTCGAACCGAGAGTGCCATGGACCTGGCGCAGCAGAGTGTCAGCAGGGCATGGTTGATCGCTCCGAGCTTTGAGCCCACCACCACCAGGAGCGGGATGCCCAGGTCGCGGGAGAGATCGGCAAACGTGTAGCCCTCGGCCAGAGGGACCAGAAGACCTCCCGCGCCTTCCACCAGAGTGATATCGTGCTGAGCCGCAATCTGTTCATAGCAGGCGAGGATTCGTTCCCTCTCGATCCTCACTCCGGTCATCTCTCCCGCCACCTGAGGAGCCAGGGGAGGGGCAAAGCGATAGGGACAGAGGAGATCCAGGGGCAGCGTGGAGCCGGAAAACCGGCGCAGGCGCGCAGCATCCTCCGGGTAGAGCTGACCGTCCTTGAGCTCGCATCCCGTCTCCACCGGCTTCATCACGCCGACCTTTTTCCCGTTGGCGGCCAGGAGGGCGGCAAGCCCACAGGCCACGAACGTCTTCCCCACGCCGGTGTCGGTCCCGGTGACGAATAGACCGGTCATGCCGCCTCCGTTACAGCTCGAATAGACTCTCGCGTCACCTCGAGGAGAACGCCGAGCTCCTCTTGGGAGATGCTCAACGGCGGCATCAGCACGATCACGTTTCCCAGAGGGCGGAGGATCACCCCTCGGGCCCGGGCCTCCTGGATGACCCGCGTGCCAACCTTTTCGCCGGGGCCATAGGGGATCTTTTGCGCCTTGTCTCGCATCAGCTCGATGCCCACCATGAAGCCCCACTGGCGGATGTCCGCCACGTGGGCCAGTGGGGCGAAATCGGCCTTTAGCCGTTCGCTCAGAAAGGCAATCTTTGGACCCACGTGTTCCAGGACCTTGTCGTTTTCGAAGATCTCGAGACTCGCCAGAGCGGCAGCGCAGGCGAGCGGGTTTCCGGTGTAGGTGTGACCGTGAAAGAAGGTTTTAAACTCGTGGTGCTCGCCCAGGAAGGCGGAAAAGATCTCCTCTGTTGTCAGGGTCGCCGCGAGGGGCAGATACCCGCCGCTCAGCCCTTTGGCCAGGCAGAAGATGTCGGGGCTGATCCGTTCGTGCTCACAGGCGAACATCTTGCCGGTGCGGCCAAAACCGGTGGCGACCTCATCACAGATGAACACGATGTCGTTCTCTTGCGCAATCTGTCTGAGGGCGCGCACGTAACCGGAGGGTTGCGCCCACATGCCTGCGGCCCCCTGCATGAGGGGCTCGATGATGAGGGCGGCGATCTCGTGGCGGTGGTCGCGGAGGACGTTTTGGGCCTCGGTCACCGCTTTGGCCAGGGCGTCTTGTTCCGACATCCCCTGATGAAAACGGTAGAGATGGGGAGGGGGAAGACGAAAGCATTCAAAGAGGAGGGGACGATAGAAGCGGTGGAAGAGGTCCGAGTAGCCAACGCTGACCGCTCCCAGGGTGTCTCCGTGGTAGGCCTCCGCCAACGAGGCGAACTTGGTTTTGTGCGGCTTCCCTCTGAGCTGCCAGTATTGAACAGCCATTTTGAGACCGACCTCTACGGCCGTTGCGCCGGAGTCCGAGTAAAAGACTCGGGTGAGCCCGGCGGGGGCGATCTCGGTCAATTTTTTTGCCAGCAGAATCGAAGGAACGTTGGCCAGGCCTAACAGGGTGGAGTGGGCAACCTGTCGAAGCTGCTCGGCGATGGCGGAGTTGATCTCCGGACGGTTGTGACCGTGCACGTTGCACCAAAGCGAAGAGACCCCGTCGAGGTACCTTCGACCCTGAAGATCAATCAGGTAGTGTCCCTCTCCGCGGACAACGATGAGGGGATCTTCGCCGAGCCACTGCCGCATCTGGGTAAAGGGGTGCCAGAGGTGGCTGTGATCCCAGTTCCTGAGCTCGGCATAGGAATAACGCCTCTCCGCTCTTTCCTCCACTTACAAGACCCCCACCTCTTTTCCTGCTTCGGCAAAGGCACGAAGCGCCCGTTCGAGCTCCTCGTCGGTGTGCGTGGCCGTCGGCGTGACGCGAAGGCGGGCGGTTCCCTCCGGGACCGTGGGCGGCCGGATCCCGTGGGCGAACACGCCGTGCTTGAGGAGCGCGGCGCAAAGCGCCATGGTTTTCTCTTCGTCTCCGATGAGCACAGGCAGAATGGGGGACTCGCTTTCCCCCAGGCGGTAGCCAAGCCCGGAAAGTCCTCGCCTCAAGAAGGCCGCATTGTTCCAGAGCCGCCGTCGCCGTTCCGGCTCGTTTTTGACGATGTGGAGAGCGGCCAGCGCCGCCGCCAGAAGCGGTGGAGGCAGCGCCGTGCTGTAGATGAAACTGCGCGCCCGGTTAATGAGCCAATCGATCAGCACCCGGCTCCCGGCCACATAGGCGCCAAAGCTTCCCAGGGCCTTTCCCAGAGTCCCCATCTGGATCTCGATGCGTCCCTGGAGGCCCGTCTCCTCAACGACACCGGCACCGTTCGGACCAAATACACCAGTGGCATGAGCTTCGTCCACCATCACCCAGGCCCGGTACCTCCTCGCCAGGGCGGCGATCTCTGGGAGCCGGGCGACATCGCCGTCCATGCTAAAGACCGAGTCTGTCACGATGAGCCGCTGCCCCGGCGTGGGTGCGGAAGCCAGAAGCTCCTCCAGGTGCCCCGTGTCCCTGTGGCGAAAGACCTGCGTGTCGGCGCGCGCGAGGCGACAGCCATCGATGATGCTGGCGTGGTTGAGTTCGTCGCTAAAGATGATGTCCCCCGGTCCCATGAGGGCCGGTATGACTCCCGTGTTGGCGTGATAGCCGGAGCCAAAGACCAGCGCGGCCTCGGTGCCTTCGAACTCGGCCAGCTTCGCCTCAAGCCGGGCATGGAGTTCCATGGTGCCCGAAATCAGCCGCGAGGCCCCGGCCCCACACCCATAGGACTCGAGCGCCTCGGCCGCCGCGCGCTTCACCTCGGGGTGATTCGCGAGGTCAAGGTAGTTGTTGGATGAAAGCAGCACGACCTCTTTGCCTTCCATGGTGACGACGGTCGTCTGGCGCCCGGAAATGAGACGGAGGTAGCGGTAAAGGCCGCGCCGCTTGAGTTCTCCTAGCCTGTCCTGTAGCACGTGGTCAAGCACGTTTCCCCCTGTATTCAGCAGGATAGGAACATATCGGAGTCTGGGCGGATGTGTAGTGGTGGTAACAGAGTCGAAGGCCCAGCGTCAAGGGCCCAACCCGCCTGTGGCAGGCGTTGCCAGGCCGAGGGTCTACCTAGGCCCTGTCCACGACGGGCCAGGCAGGTGCTGTAACACACTGTAAAAGAAGCAACTTTTTTCTCTTGACCCCGGCTTGCTATATCCAGTACGGTTCATCGAAGAAGACTGCAAATATAGGGCAACCCGTGTCCGGATAAGAAGGGGGCCCTACGTTCTGGAGCTGGCGCGCTCCACGTGGAGATCAGCCGTGTCAACCTCGCCACGGCCGAGAGCCTGGCCACCGAACCTCCTCTTTGTCGCCCTGGTTCCCGGGATTTTTCCGCTGTTCTTCTCAGCGAGCGTCGCGCTTGCCGATAGTGCCTCGGTCCTACCAAAGGGAAGATCAAGCGCGAGCGTGGAAAACCTCTTCTATTTTCCGACTACGCAGAGATGGAACTCTAACGGAAATGCGGAAGATATCGCGGCTGCTTTTGACAATCGGGTTCTAAACAGTTCGGTCTTTCCGGGATTGTTGCCCCCCGGTCAGAATATCGGGACCAGCTTCGTCAAGTTCGAATATAACTACAACATTCTGGATTTTGGTTTCAGTTACGGAATCACCGACCGGCTCACCGCCGGGATAGACATTCCTCAATATACCGTCCATAACAAGGTGGGTGCATCTCTGAATGCCTCGAACGCGACCCTGGGGTTGAGGACTGGACCTGGTGTGGGTGTTTGTAGCGGACCTGTCGTACCTCTTCTCTGCCCCAATAGTCGTCGCTTTACCACAGAGGATGTCCAGCAACTATTAGGTCCCGGTATACCAGGAGTTTCAAGCGGCTTCGGTTTCAAGCCGGTTCAGGACTTTCGGGCCGACGGGCTGGGGGACATCACGGCAGCTCTTAAGTACCAGTATCTCAGAACTGAAGATTGGCGGCTGGCCGCCACCCTGGGCGCGAGGTTCCCGACCGGGCGGCAGGATGACCCTGACAATCTGGCGGATATACCGTGGAGCCCGGGCAACTACGCTGTTCTGCTGCGCCTGCACCATGACTACGTCATCAGCAATCTGTGGAAAGGGAGGCCTGCGGCAGAAACCCCAATCCTCCGAGAAGGAGATCTCGTCCTCGATTTTACCTTCCGCTTTGACTGGAACCTGCCAACCGACGTGACGGTGAGAGTGGGCACTCCCGACAATCCGATCACGACCAATCGAGAGCGAGTGACCAGAGACTTTGGTGATAAATTCGAATTTGAGCTATCTGGGAAATATGAGCTCGTTCAAGGCTTCTCGGTCTCGGCCCTGTATAAATACGGGTTCAAGCTGGAGGACCGCATCACGTCGAATCCTATGGGATTTCCGGTCCAACTGCTCGAGAAGGACACCGACTCAACCGAGCAGCTTTATATCATTACCTTCGCCTACTCAACCCTGCCGTTGTACCTGGAGAAGAAATTCCCCTTCCCCCTCGGCATTTTCCTCTCGTACCGGGATCGATTCGCGGGGTCTGGTCCAAGCAACGCATCGTCGCCGAGTCAGATCCTGAAGACCCGGTACATCAGCCTGGGTTTCCAGGTCCCGTTTTGATCCTGTTCTAAGACGCTGGGCGGTTCCACGTCCGCACAGCCCTGGGCAATCCCGCAAATCCTCTCAACGCGCCGCACTGCTGATCCGACGTAGGCGCAGCGTAACGCATTGTAAAACAAAGTATTGTTCCTTGACCACGCCTGCCATGTCGGGTATTTTGGGACAAAACTTACGACTTTGAGGATCCTGGGTATCCCCAATGGCTGGCCGTAAGGGTCTCGTGATGGGTTTGGGGCTCGCGCTCGCGGGCTTGGTGTCCACCAGTGCCGCCGCGCAGACGAAGGCGCCGGCCGCATTTGGCTCTCTGGTGAGCCAGATCGTCGCGTTCTTCCCCGCTCTGACCGGGGAGATCGTCGAGGCAAAGGGATCAGAGCTGATCGTGAGCGTCGGCCGTCGTGAGGGCGTCCAGGTGGGCATGGAGTTCTTCCTCTTTCGCGATGGACGGGAGCTGAGGCATCCGAAGACGGGGGAGGTCCTGGGGCGGGTGGAACAGGCATTGGGGCTCGCGGTCGTGTCTCAGATATCCGAAACGTATTCGGTTGCCACGGTCGCGAGCGACGGCGGCGTTCGACCCGGTGATCGGGTCCGCATCTCGGAGGGGAAGATCAATCTCACCGTGACGGCGCTCGGCTCTCCCGGAGTGAGCTCGGGCGTTGTGGATGCCGTGTCCAACGCCCTGTCGGAGGAGTTGAGCGCGACCGGGCGCTTTCAGGTGATCAACGGAGACGGTGTCGCCGCAGTGGTCGCCCATGCAGGGATCCCGCCCGAACGGGTCATCCAGGGAGAAGGCCTGGCCGAGCCCGCGGCCCGGTATCGCGTCAGCCACCTGCTGGTCGTCTGGGTCAAGCAGGTTCAGGCCAAGCCCTTTGTCGAGACCCGCCTTTTTTCCTTCCTGCCGGGGCGCGAGGCGACGCCGATGATGACCGCGAGCCTCTTCGTGCCGTCCGCTGTCAAAGCGGCCTCGGCGACGGCTGCAGGGGAACAGTTCTCCTCAGCCCCCCCGCAGTCCTCGACGAGTCCCCCGCCCCAGGAGGCTCCCCAACCCAGTTCGCGGTCCTTCCTGGCCCGCCTGCTCTTCGGTGAGGAAACCACACAGCCCGAATTGGGGGGGACCATCGCGATGCCGTTCAGTGAGGTGGCGCGGTTCGGGTTTCCCGTGCTGGCCATGGACGTGGCGGTCTCGCCGAAGGACCAGATTCCCCGCCTCGTGGTCACCGACGGCGAGCGGATCTACCTATTCCGGATCGCGGGGCGGACCCTGGAACGGGAGTGGACGTATGTGGCGGAGGGGGCTGGCGAGATCTTCTCAGTCCAGCTCGCCGATCTGAACGATGATGGCGTCCTAGAAATCGTCGCGAACCGGTACAGCCCGCTCGCCAATGCTGCGCTGACTTCATTCATCGTGACGAGCAAGGACGGCAATCCCTCGCTCCTCGTCCAGGACCTCTTCCAGATCCTCTTCGCCGTGGATGCCACGGGCGACGGGGTCAAGCGGACCCTCTGGGTGCAGCGTTTCAACTTCGAAGGGTTCTTCGCGCAGGGGCAGGTCCAGCGCTACAGCCTTCGCAATGGAACGCTCGTCCCGGAGAGTTCCGTCCGGGTGCCCCGGGACTTCCGAGCGACGGGAGCGACGCTCTGCAACATCCTCGGTGACGGCCCGCGAGCGCTCGCCTATGTGAACGAGCGGAACCGGCTCGTGATCGCGACCGAGGGAAAAGAAAAGTGGCGCTCGTCTTCGCGGGTGGGAGGTGGCGGCTACGTGCAGCTCGAGGTGCAGAAAAAGATCGAGCGAGCCGGCGGGAGTCTCTTCTACTCCGTCGAGCCGATGGCGCTGGCCGTGGACCTCGACGGTGACGGGATTGATGAGGTCCTGATCCCGCAGAATGAGGTTCAAGGGAACCTGGCGGTGGTGTCGCGGAGTCCCGCGGGGTACCGGCTTCAGACGCTCAACACTGGATTGGAGGAAACCGTTACCGGGCTGGGCGCGATCCGGGGTGATGGCGCGCCCACCGTGATCCTCGCGTCGGTCCAGTTCTGGAGCCTCCTGAAGAAATCCGGAGAGACCCGGATCCTCATGACTGCCCCGAAGTGATTCTCCGGTCCCGCAAGGATATACTGGCATTTTGGACTTTGCGTGGAGGCAACCGATGATCCATGCGTATCAAGGGGTGGTGCCGAAGATTCATCCGACCGCGTTCGTGGAGGACTCGGCCCAGGTCATCGGAGACGTGGAACTGGGGGAAGACTCGAGCGTGTGGTTCAACGCCGTGATTCGCGCGGACGTCAACGTGATCCGCATCGGGCGGGGCACCAACATCCAGGACGGCAGCGTGATCCACGTCAACCGCGGCGGCTTCTCGACCGTCCTGGAGGAATTCGTGACGGTGGGGCATGGGGCGCGGCTCCACGGCTGCCACATCAAGTCCAATTGCCTGATCGGGATCGGGGCCATCGTCCTGGACGGGGCGGTGCTTGAGGAGGAGTGCCTGGTGGCCGCAGGCTCGCTCGTGGCGCCGGGGACCAAAGTGCCGAGGGGGAGTCTCCTGATGGGCTCTCCGGCGAAGGTGCAGCGTTCGGTCACGGCCGAGGATCTGGAGTTGATCCATCGCTCGGCGCAGAATTACGTCAGGCTGCGGGCGGGCTACAAGATGATGCGGGGCGCGTGAGCATGGCGATCAAGGCCGTCCGCGGGGTCCACGACATTTTGCCTTCCGAGGCGGAGAAGTGGAGGTGCGTAGAGACCACGGCTCGCCGCGTATTCGAAGCCTATGGCTACGAGGAGATCCGGCTACCGATCTTCGAGCGGACCGAGGTGTTCGCCCGGGGGATCGGCGAGGCCACGGACATCGTTCAGAAGGAGATGTATACGTTCGAGGATCGGAGCGGCGAATCGCTGACGCTTCGCCCCGAAGCGACCGCGTCCCTGCTGAGAGCCTACATCGAGCACGGGCTTTTCGTTCTGCCGAAGCCGGTCAAGCTCTACACCATCGGTCCGATGTTCCGGTACGAGCGGCCGCAGGCAGGCCGCTACCGTCAGTTCCATCAGGTCAACGTCGAAGCCCTCGGTGATGATCATCCGGCCCTCGACGCTCAGGTGATCGCGATGCTGATCGAATTCTTCCGAGGACTCGACATCGTCCAGCAGCTCAAACTTCAGATCAACTCGCTTGGGGATTCGAACTGCCGTCCCGTGTATCGCGAGCGCTTGATCGGGTACTTTCGAACGCACATGGCGCGTCTGTGTGAGGACTGCCGCGAGCGGGCGGAGCGCAATCCGCTGCGGGTGCTCGACTGCAAGAAGCCGGAATGCCGCCCCGTGCTCGATGGGGCACCCTCGGTTCATGATTCTCTGTGCGGTGATTGTGCACGACACTTTCTCGATGTCCAGAATTACCTGAAGGCGATGAGCATCCCGTACGAGATCAGTCCGAGGCTCGTTCGGGGGCTCGACTATTACGTCCGCACGACGTTCGAGCTCACGGCAACGGACCTCGGTGCGCAGAACGCCGTCGCCGGAGGGGGGCGTTACGACGGCCTCATCGAGCTGCTTGGGGGTCCGGCAGACGCGGGCATTGGCTTTGCGATTGGGATCGAGCGGGTTGTGCTGCTCCTGTCCGGATCGGATGAGAACGCTTGGGGACGCAAACGGCCGTTGGCGCTTCTGATCCCTCTCGGAGACGAGGCGCTCAAGCAGCTGCTGCCCGTCGCTCAAGCCGTCAGATCGAGGGCCATCCCCGTGGAGCTGGGCGACGGCGACCGCAAGCTCCGGAGCGAGTTGGAGCGCGCCAACAAGCTCGGCGTGGCGTGGGCGGTCATCGTTGGAGAGACGGAGCTGGCGCGGACGGAAGCGGTCCTCCGCGACATGAAATCCGGCGAGCAGCAACGGACGCCCCTGGGTGAGCTTGCGCAGAAGCTCATTGCGCTGGGCGGCCAGCGATGACAGACGCGCTGGGCGGCTGGCGACGGAGCCACAGCTGCGGGGAGCTCAGGGCGCGCCACGTGGGCCAGGCCGTCACGCTTATGGGCTGGGCCTTCAGGCGGCGGGACCACGGCGGGCTGATCTTCGTGGACCTGCGCGACCGGGAGGGACTGACCCAGTGCGTGTTCAATCCTTCGACGAGCGGGGAGGCCCACGCCCGAGCCCAGGAGGTGCGCTCGGAGTTCGTCCTGGCGGTGGTCGGCACGGTTCAGCGCCGCCCGCCCGGGACGGAGAACCCGAAGCTCCCCACCGGGGACGTAGAGGTCCAGATCAGCCAGGTGAAGATCCTGAACGAGTCCAAGCCGCTCCCGTTTCCGCTTGAGGAAGAAACCGAGGTGGATGAAGCGGTGAGGCTCAAGTACCGCTACCTCGACATCCGGCGCCCCGCTGTGTACCGGAACTTCGTGATCCGGGACCAGGTCTGTCGCGCCGTCCGCGACTACCTGCATGCCCACGGCTTCTTGGAGGTCGAGACGCCATTTCTGACCCGCTCGACGCCCGAGGGCGCGCGCGACTTTCTGGTGCCGAGCCGCTTGGCGCGCGGAAGCTTCTACGCGCTTCCCCAGTCGCCCCAGCTCTTCAAGCAACTCCTGATGGTGGCGGGGGTCGAGCGCTACTTCCAGATCGTGCGCTGCTTCCGCGATGAGGACCTCCGGAGAGACCGGCAGCCCGAGTTCACCCAGATCGACATCGAGACGTCCTTCCTCGACCGGGACGAGTTCCTGCCCATCGTCGAGGGCATGCTGGCGGCGGTCTTCAAGCGGGTCAGGGGGATCGAGATTCCGACCCCCTTCCTGCGGCTCACCTACGAGGAGACCATCGCTCGCTTCGGCAGCGACAAGCCCGACCTCCGCGTTGGCCTCGAGCTCGGCGACTGCTCGGACCTGTTCAGGGCGGTGGAGTTCCAGGCCTTCGCCCGGGTGGTGGCGGACGGGGGCGCCGTGAAGGGGCTTCGGATTCCCGGTGGCGGGGGGATGAGCCGCAAGGAACTCGACGATCTCGTTGAGACGGCCAAGAGCTTCGGGGCCAAGGGGCTCGTCTGGGTCAAGGTGAACCCGGACGGCTTCCAGTCGCCCGTGGCCCGGTTTCTGGAGCCGATGAAGCAAGCGCTGCTGACCCGGCTCGACGCCACGCCGGGAGATCTCTTGCTCCTCGTGGGCGACGCCATGCCGCTGGCTGCGACGGTGCTGGGCCGCCTCCGTCACGAGCTGGCCCAGCGCCTCAACCTGATCCCGCCGGACCAGTTCCGGATGGCGTGGGTGATCGACTTCCCCCTCGTGGAATGGAACGAGGAAGAGCGGCGCTGGAACGCCGTTCACCATCCGTTCACCGCGCCTCGCGACGAGGACCTGCAGCTGCTCGATACTGATCCAGGCCGCGTCAGGGCCAAGGCCTACGACCTCGTCATTAACGGCCAGGAGGCGGCGGGAGGGTCCATCCGGATCCACCAGCTGTCGGTCCAGGAGAAGCTGTTCAAGCTGCTGGGCATCGCTCCCCAGGAGGCCCGCGCCCGCTTCGGGTTCCTCCTGGAGGCCCTCGAGTTCGGCGCCCCTCCCATGGGAGGCATCGCGGCAGGGCTCGACCGCTTAGTGGCCCTCCTGGCGGGCGAGGCGTCGATCCGCGAGGTGATCGCTTTCCCGAAGACTCAGAAGGGAACCTGTCCCCTCACTGACGCGCCGGCGCCGGTGGACCCGGGCCAGCTCAGGGACCTCGGAATCCGGCTGGCTGAGGAGCCCTGACTTAGGGTACTCTCTAGCTGTGAGGAGAAGGGTTTCCTGCCGTTGACTGAAGCCACCGTCACCCGCCGCATTCTGCTCCCGTCCGAGGTCGACCTGCTCCCCATTCTCGGGCGAAACGACGAAAACCTGAAGGCGCTCGAGTCACTGCTGGCGCTCCGGATCGTGGCCCGAGGCAACGAGATCATCCTCAAAGGGGACGAGCCGAGGGTGGCGCGAGCCGAGCGGCTCCTGACCCAACTCTCCGATCTGGTCCACGCGGGAACGCCCATCCACGCGGCCGACGTGCGGGCGGCTCTCCGGATGCTCGCCGACGATGAGCGGGCCGACCTCAAAGGGATCCTCCTCGACTCGATCTCGGTCCCCTCGCGCAAGAAGCAGATCAGCCCCAAGACGGTGAACCAGAAACGCTACGTAGATGCGATCCGCAGCCACGACGTCGTGGTCGCCATCGGGCCGGCCGGGACGGGAAAGTCCTACCTGGGTGTGGCGATGGCGGTATCCGCGTTGACGAAGCGAGAGGCGGCGCGCATCATCCTCACGCGCCCGGCCGTGGAGGCCGGCGAACGGCTCGGCTTCCTCCCGGGGGACATGTACGAGAAGGTTCACCCGTACCTGCGTCCCCTCTACGACGCGCTCTACGACATGCTGGAAGCCGAGAAGGTGGCCTCGCTCGTGGAGAAGGGCGTCATCGAGATTGCCCCCCTTGCCTACATGCGGGGCCGCACCCTGAACGACTCCTTCATCATCCTGGACGAGGCGCAGAACACGACCTCCGAGCAGATGAAGATGTTCCTGACCCGCCTGGGGTTCAACTCCAAGATGGTGATCACCGGCGATATCACGCAGGTGGATCTGCCGACGAGCCGCCCGTCGGGCCTGATCGAGATCCAGTCGGTGCTGAAAGGGATCGAGGGGATCCGCTTCGTGTACTTTACCGAGAAGGATGTGGTGCGGCACGAACTGGTGGCCCAAGTCGTCAGGGCCTATGAACAGCGTGGCGCCCAGACCAAAGAGCCCGGATCAGCGCTTCAGGGAAGGTGATGGCGGTGGAACTCTCGAACCTCCAGCGGCGGGTTCCCATCTCCCCCCGTCGCATCTTACAAACGGCTGAGGGAGCGCTGAAAGATCTGGGTCGCACCGGGTCGCTCGTGCAGCTAACGGTCGTCAACGACGCCGAGATCCGGCGCCTCAACGCCCGCTATCGCCGCCACGACGTGCCCACCGACGTCCTTGCCTTTCCGTTGGATGTGCCGGGGCCCTCGCCGCTCTGGGGGGAGGTCGTCATTTCGGCCGAGACAGCCCGGCGCCAGGCCCGGCGGCTGGGGATCCCGGTGGGGCTCGAGCTTGACCTCCTGGTGGTGCACGGCCTCCTTCACCTGGCCGGGTACGACGATGGGGAGCCGTACCTAGCCCGGCTCATGCACGAGCGGGCGCGGGAAATTCTCGAGCACGCGAGGGGCGGCCACCCACGCCCGGCCCGGCTCTGGACCGGCCTTCTCCCCGGATGATGGCCATGCCCGCCGCTGGGTTGTCTTCGAACCCTATCCCCGTCCACGCAGGATTCGTCTGCCTGCTCGGACGCCCCAACGTCGGCAAATCCACCCTGCTGAATCGACTGGTGGGCGAGAAGCTCGCCATCGTCTCTCCGCGGCCGCAGACCACCCGCACGCGGATCACAGGGATCAAGAACTTGCCGGGGGCGCAGATCGTCTTCGTGGACACCCCGGGGCTCGCCGAGGCCAGGGGGCCCCTCGGCCAGTTCCTGGTCAAGACCGTCCATCGCTCTCTTGAAGGGGTCGATCTGGTCTGCCTGGTCGCTGAAGCCACGGACCCCCCCAGCGAGATCGACGAGGGCCTTCTGAAGCCGCTGGCGGCGTTCCGGGGACCCGTCTTTTGCTGCCTCAACAAGACGGATCTGGTGCGGCCCAAGATCCGGCTCTTACCCTTGATTGAGGCTTACCAGAAGCGCTATCCGTTCCGCGAGGTCCTGCCGATCTCGGCGGCGGACGGGACCAACTGCGACCGCCTCCTGGAGCTGAGCGCGGCCGCGCTCCCCGAGCATCCGCCCTACTTCCCGCCCGATGTGCTCACCGACCAGCCTGAGACGTTCTTCGTGGCCGAGGTCATCCGCGAGAAAATTTTCCGTTTTACGCGCGAGGAAATCCCTTACGCCTGCGCCGTCCGGGTGGAGGAGCTGACCGAGCGGCGGGAGCAGGAGCGGCTGTACATCCGGGCTTCGATCTTCGTCGAGCAGGGCTCCCAGCGGGGGATCTTGATCGGCGGGGGCGGCGCTATGCTCAAGAAGATCGGGAGCGCGGCGCGCCGGGACCTGGAGGCGTTCTTCGGCATTCCGGTGTATC
>Ga0184633_10000670_pt1 | contig 12974 bp, 12 predicted proteins | sample PLM31_170_b1_FD_133156 | JGI IMG/M metagenome (GOLD analysis project Ga0184633, IMG submission 133156) | Groundwater sediment microbial communities from an aquifer in East River, Colorado, USA - PLM3-1_170_b1 | ecosystem: Environmental > Terrestrial > Soil > Riparian zone | place: USA: East...
ATGTTCACCATCAGCGCCATGTTGCCGTTCGACAGCGTGGCGAGGATGAACTTCTGCTTGAGGCGTGTGAGGCCGGGCACGGCGTCGGGCCAGGGGTCGAGCCGGTGCCACGCGCGATTCAGATGATCGATCTCGTCCTCGCTCAGGCCGGTGATCTTGAACTCGACGAGCAGGTGATCGAGGGCCATCCGGTGCAGGTCGTCGAGCTTGGTCCACGGCATCTCGCCGTTCCGCACCTTCGACAGATTCGGCTGGTAGAGCCCGCGCCAAGCGTCGGCGAACGCGGCCCAGTCGATGCTGAGCCCGCGCTCGCGGCCCAGCGTCTCGCCCTCGCGAATGAGGCTGCTCCGCCAGTCCACGACGGTCCCGAACACGTCGAACGTCAGCGCACGGATCGCGTTGGTGTCCATGGCGTCGGATTGTGCCACAATCGGGCGTCCAGTTCGCGGTGGGGTTGCCAGGGTTTGCCGCGCACTGAACGGGCACTGAGTTGCCCTCTGAACGAGCAACGTAGACGCAATGCTAGAGATTCGCACGGCCCAAGATTTCGTTCGCGGTCGCGGCGAGCGACAGCGACGGCGTCGCGTCGCCCGACGCCGGGGCGTCCTGCCGCGCGTGCTGCGTCTCTTCGTCGAACAGGAAGGACCAGTCTCGCGAACAACGCTGGAGCGCGCCTTGTCGGGTCTCACGGCGGCGCGGCTGAACCGCGAGCTGGCCAGGCTCGACGCACAGGACCTGATCTTGCTACAGGACGACGCGGTGGCCCTCGCCTATCCCTTCTCCGGCCTGGCGACCGCCTTCGTCGTCCGGCTCGCCAACGGTCAGGAGCGGTACGCCTGCTGCGCCGTCGACGCTCTCGGCATCGCCGCGATGCTTCGCCAGCGGATCGACGTCCGCTCGCGCTGCCACCATTGCGGCGAGGCGCTGGCGTTCGCGGCCGACGCGGTGGGCCCCGAGCCCTCGGCGGCCGGCACGATGGTCTGGATCGGCAAGCGCGAGGCCGGCCTGCGGCGAGCCTGCACCTCGCTCTGAACCACGCTCAACTTCTTCCGGTCGGAAGACCACCTGCGGGCCTGGCACCAGACGCATCCGGGCATGACCGGCGCGGCCCTGTCCGTGGAGGAGGCGTTCAAGCTCGGCGCCGCGATGTTCGGCGACCTGCTGGACGACGACGCGGGCGGTGCGGAACCGGCGGGTCGACGTCACCGATTCCGATCGCGCGGTTGAGCGCTGTTGTAGGATGAAACGCGGATGCCGCTCGTTCGCTCTCTCGATGCGTATTGCCAGTCGCGCGGCAACCTCGCCGTCGTCGTCGTCGTGGACTCGAGCCAGCCGGAGTTTCCGCTGCTGTTCGAGAGCGCCTTCGGCGCGCTCGCGCACTTCGGGATCCCGTTCCGCGTGGCCGACCTGGCCGTGGGACCGCTGACGGACGGCGCACTCGACGGGTGCCGCGCCGCCCTGGTCGTGCAGGAATACCTGGGCGGGCGTCTCGGCGCGGCGGGGCAGGCGACGCTCCTGCGCGCGTGCGAGGACGGGATGGGGCTCGTGAGCTTCGACGCCGACCTCGCCGGGTACGGCGGTGAGTGGCTGCGCGCGGCGGGCCTCGCGGGCATCGGCCGCGGTGGTGAAGTTGTCACGGACGGAACCGCGGAGCTGGGCGTGAGGGACAATAGTCATCCGATCACCTGGTGGCAGGACGGGGAGCGGAGGAAGACGCTCAAGGTCCCCGTGCCCACGGCCCGCGTGCGCGCGGCGGGCGACGCGGTGACGCTGCTCGAGGACGGCGGCGGCGCGCCCATGCTCGTCGCCCGGCGCTTTGGCCGGGGCAAGATCGTGCAATGGCTGGTCTCGCCCAAGCTGTGGCTGCGGCAGTACTTCGGCCACACCTTCGGGCTCGACGACGTGTGGCTGCGCGGGATCACGTGGGCGGCCCGCAAGCCGTTCGTGATGAAGGCGATGCCGCCGTTCGTCCGCTTCCGCTTCGACGACTGCCAGGGTCTCTGGCGGGACGCGAAGGACCTGCGCTTCGTCGACGTGCTCAACGAAGCCGGACACGTGCCTAACCTCAGCTTCTGTCTTCGCTCGCTCACCGCCGACGGCGCCGCGAAGGCGTCCGCGCTGCATGCGGCGGGCAAGGCGGAGTTCTCTCCCCATACGCTGGCCGCGAGCACGAGCCTGTTCTACGGCGACGAGCGCGGGGAGTATGGTCCGGCGCGCTTCGTCGAGTTGTTCAGCGAGATCGACGAGACCTGCGCGAAGCTCGCCATCACGCCCTCGCGGATCCTCAGCGACCACGACCACGGCTGGAGCGCGCACGCCATCCCCGGCCTCGTGGCGCGCGGGATCACCTACAAGATGAACATCACGATGCCGGGCGAGCCGTGGGAGGCCGTGCACCGCGACTGGCACCCCGCGCCCTACGGCTCGATGGACTACGCCTTCGACTTCCTGCCCGCGCCCGCCGAGCGCTTCTTCGCCGTCTACAACCACTACCCGCCGGCCTTCGAGTACGCGCGGGCGTATCTCGACGCCGACCACTTCCTCTATCACCGCACCGGCGGATACGGGCCCTACAAGTGGGACATGCTCAACGGGCTCACGCGGGGGCCGCTCCACGCCGAGAACCAGATCGCGGCGGCGGCGCGGCGGCTCGCCGACCACACGCGGTTGGGTCTCGACGCCATGTTCTTCGGTGGCAGCATCACCCACTCGCATTTCGCCCGGCACGTGGGCGAGAACGAATGGCGCGAGCTGCTGCGCCGCGCGGAGGCGCTGCTGCCGCGGCACCGCTCCGAGAGCGTCCCGTACGACTTCATCGCCGACTACGCGCTGAGCAAGGTACAGACATCGATTGTCTCGGCGGGGGAGACAGGCGGGACCATCGACGGCGATCTGGACGGGGAGGCGATCGTCCCCCTCCGACTCTGGGTCTTCACAGCCGAGGCCGGCGACGAGCATCGCTTCGAAACGACCGAGCCCTTTGCCGGACGTCGCACGCTGCGGTTCTCAGCGTAAGTAGCGATGACGGAGCGCTCCATGAAGGCGGTCTTTTACACGGAGTACGGCGGACCCGAGGTCCTGCGTTACGGCGATCTGCCGCGGCCGGTGCTCGGGCCCGGCGAGGCCATTGTCAAGGTGCAGGCCGCCTCGCTCAACGCCTTCGACCTGATGGCGCGCGAGGGGCGCTACAAGCCCAACCGCGCCTTCCCCCACGTGCTGGGCTCGGACTTCGCGGGTGAAGTCGACGAGATCGATCCCGCCGCCGGCGTGCCGTTCGCGCCGGGGCACCGCGTGACGGCGTGGTGGATCGTGCCGTGCTGGCGGTGCGAGCAGTGCCTCGCCGGCCACCCCAACCGCTGTGCGCTCGACTACAAGTACCTGGGCGCGCATTTACCCGGCGCGTACGCCCAGTACGTCAAGCTCCCCGCGCGCAACCTCATCGGGATACCGGACACCATGAGCTGGGAGGAGGGCGCGGCCTTCCCCACGGCGTTCGGCTGCGCCTGGCACATGCTCATCACCACCGCCGAGCTGCGCTCGGGGGAGACCGTGCTCATTCACGCGGCCGGCGCGGGTGTGAGCACGGCCGCCATCCAGATCGCCAAGGCCGTCGGCGCGTATGTCTACGCGACGGGAAGCGCCGACTGGAAGCTCGAGCGTGCCAATGCGATCGGCGCCGACGAGACCATCAACTACGCGACCCACGACTTCCAGGCCGAGATCATGAAGCTCACGGACAAGCGGGGTGTCGACGTCGTCTTCGAGCACGTCGGCGGTGAGGTGTGGGAGAAGTCGATCCGGAGCCTCACGCGCGGCGGCCGGCTCGTGACGACCGGAGGGACGGCGGGGTACGACGTGACCATGAACGTCGCCTACGTCTTCCACAAGGAGCTGCGGCTACTGGGCGCCAACAGCACGACCAAGGGCGAGCTGGAAGTCCAGATGCCGCTGATCGCCGCGGGGCGGCTCAAGCCCGTGGTCGACCGCGTCTTCCCCCTGGCGGCGGCGGCCGACGCGCACCGCCACATGGCCGCGCGCCAGCACTTCGGCAAGGTCGTCCTCCGCGTCTCACACTGACCTTGGGGGAGGCGCTTGGGTCAAAGCGATGTGGTTGCGAGGGACCTGCGGATGCACGACTGTGTACCGATTTCGCCTCCGCGACCAGAAATAGAGAAGGTAGGCGTTCAATCATTTGCCGTGAACACCGGGATGCGCGTGTTCGCGGATGGTCGATAGGTCACCCCGTCGACGAGTTGCGGTGGTTGGACGCCGGACGCCAGAAGTTGCGCCACACCCGCCTCGGCGATCGTCGCTGGCGGGCGCACGGTCAGCTACCCGGCGCCCGCCGCTTCCGCGGCGCTCAGATCGGCTCAGCCGAGGTTCGCGCTGATCTCCGGCGAGAACCGGACGTCTCCCCGGACCTCGGGCACGATCGTCGCTACGCCCATGTACTCTTCGGCACCGGACTCCTGGTTGCCGAAGTCCCAGTTGCGCCGCAAGGTGAATGTCCGCGAACCCTGGCCGTCAGGACGCACCCAGCGGCGCTCGATGGTGCCGATGAAGTCGTCGAGGTTCCCGATGCTCAGCCAGTGCAGGCTGCCGTCCGGAAGCATGTCGAAGAAGTCCCGGTCGTCGTCACGCTCGATGACGAACCCCGAGAGCAAGTACCAGAAGTTCTCCTGGACCTCGCGCGAGGTCCACCCCACGGTGATCCGCAACTCGGCGAACTCCGTGGCGCTGCTGACCCGTCCCACTGTGAGGCGCACATCCGTGATGGTGGCCATGATGGATTCCTCCTTGTTGAGTCTTTGCGTCGCCGTCGTGTCGGGCCAGGAGGCTTGCTCCTACTTCGCGTCCGCTGGAGGCCCCGGCGGAGATGCCGGCAGCAAGCGTGGGGCGCCTTGGCCTTTCGAGACCGGCGCGGGTCGGGGCTGCTTGAGGCCCACGCCAGGCGGAAAGAGCGGCGGATACCGCTTGGACCGTCGAATGTCCATGGGAGACCGTGCGGGCAGCCGGTACATGGGAGACCTGAGCCAGTTCATCGCGTCCTCCTTTCCGATCCAGAGAGCAGCATGCCGAGGCCGGGGGCGGAAGTCTTGCGGCTAATTGCGGAAATGTTGTCGCTTGTTGCGGTAGGGACGACCGATCGGGGGTGAAGCACGATGTGTCAGCGCCGCCCGCCCCCTGATCGAGGGCGAGGGCGTTTGCGGTCGCCCCGCACGCCGGGCGCTTGACTCGGACCATCCGTCCCCGAGCCGAGGAGCTTCCGATACTCCGTCGGCGAGATGCCTACGCTGCGTCCGAAGTTACGGTCGAAGCGCGACACGTCATTGAAACCGACGCCATAGGCGATCTCCGTGACGGGCACGCGCCGGTCGGCTAGGAGGACCTTGGCACGCTCTATCCTTAGGGCGCGGAGATAGCCCCGGAACGATATGCCGGTCTCCTGTCGAAAGAGCCGGCACAGGTGGAACTTGCTCAGGGCGGCCGCGCGGGCGACGTCGGCCAGGCCGATCGATTCCGCGAAGTGCTCCCGGACAAAGGCGATCGCCCTGGCGACGTTTGGATGCGGAGTGTCCGTCGGCAGCAGATCGGCCCCGGCCGCGGGGCTCGGGAGCGGGCGTGAAGCCGACTCCGCGCGCATCACCCAGTCCACGATCCCCAACAGCTCGTTCACACCGACAGGCTTCTTGAGATAGTTGCACGCCCCGGCCCGAAAGGCCTCGACCGCCAACTCCTCGGAGCCGAACGCGGTGATGATCACGACGGGAATCCAGGGCCAGCGGCGGCGCGTTTCGCGTAGCACGTCCAGGCCGGAGCGTTTGGGCATCACGTGATCGACGAGAACGAGGGCGACGCTGTGCGGCGGGTGACGTTCCAGCACCTCGAGCGCCGCGTCGCCGTCCTCGGCTTCCAGGACGCGCATGCGCCCCCGCAGGGCAGCGCACAGGAACGACCGGACTCGGGAATCATCCTCCGCGACGACGACGGTCCTCGACGGACCGGAGGCCCTCGTGTCTCTCCGGGGAAACCCTGCCTGTGATCCCGAAAGCGCAACGCCCGTCACGTGACCCGCCGGCTAGGAGGATGAGCGCAGCGCGCGCCCCGACGGGGCGGGCAACGCCAAGCTATGAGCCGATACTGCCCGTTGACTCCGTGACCGTCAAGGACCGTGCTGTCTCGAGGTGTCCTGAGTCAGACGGCCGGTAATCCGACCAGCGCCTTGGGCACGGGCTCGGCCGCCGGCCGCACGAGACACAAGTCGCTCGTGAGCACGGACGTCACGGCAGTGGCGCCGGCGGCGACCCACAGCCCGAGCGTCTCGTCGCGATCGATCGGCCGTCGGGCGACGAGATCCGCGTAATACGGATAGGGGTCGCGGTGCGTCGCCGCCGCGATCGGATCGGTCGGATGGTCGATGCTGCGCCCGATGTACTTCACGTCAGTCATCGTCATGTCCGCTCCGTAAACAGGGCCTGCCAAGCCGCGACGCGCCGGCCGTGCCAGGTCGGTCCCTCGCGCACGAACTTCCATTCGGGATTCTTGGCCACGTCGCGCAGACTCGCGCACACCTGGTGGAAGATCGGGACGTCGGCGTCGGCGCACTCGAAGTACGTGACGAAGTCGTAGGCGCCCTCGGCCGCGGGTTCGGTCTCGCTCTTGTACGTGCGCCGCAGCAGACAGGGAATGCCGGCCGCCGCCGCGAGCGCGTGGCCCTCGCTGGTCATCCGGCCTGCGTCGTCGTAACGGGGCAGGAAATACGTATGGCGCTCCATCCAGTCCTTCGCCCACCACGCGGACGTCTTGCGCAGCGGGATCAGAAAGCCATGCGGCATCACCGTCCCGGGCCGCTGCACGACCGCGTGCGCGTACGCGAAGTTGTTCATGGCCGCGCCGGTGTACGTCTTCGGCCGCACCACGCCGCGAAGGACACGCACGCGTCCCACGAGACCAAGCCGTTGGACGGCTTCCCCGCAGAAGTCGCTGACCGGCTGGGCCTGCGGCGACGCGACGTGCACGACGGTATCGGCGTTTACGAGATCGTCGTCGGCGATGTTGCCGGCGGTCGCGTCGCACCGGCGGAGGAACGCGATCGATTCCGCCGCCGGCGCCGCACGGGGCGCGAACTCGTTCTCGAGCCCGAGCTTCTCGGCGAGCGCGGGGATGGCGACGGCACCGGCGGCCCGCGCGTCCGCGGCGTTCGAGAGCCGGAGACAGACGTACGCTCCATACCGGACGATCTCACCAGGGAGGACGTTGTTGTCGAGCATGTGGCGCACCTCCTTGTCCCGTACCCTAGTCGGGAACCACAAGTTGTGCCGCCCGGGACTACTCAATGTACAGGCGGCCCATGCGCGAGCTGGTCATATCTCTACGACGTCGCCGAAGCGGAAGTCGGGTTTCAGGTCCCAGTACCACGTCCCGTCAGCCAGGTGGATCCGGCGGCTTCCCAGCACGCGCAGCGCGCCCGCATGCCGGCCAGCACCGCTTCGAAGAGACCCTGGCGGTCGCAGATCAGGATGCCGTCCTCGACAACGTCGAGATAGAGCGGGCTGCGGACTCTCGCCTCGTCCGGCGTCTTGACGACCAAGTTCCACTCGACATGCGGCAGCCGGCGCGCCGCGCGCACCCGTTGCCAGGCTTCCAGGAACGGACGCCTTCGGTCAGCGAGGCTGCGCGGCAGTGCTTCGGCCACGAGGAGCACGTCAATGTCCGACGTCGGGCCAGCCTGGCGCCGGGCGACGGAGCCGAAGAGCACGATCGAGATCAGACCCTCGCGCTCGATCCAGACATCGGCCGCGGCCACGAGCGCCGACCGAAACGGCTCCTGAAGCGAGTCGGGAACCCGGGGACGTCGGTCTTCGCCCATGCGCGGATTGTAGCCTGGGCGTCGCGCGATCTGTGGTCGAAGAGCTTGCTCGCGTCTTGCAAGGCGCCTAAACCCTTCCGGCCGTTTGGGTGGTAGAGTCTTGTCGCCGAGCGCACGGCACGTCGAGGTGAACGCGATGGCAACGATCGAGCAGGAGTACGTCGAGACGCGGCCGAAGTCACGCGCGCTGTACGAGCGCGCCGTCCAGTCCATGCCGAGCGGCGTCGCCCACGACGGCCGCGCCCTCACGCCGTTCCCGTTTTACGTCGAGCGCGCGGACGGGGCGCGCAAGTGGGACGTCGACGGCCACGCGTACCTGGACTGCTGGAGTGGCCACGGGGCCCTGATCCTCGGCCACAACCATCCGGCGATCCTCCGGGCCATCCTGGAGCAGGCGCCGCGTGGCCTGCACTACAGCGCCTGCCACGAGCTGGAGATCCGGTGGGCCGAGCTAATCCGGGCGTGCGTGCCGGGCGCCGAGCGCGTGCGCTTCACGATGACCGGCACGGAGACGACGGCACTCGCGCTGCGGGTCGCGCGCGCCCACACCGGGCGGACGAAAGTCGTCAAGTTCCGGGGTCATTTCCACGGTGTCCATGACGTCGCGACCGCGGCGGTGAAGGACCCGTTCGAGATCCCGATGTCGGCCGGTGTGCCGGCGGAGACGCTGTCGACCGTCCTCGTCGCGCGACACAACGACCTCGCCCACGTGCGCGAGCTGCTGGACGAGCACGAGGTCGCGGCGGTCATCCTCGAGCCGGCGGCCGCGCGTTCCATGGTCGTGCCGACCGACCCCGCCTTCCTGCGCGCGCTGCGCGAGCTGACGCGCGCGCGGGGCGTGATCCTCGTCTTCGACGAGGTGGTAACGGGCTTTCGGATGGCGCCCGGCGGCGCGCAGGAGTACTACGGTGTCACCGCGGACCTCACGTGCCTGGCCAAGGCGGTCGCTGGTGGGCTGCCGGGCGCCGCGCTCGTGGGCCGGGCGGACCTGCTCGACACCATCGCGTTCACGGGCGACGCCAAGCGCGACCGCACACGGCGCGTCGCCGACCAGGGCACCTACAGCGCCACGCCGCTGATCGCCGCCGCCGGCGTCGCGGCGCTCGAGATCCTGAGAACGGGCGAGGTCCAGCACGAGCTGAACCGTCTGGGCGACCGGCTTCGGGCGGGGATGAACCAGGTGCTCAAGACGCGAGCGATCCGGGGCTGCGTCTACGGCGCCTCGTCGATCTTCCGCATCTTCCTCGGCGCCGACGCCCAGGAGCTGGGGCTCAACGACTACCGGCTCGACGAAGCGCGGCTCGATCGCGGCATGGGACCCATCGGCACCAAGCTGCACCTGGCGATGCTGCTGGAGGGCGTCGACTACAACCGCGGCTCGGCCATCGGCTGGCTCAACGCCGCCATGACCGACGCCGACATCGACGCCATGATCGACGCCTTCGACCGCTCGCTCGATCGGCTCGCGCGCGAGGGCGCACTGCCGTAACGCCCGAGAGATCGCCTACGGGCGCCGCGCGCGCACTCGTTCGGCGACCTGCGCGACGGTGTAGTGGGCCGAGCGCACCGCTCCTTCCAGCCAGCCGGTGACGTGGCTCGTGTGCTCGCCAGCGAAATAGAACGGCCCATCGGCGCGCAGCAAGAGGGGAAACGCCTCGCGCCCGGCCGCGGGGTCTTCGTTCCATCGGGCCCAGCCACCGCGGCTGAACGGGACCTTCGACCACGCCACCGACGCTCCCTTCCCCACCAGACGTCCGTAGCCAGGGTGGATACGCTCGCCGTCGGCGATGGCGGCGGCGTGACGCTGGTCGGGCGCCATCGCCGCGAACCGCTCGCCGATCGCGCCCGTCCAGATGTACGCGCCGAGCATGATCCCCTTGGCGCTGTGGAATCCGTACGACGGGTACCACAGCTGCGTGATGTCGCGGCTCGTCCACGTGATGCCGCCGTAGATCTCGTGGTCCGTCTCCCACCATCGACGGTCCGAGAGGAAGGCGATCTTCATGGCCGGAACGTACGTTCGGGCGCCCACCTCGATCGCGCGCTTCACGGGCTCGGCGAAATCGGCGTCGATGTCCCGGAGCACCGGCAGCGGGATGGTGCAAACGACGACGTCGGCGTCGATCATGGTCTCTCGCCCATGGCGTCGATCGCGCCAGATCACGCGCGCGTGCTCGCCAGCGCGGCGTATCCGGACGACCTCCGCGTGGTACGTGACCATCGGCCCCAGCGCCCGCGTGAAGGCCCGGGGGATCGCGTCCATGCCGCCCACCGGCTGCAGCATCGTCGCCGCCTGGGTCCACTCTTCTCCGAAGGACATGCTCTCCCGCCAGGACGCGGCCTTCATGATCTCGGCGAGCGGCAGCGGCGGATGGATGCGCCCCGCGTGCTCACCGTCACCGGGCGGCTCGGCAAAGCCGGCGCGCGGCGACCCGGCGTAGCGCATGTCGGGGAGGAGTCGACCGAAGGCTTTCAGCAAGGCGCGGAGGTTGTGGACATCTTCCTCACCGAGCGGCTGATCGAGGGCGCCTCGGGTCAGCGCCTTGGCCGCAAGCTCGGCGATGAAGCCGCGCGTGTCGTTGATGACCCGCCGGGCGAGCTGGGGCTGGCCACCGAACACCGCGTCGTCCTGCAAGAGCGCCCCGCGGTTGTCGTTCATGATGATCTCGAGCGGCACACCGAGCTCGCGGCAATAGGAGAGGATCCCCTGGTGATGGTGCGGCAACCGAGCCGGGCCCGCGTTGAAATAGAGGGCCGGCTGACGGGGCCAGGCTACACGCTGGGTCGAATCCGTCTCGACGATCGTGTCGCCACCGCGGATCGTCCACACGCGGCCACCCGCGCGCTCGCGGGCTTCGAGGATGGTGCACTGATAGCCGGCCTTGCGCAGCTCGTAGGCGGCCGTCAGCCCGGCGATGCCGGCGCCGAGGATCGCCACGCGGATGCCGCGCCCCAAATCCGACGGCAGTTGCGGCGGACCGGCGTAAGCAGTCGGAACGCGCAGCAGCCCCATCGCGTCCAGCGTGCCGTAGACGGCCGCGGCGCCTCCGGCGCGGCCGACGAGGTTGATGAAGCTGCGGCGGGTAACCGTTCCTCGTTCCTCCACTAGAACATGAGGGGCCCCGATATGGCCCCCCATACTCCCCAACGCTCGGACCGCCCCGGCGAAGCCGTGGCGGTCCTCGATACTCCGACAGTCTCCTACCGGCCGGCGCGGCCGGACGCGGCCGTCAACACGTCGGCCACGTCGGCGATAGAAGGTATCGGCGTGTCCTTGTAGGGGGCGAGCCGGCGGAAGATCTCGGCGGCGGCGAGGTGGAAGCCGTCGGGCAGGCCGGCCTCGGCGAACGTCGCCGCGATCTCCTCCATCTCGCCCACGAACCGCCACGCTTTGCGGGCATTGCCGCGCACGGCGTCTTCGGAGCGCGCGGGGAGCGTGGGCTGCGAGATACGCCACTCGGCGAGGAGTGCTTCATCGACGCCTTCGGCGGCGGCGAGCGCGCGGACGGCCAAGATGAGGGCGGAGGTGCCCTTCGTCCACGATGCGTACGCCATCTTCACTGCGGAGGCCGCGCCGGGCGGGGCGTCGAGCGGGATGACCTCGAGCGGGCCGTCCCCGAACAGCGTCTTCACGCGCGGAGCGCCGTCGCCGCTCGCATAGAGGCGCGTCTTGCCGCGGACGCGCGGCGGCGGGCCGATGATGCCGCCGTCGACGAAGGTGGCGCCGCCGCCTTCCGCGACCCGACCGATCTCTCGCGCCGTCGCCGGCGAGACGGCGTTGCCATCCACATAGAGGCCGCTGAAGCCAATGGCGGCCACCGCGCGCGCGACGTCGAGCGCGGCGTCGGGAGGGCAGACGGAGAGGATCACGTCGCTCGCGGCGACGAGGGCCCGTAATGACCCCACGTCCTCGAGGCCGGCCGCCGCGGCGCGGTCGCGGGTCGCCCCGCCCCGTCCCTCGGACGCCCAGACCACACGCGCGCCCGCCGCCCGCGCCGACGCGCCCACCTCGCTGCCCATCTCGCCCGGATGCAGGATGCCGATCGTCGTTGGTTTCATGGTCTCCTCGCGGACTGAACAGTCTTGGCGTGATTCTACCTCGCGCCGGGCCCTGACGTCCCGGGCTTGCGTCCGCGCCGAGGCCCCGCCTATGATCGCGGTCATGTCGACAGGATCGGGGCCCTCGAGTGGAGAGTTCTCGCTGACGGACAAGGCGGCGCTCGTCGTCGGCGCCGCCAACGGCATCGGCCGCGCCGTCGCGCTGGCCTTCGCCGGCGCCGGCGCGCGCGTGGTCTGCGCCGACATCGACGAAGCCGGCGCCCGAGCCACCGCGGACGCCGTCGAGCGGGCCGGGGGGCTTGCGCTGGCCCGGCGCACGGACGTCACGAAGGCGGCGGATGCCCGGGCGGCCGTGGCCGCGGCGGTCGAGACGTTCGGCGGCCTCGACGTGCTGCTCTTCGGCGCCGCGACGCGGGAGCCGACCGCGACCGTCCTCGAGATGGACGAGGCGGATTGGAGCCGGACGCTCGCCGTCAACCTCACCGGCGCGTTCCTCGTGAGCAAGGCCGCGCTGCCCGCGCTGATCGCGCGCGGCGGCGGCAGCATCATCCTCATCGCTTCCCAGCTCGGGCGCGTCGCCGCGCCGGGGCGCCCCGCGTACTGCGCCACGAAGGGCGCGCTCATCCAGCTCGCCAAGGCGATGGCGGCGGACCACGCGCGCGACAAGGTGCGTGTGAACACGCTGTCGCCGGGCGCGATCGCGACCGACCGCCTCATCCACCGCTACGGCGACATGGACAAGGCGCGCGCCCACCACGGCCCCAAGCACCTGCTCGGCCGGATCGGCGAGCCCGAGGAGATCGCGCGCGCCGCCGTGTTCCTCGCGAGCAACGCCTCGAGCTTCATGACCGGCAGCGATCTGCTGGTGGACGGCGGTTACACCGCGGTCTAGAAACCCATCGGAGTATCGAGGACCGCCACGGTTTTGCCGGGACGGTCCGAGCGTTTGGGGGTATCGAGGATCGCCACGGCTTTGCCGGGGCGGTCCGAGCGTCTGGGGGTATCGAGGATCGCCACGGCTTTGCCGGGGCGGTCCGAGCGTCTG
>Ga0184633_10000671_pt1 | contig 12968 bp, 11 predicted proteins | sample PLM31_170_b1_FD_133156 | JGI IMG/M metagenome (GOLD analysis project Ga0184633, IMG submission 133156) | Groundwater sediment microbial communities from an aquifer in East River, Colorado, USA - PLM3-1_170_b1 | ecosystem: Environmental > Terrestrial > Soil > Riparian zone | place: USA: East...
CGTAAACCCATTCGCGAACGTCAACTGCGACGTGCCGTTCAATCCATCCACTTGAAGCAGCGATCCTGTCCCGCTCGTGTACGCCCCGTTGATGCCCGTGACCCCATGGCTCACCAACGTCCCGCCGTTACTAAGGGAGCCCGCCCCGGTCACACTGCTGCCGGTCAGGATCAGCACCCCGTTCGCACCGACAGTCGAGGCGCCGCTGATCGTGATGGTGCGGCTTGCCGCGGTGAGCGTCTGCGTGCCGCTCGCGGCTCCGAGCGTGAACGACGCGACCGTGGGACTCACGTCCAGCGTGACGGTGTAGGTGCCGGCGAGCGTAATGATGGCGTTGTCCCCAACCCCCGGCAAGGGGCCCGCGCCCGAGTTCCAGTTGGCGGCGGTGTTCCAATTGCCGCCTGCCGCGTTGGACCAGTTGATGTCGGCGGCCAGCACCGAGAGTGGGTTGGAAACGAGGACGAGAACTGCGAAAGCGGCGGAAAAAAGCAGAACGCGAACGGATCGATGGCCATTCACCCGGCACCCCCCACTGGCGCTGGCTCCCGGGTGGTGCGGGGTCACCGTAGAGAGCCCCGCCAATTCTCGATCAGTTCGAGCCGGGAGGAACCACGTAACAAAAGCGAACTTCAGAGGATGCACCGTAGCAAAGAAGTTTGTGGAATGTCAACCTCTATCGACGGCGCGTGCGGCCTGTTCGGTGCAAGGGTACCATGGATGTTCCGGCCCGCGCGAAACGCCGCCAACTTGAGGCTGCCCCTGCCCTTGTGGTAGCCTACAGGGCTGCGGCAGGCTCCAAGCGTATCCGTCCCGGAGGTCCGATGAAAATTGAAACCACGCTGGCCGGGAGCTACCCCAAGCTCCCCACCCAGCCCGGCGAAATCAACGTGAGGGTCGTGCGCAATCGGCGCGACCAGGGGAAGGCCACCGATCAGGAAGTCTCCGACGCCATACGGGAAACCACCCGGCGGGTGATCGGGATCCAGGAGCGCGCCGGGATCGACATCCCCGTGGACGGTCAAGCGGCCTGGGACGACGCGCAGACCTATTTCGCGCGCGGCCTCGGGGGCGTTCAGATCGCCGGGTTGATCCGCTACCTCGACACGAACACCTACTACCGGCAGCCCGAGATCGTGGGGCCGGTTTCCTGGATGAAGCCGGTCACCGTCGATGACTTTCGCGCGGCCCAGGGCATGGCGCAGCGTCCGCTCAAGGCACTCCTGCCCGGACCCTACTCGCTCTACCGCTTCTCCAAGGACCTTCACTACAAGAAACCCGAGGAGGCGCTCCAGGCGCTCGGCGAGGCGCTGGCGCGGGAGGCGGGCGCGCTCGAGGAGGCCGGAGCGCGATGGATCCATTTCGAGGAGCCCTGGCTCGGACGCGCTCGCGGGGAAGAGTCCGCGAACGTGCGCACCGCCCTCGAACCGCTCTTCAAGGGACGCAAGGCGCGCACCGTCGTGCACGTGCCGTTCGCGTCGCCCACGGCCGTTTTCGACGCCATCCGCGACCTGGGATGGAGCGCGATCGGTCTCGATCTCACCGAGGCCCCAGCCGCATGGGATCTCCTCCCGCGCGTCCCGGCGGGGCGGACCGTCGCGCTGGGTCTCGTGAACGCACGCAACACCCGGCTCGAGGATGCGGAGGACGTGGCGCGCTCGGTCGCGCGTGCCCGAGCCGCGGCCCCCGGGCTCGAATTCCAGCTCAGCCCCAGCGCCAGCCTGGAGTATCTGCCTGCCGATAAGGCCGAGCTCAAGGTCAGTCGGCTGGTCGAGGCGGCGCAACTCGCCTCGCGAAACGGAGGATGACGATGCCTCGCGGATTGTGGACCACCACCGTCGGCAGCTTTCCCAAGCCGCCAAGCCTCGAAAAGGCCAGAAATCAACACGCGCGAGGCGAGCTCTCCGCGGAAGCGCTCGAAGCGCTCGAGCGGGAAGAGACGATCCGGCTCCTCCGCCGTCAGGAGGAGATCGGCCTCGATATCCTCGTGGACGGAGAGCTCTACCGCGGGGACATGACCACCTACTTCGCGGAGCTGATGCCCGGCTTCGCGATCTCGAATCCGGTGCGCTCCTATGGCAACCGGTACTACCGGAAGCCGATTGCGGTCGGACCGATCCGCCGGAAGAAGCCGCTGACGGTCGATTGGTGGAAGTTCGCCCAGGCCCAGACGTCGAAGCCGGTGAAGGGGATGCTGACCGGCCCCTACACCATGATGGACTGGTCCTTCAACGAGTACTATCCGTCGCGCGAGGCGATGGCGATGGACCTGGCCGAGGCGATCCGCGAGGAAGCCCTGGCGCTCCAGGAGGCCGGCGCGAAATACATTCAGATCGACGAGCCTGCCGTCTCGGTCCGCCCCGAGGAGCTGCCGCTCGCCGTCCGGGCTCTGGGCCGGGCGGTCGAGGGCCTCAAGGCGAAGACGATCACGCACGTCTGCTACGGCGATTTCGACGTCATCTATCCGGCCCTCCTCGATCTGCCGGTGGACATGATCGATCTCGAGCTGGCGAATAGCCGGTACGATCTGCTGGACCGGTTCCGCGCCCAGCCGTTCACCAAGGAGATCGGGTACGGGGTGCTCGACGTCCATTCCCACCGGGTCGAATCGAAGGACGAGGTGAAGCAGGGAATCCTGCGCGGGCTTCAGGTCCTGAAGCCGGAGCAGATGTACGTCGACCCCGACTGCGGACTGAAGACACGCACCATGGACGAGGCGTTCGCCAAGCTCGAGGTCATGGTGGCCGCCGTGCGTGAGGTGCGGGAGGAACAGGGCATCACGGTGTGACCCGGACCGGCACGGCAGACCTTACCGGCCTCAAGATCGACCGGGACGCGCCCGATCCCGCTCGCGGGGGGCGATCGAACCGGTGGATCCTCCCGGTCGTCATCTCCCTCCTCGGGCTCGCCGCCGCGATCGCCCTCTGGCGCGCCTCGCGAGGCGGCGCGATCGACGTGAGCGTCGCTCGGGCGGAATCGCTTGGCGGCGCGCCCGGGACCGGCGGCTCCGAAATCCTGACCGCGAACGGCTACGTCGTGGCGCGCCAGCGCGCCTCGGTCTCGACGGAAGTCTCCGGCCGGCTCGCGACGCTATACGTCGAGGAGGGAAGCCGGGTCTCCCAGGGACAGGTCCTCGGCGTGCTCCAGAACGAGGACCAGCGCGCGGCGGTGCAGAATGCCAAGGCTTCGCTAGCCGCGGCGCGCGCGCAGAGCGCCGAAGCGAAGGCGAGCGCCTGGGAGGCGGACCTCGAGCTGGGCCGCGTCCGGGAGCTGCTGGGCCGCGGGCTCGTAAGCCAATCGGAATTCGACGCCGCGGACGCCAAGGCCCAGGTAGCCCGCGCCCGCGTCGAGAGCGCAGCCGCGGAGATCGGGAGCGCGGAAGCCCGCCTCCAGTCGGCGAGCGTGTCCTACGAGAAGACCTTCATCCGCGCGCCCTTCGCGGGAGCCGTGCTCCGCAAGGAGGCCGAGGTCGGGGAAATCGTGAGCCCGATCCCCTCGAGCGGAGGGCTCACGCGCGGGGCCATCGTGACGATGGCGAATCTCGCCTCCCTGGAAGTCGAGGTGGACGTGAACGAGGGGTACGTGGCCCGCACGCGGGAGGGGATGCGGACCGAAATCGCGCTGGACGCGTATCCGAACGACCGCTTCCCGGGCCGCGTCCGGCAGATCGTGCCCACGGCCGACCGGCAGAAGGCCACCGTGCTCGTGAAGGTGGCGTTCGATTCGCTGGACGCGCGGGTGCTCCCGGACATGGGCGCCAAGGTCGCGTTCCTCGCGGACGCCCCGCGATCGAGCGGGGGGGGCGGCGGCGGAAGCGCGGACCCGGCGGCGGCGGTCTCGATTCCGCGCGGCGCGGTCCACGAGCGGGACGGACGCGCAGTGGTTTACGTCGTGGAAGGAGACCGCGCCCGGACGCGCGGGATCACACCCCGGCCCCTGGCCGGCGATCGGGTCCTCGTGAGCGGAGGCCTCGCCCCGGGGGAACTCGTGGTCGTCGAGGCGCCCTCGAATCTGTCGGACAATTCCCGCGTTCGGGTCAAGGGACGCACGGAGGAATGAAGCATGATCGACGCTGATCCCGCCTCGAACGGGCACCTGGTTCGGCTCCGCGACGTGCACAAGGTCTACCACCGCGACAAGATCGAGATCCCGGTGCTCGCGGGGATCAACCTCGACGTGAAGCAGGGGGAATTTCTCGCCCTCATGGGACCGAGCGGGTCGGGCAAGTCGACGCTCCTTAATCTGATCGCGGGCATCGACCGGCCCACTCAAGGCGAGGTGCGCGTCGCGGGCGAATCGCTCGGCGAACTCGGCTCGTCGAAGCTGGCCGCGTGGCGTGCCCGGCACGTCGGCTTCATCTTTCAGCTCTACAACCTGATTCCGGTGCTGACCGCGTACCAGAACGCCGAGCTGCCGCTGCTCCTGACTCGCCTCTCGGCGGCCGAGCGTCGGAAGCGCGTGCTCCTGGCTCTCGGGCTCGTCGGCCTGGAGGACCGCGCGGGCCATTTCCCGCGCCAGCTCTCGGGCGGGGAGGAGCAGCGGGTCGCGATCGCGCGCGCCTTCGTGGCGGACCCGACCCTGCTCGTGGCGGACGAGCCGACCGGCGACCTCGACGCGAAGAACGCGGAGGAGATTCTAGTGTTGCTCCAGCGCCTCCACCGGGAGATGGGGAAGACGATCATCATGGTCACGCACGATCCGCACGCCGCCGAGCGCGCCGACCACACCGTCCATCTCGACAAGGGAGTCCTGAAGACGTGAAGTACGTCCGGCTGATCGTCGCCAATCTGATGTGGGCGAAGCGGCGGACCTTCCTCACCGTGTTCTCCATCGCGGTGGCGCTCTTCCTCTTCTGCACCCTCCGCACGGTGATCACATCGTTCGATGCCGCGATCCGCGCGTCGGACGACACCCGGCTCGTGGTGCGCCATGCCGCCTCGCTCGTGTTCCCGCTCCCCTTGGCCTACCGCGACCGGCTGACGCAGGTCGAGGGCGTCACGGCGGTCGGGTACGGGAACTGGTTCGGGGGTTACTACCAGGACCCCAAGAACCAGTTCGCGCAGTTCGCGGTCGACGCGCGGACGTTCTTCGATCTCTTCCCGGAGTGCGTCGTGACGCCCGAGGAGCGACAGGTCTTCCTCGCGGAACGATTGAGCTGCATCGCCGGGAAGGGACTGATCGAGAAGTACGGCTGGAAGATCGGGGACGTGATCCCGCTCACCGGGACGATCTACCCGGGCGAGTGGCGCCTCACGCTCCGCGGTATCTACCACGGAGCGAGCGAGGACGTGGACGAGAACACCATTTTCTTCCACTGGGACTATTTGAACGAGACCGTGCCCGAAGGACGCAAGGAACGGGTCGGCATCTACTGGCTCCGGATCGCCTCCGGCGATCAGGCGCCCGCCGTGAGCGCGCGCGTCGACGCGCTGTACGAGAACAGCTCGCAGCCGACGAAGACCGAAACCGAGAAGGCGTTCCAGGCCGGCTTCATCCAGATGATGGGAAACGTGCAGCTCCTCATGGCCATCATCGGATCGGCCATCGTGTTCGCGATCATGCTCGTGACGATCAACACCATGATGATGGCCGCGCGGGAGCGCACGACCGAGATCGCGATCTTGAAGACCCTCGGCTTCTCGGACGCGCTGGTGCTCCGGCTGGTCGGGGGCGAAGCGCTCCTCCTCTCCTTCCTGGGGGGAGTGCTGGGCACCGGCACCGCGCTCGCCCTCTTTCGCAGAATGGACTTCACCGCCAACGGCATGTTCCCGAACTTCCGCGTGCTTCCGGAAACGGCGGTCTTCGGGATTCTCCTGGCCCTCGCGATGGGACTCCTGAGCGGGATCGTCCCCGCGCTCCAAGCGGCCCGGCTCCAGATCGCGTCGGCCCTGCGGAAGGTGGCGTAGCGCCGTGCGCATTCCGCTGATCTACAATCTCCGCAACCTCGCGGCGAGAAAGGTGAGCACCGCGCTGACGGCGCTCGGCATCGCGCTCGTGGCCTGGGTGTTCATCTTCACGCTCGCCCTCGCCGGAGGCTTCGAGGCCGCGCTCCGCACATCGGGCTCTTCCGACAATGCGATCGTGATCCGAAGCGGATCGACGGCGGAGCTCACCAGCATCATCTCGCGCGAGGCGGCGTCGATCGTCCTCGGCCAGCCGGAGATCGCCCGGGCGCCGGACGGCGCGTCGCTGGCCGCGGCGGAGCTGATGGTGGTCTGGAACCTGCCGCGGAAATCGGGCACCTCGACCAACGTCGTCGTGCGGGGCGTCGCCGGCAAGTCGCTCGCGCTCCGGCCCATGGTGAGCCTCCGCGAGGGAAGAATGTACCGGCCCGGGCTCGACGAGATCGTGGTCGGCAGGTTGGTCTCGGAGCGATTCGCCAACTGCGGTGTGGGAGATCGACTCAAGCTCTCGGGCAGGGAATGGTCGGTGGTCGGAGTCCTGGACGCCGGCGGCACCTCCTACGATTCGGAGATTTGGGGCGACGTCGAGCTGTTCATGCCGGTCTTCGACCGGCCCGTATTCCAGAGCGTCACGCTCCGCCTCTCCGAGCCGTCGCTGTTCGCTCCCCTGAAGCAGCGTCTCGAGGCGGACCCTCGCATGAGTGTCCAGGTGCGCCGGGAGGACGAGTTCTACGCGGCCCAGTCGGGCGTCCTCGCGGCGCTGCTCCGCACCCTGGGCCTCTTCGTGACGGTCATCATGGCGTTCGGCGCGGTGTTCGGGGCGCTCAATACGATGTACGCGTCGGTGGGCGCCCGCACCAAGGAGATCGGAACCCTGCTCGCGATCGGATTCTCCCGCGGCGCGGTGCTCACCTCCATCCTGGTCGAGTCGGTGCTGCTCTGCGTGCTGGGGGGAGCCGTCGGCTGCCTGCTCGCGCTCCCCGTGAGCGGGTTCACGACCGGCACGATGAGCTTCGCCACGTTCAGCGAGCTGGCGTTCCGCTTTCAGGTCACCCCCGCCATGCTCGGAGCGGGTCTCGTATTCTCGGCCGCGATGGGGCTGGTCGGGGGCTTCTTCCCGGCGCGGAAGGCGGCGATCCGTCCGATCGTGGAATCCCTCCGCGAGGCCTGAGCGCGGAGCGCGGCGACGGTGGACCGGTTCCGTCGCCTGTGCTAGCGTCCCTCTTCCCATGACACATGGCACCCTTCGCATCGGCGTTCGCGCCCATCGCCTCGGCCAGAGCATCGGCGAGCAGGTGGTGGCGGAATGGAAACCCCACCTCGGCTCGACGGCCGTCGCGTTCGTCCCGATCGACGCGGCCGACCGCGCCACCGCGAATCGCGGAGGATGGCCCGGCTCGCCGCTGGAGCGCGCGCTCGCCAAGGGCGAGATCGACCTGGCCGTCCAGAACGCCAAGGATCTGCCGCCCGATTCCGAGCCCGGAATACTGATCGCCGCGGTCACGGAGCGGTTCACTCCCTTCGATGTCCTGATCGCGCGCGACGAGGCGATCTTCGACGACCTCTCCGAGGGGGCCGCGATCAACGCCCATACGCCGCTGCGCCGGGCGCTCCTTCTCCACTACCGGCGCGATCTCACCATCGTCGATTTCGCGGGCAGCCTCGAGGAGCGGATCCGCATGCTCGAGTCGGGGGAGGTGGACGGGCTCGTGGTCTCGGCCTCCGCGGTCGAGCACCTGGGATGCCAGGACCGAGTCACCGAGATCTTCACGACCGAGGTCCTGGTTCCGGTGCCCGGGCAGGGCGCCTGCGTGATCCAGGCGAGGCATGGCAGCAAGGATCTCCTCAAGCTCGCCAAGCACCTCGACCATCCGATGGCCCGCGCCGAGCTGGAGTGCGAGCGTGCCTTCCTGCGCGAGCTGAAGACGGGCCCCGCGGCGGCCGTGGGCGCGCTGGCCACGTTTGAGGGTTCGGCCCTCCGGCTGGAGGGGGTCGTATCCGATCGGGACGGGCGGAAGGTCTTCCGAGACGTGGAGTCCGGAAAGCTCGGCGACGAGGAGCAGGTGGGGATCCGGCTCGCCCGCCGCCTCCTGGCCGACGGCGCCCAGCGGGTGCTCGCAGCCGCGGGAACGGGCTGACCGTGCTCGACTTGAAGCGCATCCGCGCCGAGACGGGCCGGGTGCGCGAGGCGATGCGCTTCAAGAAGTCCGACGCCGACCTCGATCGCCTCCTCGAGCGCGATGAGCGCCGCCGCCAGATCCTCGTCCGGGCGGAGTCGCTCAAACACGAGCGCAACGAAGCCTCCGACGAGATTGGAAGGAAGCGAAAGGGCGGAGAGGACGCATCGGCCGCGATCGCGGCCATGAAGCGCGTGGGCGAGGAGATCAAGGCGCTCGACATCCAGCTCGCGGAGATCGAGGCCGAGCTGGACCGCATCCTGGCCTGGATCCCCAACATTCCCCACGAGACGGTCCCGAGGGCCGCGGACGCGTCCGGAAACGTGGTCGTGCGAAACGTCGGAGCGCCGAGGAAATTCGAGTTCGCTCCGAAGCCCCACTGGGAGCTGGCCTCGTCCCTCGGCCTCCTCGATTTCGAGCGCGGGGTCAAGATCGCGGGGAGCGGCTTCCTGCTCTTCACGGGAAAGGGGGCGAGGCTGGAGCGGGCGCTCATCAACCTCATGCTCGATCTCCACACGGGGAAGCACGGCTACGTCGAGGTCTCGCCGCCGCATGTCGTCCGGCGCGACTGCCTGTTCGGGACGGGGCAGTTGCCGAAGATGGGGGACGACATGTACCTCCTGCACGATGAGGACCTCTTTCTGAATCCGACGGCGGAAGTTCCGATCACCAACATCTATCGGGACGAAATCCTGGAAGGCGAGCGGCTCCCGATCTACCTCACCGGCTGCTGCGCGAGCTATCGGCGGGAAGCCGGATCGGCGGGACGCGAGACGCGCGGCATGACCCGCGTCCACCAGTTCGACAAGGTGGAGCTGGTCAAGTTCGTTCGGCCGGAGACCTCCTACGAGGAGCACGAAAGCCTCCTCCGGGACGCGGAAGCCGTTCTGAACGCGCTGGAGCTCCCGTACCGCGTGGTGCTCCTCGCCGCGGGCGATCTCAGCTTCGCGAACGCCAAGTGCTACGATCTCGAGACCTTCGCGCCGGGCGAGAACCGGTGGCTGGAGGTCTCCTCGTGCAGCAATTTCGAGGATTTCCAGGCGCGCCGGGCGGGCATCCGTTTCCGGCGGGAGCGCGGAGCGAAGGTGGAGTTCGTGCACACGCTCAACGGCTCGGGCCTCGCGTTGCCACGCACGTTCGCGACGCTCCTCGAAGCCCATCAAACCGAACGGGGGACGATCCGGATTCCCGACGCGCTCACCCCTTACCTCGACGGAGCGCGCGAGCTGACGCCCGGCTAGGTCCCCACATGGCCGCGCACCGCGCCGATTCATTCCGCACCATCCACCCCGTTTCCTACAAGGTCTATCTCTTCCTGGCCGTGATCGCGCTGATGGTGGCGCTCGTCGTGCAGACGAACGCCGTCATCGCGCGGCTGAATCTCGAAACCCGCAACCGCTGCGATGTGCTCGCCCGATTCTTCGCCGTCACGACCTTCCAGGCGGCCGAGGACCCGGTCACCCGGCCCATTTTCCGCGAGGTGATTCGGAGCATCGATTTCCCCATCATCCTGACGGACACGCGCGGCATCCCGCGGGCCTGGCGCGAGATCGGAATTCAGCCCGAATCGATCCCGGATTCGGTCCTCGACCGCGCGGCCGAGCGAGGTGTGGCGACTCCCGAAGTGGCCGAGATCCAGCGGATCGTCCAGAGGCTCGATCGCATCAACAAGCCGATCAACATCGTGCGCGTCGGCCAGGCCGGCGTGCTCGGATTCGTCCACTACGGCGAGCCGCGTCTGGCGCGCCAGCTCCGCTGGGTACCCTACATCGAGCTGGCCATCATCCTCCTGCTGCTTCTCTTCGGATTCGCGGGGCTTCGCAGCCTCCTCGTCGGGGAGCAGCGATCGCTCTGGGCGGCGCTCGCCAAGGAAACCGCGCACCAGCTCGGCACACCGCTTTCTCCGCTGATGGGCTGGGCGGCGGTGCTGCGAGACGCGGGCGAGCGGGGGGGGATCGACGGCGGGAAAATCGAAACCATCGCGTCGGAGATGGAACGCGACCTCGCGCGGCTGCACAAGATCAGCACGCGGTTCGGCCAGATGGGCTCGAGGCCCGCGCTCAAGGAATCGGATCTCACCGCCGCCGTGGCCGGGGTGGTGGACTACTTCCGGAGCCGCCTCCCGCACCTCGGGCACGAGGTCACGATCGTGGAGAGGTACGATCCGATCCCCCCCATGGCGTTCCACCGCGAGTTGCTCGAGTGGGTGATCGAGAACCTGCTCCGGAACGCCATCGACGCGACCGACAAGCCGAAGAGCGTGATCGAGGTCAGCCTCGCCTGGAAGCGGGGCGAGCGCGAGGTGGAGCTGTGCGTCCGGGACAACGGCCGCGGCATGTCCGCCGACGAGCGCCGGCACGCCTTCGATCCGGGCTATTCGACGAAGCGCCGGGGCTGGGGGCTGGGTCTCGCGCTTGCGCGCCGTGTCGTGCGTGAGTATCATGGAGGACGCATCTCCATACTGGAGAGCGTGCCCGGCATGGGAACCGCGGTGGCCGTGGCTCTCCCCGTTCCCCCTCCGCGAGCCCCGGCGGCCTCTTGATTCCACCTACGCCATGAACTCCCCTCCTCGAAAAATACTCTGGGCCGACGACGAAATCGACCTCCTGAAGCCGCACATCCTGATGCTCGAGGAGAAGGGGTTTCGGGTCACGCCCGTCTCGAACGGCGACGACGCCGTGGCCTGCGCCTCGCGGGAAAAGTTCGACGCGATCCTCCTGGACGAATCGATGCCCGGGCGGGGAGGGCTTTCGGCGTTGGAAGCGATCAAGGAGCGCGATCCGTCGATCCCCATCGTGCTCGTCACCAAGAACGAAGCCGAATCGCTGATGGACGAGGCGATCGGGCGACGCATCGACGATTACCTCCTGAAACCCGTCCGGCCCATGCAGATCTTCCTCGCCCTCAAGCGGCTCTTCGAGTCGGACCGGCTCCAGGAGAACCGGCTCGCCCGGGACTATGTGGCGGAGCTGGCCCAGCTGCGGGCCGGTTCCTCGGGCGGGCTCGGCTGGGAGGGATGGATCGACCTCTACTCGCGAAGCGCGCAGTGGGACGTAGAGCTCGATCTCCTCGACGACGGCGGGCTGCGCCAGGCGCAAGGCGATCAGCGGCGCGAGCTGAATGTCGAGTTCTCGACCTTTGTGGAATCGGTCTACGAAGCGTCGGTTCACGGCGGCCCGGCGCCGCCGCTCTCCACGAACGTCGTGGAACGCTGGGTGGCGCCTCACCTGCGCGAGGGCAAACAGGTCTTCTTCCTGGTCATCGACTGCATGCGGCTGGATCAGTGGCTCACCGTGGAACCGCTCATCCGGTCCTACTTCGACGTCACGCTCGATCATCAGGTCTCGATCATCCCGAGCGCCACGCCCTACGCGAGGAACGCCATCTTCTCGGGACTCCTGCCGGACGAGATCCACCGGCTCCATCCCGATTACTGGCAGGAAACCACGAACGACGAGCGGAGCAAGAATCGCTACGAGCGCCAGCTCCTCGAGCACCAGCTCCGCCGACTCGACATCCAGCTTCCCTCGGGCCTCAAGTACCTCAAGGTGTACAACGCCGACGAGGCCTCGCACGTCCGCCGGAACGTGGTCACCTACCAGAACATCCCGTTGGTGGCGATCGTCTTCAATTTCCTGGACATGTTGACCCACGGGCGCTCCGAGTCGGACCTGCTCAAAGAGTTGGCGCCGGACGAATCGGCCTTTCGCTCCGTGATGCGCTCCTGGTTTCTGCACTCCGCGGTCTTCGACGCGCTCAAGTGGATGGCGAGGCAGAAGTGCGTGGTGGTGATCACGTCGGATCACGGCGCGGTGTTGAGCCGCCGGTCCGCGCTCGTGTACGGAAATCGGGAGACCTCGACCAACCTGCGGTTCAAGTTCGGGGCGAATCTCGGGTGCGACCCGAAGCAGGCGGTCCATCTCAAAGAGCCGTCGCGGTTCCGGCTCCCCGCGGAGTCGATGAACAAGCAGTACATCATCGCGAAGGAGGACTACTACTTCATCTACCCCACGAAATTTCACGAGTACGAGAACAAATACCGGGGCAGCTTCCAGCACGGAGGGATCTCGCTCGAGGAGATGATCCTGCCGGTGGCCACGCTGACCCCGCGCGCGTAGAAACGTGGAGATCGAGATCCGCTCGCTGCTGCGCACGGACAACGAGACGAAATCGTTCGGGCGACATCTGGGGTCGCTGGCGCGGCCCGGGGACTGGATCGCGTTGACCGGAGACCTGGGGGCCGGGAAGACGACCCTCGTCGCGGGAATGGTCGAGGCGATCCACCCAGGGGCGCGGGGCCGGAGCCCCACGTATGTGCTCGTGGAGGTGTACGGGTCCTCGCCCGCGGTCGTCCACGCGGATCTCTATCGACTGCGGGGGCCCGAGGAATTCGCGGGGCTCGGCATCGATGACCTCGCCGAGAACGATGCCGTGGTCGTGGTCGAGTGGTCCGATCGAGCGGTCGGACAACTTCCGCCCGAGCGGCTCGATCTCGAGCTCCGCTTCGTCGACGGAGGGGGGCGTGAGATCCGGATCCGTCCCCGGGGCGAGCGCTGGAACGCGCTCGCGCGCGAGGGCGCCCTCGATCGAGAGCGGTGGAGCGATGCGCTATACCCTTGGAATTGACACGGCGACGGGCGAAGGGTCGGTCGGGCTCGCGGGCGACGGCGCGGCCCTCGGATGCGAACGGCTCCATCCGGGGGAGCACTCGAGCGGTCTCTCGAGCGCCGTGCACCGCCTCCTCGACCGGCAGGGCATCTCTCTCGAGCGACTGGCCGCCCTCGTCGTCTCGAAAGGGCCGGGTTCGTTCACCGGGCTCAGGATCGGGCTCGCGTGGGCGAAAGGGGTGGCCTTCGGAATCGATCTTCCCTTGATTCTCGTGGGGGCGCAC
>Ga0184633_10000672_pt1 | contig 12964 bp, 12 predicted proteins | sample PLM31_170_b1_FD_133156 | JGI IMG/M metagenome (GOLD analysis project Ga0184633, IMG submission 133156) | Groundwater sediment microbial communities from an aquifer in East River, Colorado, USA - PLM3-1_170_b1 | ecosystem: Environmental > Terrestrial > Soil > Riparian zone | place: USA: East...
CGTGAACTCCCCTTACTACCGACTGAGAGTTGGCGACTACCGTGTCATCCTGGATATCCAAGAGGCCATCCTCCGGATTCTCGTCCTGAAGGTGGGGCACCGCGAATCAATCTACTAGCCGCCGGAGGAGCCGGGTGAAGATTGTGGTTCAAATCCCACCCGGTCCACTTTTCCATGGAGTGGGCCCTCGACGGAACCCGAGGATGTTTCATAAACCCACTATGGCCGGGCCCGACCTCTTGGTATTTCAGCCTCGGCCTGAGTGCTGCAATGCTCTGCGGGCGATCCCGCTCGCCCCCACCGAAAGGTTCTGTAGCCTGGAGACACTCGTCTGAGGGTCGGAAGTAATGCTGAACCTGGTAAATCTGGACGAGCGGACTCGGCATCGGAATTTCCACGTCGGCCCCGTTCTCTTTCCTCCGGGACTCCTCCACCTTCACGGATGATACAACAGCCTATTTGTGCGCCCAGGCCTACGACGGGCTCGAGCTGTCTGCCCTCGACATTTCGGATTTCAGTGTCGGCGTGGACAACACTCCGCCGATCGTGTCTGGTCGACTGTCAGGGGCTGAAGGGAACGCGGGTTGGTACCTGACGTCTGTCAATCTCACTCTTTTCGGGTCGGACGCACTGAGTGGGTTCGCAAGCCTCCTATTCCAGATCGGCGCGGGGACTCGAGTGTCCTACACAGGTCCATTTGTGATTAGCGAAAGCGGAGACACGTCCTCTCCGTCGTCGCAATGGACGTCGCGGGCAACTCGTATGAAGAGGCCCTGCCCATCCAAATAGACACAGTCGAGCCCCAAGTGGTCGTGGCCTTTCCCTGCCGAGGGGGCGGTTGTCAGCGCGGGCGACTTGATCTTCTCTTGGAATGGATCTGACGTGGGGTCGGGCATCAATCACTTTGAGATCCGTCTTGACGGCGGGGGCTACTTGGATCTGGGTACGAACACGACGCACTTGTCCGCAGGAATTCCGGACGGGAGACACGAAGTGGTCCTCAAAGCGGTGGATGGTGCGGGCAACGTCCACGAGCAGCGTGTCACCTATGTGGCGAGTTCGGCCCGGCTAGGCGACGACCTGCTCATCTGGATTCTTGCAGCCACTCTCGGTCTTGCGGCAGGCGGATCAGCTATTGCGGTCATGCTGCGAAGAAAGAGGCGGGTCGTCGAGAGACCACGGACGCCTCGTGACCCGCCACCACGATGAGCACCTTGAGGGTAGAGCGGTTCGGCACTATCCGCCCGATTCCGGGACACGACGTATCTCCATGCGAAGCAACGAATCGGCACTCCTCCTTCGGAGAGCCAACGTCCTGCAATGATCAAGATTCCGTTGTCGATCGCGCGACGATTACCGACGTTCACCTCACCTTAGACGAGCCTAAGGAGTGGCCTCTCTAGGAGGGTGTAGGGACAGTCGCTCAGCCGACTGTCAACGTGCGCTAGCTTCGTAGACCCGCCCGCCCCGTAAGCGGCCCTTTATTCAGATTGGTGCTACAATTACTAAGGTGCCGGTGACCCCCGAGGGTAATGCCTCCAGGTGGACAGCGAGCGCCATGATGCCGATTGCCCCTTGAGGTTTCACTTGGCCGCTGACCCTCCGGCGTTGTGAAACTCTCAGGTTCTCCGGATTAGAAGGCATGGCCCTGCCCCTCGAAAGAACGCGCCTTCTTATAGGTCGAGCCTTGTTCCTCCGGCGTCGGTCCCTTGAGGGGCCGGCAAACAGCGAGTTGGAGCAATGGATCGAGACCGAGACCGAGGCGGCGGCGGCGGACGGTTCGACCGCGGGCCGAGGGAGATGCACGACGTCGTTTGCGCAGACTGCGGCAAACAGACCCAGGTGCCCTTCAAGCCCGACGGTACGCGGCCGGTCTACTGCCTGGACTGCTTCCGGAAGAGAGCCCCCCGACGGTCCTAGGCGGGCCGCTCCGGGGAGCGACGAACCCCTTTCCGTTGCGCCGCCAACGTGCGGACGCGGCTTGTTTTCTTTCCTCGACGCCGAGCGGAGCTTCGGACTCGGAAGGTGCAGACCCACCGCCCCAAATGGGCCGCACTCGCGGACCGGGATCCCTCCCGTCCGTTCGGAACGGAAGCCGTTCCCGGACACGCATTCCTATGGGGCGGCCGGAACAGAAGCGCATTCCCCTGGGGGTCGACGCGCAGAAGCCGATCCCCAGGAAGTGCTGGTTCATGATGACCGGTGGCGGACGACCCACGTGGGCGGCAACGGCCGCCACCCCCTGTCCCTCATGCGGTCAGCCGACGCCGCCCGCTGCGTTCTGTGTCCATTGCGGCGCGAAGCTCCGGACGTAGCTGAGATTCGTAAACCGAATGTATCAGCTCGCTGGCACGGGTGGTCGGCGTTGAGGGTACAAATCCCACCTGGTCCACTTCTCTACGGAGTGGGAGTCTCGTCGCACCCGGGGCGCTTTTCAGAGGAGCGCGTCCTAAAAGAGCGTTTTCCCGATGAGACAAACTTTGCGTTCCGGAGGAGGCCCGCGGAATCGATTCGTGGTCGACGACCTCAGGCTTTAACTGTCCCAATATCCTCACTCGCTGGACACAGGTAGAGTGAGAAGGGCACGGGCTGATTCGTCCAGCTCTACCTCGTCAGCATCGATCCAATTGAATGGGACGACCTCCTAGGAATGGGGTTCAACGCCGCCCGGCTAGCAACTCCATCAAACCGGCAATGAAGCCTTCTCTGGGGCTCCAACCTAGGCCAAGGCGGCGCCCTTGGTGGGAACTTGTCAGACCTCCTTCGCCCGTACCAAAGGAACTCCTCTAACCCTCCATGGTGATATGCACAAGTTCGGTGCGCTCGTCCCCCCCCGCGACCATCACTCCGAGGATGAAACCAATGCCCTCAGCATAGTATTTCCGGTCAAGCACGCCTCGTTGGAGCGGAGTCCACTCCTTCGTCAACAGCAAGTCCTCGAAGCATCCGTAGCGGACACACGCCGATTTGTCCAAGCTGATCACCTGGGCCGTATCCTCCGCGATGCCCGGGGCGAATTCCTGACGATAGCGATCGCCGAGGTGAGGATGCGCCAACATGATGATGCCCGGCATCGCGCCGTCCACCCCCGCCTCCCAGGAGCCTGCCGTGCTGATCACGTTGCCGTCGGGGTCCAGTTCCTTCGTATCTTCCCCGAAGTACCAGACATTGCCGGCCACATCCTGAACGAACCAGTCGAAAGTGTCTTCGACCAGCACGCCGTTTTCATAGGCCAGGTCGTGAACGACCGTGGTTGTGACGCCCAGAATCCTCTTGATTTGGTGCGTAACATGAAATTCGTTGCTCATGGGGACTCCGTCCTCCATGCCCTCGTAGAAGAACGTCGTCCCAGGCTTGAGCGGGAAGAACCTGTTGTCCACCTCGCGGACGAAGTCGCGGGGGTCGATGCCCGCCGAGGGTGCCTTCCATGTAGGCTCCGCTGAAGAGATGGGTGACATGACGAGTATTCCTCCGAGCACGACCGCGATCAGCAGTACGTTCACCGTTCTCGTTTTCATGGCGGGGGAAAGACCGACGGAATGGATAACGAATGTGATACACTCGTCTAATTTGGGCCGGCCAACTCATGGTCGAAAGACCTACTCTCAATTAGTCACTTGTACCACAATCCATGTTGCCGGACATCGTCTCCTGGAAACAATGCGAAGATATACTGTCACCGCAGTCTTGGTCTCGCACTGCTCTTCTGATTCGCGTTCGGCCTGTAGGTTGGTCGCCTGTGGAACACAACGACATCGAAGGGAATGCGAAGCGGGTGTTTCAGTACGTTCTCGAGCATCCCGGCTGCCATCTCCGCCAGATCCGGAGGGAGTTAAAGATCTCAATGGGAACAACGCAATACCACACTGACTTGCTCGAAAAGGCGGGCAGGGTAACATCCAACAGGCACGGCTTATTCAAGTACTACTTTGCCTCGGGGGTCTTTCACGACAACGAAAAGAACCTTCTAGGGATTTTGAGCCATGAAACTGCAAGGGATATCCTCTTGCTCATTATTGAACGAAGGAATCCGACACAATCGGACATTGCGAAGGGCATCGGTGTGTCCGCGCCGTCCATAAGTTGGCACGTTGGACGGTTGGCCGAATCTCATGTCATCACAGAGGTCACTGAAGGAAAATACAAGAGGTATCGGCTCCGAGGAGACCCACAGCAGCTCGTGTCGCTGATGAAGAGCTATTATCCGTCACTTTGGGATAGGTGGAGCGACCGACTCGCTGAGATCTTTCTGTCGCTGTCAGGAGATGAAAAGGATGACCATAATCGATAATCTTTCGTGGCTCGTGCAACCGGCGGAGACCGGACTTCAAGCGGAGGTTGGGCCCTACGGATGGCTGGAACAGATAATCAAACTCGGAATTGCGGCGCTCTCTCTCATCCTCCTCGGCCTGTCCATCTCCGCCTATCGAAGGACTTCGTTCAGAAGCATGCTGTACGCCAGTGTGGCATTTGGCTTGTTCGCTGTTCAAATGGTCTTTGAATACTTGGGAGACGCGCTTGGAGCCGGCGAACCATACAACGACATCATCACTCCGGGAATTACCCTTGCCATATTGGTTCTGTTCTTCATGGCCATTGTGAGAAGGGGTAGAACAAACCAGTAGGAGCCCTCATCACTCTGTCCGGTCCGACCCTGGACGACGACTCGGCCCTGCTTGTAATATGGGGACGAGTCCGTATTAGCTGATATTCCATACATCTTTATATAGTAAATATGTTTTATTCTCAGTGACATGCAACAGGCCATACTAGAACCTCTTTGGCGGGAACTCCTCACGCGGACGCCTCTGGACGCGATTCCGCATGGCGTTTGGAAACGGGCGGGCGCTCTCAACACCTGGGGCACAAACGCAATCGAGGGCAATACACTCAGCCGCGAGGATGTTGAACGGATCCTACTGCAGGAGAGGAGCGTTCCGAATCGTCCGCTCCAGGACGTGATCGAAACGGTGCAGCATGCAAGAGCCTTCGAGGACCTCCTCGCCCGGAAAGCAGGACCCATTCGTCTGCTCACGATCGTTCAACTCCACGAGGCCGTGTTCCGCGGAATCAAGCTCGACGCGGGCCAGTGGCGGAGGGTGAACGTCCGAATCGCGGGAGTGCGCCATGTGCCGCCCCGGATGGAGAAAGTTGTTCCGATGATAACCGAATGGGAGGGGGCGTACGCGAAGAAGGACATGCTCGGGGAGAACGTGTTTTCTCTTGCGGCATGGATGCACTTCGAGTTCGAATCCATTCACCCGTTCAGCGATGGAAACGGTCGAGTAGGCAGGTTGCTCCTCAATCTGCACTTCCTAAAACACAACTGGCCACCGGTCCACATTCTTCCGCCCGATCGGAGCCGCTACCTGAAGTGTCTCGATAGGGGTCCTGACGGACATCTTGCAGACATGGAGGAATTCTTCCGAGTTTCGATGGGCCGATCACTCTTGGATCTGCTCGACCAAGTCGGCACGCGCGACGATGAGCTCCGGCCCCTCAAGAAGCTCGCCGGAAAGAGCTCATATTCGGCGAAGTACCTAGCCCTCCGCGCGAGTCAGGAACGGCTCCCGGCCTTGAAAGTCTCCGGCGACTGGAGAACGAGCGAACGAGCGATCCGAGCGTACCGTGAGCTCCTCGCACGCTAGGCGTTCACCCCCGTCCCAGTAACCTATGTCACCTTCACTTGTCGGTCGTACCGTGGGCTTCGATCCTGGCCGGTCCACTTTCCATGATGGAACGACGTGCAAGTTTCCGTGCACCATCCGCGACCCGCTCGCCGACCCGGGGGTTCACGATGTCTCATGGCCCGCCTCGCGAAGCTGCCGGACGACGGCGCCTCCGATGAACCCCGTGCCGCCCGTCACGAAGTACCGCGTCCGGTGTTCCGCCCGCAGACCGAAGGGATGAACGGATATTAGGAAGAGTCGCGTGCTGGGTTTCGAGAGCGCAGGTGCCTCGGTTCCAATCCGCTCGGCCCGTTCCTCCTTCGCTGAGGGACGATTCGTAGCGGTCATCATGGTCTCCCCCAACACGGGTGTCGACATGCGGTCCCGGACGAGTCCCGCTGGGTGCTAGTCCTTGACTCCCCGGACCGCCCAACTGCGGGCCGTCAGGGGGATGCTTCCGTCGTCCGAGGCCAGAAGACGGGAACGGAGGACTTCCCTGAGATTATCTTGGTCCTTTTCGCTCAAACTCATCACATACCCGCCGGAAGGACCTTGACCCCCTAGGAAGGGTCTCCAATAATCCTCGAAGTCGGTGAATCGCATCGGGACGTCGATCTTGGACGTTTCAACCCGAGTCAGGCCCGCGTCGCGGAAGAGTCGGGCCAGGTTCTCCGGGTTGCAGATCGGAAACCGCGCGCCTTCGTCGCGGCTTCTCGCCTCGGGATTGAGAGCGACCGCGGCATCCCAGAAGGTGCGCAGCATTTCCATGCGTCCCGCGTAGTCCCACACACACGCGGCGACGACTCCGCCTTCCCGGACGACGCGGCGCATCTCCTTCGTGGCCCGGAACGGGTCGGGAACGAAGTTCAGGACGAGGCTTGAGACGGCCGACCCGAATCCCCCTTCGGGAAACGACAGTTCCAACGCATTCCCGACTCGGAATGACGCCCCTCCCTTCTCGCCAACGTGAGTCGACGCGAACTCGACGTACCGAGGAGACGGATCGATCCCGGTCACGGCCTTCGCGCCGAGATTCAGGAGCGCACCCGATAGTGTGCCCGTCCCGCATCCCACGTCCAGGATCTCCTCGTCCAGCCGAGGCCGGCCCCATTCAACAAACTTTGGCGCCAGGAGCCGGCTCCAACGCCCCATCAGGTACTCGTAATCCTCGCCGCTGCCCCAAGCCTCCGGCATGCCGACCCGGATTCGCGTATGAACACGCGTGTCCAAAAGGGTTACGACGACAGTCCGGACAAGATCCACGCGGACTGATTCAATGGTCTCGTCGGAGTTCCTACCGCCGTCTCGCGCCTTCCTGGATCGGATGGACCCTCCCGCTCACGACTTCGGGATGTCCTTATTCGGATCGAGGAACGGCTTCCGTACGACGGTCGCCTCGCGGTCCCCGGAGGGCGAACGGACCGTGAGGCGGGTCCCGAGCTTCGCGTGCCCGATCGGGACGTTCGCGTAGCCGATGTTCTTCTTCAGTCGCGGGGAATATACGCCCGCGGTGAGACGACCGATCGTCCGACCGTCCTTCAGGACCGGCCAGAAGTCCTCAAGCCAGCTCGCCATGGGCGGGCCCTGGATCTCCACGCCGACGAGCTTCTCCGTGACCCCTTCGGCCTTGATGCGCCGGAGGGCGTCCTTCCCGATGTAGTCCGCCTCCTTGTCCTCGTCGACGAGCCACCCCAGGCCGACCTCGTACGGGTTGTTCTCGAGCGTCATGTCGGACCCGTAGTTCAGGATGCCCGCTTCGATCCGGCGAATGTCGGAAGGGCCCGTGGGCCGGATGTCGTACGGCCTGCCCGCGTCCATGACCTTCCGCCAGAGATCGACGCCCTTCGCGCCGTCCATGAGGTAGATCTCGTACCCCACTTCCGCGGACCAGCCCGTCCGCGTGACGATGACGGGGATTCCGTCGACGCTCGCCTCCATGAAGTGGTAGTACGGAAGGTCGAGCACCTTAGGGCCGAAGAGAGCCGCGACGACGTCCTTGGACTTCGGGCCCTGGACCTGCATCGGTGAGACGTCGGGCTCGCGAATCTCCACGTCCATCCCGGAATGAATCGCCACGCCCTTCGCCCACAGGAGGACATCGCTATCCGAAAGGGACAGCCAGAAACGGTTCTCCCCGAGTCGTAGCAGGACGGGGTCGTTGATGATTCCGCCGTTCGCGTCGGTTATCACGACGTATTTCCCCTGACCGACCGGGCATTTCGAGAGATCGCGAGGCGTGAGGGCGTTCGTGAACTCGAACGCGTCAGGACCCGAGATCTCGACCTGGCGCTCGCACCCGACATCCCACATGGCGACGTGGTTCACGAGGTGCCAGTACTCGTTGATCGGATCGTCGAAGTAGCTCGGCAGGTACATGTTGTTGTAGATGTCGACCGCCCGGGCGCCGCCCGCCATGGACGCTTCGAAGTACGGCGACCGTCGGTACCATGCCGCGCGGAAGACAGGAATCGTCCCGGGAATCTCCGCCATCAGATCTCCACCCGCGCGGACGAGAAGAGCGGACGCTCGAAAAGGGTTTCGATGTCCTCGGCCACGCAGTACGGTCGCGGTTACGTCTTCGGGATCTCCTTCTTCGGATCGACGAAGGGCTTCTTGACGACCGTCGCGCCGCGCTCGCCCTTCACCGTGCGAACCACGAAGGGCGTCCCGAGCTTCGCGTGCTCGATGGAGACGAGGGCGAACCCGATGTTCTTCTTCAGCCGCGGGGAGTAGGTCAGGGATGTCACGTGGCCGACCTTCTTCCCTCCGACGACGACGGGGTAGAACTCCGGCGCCCAGGCGCCTAGGCTGTCGCCCTCGACCTCGATCCCGACGAGCTTCCTCTTCGCGCCCTCCGCCTTGATTCGGCGGAGCGCCTCCCGGCCGAGGAAGTCCGCCTTCTTGTCGAGGTCCACGGTCCAACCCATGCCGACCTCGTAGGGGTTGTTGTCGAGCATGATGTCGGAAGAGTAGTTCAGGATGCCCGCCTCGATCCGTCGGATCTCGGACGGCGCGATCGCACGGACGTTGTGCGGCTTCCCGGCCGCCATGACGCGGTCCCACAGCTCCTCCGCGTACGCGCTGTCGCGCAGGTAGATCTCGTAGCCGACCTCCGCCGTCCAGCCCGTACGCGTGATCACGACGGGGATCTTGTCGAGCTTCGTCTCGATCAGGTGGTAGTACGGGATGTCGAGGACCTTCGGGCCGACGAGGGCCGACATCAGGTCCTTCGACTTGGGCCCTTGAATCTGGAGCGGGGACACGTCAGGCTCCCGAACATCGACGTCGAGGTCGGCGTTCACGGCCACGCCCTTCGCCCAGAAGAGCACGTCCCAGTCGGAGAGGGAGAGCCAGAAGTGGTCCTCGCCGAGCCGGAGCAGGACGGGGTCGTTGATGATCCCGCCCTCCGGGGTCGTCAGGGCGACGTACTTGCACTCCCCGACCCTGCACGTCGAGATGTCGCGCGGCGTCAGGAGCTCCATGAACTCGTACCCGTCGGGACCGGAAATCTCGACCTGCCGCTCCACGCCGACGTCCCACACGGTCACGTGGTTCACGAGGTGCCAGTACTCGTCCTCCGGCGTCGTGTACACGCCGGGCATGAGCATGTGGTTGTACAGGTCGTACGCGCGTGCGCCGGCGCGGTGCGCTGCGTCGAAGTACGGCGAACGCTGGATCCACGACGTGAACCGAAACGCGGGCAGCACGGGGCCGCCATATTCCGACGTTCGCCAGGGATCCGACTCACCGCTCGTATGCCGGGACATTCGTGCACCTCCGGATGCGCACGGGAGGCGCGCAGGATACATGACCGTTTTGGTCGCGCGCTGTTCCGATGAGAAGGAGAACGCCACGATTGGAAATCCGGGAACGATTCGGGACAGCCTTAATATCCATCGGCCGATGCCCGCGGCGGTTCCCATGCCCATCCCGACGAAATGGAACTTCGACGCGGAATACATCACACAGTGCAATTGCGACTGGGGATGCCCCTGCAACTTCAACGCGCGTCCGAACCAAGGCAACTGTCACGGCGCCGGTGCGTGGCGCATCACCCGCGGGACGTTCGACGGGACGAAGCTCGATGGCGTCGTCTTCGCGGCCGCGTACTTCTTCCCGGGGCTCATCGAACAGGGTGGGGGCACGGCGCGGCTCTACGTCGACGCGAGGGCCACGGCGGACCAGCGCAAGGCGATCGGGGCGATCCACAGCGGGAAGAACGGAGGCGGCATCTTCGAGGTCTTTCCGCAACTCGTGTCGAACTCCCTCCCGACGAAGGTCGCGAAGATCGACTTCCGCTTCGACGGGGCGAGCAGCGGGTACCGGGTCGACGGGATCATGGAGCTCGAGTGCGAGCCGATCAAGTACCCGGACGGCATGGTCATCTCCCCGACCTTCACGCTCCCCCACGGTATCGAGTTCAAGTCCGCGCTCGCAGCGAGCGCGAAGACGTGGTGAATCCGCGACGAGACGATGCTCGCGCACCACGCGAACAAGTACGCCGCGATTGCGCACGTGAAGTTCAACAACAAGGGCTGCGTGGGCTGAACCTCGTCGTCACTACAGGATGGCGCGGTTGAGCGAGGCCACGACGGCGCTCCCGTCGATCTCCCCGATCTTCGGGCGGCCGACGAGGGCCATCGCCCGCTCCAGCTCGACGCGGAGGTGCTCGAGCACGGCCCGCGCGCCGTCCGCGCCGCCGAGGGCGAGTCCGTACACGACCGGCCGGCCCAGGAGGACCGCCCGGGCTCCGAGGGCGAGCGCCTTGACGACGTCCGTCCCGCGGCGCACGCCGCCATCGACGTAGACCTCCGCGCGTCCGTGGACGGCCTCGACGACCTCGGGCAGCGCGTCGAGCGTGCCGAGCGTCCCGTCGAGCTGTCGCCCGCCATGGTTCGACACGACGATCCCGGCGACCTCGTGTTCCACGGCGAGGGCCGCATCCTCCGCGGTCATGATGCCCTTCAGGACGATCGGGATGCGGGCGAGGGACCGGAGCCAGTCGACGTCCCGCCACGTGAGGGCGGCGTTGATCGTCTTCTCCGCCGCGACGGCGAACGCGGAGCCGCCTTCGGGAGAGGGCCCCATCCGATCGAGCCCGATCTCCGCGAAGTTCGCCATCGTGAGGCCCTCCGGCAGGGTGAAGGCGTTCCGCTCGTCCCGCTCCCGCCGCCCGAGGACGGGCGTGTCGACCGTCACGCACAGGGCCTCGTAGCCGGCGTGTTCCGCACGCCGGACGAGCTTCTCCGTGAACCCGCGGTCCTTCGTGACGTACAGCTGGAACCAGCGGTGGGCCGGACCTACGGCGGCGATCTCCTCGAGGGTGCGCGTCGCGATCGTGCTCGCCACGTACACCGTGCACGCGTCGGCGGCGGCCCGAGACGTCGCGAGCTCTCCGTCGGGGTGAACGAGCCCGTGGAACGCGGTCGGTGCGACGAGGATCGGCATGGAGACGGGCGCGCCGAGGACCGTCGTCGAGGTGTCGCGCGTCGAGACGTCCACGAGGACGCGCGGCCGCAGGGCCCAGCGGCCGAAGGCCTCGCGGTTCCGCCGGAGGGAGACCTCGTCCTCCGCGCCGCCTGCGATGTACTCGAAGGCATCCTTCGGGATGTTCGCGCGGGCAAGGTCCTCGAGCTCGAGGAGGTTCGTGAACCGCACGCCCATGCGTGCCGCATCACGCGGGCAGGCTTTCCCGTTTGTGGGCGTCGCGCCGCGCGGGGGCATCGTTAAGTCCGATCCGGGCGTCCGCGGGTGCGGGATGATTCGGGTGCGAGATCGATTCGGGCTCGCCGCGGCGGCGACCGTCGTGATGGCGTCCTTCGCGGGGAACAGCGTGATCACGCGGTTCGTGGTCGCCGGCGGGACCGCGTCGCCGTACACGCTCACGGCGATCCGCTTCGGTAGCGGATTCGTCATGCTGGCCCTCCTGCGGGCCCTGTTCCCGGACGCATTCCGTCCCGCGACGCGTGGGCTCGACGTCCTTGGGGCGCTCTTCCTCGGCGCGTACGCGCTCTCGATCTCGTACGGGTACCGGTTCATCTCCGCGGCCGCAGGCACCCTTGTATTCTACGCGTTCGTCGTGACGACGATGGCGACGTACTCCCGCGTGCGCGACCGGGAGCGGCTCACATCGCGCGCGCTCGTCGGCCAGGCCCTCGCCCTCGCCGGCGTCGCGGGAATCACGTTCGGCGGAATCCGCGACGTCACCCCGCTCGGGGTCGCTCTCATGGCGGCGACAGGGACATCGTGGGGCCTCTACTCCGTCCAAGGTCGTCGCGGCGGCGACCCTCCCGGCTACACGTACGGGACGTTCCTGCTCGTCGGCGTGACGCTCTCCGCGCTCGCGCCCCTCGTCCATGCGTCCTCCCTGGAGCCCCTCCGAATCGACGCGTCCCTCGAGGGACTCGGTCTCGCCCTCTTCATGGGGATGATCACCACGGCCCTGAGCTACGTCCTATGGCAGCGCGTCCTCGCGCGGATCCGGGCATCCCAGGGCGGCGTCGCGCAGCTCACGGTGCCCGTAATCGCCTCCGCGATGGGGATCGTGCTGCTGGGCGAAAGCCTCACGCCCGCGCTCGTCGCCGGCGGAGCCGCGGTCCTCCTCGGGATTCACCTGAACCGCGCGCACTGACGACGGCCTAGGATTTTGGGATCTCCTTCCTCGGGTCGATGAACGGCTTCTTCACGACCGTCGCGGGCCGATCGCCCATCGGCGTCACGACGGTCAGTGTCGTCCCGAGCTTCGCGTGGCGGATCGGGACCATCGCGTACCCGATGTTCTTCTCCAGCCGGGGCGAGTACGCGCCCGCGGTGAGCGTGCCGACCGCCTTGTCTCCTGTCGTCACAGGCCAGTACTCCGGCACCCAGCCGCTCAACGGCGGGCCGCCGATCTCGACGCCGACGAGCTTCCGCTTCGGGCCTTCCTTGCGGATGCGCGCGAGCGCCTTCTTCCCAACGAAGTCCGCCTTCTTGCCCTCCTCGACCTGCCAGCCGAGGCCGACCTCGAACGGGTTCGTCCCGAGGTTGATGTCCGAGGGACAGTTCAGGATCCCCGCCTCGATCCGGCGGGCCTCGGACGGGCCCGTCGGGCGGATGTCGAATGGCTTGCCGGCCGCGAGGACCTTTTCCCAGAGGTCGGCGCCGCGGCTCCCTTCCCGCAGGTAGATCTCGTACCCGACCTCCGCGGACCACCCTGTGCGCGTCACGATCACCGGGATGCCGTCGACCTTCGCCTCCAGGAAATGGTAGTACGGCAGGTCGATGACCTTCGGACCGATGAGGGCGCGGATGACCTC
>Ga0184633_10000673_pt1 | contig 12955 bp, 10 predicted proteins | sample PLM31_170_b1_FD_133156 | JGI IMG/M metagenome (GOLD analysis project Ga0184633, IMG submission 133156) | Groundwater sediment microbial communities from an aquifer in East River, Colorado, USA - PLM3-1_170_b1 | ecosystem: Environmental > Terrestrial > Soil > Riparian zone | place: USA: East...
CGGCCATGTGGTAGTCCCGCGTGGCCGCAGGATTGAAGGTCCGCCACTGTGTCTGGCGTGCCGCAAAGCTCCCGATGGCTGCAGCCGCCAGCGCCAGGGCAACTCCCGCGTAGATCGCGAGATGCGGGGGACTCCAGAAGGTGTCGCGGTGCCGCGCATGATGCCAGCCGACATCCCAGTAGACCCCGGCGAGCTGGAGCAGGTTGGCCACCAACGCCACCCCCGCGACGACCCACGCTCCCTGTGCTGCCGGCTCACGCAACGAGGAATGCATCACGTCTCGGAAAAATTACCGGACACCAACACTTCACCTCTCCCAATTCCCAGGCTACGCCAAGAACTCCCCAGGCCCTCCCAGGAGATCAAGCACTTAACCCCAATAAGGTGTCCGGTACCTATTTTCGCGAGCCGTCCCCACCCCCGCAAACGCTGGTCGCAGGCGCAGACTGCGCGCGACTCAGTGCCATCCGTCGGACGGCTGCCAGTGCGAGCGCCACCAACAGCATCTGTACCAACACTCCGGCACCGCGAAATCCCATCACCCCTGAAACTTTCAGCGCGAGCCAACCAGCTCCGAGCGCAACGGTTGCAAACATCCGGGGCACCGCTGGACGTGACGAGTCAGCTGCCCATTGCACGAGCGCGAGGATCGGCCGCAGGGCCGGAGTGGCGTGATATGGTTCCAGGTACGGGCTGATCACGACCGGCGCAAGCGCTAGGATCCCGCAATCGACGGCGAGGTCCCAACCGTCCGTCTGAGAGGTCCTCCACGGGCGGCCGGAGAGAACGCACGCCGCCACCGCTCCCAGCCAGACGGCCGAAGCCGCACCCGCCAACCAGGGTACGAGCGGAGAATCGGCGCCCAATCGTTTCGTGAGCGTGAACGGCAGGGCGATCAAGATGGCATGGTCGGATTCGTTAATCGTCGAAGCAAGGACGCGGAGTTGTCCGACCCAGGAGGTGTACGCACTGACAAGTCCATCGAGACCGAAAAATACCAGTGGCAGAATGGCGAAGAACGTCACCAAGAAACCCATGGCGGCCGCACACGCCCGCCGCTTCCCGATCCACCAGAGGTACGGCAACACCAACACGGGATAAAGCTTGAGAGCGATGCTGGCCGCCAGGAGCAACCCGACCAAGGTGTCCTGGCCACGTCTCATGGACACCAGCGCGGCGACCAGCAGAAAGGTGTATACCATGTTGCTGTTTTGTGAGCGCAGATCCCACTGAATGTAGTAATCCATCAGCGCAAACGCTGCGAGGGCGGCCGACCAGCGCCAGGGATGGTTCGACAGACCCACCAGAGATGTCCCGAGAACCACAGTGCCGACCGACGCCAAGATGGTCAGCGCAAGCCAGGCGCCTGCCGCCACCGGGAAGGGCGGCAACGCCGTCACAAATAACAAGACGACAGCGGACGGCGGGTAGGGAAAGATCTGCTGGGGCTCATACCGCTGGTTGTGGACCACTTGGCGGCTCATGTCATACAGGATCCGGTAATCGACGACGGAATCGGGCCAGGCACGGCTACCGAAGAGGTTCTTCCCCGTTGCGGCGTACAGGATCCACCCAAGGAGCAGTACTGCTGCAAGCCCGTTGACGCACCAGGCCCACCTTCCGAGCCACGGTGTTTCCCTTCTGTCAGTCATTCGCGGTCCTTTGAATTGGGGGCCGGTAGCGAAAGCGCGGATGCGTTCCGCATGCTCACGGGTGGAGCGCCCAGCCTCACGCGGTACGCGGCCGGGGAGAACCCTCGTCCTGATGCGACTGCTGTGTGGCGCCGCGCGCAGCGGCGGAACGACCGATCCTTTCAGTCTGATCGTGATCCCGGGTTCCCGGGAGGCGATATCCCCCCACCCTGCCCGTCCACCCCAGGCAGTGGAACGGGGTGAAGAGTGTGGAGCGGCTACCTGAGTTTCGTTCCGGCCAGCTCGTGCCAGAGGTGGACCGCCGACAGCATGCCCTGGTGGAGGTTGTCCAGGTCCAGCTTCTCGTTGGGGGCGTGGGCGTTCTCGTCGGGGAGCCCGATGCCCAGGAGCAGGCAGGGCACCTTGAGGACCCGCGTGAAGGTCGCGACGACCGGGATGGTGCCGCCGGTCCGGGTGTACACCGGCTTCTTGCCGAATCCCTTCTCGATGGCCCGCGCCATGGCCCGCATGGCCGGATGGTCAGTCGGGGCCAGCCAGGGCATGCCCCGCCCGGAGATTTCCGTGACCTTCATGCGAATCGTCTGGGGGCAGATCCGCTTCATGTGCTGGGTGAAGAGGCGGGCGATCTTGGCGGGATCCTGGTTGGGGACCAGGCGCATGCTGACCTTGGCCATGGCTCGGGCCGGCAGGACCGTCTTGGCCCCCTCGCCAGTGAAGCCGCTGGAGAGGCCGTTGATCTCCAGGGTGGGGCGGCACCAGAGGCGCTCCAGGGTGGTGAAGCCCTTCTCGCCGAAGAGCGCCGGGGCGCCGATGTCCTTCTGGAATTTCTTCTCGCTGAAGGGCAGTCGCGCCAGAGCGCGGCGCTCCTCGGCCGGCAGCTTCCGGACGTCGTCGTAAAACCCGGGGAGGGTGATGCGCCCGTTCCGATCCTTGAGCTGGGCCAGCATCTGGGCCAGGGCGAAGGCGGGATTGATGACGGAACCGCCGAAGCCTCCGGAATGGAGATCGCTCTTGGTGCCCTCCACGTCGAGCTGGAAGTAGATCAGTCCGCGGAGCCCGTGGGTGATGCCGGGGACTCCCTTGGCGATCATGGCCGTGTCGGAGATGACGACGACGTCCGCGGAGAGCAAGCCCAGGTGCTTCAGGATGAAGGGATCCAGGTTGGGGCTGCCAATCTCCTCCTCGCCCTCGATCAGGAGCTTCAGGTTCAGGGGGAGGCGGCCGGACGTCTTCAGATGGGCCTCCAGCGCCTTCAGATGCATGAAGACCTGCCCCTTGTCATCCACGGACCCGCGCCCGTACAACTCGCCGTTGCGGACGGTCGGGTCGAAGGGGCCGGTGATCCACAGGTCCAGCGGCTCGGGCGGCTGCACGTCGTAGTGCCCGTAGATGAGCGCCGTCGGCTTGCCCGGGGCGTGCAGCCAGTCGGCGTAGACCACCGGGTGGCCGCCGGTCGGCAGGACCTGGACGTGCTCCAGTCCGATCCGCTGCATCTCCGCGGCGACCCACTCGGCGGCCTTCTGGACGTCGCCCTTGTGCTCGGACTTCGTGCTGACGCTGGGGATGCGGACGAACGCCTTCAACTCCTCGACGAATGCCTCGCGCCGCTCTTGGATATAGGTGACTGCAGGATGCATAGGGACCTCCCGAAGAATAGAGGATTGGGTGAATGCGTGGCGGCGTGTGACTCTAGCGCAACAGGTCCATCAGGTCAAAGGGTCAAAGGCCCGGTGCCCGTCGGAAACCGTGGGTGAGGTTGGAGTACTGACCACGGCAGCTGGCGCTGCCGCCGTACGGGGGCGAGGCAGGCTAGTCAGGAGAGTTCGGCCTGACTAGACTTGGGAAGCCTGCACGCGCTGAGCTACGCGCTGGCGCGGTCGGGCTGAAACGGGAGCGGGAAGTTGCGGCATGCGGGGGAAGGCTCCCTCCGGCTTCGCGACCGGCACCGTCTCGAGGACCGGCGGGCCCGAAAGGCACTCGGCCCTTCCGAGCATGAGCCGCAGGATGTAAGGCAGCATCTTCCAAGCCGTCCAAAGGGTGGCGATCTGCCCCACGATTTGGTAGCCATAGCGGCGGCGGCGCAAGAGCGAGCCGTCTCTTCTGAGCGCGCGGATCAGGTTCCAGGGATTGTAAAAGGCTGCATAGCCGCCCAAGAGCTGGAGCTGGCGCTTCCAGGCCGGCTCCTCGCCCAAGACCAGCACGTGGTTTCCGTCGATTTTGGACTCGGGAATGGCGTAGCGGCCGACCCGCTCGATCACGCGGCCGGTCTGGTAGGTCTCCTCGTATTCGCGCGTGCCCACCGCCGGAATGTGCACGGTGCACTGAAGCGAGATCGCCCCCGCCTTGCGCAAAAACTCGACCTGGTTGAAGAGCCCGTAGAGCGACCCCGGGCTGTAAAAGGGCTGGCCCTCATGGAACATCATCATGGCCATGGGGGAGATCTTGTGCTGGTGCATGAGGCGGAAGAGCTCGACGGTGACCTCCGGCTTCTGTCCTTTATTGATGAGGGAGGCGGTGAGGTCCTCGATCCCAAACCAGATGCTATGCAGCCCCGCTTCGCGCCCGAGCGGCAAGAGATCGCGGTTCTTGTAGGTGTCGAACTGGGTGGCCTCTGTGGCGAAGCGGATGCGCTCGCCCAGCCGCCGCCCCGTGGAGGTCCGGGCCCCGGCCAAGGCGGTCAAGATCTCTTGGGCGGTCTCGCGGTGGTTGAAGAAGTTGTCGTCGGTGCCGAAGAAATACTTGATTCCGAAGCGCTCGTGGACGCTTCGCATCTCCTCAACCAACCCCTGGGGGCTGCGGAATCGCCAGCTCTTTTGATTCAGGGCGGGTATGGGGCAGTAGGAGCAGGTGAACTTGCAGCCCTGGGTGATGAGGAGACTCACGAACGTGACGTGCCGGCGGACCTGCGAGTCGGGGATGGGGTGAGGCCGGAGGCCAAGGCCCCGGTGAGGCGGCTCCAGCAGCGTGAGAGCGACCGCCTCATGCGGAAGCTCGTCGAAATTCTGCACCAGCCTCTGAAGGCCGGTGTCGATCACCACCGGCTCCTGGAGCGTGGCGCCGGGGGCCAGGTAGACGAGCCCAGGCACGGAGTCGAGCGCTCCGTCGCGGCGGGCCCGCTCGAACGCCTGCCGCAGGGTCTCCCCGCGGCCGCGCATCTCCGCGAGCACGTTCAACAGGTCCAAAAGCACGTAGGTTTCTCCCGTCACCACCACGTCGGGGGCCACCGGCTGCCCCTCGCCGGGGATCGACCAGTAGTGGTAGGGCTCATAGACAGCCTTTGGGCCGCCCGCCACGATCAGCGGCCGCCGGTCGCCCATCTTCCAGGCGTCACGGATGGCCTGATAGGCGCGCCGCGCGTGCATCTGCATGCTCGAGATCAGGAACATCTCCAGCGGCCGGCCGTCGAGGCGAGCGTGGCTCGCGCGGAAGTTGGGGTTCCAGAGCTGGTAGACCACACGGGTGCGCAGGAAGCCTACCTGGTGAAGGGCGGCGGCGATGCTCCGCGCGCCGGCGGGGAACATGCGCCAGTCGTAGAGCACGAAGGGGAGGAGTCGGGTGCTCCGGTCGAAGGCCGATAGCACGACCGCGGGGATCTCCGAAAGCTCGCCCGCATGTCGCCGCAGGCGCGCTTCGAGCGCCCGGTACGCGCCAGGAGGAACGAACCGGTCATTGCCCTTGCGGACGCTCAGCTCCATCGCCCGTGTCTCCCAAGAAGGTGAGTTGGGCCCAACCGCCAGTACGCCCCAACCCCATCACCCCATCGGACCCTGCAAAGGGCCGGTGGGTGGGTGGGGGAGAACCGCAGACCGTCAGCGGCGCCAGGAAGCAGCCTGAGGGCCGATCTGCCTGGGGGACCTGCCCAAGTCCCGCGCCCGACCCGGAACCATATCAGCGACGGCAGGGGAAGTCAACGGTCCTGCGATGGCCTGTGATCGGCCCTTGCCTGCCGCCCCCGTTGCTTGACACGCCCTCATGCGGGTTGATAGGGTTTGGGCCACGGAGGAGTGCTCCCACCGTCACTTCCCGGCTCGGTGGGAGCCCCCATCGGGGTCTCCTCGCCCCCTGGGCTCTCCACGGCTCTCTTTACTGGAACACGCGCCGGACCTTGTGAAGCCCCACGAGGTCACAGGATGGACATCGGTCGGAGGCCCGTCCAGGCTCTCTCATCACACCGGGCGTCAGGATGGAAGGCTGAGGACTGCGAGGCGGAGGCGCAACGCGAGAGCGCATCAGGTCCGTGATGAGATGGGCGAGCTGAACGAGGATCCGTTTGCCGGCGACTGGCCGCAGGGTTCGTGCGACTTCTCGCGTCTGGATCTGGGAGCGACGAATCTGACGGAGGCGAAATGAAGATTCGTTCCCCAGCCGTCCTGAAGCTGATCGGCCTGATCGGTGCACCTGTATTACGGGGGTGGCTGTCTACCGTGCACTACAAGGCCCGCGTGCCGGCTCCTGAGGTGGATCCAGCGCACCCGCTGCATCGCGGTCGGTATATTTATGTGTTTTGGCACGAGGCCATTCTGGCGCTGGTGGGTGTACGGCGGCCCACGAACATGACGGCCCTCATCAGCCAACACCGCGACGGCGAATATATCAGTCAGATTGCCAAGGGGTTTGGCATTCATGTGGTCCGAGGATCCACTACGCGGGGGGGCTACGAGGCGCTGGTGGAACTGGAGCAGTCGGCCCGAACGAATCACATCCTTCTTACTCCTGACGGGCCGCGCGGGCCCCGTCGGAAGCTCCAGCCGGGTGCGGTATTCCTGGCCTCTCGCACGGGACTGCCGATCGTCCCGATAGGCTTCGGTTTCGCGAATGCTTGGCGCGCGCGGAGCTGGGACCGGTTCGCGCTCCCCAAGCCATGGAGTGTGGTCACCGCCGTTGCCGGGTATCCCATCAGCGTACCTCCAGCTGCACTCGGCGAGGACCTCGACACGTGGCGGGGTCTGGCCGAGTCGGCTCTGCTGCAATGCACTGAGGAGGCGGAGCGTTGGGCAGGGGGCCTCATTCCCTCCTGCCGCGGGGGCGCAGCGTGATGTTCCGGGTCCCAGATCGCGCCTGCGCCGCGCAACCTCGATCTGACGTGCGGTGAGTCTGGGCAGATCGGGTGTGACGGCATTCCCGGGCTGGCGAGGAATTGTGGCGGGGCGCAACTATCCAGCAATCCCGTTGTGGGTCACAGCCTGAGGATAGTGAACTGCCCAGTTCCGCCGCTGGCAGCCGCCGATTCTGTCTTGGTCAGGTTTGTTGGGGTCGGCCGCCTGGGACAAATTTCTCCGTTGCGCCCGGGGCCTTCCGGTGGTATACAGCGGACCCCTGGCGCCATCGTCTGCCAGGGGGGCAGAAGCGACGGGCGGGCAGGGTCGGGCCTCCCCGCGAGGAGACGAGCATGGTTGGTGGATTGGTGGACTGCCCCTGGTGTCAGGGGCTCAAGAAGATGGGCTGCCCCACCTGTGGCGGCTCCGGCAGCCTCCCGGCACAACCCGGGGTGGGCGAACCCCAGACGCAGTGTCCCGCCTGCCAGGGCAACGGGGTCTGCGAATGCATGGCGTGCCAGGGAACCGGGGTGAAGCAGGTCGTGCCGTTCTGAGGCTCGAGCGCCTGGCGCTCAGGGCTCCGCGGTGAATCGGGAGGGGGGTGGCCATGCCTGTTCTGGCCTTCATCTTCTTGGAGTGCACGGTTGGCAAGGCGAAAGAGGTGGCCAAGAAGGTGGCCAAGATCGGTGGCGTCAAGGTCTCCCACGCGGTGACAGGCGTCTACGACGTGATCACCCTGATCGAGGCGCCCGACGTCAACGCCCTCGGGACCGCCGTCGTGTCGAAGATCCAGGCGGTTCCCGGGGTGCTGCGCACGTCCACGAACGTCGTGGTGGAGTGAGTCCTCCCGCACATCTCCTTCCCCGTCCCGGCCTTACTCTGCGGCCTTCCACCGCTGGTGGACCCAGAACCACTGCTCCGGGTGGCGCAGCACCAGCCGTTCCAGGGCGGCGTTGTAGGCCTGGGTATTCTTCCGGATTGCCTCGTTGGTGTCCTCACCTTCGATGAGGGGCAGGGCCTCCTCAAATCGCAGCACGTGACCCCCATCGGGCTCCCGCCAGCTGGCTGCGGGGACGACCGGGGCACCGGTGGCCAGCGCCAGGATGGCCAAGCTGCGAAAGGTGCCGGCCGGGTGCCCGAAGAACCTCACAGGGATGCCGTCGCTTCCCCCGGCGTGCTGGTCGAAGACGAAAACGATCACCCCGCCGGCGGCCAGCCGCTGGAGGATTTCATCCAGGGCCCCCTTCTTGGGGAGGGTGCCGAGACCGGCGCGGCGAAACCTTCGGGTGACCAGGGCGTCGAACCACTGTGGCTGCAGCGGGCGCCGCAGGAAGTGGAAGTTCCCCCGATACTGTGGGAACCCGGCGATGCCGGCAACGGTGGCCACCTCCCAGTTTCCGAAGTGGCCGGTGAGCACCAGGACGCCTTTGCCCCGGTCGCCTGCTCGTAGGATGGCCACGATATTCTCCACCCGTACCATGGCGGCCCGCTTGGCGTCGGAGAGCCAGTAGAATCTGAGAAACTCCCCCACAAGGCGGGCCAGGTGGGCATAGTGGGCTTGGGCCAGCCGCCGGATCTCCGTCTCGGGCACCAGGCCGGCGAAGACCCGCCGGAGATTTGCAAGCACGATCCGGCGCCGGACAGGCAGCAGGTGGAAGATAAGCTTCCCCAGCAGGGGCACATCGATCTGCGCGGGCTCGCTCACGGCGATGGCCGAGGCACTGGTGGTATCGTGGGTGAGGGAGATGGCGATGGCCTTCAGGCGGTACCGATCGAGCACCTCCCGGGCCTCCGGGCTGCACAGCACCTTCGGCGCACCGTACCCATCGCGGGTCACGGCAAAGTCCGCCGGGCCGATCACGCCGAGGGCCGTCTCACGGGGGAACAGCTTGAGGCACGCCTCCTTGGCGGCAAAGCGCGCCGCGAGGCTGGCGACCCGCCCACGCTCTTCCCCGGCGTCCGCCAACTCCTCTGGCGAGAAGACTCTTCCGAGGTCGTCGCGGGGAGTCTCCCGGAGCCAACGATCAATGCGGTTGATCTCGACGGTGTCGATCCCACAGCGGGTCAGGGGGTCGGAGCCATCCTGCATCAGTCTACTGCCTACTCACCGCAGGCCTGGACGAGGATGGCGACGTTAATTCCTCCAAAGCCGCGGCTCAGGACTAGGCCGATGTCGCTCCGGGGACTCTGGGGTTCCCGGGACACCGGGAGGGGTCCCAGGTCGGGGTCGAGGGTCCGCAACGTGGCCACGCCGGGAACCACGCCCCGTCGCAACGCGGCCAGGGCCAGGACGGTCTCCAGGGGTCCCGAGGCGGCGATGAGGTGCCCGAAGGCCCACTTGAAGGCGGTGACAGGCGGGGAGGCCGCACCGAACACCCGGGCGATGGCCCTGGCCTCGGAGGCGTCGGATTGCCGGGTGCCATTCCCATGGGCCACGATCATCCCGACGTCCGCAGCAGACACGTCGGCCTCGTCTAGGGCCAAGGTGATGGCCTGGGCCAGGCCCTCGCCGTCGGTCCGGATCGCCAGGAGTCCCTGGGCCTCGCTGGTGCACCCGCTGCCGAGAAACCGCCCGAGCACCGGGGCGCCCCGATTCACCGCGGCCGAGGCGTCCTCCAGCATCAGGGCGGCCGCGCCCTCGCCGAAGAGGCTGCCGTCGCGGGCGGCATCGAAGGGCCGCAAGGCACCACTGGCGAGAAGCCCCAGACGGCTGTAGTAAAGGACGGTCTCCGGCTCGATGGGCGAATCGTGCCCCACGGCGACGGCACGGTCGGCCTCCCCGGCCCGGAGGGCCGCCGCGGCCTCGACAATGGCTAAGGTCCCGCCGAGGGCGTGATTCGTCACACAGGCGTTGGTGCCTTTGAGGTCGTACCGGATCCCGATGTGGCAGAGGACATTGTTGGGCAGGTTCCGGAGCAGCCACATGGGGTTCACCGTGGTGCTAAGTTCGCGGCCGAAGGTTCCCAGGTCTCCCTCCGCCAGGCTGAGGAGCGGGAAGAACTCATACTGATTCTGGTAGGCACCGCCACCCGAGCCGGCGAAGACCCCCGTCCGGTCGTTGAGGGCCGCCGCGCCCGCGCCGTCCAGACTCTCGCGGTAGGTCAGGAGCGCGGCGCTCTGGATGGCCCGACCGGCCGCGTACAGCCCGAAGAGGTCACTGCGTCGGATCAGCTTGTGGAGCTTGCGATCCTCCACCAAGGTGCGCGGGTCGATGCCGGTGACCTCTGCCGCCAAACGGGTCGGCCAGGCCGAGGCGTCCCACTGCTGGATCGGCGCTATGACTGAGCGACCGGCGCACACGGTCTCCCAGATGGCCTCGACATCCCGGCCGGCGGCGCAGACCGCCCCCGCGCCGGTCACCACGATCCTCCCCCTTTCGGCCGTGCGCCTGCCAGCGGCTGCTGTCGCCGGAGCCTCCATTCCGGGGACGGTGGTCGCAGGGCTTGACGAGTACCCGCCCCCGGACCGGCGCCCCTCGGCAGGGACATCCCCCGGGTGCCGGAACACCACGCAGCTGTTCGATCCGCCGAACCCGAAGGAGTTCGAGATGGCCACCCTGATCCGATGCGCGCGGGACCGCCCGCGGACAACATCAAGATCGCACTCCGGGTCCAGCTCGACGAGGTTGGCATTGACGGGCGCGATCCCGTGATGGATGGCCAGGGCGCAGATCGCCCCCTCCACCGCCCCCGCGGCCGCGATGAGATGCCCCATGACACTCTTGGTCGAGCTCACGGCAATCTTGAGGGCGTGGGGGCCGAAGACTGCACGGACGGCCGCGCACTCGCTGCGATCGTTCATGAAGGTCGAGGTGCCGTGGGCGTTCACGTAGTCCACCGCATCAGGCTCCGCCTCGGCATCGGCCAGCGCCTGGCTCATGGCCTGGATCGGGCCGTCCACGGACGGATGCGAATCGGTGATGCGGTAGCTGCTCAGGGAGTTTCCGTCACCCGCCAGCTCTGCGTAGATCCGCGCCCCGCGCCGGCGCGCCGCCTCCCACTCCTCCAGCACCAGAAAGGCGGCCCCCTCGCCCAGGACGAAGCCATTCCGGGTGATGTCGAAGGGGCGGCTGGCCCGCTCGGGCGTCTCGTTGTCGGTCGACAGGGCGCCCAGCAAGCAAAAGCCGGCCAGACCGATGGGGTTCAGCATGGAGTCGAACCCGCCGGCGAGCACCCAGTCCACGGTGCCTCGCCGGATCAGCTTCAGACCGGTCCCCAGGGCCTGGCCGCCCGAGGCACAGGCGGTATGCACCGCGGTGGCGTACCCCCGGATACCGAAGCGGCGGAGCAGCAGGGCCAGCCCGTTGTTGGTTTGGCTCCGGCAGAAGGCCACGGGGTCCGCCGCGAGGCCATCGGTCAGCAGGCGGTCTGGATGGAGCTGGCCATCTGCCGCGCAGCGGCGGTGCAGCTCCGCGAGCTCCCCGAACTCCACCCCCATCATGCCACTGCCCACGGCGCAGCCCCAGCGGAGCGCCGTGGCGGCCTCGGGCCGGATGCCGGCATCCCGGAGGGCTTCCTCGGCTGCGGCCAGCCCAAAGGCGTGGGAGCTGTTCGCAAACTTGAGCAGCCTGCGGTCATCAATTGCCTGCCGCGGGTCGAACCCCTTGACCTCGGCGCCAATACGAACAGGGAAGCCGCTGGCATCAAAGCTGGTAATGCCCCCCACGCCGCTGCGGCCGGCCAGGTGAGCCTCCCACGTGCTGGCAACATCATTGCCCAGGGGGGTCACCATGCCCAGGCCGGTAATTGCGACCCGGCGTCCTCCGCGCGTCACGTCGCCTCCTGTGAAATCAAGGCCACCCGGGCGCTGGCGACCGACTTCCCGTTCGCCCGGACGACGACCGCCACGGTGGCGCCGCGAGGCCCGGCCTCGGGCAGCAGCCTGGCCTCCAGCTCCACCACTTGCCCGGGGGCAAGAAAGGCGCGGAGCTTTGTGTCCGACACGTGGCGGGGAACGAGGGGGAGACCCTGGACCGGTAGGGGCACGCGCACGGCCAGGCGCATCTGGGCGTCCAGGAGCAGCGAGCCGGGAAAGACTGGGCGCCGGGGGAAGTGATCGGCGAAGAAAGGCGCCGACGCCGGAACCTGCATGGCTGCGCGTACTGCCTCCCCTGAGGGGGTGTCCACGGGGAGAAGCACCGGCACCGTGACGCCCGGGAAGCGACCGGGCGTCGCGCCCGGTCCGCACAGCAAGGCAAAATGGTCCTCCACAGTCCGGGGGTCGTCGAACTCCTCCATGGGGAGCATCGGTCCGACACACCGGCTGAGCCGGAGGACTGGCGAGCCGTTGACGAGAGCCCAGCCCCGGTACGCCACCGCGTCCGGGTCACAGGTCTCCAGCTCGACGCCCAGGTCGAGGGTCTGCCCTGCGCGTGCGCTTCCCAGCACCTCCACGTGACCTGTCAGGCCGGCGACCGGCCGGCGCTGGAACCTCAATCCAGCCATGGCGGCCCAGGCGGCGAGCTGTCCGACCGCTTCGGCCACGAGGCAGGAGGGGAAATCGGGCAGCCCCTCGGGGATGGCGAATCGCCCCCCCGCCCGGAGTCCGGGCTCCACCTCCGTGACCCGATCCACGAAGGAGAAGGCACTGAACTGGGGACCCATCAGCCGGCAGCCTTCTCGCCTTGCGCAGCCCGATGCGCCCGCACGACGAGCTTGCAGAACGTCTCCGGGGTGAAGAGGCGGGGAATGTCGGCCACCTTCATGGGGGTCCGAAACCGGTCGGGTGGGACTTCATCCAGGTAGTCGCGCAGGCGCTGCAGGCCCACCTCCGACACGTACCCGTTTTTCTCGAACTCCGTCTCGGGGAGGTCTCCCCGGGCCTCTTCCACGATCTTGCCGCGGGGGATCTTCACCTTGAAGGCCCGCTCGAGACGGAAGACGATATCCAGGAAATCGATGGATTCGGCGTCCAGGCCTTCGATGAGCGGCACCTCGAGGCCGACCTGGTCAACATCGCATCCCAGCGCGTCCGCCATGGTTTCGGCGACCTTGGGATAGACCTCCTGGATCTCCTCCCGGGTGATTTCCGGTGCCTTCATAGCCATTCACTCCATTTTGAAGCCGCCATCGACGTGGAGGATCTCTCCGGTGATGTACTCCGCGAAGCGCGACGCGAGGAACCAGACCGCGGAAGCCACCTCCTGGGGGGTGCCAAACCGCCGGAGCAGAATGCGGGACTTGACCTCCTCGCCGGCCCGGTCCCGCACCGCCTGGGACATCTCGGTTTCGATGACACCTGGGGCCACGCTGTTCACCGTGATGCGGC
>Ga0184633_10000677_pt1 | contig 12948 bp, 14 predicted proteins | sample PLM31_170_b1_FD_133156 | JGI IMG/M metagenome (GOLD analysis project Ga0184633, IMG submission 133156) | Groundwater sediment microbial communities from an aquifer in East River, Colorado, USA - PLM3-1_170_b1 | ecosystem: Environmental > Terrestrial > Soil > Riparian zone | place: USA: East...
CCACTTCGTACAGCATGATGATGACGCCGGGTGTGTGGAGGATCTTAAACGGCTCCGGCAACAGGTCGCCATGCGGTACGCCATCGGGCAGACAGTTCAGCGTAGGATTGAAAGCTCCCGGCAAGCCATGCTGGCGAAGCATTTCCGCGCCCGCTGGCGTCAAAGGCCGTTCATCGGGCTTGAAATCGGCCAGGACGTCCCGAAAATATCTCGAGTTGGGGGATTCCCCCAGCCCGAACAAGCCGCCCGGCGCCCGGGGCTCGGCCTGGACCTGCCAGATTCCGGAAAGGTCGGGCTTGCCGTTCAGGCGGAGAACCGGCCCGGTCATATTTACCTTGCCATCGGGCGTTCGCGGAGCCCCGGCCATCGGTTGGTTCAGCCACTGGGCTTCGGCGGACAAGCAAGTTCCGACAAAAGCTATTCCAATCCAGATATGACCACGCATACTCCTGATTAAACCACAAGTGCGCACGGGCACTTCTATGTGAATCCGCTGCAGGCCGACTACACTCACGGTCATGGCTTTCTGGAACCGGCGCGGCGGCAATCGCTCATCGATCGCCCGTCCAACACGCAAATGGAGCCGTCGCGCCCGACGAGCTGTGCGATCCTGGCAGACGAGGCGCGCGAATCATTTGCCGCCGTTAGACATTCGCGAAAAGACTTCGAGCGGGACTCGGTAGAATCAACAGGTGATCCTGCCGAACGCGGATCTCGCGCAAATCGATCCGGACAAACTCCGGGGCTACCTCCTCTCGACAAGCCATCCCATCGGCCGGTTCAAGGCTCGGTTCTTCGGCTCGCTTGGCTTCAGAGCCGACAACTGGCAAGAATTGGAGGAAGCCCTCAGAATCCAGCACCTTACCCAGAACGCGCAATCGGTCGGCACCGACGCGTACGGCCAGAAGTACGTGCGCGCTATCCTAAACGGACCGAACAGACAGTCTTCATTCGTGGTGAGCGTCTGGTTCATTCCGAAGGTCGGGAACGTTCCTAGATTTGTGACGGCTTCCCCAGGAGATACACCGTGACTTTTCGACCGCTTGATGTTGTCGTTCTCAACACCGATCTTTCAGTTTCACGGCCTGAAACGCGGCGATCTGGGTGCGGTCGTCGACATACGTTCGTCCGACGCGATTTAAGTCGAATTCGTGACCGCTTCCGGTCGCACGCAGGCGCTAGTGATTCTGAATCCCAGCGACATCCGTGCAGTCAGCAACGACGACTTGGTCGCGGTTCGACCAACGGGATCACCGGGAACTCGACGCGATGTCTAACCCGCACTGGAGCCGTCCGGTGTGATCATAGCGGCCGCGGCTGAAATCTGACGTTTACGCCGCTTTCTTGAACGACAGTGTGCACAGTGCAACCAAGAAATGGCGGTCAAGGAATCCAGGCGGGCAGGGTTGACTTGGGGCAAGCTGTACATCGCGACGACTTGTTGACGGTGATGTCTCTGCAGGCGGTGGGGTCGCTTGACGCATCACATGAAGCCTGATTTTTCGGGCGAGTACGTGCTGAACCGGCAAACGAGCACGCTCAGTTCGGGCGCGGCGACTATCCAGAGCGGCGTTGTGCGCATCGAGCATGCCGACCCGATGTTTTGCTATCAGGCGAGATTCGTCGCTGACGGCAAGGCGTTCGAGTATTTGTTCGAGCGCTTGTCGGATGGACGTGAAATCGCCGCGACTCAGGACGAGGTGTCAAGCCTGCGCTGGGAAGGCGACGCTCTCGTGGCCACGGACTGTACCAAGACTCTGGACTCTGAGCTGACGATTTGTTGGCGTTACGAACTGCACGATGGTGGGCGCCGCCTCAGAGCCATTGAGCAGGTCCGCGGAGGTGCGCGAGATGAAATCTCCGTCGAAATCGAAACAACCACGATCCACGGCAACTTCCCAGCCAGGGCATTGAAGCTCGTACTTGAATGGACGAACCTCCACAAGCCAGAATTGCTCGAGAACTGGCAACTCGCCAGGCTGGGACAACCGCTCAAGCGAATCGCACCACTGGAGTAAGGATCATGAACTACCACATTGTCGAGGCGCGCTACATAGCCGGTCACGTGGTATGGCTCCGCTTCCGTGACGGTACGACCGGTGAGATCGATTTGGAGCCCGCGCTGCAGGGGCCGATCTTCGAGCCACTGCGCGACCCGCTCATGTTTCAGCAATTTCAGATTCATCCTGAGTTTCACACTTTGGTCTGGCCCAATGGCGCAGACGTTGCGCCAGAATTCCTGCACGATAACGTACGAGTGACGGCATAACCTCCAAATGGAGCCGACGCGCCTGACCGTCAGTGCGATCGTGTCGGCGCGGCGCGCGGCTCAAGCGGCAACGTTATGCGGCCCCAATGTTATGGGAGTGAGAATGGAGACAACGTCTATCCGCAAAGCGATGACGATGAACCTGCCAAGCGTTGGCCTTCGACGGCGGTTCTACATCGGTATAAGTCTGCTTATGGGGCTAACTGCGATTACGGGGTTTTGGGCAACGTATTTCGGCCCACTCGTACGCGGGACAATCGAACAGCCACTTCTCATCCATGTTCATGCGACCGTATTTGTCGGCTGGCTGGTGCTGTTTCTGGCGCAGGCGACGCTCGCGGCCACGGGACACGTGCCCTGGCATCTGAAACTCGGCCGATTTGGAATCGGTTACGGCCTTCTGCTCATCGTCGTCGGACTCTTCACCGGGATCAGTCGGTCTGCTAACCGAGTCATCGCCGGCGGCAACGCGGAGGGGTTGCTCTATGTCGCGTTCGTCGACATCGTGCTCTTTTCGGGCTTCTTCGGCGCCGCCATCGTCCTTAGACGGAAGCCTCAGTTACACAAGCGGTTGATGCTTGTGGCCGCCACGGTCCTACTCGTTGCCGCCGTGGGCCGTTTGTCATTTCTTCCGGTAGGACCGTTGCGGATTCACGCCGAACTGATCGTCTGGTCCGTACCGATCCTGCTGGCGATAGCGTATGACTTCAGTAGCCGACGGCCGATTCATCCGGTCTACGCTTTCGGGCTTGGGGCCTTGCTCGTTCGGAATTACAGCGAATTTTTGTCGCAAACGGATGCGTGGTCTGCCATTACCAGATGGGCGACGGCGCTGGTGCTCTAATCGGGGACGGTACTCGAATTTGTCGTACCCGCATGGGTAAACCACTGACAATGAGGCCGACTGAAAGCCTGCAATTTTGCACACTGAAAATCGGGATTTGCATGCCGCCGCATAACAAGGCGATGCAGCCGTCAAGCGGCGCGCGTCAGGTTCGCTTCATCGCAGGAGATCGCCGCGCCGCTTGCGGCTGATCGCCAGGCCGTTATACGGCAAGAAAAAACCGATCTGACCAATTCTGGGTTCAGCGAACATCGGGGTCGAATTAGTCGACGGTGCTCAATCGAGCTGCTCTTTTCGGAGAGGCCTTGCTTCTGCCGGCGACAGGAATAGTTTGCGACAGGTCGAGGTCTTCGTTCGGGCAGTCGGGTCTTTCGGGCACGCGGCTCGCTCGCCGCGGCGTGGCTTCGAGCGACCTTGCTACTGGTTCGTTCGGCTCAGGCGGGCGGCGAATCTACCTCTGAGCTCGCGCGCCGCTTCTCGGTTCGTCCACGCTGTCTTTCCCGCGGGCCCTCAGTCGGAGAGTGCTACTCTCGACCGGCCGTATAACACCGCACCAGACCGTGTGAAAACGCGAAGGGTCAGCGCTCCTCGTTAGCCGGACGGGGATGAAAGTTGACGTCCGAACTGGCCTATCAACTACCCTTCGTCAGGAGATTCCAGAAGCCGCGGGGATCAAGAATTGGCAATGGAGCTGCTTCCGCAGCGGCGATTAGATCTTGGTCGCCCGTCACCAGTACATCGGCTCGTCCAGCCACCGCCGAAGCCAGAATCCAGCGATCGTCAGGGTCTCGAATTGGCACGTCTGAAGGCTTGCGCGGCTTCGGTACGACTTCTTGCGCTCGCAGTAGCGCCACGATGTCGGCAACGGTCGCCACGGGTAGCTTGATACGACGTCTGAGTACTTCGCGTAGTTCGGTGAGTACGACCTCGCCGATAATCAGCTGGTGCTCAGCCAGGACGACGCGCATGACATCGGCGCAAAGCCCGCGAGTGGCAAAGGCCGCCACGAGCACGTTGGTGTCGAGGAACACCCTCACGAAACATCTCGAAGGATGTCCTCATCGGTCAGGTAGCCCCGGGCCTCGGCAAAGGGTAGTACGCGGCGACGGACGTCCTCGAAGCGGCGCAGGGATAGTTCTCGGCGCAGGGCATCTCGGACAATATCACTCCGGCTTTGGCCCGTTCGTTTGCACAGCCGATCGAGATGTCGTTCGAGGTCTTTGTCAACGCGGATCGTCAGCGTACCTTTCATGTGTTACAGTGTAACACATTTAGACGGGCCGGCTTCTGGTCGTAGCGTACAACCGAGCGAGCGGGTCGGACCCGCATCATCAGCGCTCGTGAAGCGAGTGCTCAAGAACGAAAACACTATGAGTCCACAACTCCATCCAGACGATAGCGACGAGATGCGACCCGAGTACGATTTTTCCCAAGGGGTTCGCGGCAAGCATTATCAGGCTTACTGGGCCGGAACGAATGTGGTGTTTCTCGAGCCGGACATCGCTGCAGTGTTTCCCGATCAGCCTCGGTCAACCAAGCGCTACGGCTTATGGTGCGACTGGCGAAAACCAAGGATGTTGTCGAAGGTCGGGCTCACAAGGCGCTGCAGCCGACGAGCCGCGCGAAGCGAAAGGCCAGGTCGCGGAAGTCATCTCGCGCGGGTCGCGGCTGAGCGCCGAAGGTTGGGCCGACAGAACGACAACTTCAGAGAGCTTCCCAGCAAAACTCGTCGGTCATTACAATCGCCGCTACAATCGGGTTGAAATGCCTGTTCAAAACTCCCGCGATCGAATGATCGAAGCACTCCGGGAACTACCTCCGGATGCAACCTGAAGAGCCGCCCAAGAAGGCGGCTCAGCCGATGATTTCGTTCAGGCCGTGGAGAATATGTTCGGCGAGCAATGACGACGGCTGGAGACTCAGGTGGAGCACGCGTCGCTATAATCAGCGCTTTCACTAGAGGAGGGCCCCGTGCGTGTCGCAACCGCGTTGCTGGTCGGCCTCGGACTAACCGTGTCCGATCCGTTCGCTCTCGCCCAGACTTCCGCCCCCGCCCCGACGACGGCCGCCCCGCGCGCCCAGAAGGCCACCGAGCAGCCGCGCGCTCCCACGTTCGAATATCTCGGCACGCTACACGCCGAAACCGGCACGCGCACGGTCGTCGAAAACGGCCCACAGGGGACGCGCACGATCGTGCAGGTCGTCGGCGGCCGCTTCGAAGGCCCGCGTGTCAAGGCGTCGGTGCAGACGCCGGCCGGCGACTGGATCACCAACCGCGCCGACGGCAGCTACCGGCTCGACGTTCGCCTCACGCTGAAAACGGACGATGGGGCACTGATTCTGGTGACGTACAACGGCATCGGCCAGACGACGGAGGCCGGCGCGTCGCTGCGGATTGCACCGCTCTTCGAGACCGGCGATTCGCGCTACGTCTGGCTCACGCGACTGCAGGCGGTCGGCGTCGGCGAGCGCGTCGGCACCACGGTCAAGTACGACATCTACGCGCTGAAGTAGCGCCCGACGGGGGTTGGGCGCCAAAAAGCACCACGAATCCGCGGAGCGAGAGACGACCGCCCTTCTCCAGGGTTGGCATCGGCGTACCCGTCCGCAGGCGACACTGACGCTCTCGAGTGATGAAATGCATGAAGAGCGGCCCAACATCAAAGCGCAGCCGTCGGCGGGATGACGCTAGCCGCGCCGCGGCTCAGCGCTGGCCGTTGGGCCGACAAGGGGCAGATTCAGCCATCATCAAATCGCTCTGGTTCTGGCCACGAGTGTGACGGCGCCGTCTCCGCGAATATAGCCGATAGCGCATTACCATGGTAATATATTGGACATGGCGCTCGCGCATTCGAAGCTCACCGCACAGGGTCAGATCTCAGTGCCGGCCAAAGTCCGGCGGAAGCTTGGCGTCGGTCCAGGGTCGGTTCTGGAGTGGGACGATGAGGGTGAGAACGTCATCGTCCGTCGGTTAGGCCGCTACACTTCGGAGGATGTGCACCGGTCGCTGTTTCCGACGCCACCCAGCCCGAAGACGCTCGCGGAAATGAAGGAGGGTGTCCGGCGGTATATCAAGAGGCGCCGTGCGAGCCGTTGACACGAACGTGCTGGTCCGGCTCGTCACGCGGGACGACGCCCAGCAGGTCGCAGCGGCGGAGGCCTTTGTCGCACGCGGGGCCTGGGTTCCGCATCTGGTGCTCGCCGAAGCCACGTGGGTTCTGACCTCGGTCTACGAGCGTGATCCAGGCGAAATCGCGACCGCGGTCGAGATGCTGCTCAACCACCAGCATCTTACGCTTCAGGATGCCGATGCCGTGGCCGCCGCGGTCGAACGTTTTCGCTGGCGGCCGGCGTTAGGCTTTTCCGACTGCTTGAAGCTGGAGGTTGCCCGGAAAGCCGGTCACTTGCCCCTCGGCACCTTCGACCGGAATCTTGCCAAGCTCGATGGCGCCGAGAGGTTGAGATAACCGGTGTCTTCCGTACGGTGAAGGAGTGCGTGATGCGGAAAAGCTTGCTTGTGCGTTCCCTCGTGGTATGCGCTGCGATACTGCTCTCGAGCTCGATAGCCGTCGACAATTGGCTCTGGACGGAGAAATTCAATGGCGCGAAATCCAAGTTGAGCCCGGGACCCGCGCCCAAGAGCCAGACCGGAAAGAGCTCGAGGCAAAATACCCCGGTCAGGAGAACGCCCGCAAGCGCTTGGCCGAGGTGAGCGCCGTCGAGACGGCTCGTCTGCCGAGGGTCCCGTGGACGCGCATCGTCGACCACATCGACCACGCGGTGAAGCTGGTCGGTGCCGACCACGTCGGCATCGGCTCGGACTTTGACGGCGCGCCGATGCCCGAGGGGATGGAGGACGCCTCGCACCTGCCGCGTATCACCGAAGAGCTGTTGCGGCGCGGCTACAGCGAGGCAGACATCAAGAAGATCCTCGGCGGCAACACGCTGCGCCTGCTCGAGGAGGTCGAAGCGGTGAGCAAGAAGCTGCGTGCGCAGGCGACGAGCTGAGTCTACGGGGGAACACGAGGCTGCCCTCTCGAAGGCGAATGATTCTTACTGAGGCACGTACCGCCGGTATTTACAGAACGGTCGTGATCTTGAGAAAGAGCGTGTTGCCTTGACTCGACCGCAGACCGAACCCCGCCGTGCCCCGCTGGAACGCGACTTGGATCGTTCCGAACGGCGGCAGGTACCGGTACACGAACACCGCCTGGACGTTGCGCCGATCGATGGCCGAGTTGGTCTGGAAAAAGAGGCGTAGGAACAGGTCCTTCGTGAAAAACTGGTTCCCCCGTACGACATGGATCCACGTGCTTTGCCCTTGAGGGTCAGGATCGAGCTCCAGGCGCTCCAGCGAGTACTCGGCCGAGAGCTCGGGCGTCACCTTGTAGCGTGCCGATGCGGTCCACAACAGGTAGTCCGAATCAAAGTTGCGACCGAATTCGAGGCCGGTGCTGATCGATTGATATTCCCGAGTGTTGTAGCCAATATCGAAGCCAGCCTGGCGGTTGCGGAAGTCCTTCTCGAACCGCGCGAACTCCTCCGCCCACGATATCCGGGCGTTGAGCCGGTTGCGGAACTCCACTGCCATCTGTTCGTTGACCTTCCACCTCCTCAGCATGCCGGTCTGACTCCAGTAGATGTTGTAGTTCGAGTCGTGCCGAACTTGCTCGAACGCGCCTCTTCGGATCCAGACGGTTTTCATGACATGCGAGTCGAGTTCCCGTCGGTCATCGTCAACGATCTGCCCGATGACGTTCAGGTTGTCCGCCACGTGATCGCCGAGGTGTCCGTAGCGGACATGGAAGTGCCCTGTTGATGAATCGTAGGAGGGCCGGAGGAGTAATGCTGCGGTACCGTGCGCAAACGGGCCGTAACTCTTCACCACCTGCGCCGTCATGCTGAACGTCCGGCCGAAGAACAGGCTGGAATCAGCGCTGAAACTGCCCTGGTCCGCGCCGTTGAATCGCCGATTGGTGCTCATGACTGCGACCGTCGACCGGCCGAAGATGTCGCGCTGCATGCGGCCCACCGTGTAGTTCGCAGATCGGGACGTCCCAAGCGGATCGGACTGTGCCGAGATGAAGGTCATCGTCCACGGTCCCTGCTTACCGAGCAGTTTGCCGCCAGCCGTGATGTCCGCGATACGACGCGAGTAGAACGTCGGGAACCGCAACGGGAACCGCTGGTTGAACTGCTCCTGGCCTTCGATGAAGAATTGCCGCTTTTCTGGAAGCGACAACTCGAAGCGTGTCAAGTTGATCTGTTCCTGATCGGCCTCGATGGTGGCGAAGTCTGGGTAGAGCGTGCCGTACACTGCCGTGGTGGGCGTGAGCGAGTACCTCGCATCGATGCCAGCTTCCCAGTCCGGCGCTACTCGATCCTGCATCCGCGTCAGGCCATACGGCACGACCTGGATCCGATCGAGTGGTGGTGGCACGTTCAAGCCCGTCAGGCGGCCGGCCCCGGAAACCCTCCACTGAGTGTCCAGCGGACCGCTCCAGAAGCTCTTCTCGAGCGTTCGACGACGGCTGCGTCCAAAGTTGATACCCCATGTCTGCCGGATCCCCGCGGCGTATCGGATGGATGACAAGGGGATGTCGAATTCCGCCGACCAGCCGTAGTCGGTCCGCCGCGCGGCGGATTGCCATGGGGCATCCCAGGTTGACTCCGTGCTGCGCCCGTCGTCGGAAATGCGGCCGTCGGCCTGCGTGCCCAGGGCGTTCGTGATGAAGTAATAGCCGGAGCGCCGATCGAACGTCGTGTCGAGCACCACCGTCACGGCATCGTCGCCCAGCAAGTCGGCGTCGCGCTGGGTGAGCTGGGCCGTGATCGGCTCGGCATCCCACGCGCGAAACGCCACGTAGAGGTGGCCTTCGTCGTAGAGGACCAGAGCGTCCGTTCGTACCTCAGAGCGATCGCCGCGCCGGGGTTCGTACTGGATGAAACCCGTCACCGCGACGGCCGGCTCCCACTCGCCGTCGCCTATCTCGCCGTCAATAACTGGGGGCTTCGGAGCCCGCACGGCCACGATGTCGGGCGAAGTTGGAGGTGGGGCGGCAGTCGTCTGCCCACCCACGTCGGCGGGCCAGATCAGGAATACGGCGCCAGCGGCCAGTCCCGTCGCCACATGGCAACGGTGCCGCCAGCCTGCAACCCACATCGATCCCTCCTCAGGACTCGACAATCACAGCGGGCGCCGGCGATCCTAATGTGATGCGCCAGGCAGGACACCGACACCAACACCGTGCTCGAACACCAGCTCAGCCCCCCGAACGGCTGTCTCGTACAGCAAACCGAGGCCGAGCAATCCAGCCACAGCCAGTGTCGCCATGATGCGGGCACCCGGAGGACTCCAGGTCAACAGCATCGTCAGCCGCCCTGTCACCAGACCGGCAAAATACAAGGTGGTCCCAAAGGCCCAGTTCCAATGCGCCTTGACGAGGGCTTGAGCCATGCCCGGAACCAGAACCGTCTGAGAGGCGGCACGGCCAGTGAGGTACGTGACGAGGGCCGCGAGTGCCCCCACGCAGTACAGGACAGTGGCAGCTTGCCTCAATGTTTCCCGAGCTCTTGCCGGCAGGGGCATCGCGACAACGTCAATCAGCACAGCGGTAAAAAGCAGGGCGATCGGAAAGTGCACGAACATCGGATGGACATTGGGCGCCCACGCGGGAACCAGGTATCGCGTCACTGTATTGACGATCATGAACGACCAATGATCTTTGGTCATTGAGTCACGCGCCAGGGCGACATGTTCGACCACTCTTGAAGTGCGTCACTTGCCCACTCCGTGGTCTTCTCTTTGTGACAGGACGTGCACGGATTCGGAATGCGGTAGCGATCGGTCATCACTGGCGAAATAAACCGGAACGTGTGGCTGCGCACGCTGACGTTGGTGATGGTGGCGGCGATCTCGGGCATGTGGCAGGCGGTGCACTGGCTACCGGAGCTCTCTGCTCGATGGTGGGTATGTTGTTCGAGCGTGCCACGCGGCCCGGGCTGCAGTTGAGGGCCGTGGCACTGGAGGCATACGGCGTTCCCGGGGAGCACCAGATCCGCAGATCTGCCCGTCCCGTGCGGATCGTGGCACCCGTAGCACCGCACGCCCTTGGCGTACATCTGGCTCGTGACGAAATCGTTTCCCTGCATCCGATTCTTATGCGCCGACCCGTCCGGCCAGTGCGTGAAGCTGGTCTCGCCGAGCCGATGGTCCTCCAGTCGCCACACATCCGCGAGCCGATCGCCCGCCGTGTAGCCAACCGGCCAGTCGTAATACTGGCCTTCGTGCGGGTTCTGACGAGGCTGGCCCTGCGAGTGGCATTGGATGCACACGTCGTTCGATCTGACGTCGTCGAGTTTGGCGGGATTGACAATAGTGGAGAGGATGGGATTCTGAATATGGCGGCCGCCGGGCCCGTGGCAGCGTTCGCATCCAACGTTCCATTCGGTGACGGTACGTGTGGTGATGTTGTAATTCACCGAGTGACACCCGTCGCAGAGCGGACCCGTTGGTCTGCCCGTCTGTTCGGCTGGATAGAACGGTATCCACCAATCAGTACCTGCACCCGGAGAATACGGCCGCCACACACGCGCCCGCACATCCCACTGCGCGGGAAACACAAAATAGTCGTCGCCTTGCTTCTTGAAGTAGCGCTGTTTCCACTTGCTGCCATACGTCAAGTCAATGTCGTTCGGTGTGAACGTCACGAGGCTATTCGGCTTCGAAAAATCAGCAAGGACTGCCTGCGGGGCCTGCTTCGGATCCTGGACCACCTTGGCCATCAGCGTCGATTTCCAGCTGTCATAAATCGACTGATGGCAGTCACGGCAGGCTGCCGACCCCGCATACGTGTTGGGCTGGTCAGGAGCTGGAACAGGAGCGGTCGAACACCCAGCCAGGCTGAAACATGAAACTGCTGTTAGGGCCGGCACGACCAAGCGATAGAGAGCGTCAATCATGACGTCACGTTCCCGATGTTCCCGAAGCTTGGGATACGGCCGGGCCTGGGCAGTCTCCCATTTACAAATTCCTTGGAGCGTCCGGGCGCCTCCCCGCATGGAACTTCAGCAAGTACGTCATCTAGTGGTCGTGCGGGTGTCGGCGTTCCTCCTCGCGTCGCTGGATTTCCTCGCCTCGCTGCTTCCGTGCCTGCTGCTTACGGGCAGCGCCAAGCGCCGCTTTTTTCGTGCCCGGCGTGGTCACCGTTGACACTGACAAGAGTCGTTCGAGGTCCTGACTCTGGCAAGAAGGACAGTTCGGTGTGCTTGAAGCGCGCACCAATGTCTCGAACTGATGTCCGCACGCTCGACACTTGTATTCGTAGATTGGCATCCCTGGTGTCTCCTCCCCCTAGAACGTCGCGAGCGCATCGAACGTCGTGGCCGTGCCGCCCGCAATCCTGGTGAACCGCACCGTCGTCAGGAACTCTCATCGCGTGCGGCTCGCTGCTTCTCGAGCCACGAGGGAACGGCGTGAGGATCCTGCATCGCGATCTCACATATTACACGGAACCGTTCAGCGAGCGGCCGAGTAAAACTGGAGGCAACCACTCGAACTTGCTGAACAAGTGTGGCATGCTTCAGCGCGCGAAGGCGGCAAACTCGAGCTCAGTTGGGCGTACAATGAGCGGCATTCCTGAACGGTTCCCACAGCGGAAATGACATCCGACCGCTGGCAGCAGGTCTCGAAGCTTTACCGCGACGCGCTGGCACGCGACGCGAGCGCGCGCGGCGCGTTCGTGCGCGAGGCCTGCGCGGGCGACGAAGCGCTGCGCCGGGAGGTGGAATGGCTGCTGAACCAGGGCGCGTCGGCCGAGGGCTTCCTTGACAACCCCGCGCCCGCGGTGCCGGTGCAGATGGTGAGGGACGTCGGCGCGTCGGTTCTGACCGGCCGTCGCCTGGGCCCGTATCTGGTCCAAGCACGTCTGGGAGCAGGCGGCATGGGCGAAGTCTTTCGTGCGCGCGACACGAAACTGGGTCGCGACGTGGCGATCAAGATTCTGCCGCGCGCGTTTACGAGCGACCCCGAGCGGCTCGCGCGGTTCGAACGGGAAGCCCGCGTGCTTGCCGCTCTGAATCACCCGAACATTGGTGCGATCTTCGGCCTCGAGGACGCCGACGGGGTGCCTGCGCTCGTGCTCGAGCTCGTTGAAGGCGACATGCTGGCGGATCGAATCGCCCGCGGACCGGTGCCAGTGAAAGACGCGCTCGGCATGGCACGGCAGATCGCCGACGCGCTTGACGCGGCGCACGAGAAGTGGGTGGTCCATCGCGATCTCAAGCCCACGAACATCAAGATCACGCCGGGCGGGGTCGTCAAGGTGCTCGACTTCGGGCTGGCGAAGGCGGGCGGCGATAAATCCGCGTCCGATTTGACGCACTCGCCGACCGTCACGGTGGGGGGAACCGGCGAAGGCGTGATTCTTGGGACCGCGCCGTACATGAGTCCCGAGCAGGCCCGCGGGAAGGTCGTCGACAAGCGGACCGACATCTGGGCGTTCGGCTGCGTGTTGTACGAGATGCTGACGGGCCGCGTGGCGTTCTCGGGCGACACGGTGTCACACACGATAGTCGCCATTCTCGAGCGCGAGCCCGACTGGCGCCTGTTGCCCTCCGGGACGCCGGCGAGTCTCACGCGGCTGCTGCAGCGATGTCTCGAGAAAGATTCGAAGCGTCGCCTGCACGATATCGCCGACGCCCGGATTGAGATCGATGAGGCGCTGCGCGAGCCGATCGGACCTCCCTCCGGAATTCTGCCGCCAGACACTCTGCCACCTGGCGCCCTGACACGCGTACGTGCTTTGGGACTGCCCGTCGTCGCCGTGCTGCTCGC
>Ga0184633_10000679_pt1 | contig 12943 bp, 14 predicted proteins | sample PLM31_170_b1_FD_133156 | JGI IMG/M metagenome (GOLD analysis project Ga0184633, IMG submission 133156) | Groundwater sediment microbial communities from an aquifer in East River, Colorado, USA - PLM3-1_170_b1 | ecosystem: Environmental > Terrestrial > Soil > Riparian zone | place: USA: East...
CTCCACCCGCCCGCCTTCCTGTATGACGAGCCGCCGGATTTCGTGGATACTGCTGTCGAGAAGGAGCACGGCGCCTGGTTGCACGGTGACTTGATCCGCCCTATGCCTTCCCACGGGAACATTCCCTCGCCGGGGGGGATAACCTGATCAGGGGCATCCGGTGGGATGGAGAAGGTGGGAATGGAGGGAAGCGACACAAGGGGGGGTTCAACGGGGTCACCCGCTGGCCAGTGATCTGCGCCGGAGGGAGTGCATGAATGTCGTTGTAGAAAACGACGCGGGGTATCTCGGCAGGGCTGCTGAGAAGGATCGAATCGGCGGAGAGAGTTGTGGCGTCGCTCAACGACACGTCTTGGCCGATGATCAGTTCGACCGAAGCCGGCCCATCCGGGCCATCGTTCACCCCAACGTTGCCCGATTCGACGCTGACCGATTGACCCATCACGAGGCTCTTCTCGGCGAGGAGCACGTAATCCGCCAAGTTCGCGGGCGGCTGGGGGCCCCCGGCCGGAGTGGGGGTGAGCGTGGCGGTCGCGGTAGACACGGCCTGGCTGAACCGGCGGGTATCCAGTCCGAAGTTGATGTATCGGCTGCTCCCCTGAGAGCGGAGGAGCAGCCGATGGCCCTGTGCACCGGCGAACTCCATTGCTCCGTCCTGGAACGGCGTCAGGTAGGGAGTGGGAGCGCAGTAATCGGTCACGAGCTCTTCGTGGACGAAGACGACGCCCTGGGAGCTGCCGCGGCGCAGGGCGGGGAGTTCCTCGCCTTTAAGCGACGGAGCCGCGGGCGTCGTCGTGATGGAGGGCGGCCGGGCGGCGGCGCTGGGCCTGACACCGATGGCGCGCTTCGTCGGTTTCAACGTCGCCGGGGTGGAACCGGAGTTGATGGGGATCGGTCCGGTGGCGGCGGTGCTGCGGCTACTAAAGCGTCAGGGCTTGCGCCTGGCGGACATCGACCTGATCGAGCTCAACGAGGCTTTCGCTTCGCAGGCGGTGGCCGTGATTCGCGAGCTCGATTTCGATCCGCAAATCGTCAACGTCAACGGCGGCGCCATCGCCCTCGGCCATCCCCTCGGTTGCACCGGGGCCAAACTGACCACGCAGATCCTGTACGAGATGAGCCGGCGCAAAGCCCGGCACGAGATGGTGACCATGTGCATCGACGGCGGAATGGGCGCCGCCGGGATCTTCGAGAACCTCAATTGACCCAAGCTCCCCGCGAGCTTCAAGCTCGCGGGGAGCTGACACGGAAACCGTGGGAGAATCGGAACGAACAACCTGACCCGGAGGCAAGACCATGCCTGAAGAGCTCACGATCGCCAAGTTGATGGAGTTGATGCCCAAGGCCTTCTTGCCCGAGAAGGCAGCCGGGGTCGAGGCCGTCGTCCAATATCACCTGACCGGGGAGCAAGGCGGCGACTGGGTCGTCACGATTCGCGACGGCGAGTGCACGGCGTCTCCGGGCAACACGGAGAGCCCCACCCTGACGCTCACCGCTCAGGCATCGGACTACATCGACATCATCTCCGGAAAGCTCAACGCCATGAGCGCCTTCGCCGAGGGAAAGATCAAGCTCAAGGGGGATTTGACTCTGGCGATGAAGCTGACGAACTACTTCAGAATGCCCGCGTAGGGCCACAGCTCGCGCGACCCCCACCCTACCCTTCGCGTGCCCCCCGAGGCCCTTCGGCAAGCTCAGGGCAGGCTCCGCCGAGGGACCCGCCTGCAGGGGGAGGGAATGAGCACCCTCCCCTTTAGGGGGAGGGCGGGGGTGGGGGTGCAACCTCCGGTTGCGAGAGCACGAGCCCCGTGCGACGGATGACGAAGTCGGTCGGGTCGAGGCCGAGGGCGTCCAGGACCTCTTCGGGCCGACCGGTCGCTCCTTCGCGCGAGACAAGGCGCATCCACAACTTCGAGGTTGCCCGGTCCAATCGAAGTTCCTCGATCAGCGGGCGCAGATCGTAGCTCTTGCTGCGCCGAACGCGCGGGAGCTGCTCGCATTGCATCAGCGCCTCGATCCGATGGTCCATTTCGTCTGGCGAGAGAAGATTTGGCGAGGCCGCTTCGAAAATCGCAGCCCGGACGACGCTCTGAAGGACCGGCTCCTTCGGTTCGATGGGCCGGACCTCGTCGACCTGAATCCCGGGAGGCGCAGCCAGCCGCAACGATGATTCGACCTGGAGGGGGTCGACCTCTGATTCCAGCCACACGTCGATCAAGTCGCCCTCGCTCAGGCAGCCCAGAGGCAGGGCGGCACCGATGTTGATCTTGGGCTGAGGGTTGAAACCTGCGCTGTAGGCCAGGGGAAGGGCGGCGCGGCGAAACGTGCGTTCCCAAGTTCGATGCAGGTCCAGATGGCCGGTGAAGCGCATGGCCTCCGTTTTGGAGAAGGTGATCCGATAACGCTGTCGAGCGGGCCCGGCCATCGGTCAGGCGGGCGTGAGAGTGAGGATCTCAGCCGGCACGCGCACCGGAGAGCGGACCTCGGGGCATTCCCAGACATCCCCTGGATTCAACCGCCTCAGGTCGGCGAAGCGAGGCAGGATGCCGCAGGCGAAGCAGCGCTCGCGACAGTCGACGCGCGTCCGGCCGCGCAGGCTCCATAAGTAGTCTTCGGTCAGGAACGCCTTGCGCACGCCGGCGTCGATGTGATCCCACGGCAGGGTCTCATCGATCGGGCGCTCGCGGTGGGTGTAGAACGCCGGATCGAGGCCCGTCGCTTCGAACGCCGCCAGCCAGGCGTCCATCCGAAGATGATCTTGCCAGGCGTCGAAGCGGGCGCCGCGCCGCCACGCCTGCTCGATGACCTGGCCCATGCGCCGGTCGCCGCGCGACAGCCAGGCCTCGAGCATCGTCCCTTCAGGGTGATTCCAGTTCAGCTTCAGGCCGGGGCCGCGCAGGGATCGTTTCAACAACGATTGCTTGGCCCGAATCTGCTCGACAGTGTCGCACGGCACCCATTGGAAGGGCGTGTGCGGTTTCGGGACGAAGGTGCTGACGCCGGCCGTGACGTGCGCCCGCCCGCCGACGATCTCCCTCCCGACGGCGAGGACCTGCTTGCACAAGTCGGCGATAGCCTGGACATCTTCCAGCGTCTCCTGCGGATGCCCGATCATGAAGTAGAGCTTGATGGTGTGCCAGCCATGCCGATAGATCTCACGAGCCGTGTCGAGCACCTGCGCCGTCGACACCGGCTTGTTGATGATCTCGCGCATTCGCTCGGTAGCGGCCTCGGGCGCCAGGGTGAATCCGCTGCGGTGCGATTCGCCCTGGAGCAGGTCCATCAGCTCCACCGAGAACGACTCGATCCGCAGGGAGGGCAGCGAGAGGTTCAAATGGCGCCCGGCGAAACGCTGGCGGACGGCCCGCACCAGGGGCAGCACCTCGTCGAAGTCCGAGGACGACAGCGAAAGCAGCGCCACTTCCTCGTACCCCGTCTGGCGCAGCGCTTCGTCGATGGCGTCGACGATCTCGTCGACGCTGCGCTCGCGGACCGGACGGGTGATCATCCCGGCCTGGCAGAAGCGGCAGCCGCGGGTGCAGCCGCGCATGATCTCGACCGCCACCCGGTTGTGCGTCACATCGATGTAGGGAACGATGAACCGCGTCATGGGCGGCGGCAGCTGCGGAACGATGCGCTTGATCACGCGTGCAGGGATGCCGGGCTCCAGGGCCGTGGTGCGTTCCAGGCTGCCGTCTTCCGTGTAGTGAGCGCGGTAGAGGGAAGGGACGTAGACGCCCCAAATCCGCGCCAGCGAATGATGGAGCGCGGCTCGCTCCTGCCCCGACTCGCGCCAAGCCCGGATGGCCGCCACGACCTCTAGGATCAGATCTTCTCCCTCGCCGATGGCGAAGGCATCCAAGAATTCGGCCATCGGCTCCGGGTTGTAGGTGGCGTGGCCGCCGGCGATCACGACCGGATCGTCCCGGCGGCGGTCGGCCGCGCGCAGCGGCACTCCGCCGAGGTCCAGCAGGTTCAAGGTGTTGGTGTACAGGGTCTCGTAGGGGAGCGAAACGCCGATCAGGTCGAAATCGCGCAGGGCATGTTTTGTCTCGAGCGAGAACAGCGGTATCCCGTCGCGGCGCAGGGCCGCTTCCATGTCCGGCCAGGGAGCGAAAACGCGCTCGGCCAGGACGTCGGGCTGCCGGTTGAGGATGTCGTACAGGACGGCCAGGCCGAGATTCGACATCCCCAGGTCGTACACGTCGGGGAAGACCAGCGCCACCCGGCTCGAGATGGCGTCCCAGTCCTTGACGACCTGGTTGAGTTCGCCGCCGGTGTAGCGCCCCGGTTTCTCGACCTTGGGCAGGATGCGCGCCAGCGCCTTGTCGATCTGAGCGGGAGCTAGGTCCATGATCATGGGTCGGATTTCTCCGATCGCATCTATGTTATCACGGGAGACCCTCACCCCTCACCCCTCTCCCGCGGAGCGGGAGAGGGGTGCGATTGGAGAAAGTAGGCGAGGTGGCCCTTTGATGACTTGGCGCCCAATGGCCACCCGCTCTAGCCAGGCCTGGCTTCAAGTGCCCTCCGGCATGCGAAGCGCGATCCCCGGTAGGGCCATGGTTTTGCCTGCTTGGGAGGATATGCGACCCTGCTCGTGTGGTACCATCCTGCGCGCTGGCCCCCATCGTCTAGTGGCCTAGGACGTGGCCCTCTCAAGGCCAAAACGGGGGTTCGAAGCCCCCTGGGGGCACCACGATCCACGGCCCTCCGAGAGCGGAGGTCCGTTTGCTTATGAGTGAAGCTAGGATCAACCTCTGGCTGGTGAACTGGAGGCCGTGGCGGCCGCCGTCTGGCGCGTCGGATCGAGAAGCCACTTGACAGCAGACACCAGGGCGGCGCGCGAGATGGGCTTGGCGAGGTAGACATCGGCGCCGGCGGCCAGGCCGGCGTGACGATCCTCGGCCCGGGTCTTGGCGGAGATAAAAGCGATTGGCATTCGGGCGGTGCGTGCATCTGTGCGGAGACGGCGGCAGATCTCGAAGCCGTCCATCCCTGGAAGCATCACATCCAACAGCGCCAGGCCGATGTCGGCTTCGAACGCTTGATGCAGGGCTTCTTCCCCGTTGTGCGCCTCCACGACGTGGAAGCCTTCGAGTTCGAGGATGTGACCCATCAATTCGGCGCTATCCGGCTCATCTTCGACGAGCAGGATCCCACGAGCGCGCTTGGCGGGCGGCCTGCCGGCCGGGCGGACCTCTCTACCCACGTCTTTCTCCGCCGAATCGTTTCATCGATCGTCCCACCTTGCGTATCCTACGCCGCGACCCTCTGAGGCGGCATGCGCGAGGCCTCCAGGTATTCATCCAGCATCCGCGCGTCATAGCGACGATGGCCGCCTGGAGTCCGGAACGGCCGGATGAGGCCGCGTTTTTCGACGCGGCTGAGCGTGTTGAGGCTGATTCCGAGATACGATGCGGCCTCTCGGGCAGTCAGCAATCGTGCGTTCGACAACATCATCTACGTTCTCCCTTTCGCCCCGTCCAACGGTCCACCGGCTTGATGCTATTCTTGTCTGCCGCCGCTTGCTATGGTTCGGCTCGGCTTGGTACGGTTCGACTTGAATATAGGGCCTCGGTGAGAGTCACTGTCCGGGGAAAAAGGTCCCGATAGGAAGGTGTAAGCCGAAGGCTGTCCCAGGTCCTGTATCTCGCATCTTCAATCGCGTCTAGACTTGGCGTCCGAGTGAAAGACGCGCTCCTGGGGAAGGCCATGGAAAAGGTTGAGCCCTTGTCCTACCGAAAGGAAATCGTAAGCCGCCGCAGTGGCGTCGAACTTCGCGGCATGGTCTTCGCCGGGATGTTGGGGACGGCGGTCTTTCTCGTCGAAGCGGGAGCCGGCGAGTTGGTTCTGCGCGCCGATCGGCTTTGTCAGGGGATCCGATTGACCAACTGGGCCTTCAATCCTCGCGGCTGCCAACCCGAAGCGGTGGCCTGGTTTCTGCGCGGGCTATCGCGGGGTTTGGTCGGAGCGCTGCGTCCGGAGCTCACGCCGCTGCTGGGCGTGGTGAGCATGGCCGTCGCCATGGGCCTGCTCGCAGCTTTGCTGGGTGCGCTCCCGGCACGGCGGGCGATCCCCTCTTTCTTCGTCCTGCAATTGGTGGCGGCGATGATCTTCGCCGTCCTCGGCTACATTCTTTTCTTCCTGACGTAGACCCCGATCCTGAAAACAAAGAGCCGTCCTATTCGGACGACTCTCTGCTGCGCCGCGGCATCTTCACCCAAGAGTGAGGAGGGATGCCGCGGCGCACGAACAGTCTAAGCAACTACACATCGGCATCACCTCCTCTTCGCATAGGATGGCGGAAAGGGGGGCGCTCGTTTCGAGCGCGGGCGAAGTATGGCACATCCTCCCAGCCGTGTCAATCCGCCCTTCCTCTCATCGCTTGGCACGATCGCCGTCCTATCCAGGATTTCGCCCCGCTGCGGCGAGCCCTCGTCTACCGCCTTCGCGACACCTGCACCTGCGACGCACCGCAGGCGCGGTGCAGGTGGGCACCCTGGATGGGCGGGCCCAGACTCCCCTTCGGGAGGCGCCCTTGGCGCCCTGTCCCCTGGGGGCGCCCGAAGGGGCGTAGAGGGCGAAGCGCGATGCTAGGGGCGATCCACGGGGGCGTGCAAGGCGGAGGCGCCTTCGGATCAGAGATGGGAGGCCGAATCGGGGGCAACCAGGCGAACTCCGCTCACCTATTGTCATTGCGAGCCGCCCGCAGGGCGGCGTGGCAATCTCCTCGTCAGTAGAATCGTCGCGAACATGGGTCCAGCGGGTGATCGAGGGGGACTTGTGGGACGGAACTACTACGTCTACATCCTTGCGAACAAACACAGCGCAGTCTTGTACACCGGAGTGACGAATGACCTTAAACGGCGGGTATACGAGCACAAGTCCAAGGTAGCTGGGGGCTTCACCAGGAAGTACAACATCGACAAACTCGTCTACTGCGAGGTTCTCTCCGATCCCTACTCCGCAATCACGCGCGAGAAGCAGATCAAGGCCGGTTCGCGTAGGAAGAAAGTCGAGTTGGTCGAGAAGTACAACCCCGCGTGGGAGGACCTATACGAGGGCCTGTAGATGGGGAGATTGCTTCGCCGGAAAGCGCCGGCTCGCAATAACATTGGGGGTGGGGCGGCTCGCACCTGTTCCATCTGTCATGGCGAGGCGCCGTAAGGCGCCGTGGCAATCTCCTCGATGGGGAGATTGCTCACCGGCGCTTCACCAGCACTGCGTTTGGTGCAGTGCGGTGCAAGTGTCGCCGGGAAAGCGCCGGCTCGCAATGACATTGGGGGTGGGGCGGCTCGCGCCTGTTCCACTTGTCATTGCGAGGCGCCGTAAGGCGCCGTGGCAATCTCCTCGATGGGGAGATTGCTCACCTGCGCTGCACCGCACTGCGTTTGGTGCAGTGCGGTGCAAGTGTCGCCGGGAAAGCGCCGGCTCGCAATGACATTGAGGGAGTGGGGGGCTGCCTCCCCCCGCCTCACACGATCAGCATCGCGTCCCCGAACGAGTAGAAGCGGTAGTCCTCGGCCCTGGCCGTCTCATAGGCCATGAGGATTCGCTCGCGGCCGGCGAAGGCCGAGACCAGCATGAGCAAGGTGCTCCGGGGGAGATGAAAGTTCGTGATCATCGCATCGACCGCAGCGAAGCGGTGCCCCGGCAGGATCAGGAGGTCGGTTTCACCTTCGAAGGCGCCGACCGTTTCGCCGGGCAGCGCATGACGGGCGGCCGTCTCCAGCGTGCGCACGGTCGTGGTGCCAACCGCGATGACGCTGGCGCCGGCCGGCCGTGCCCGGTTGATCACCTTGGCAGCTGCGGCGTCGAGCCGGCAGATTTCGCGGTGGATTGGGTGGAGCGTCGGATCCTCGACCGTCACCGGGGCGAAAGTATCGAGGCCGACGTGAAGGACAATGCGCGCCAAAGCCACTCCACCGTCGGCGATCGCCTGAAGCAACTCGGGCGTGAAATGTAGACCGGCGGTCGGGGCGGCCGCCGAACCTGGAGTCCTGGCGAAGACGGTCTGATACTCATCGGGGGACCGCAGCGGCTCTCGAATGTAAGGGGGGAGCGGCATCGAGCCGATGGAGTCGAGCAGGGGGGTGATCGGCTCGGCGAATCGGACCACCCGCAACGGGCCCTCGCCGGCGGCCTCAATGGTTCCCTGTGGGCCGCCTTCCACATCGACGACGGTCCCCACTCGAAGGCCGCGCCCTCCCACCATAACCTCCCATCGTTGAGGCTCGATTCGGCGAATCAGAAGAAGCTCCACCACGCCGCCGCCCGGCCGCTTGCGGGCGCGCAGCCGGGCGGGGATCACCCGCGTCTCGTTCAGGACGAGCACATCGCCTGGATTCAGATAAGAGGGGAGGTCGCGGAATAGACCGTGCGTAATCCGATCGCGGGTCCGGTCAAGAACGAGTAACCGCGAAGCGTCGCGGGGTTCGGCCGGCCGCTGGGCGATAAAGCGCTGGGGAAGGTCGTAGTCGAAGTCGTCCGTGCGCACGCGCTACTTGTACATGCTGCGCAGGACGAGGTTGACGACCAGGGTCAGGATCAGACTAAGGAGAAGCATCGTCGCCAGCGGGATGAAGCAGGTGATGGCCTGACCCTGGATCTTGATGTCGCCGGGGAGCTGGAACAGCGGAATGCCGAACCGGCCAAGCAGCACAACCAGCACACCGAGCCCCGCCAGCCCCAGCCCGCAGAAGATCAGGATGCGTCCGATGTTCGCCGGATCGCTCATGGTCGCCCTCCCTGGTTGCCAGGGAGGCGGCGTTGCCTGCAGGCGCCCGGGTCGAGACTGCGAGTGGTCAGTGGTGAGTGGTCAGTGGTCAGATAGACTCGCGCAGCCACGGACCACTCGTATGGAGGGGATGCGGCCGAAATAGGCAAGCGGCTAGATCTCTGGCAGCCGCGCCTGTGGCGACTCGGGCGGTTCGGGTGGCGCCAATCCGAGGTGCGCATAGGCGCTTGGAGTGGCCATCCGCCCCTGACTCGACCGTTCGATGAAGCCAAGCTGAAGCAGGTAGGGCTCGACCACGTCCATGATCGTGTCGGGCTCCTCGCTGACGGAGGCGGCGATGGTCTGCAAGCCGACCGGGCCGCCGCCGTACTTGTCGATGATGGTGTGCAGCACGCGGCGATCGGCCTCATCCAGGCCGAGCTCGTCGATCTCGAGCAGCGCCAGCGCTTCGTTGGCGACCGGCTTGGTGATGCGTCCGTCGGCGCGCACCTGGGCGAAGTCGCGCACCCGCCGCAGCAGTCGCAGCGCCACGCGCGGGGTGCCGCGAGCGCGCAGGGCGATCTCGTGAATCCCGCCCGGCTCCGTTTCGACGTCCAACAGGCTCGACCCGCGCCGGACGATGGCCTCCATTGAGGCCAGGTCGTAGAAGTCGAGGCGATGGACGGCGCCGAAGCGGGCGCGCAGTGGGGCAGTCAGCAGCGCCAGCCGGGTCGTGGCGCCGATGATGGTGAACCGCGGCAGCGGCAGCCGTAGTGAGCGCGCCGCGGGACCCTTGCCGATCACGATGTCGAGGGCGAAGTCCTCCATCGCCGGGTAGAGGATCTCCTCCACCGCCCGGCCGAGACGATGGACCTCGTCGATGAACAAGACGTCGCCGGGTTCGAGATTGGTGAGGATCGCCGCCAGGTCGCCGGCGCGTTCGATCGCCGGGCCGGAGGTGATGCGCATCTTGGCGCCCATCTCGTTCGCCAAAACGTGCGCCAGCGTCGTCTTGCCCAGTCCGGGAGGGCCGTAGAACAGGACGTGATCGAGTGGTTCGCCGCGGCTTTGTGCCGCCGCCACCAGGATCGCCAGGTTCTCGCGGACCCGCTCCTGGCCGATGACCTCGTCGAGCCGGCGCGGGCGGAGGCGAGTATCGGTCCAATCGTCCGGACGACGTTCCGGCGAGACGACGCGCGGCTCGACCTCGGTCATGCCGCGATTATACAGGAGCAGTCACGCCTGACCGAAGGTCAGGCGGGGCCGGCGGGCCGCACTTCATGGCCGCCGAATTGCTGGCGCATGGCAGCCAGCAGACGGGCGCCAAAGCTGTTGTCCTGTCGGCTGCGGAAGCGCATCCACAGCGCCAGGCTTATGACCGGGGCCGGGACGTCGAGGGCGATGGCCTCTTCGACGGTCCATCGTCCTTCGCCGCTGTCGGCCACCCACGGCTGGATATCGGCCAACGACGGATCGGCGGCCAGCGCCGTCGCCGTCAGATCGAGAAGCCACGAGCGGACGACGGACCCATACCGCCACATCTCTGCGACTTGAGGTAGATCGAGGCCGAACTCCTCCTTGGCGCGCAGGATCTCGAAGCCTTCGGCGTAGGCCTGCATCATCCCGTATTCGATGCCGTTGTGTATCATCTTGACGTAGTGACCGGACCCGCTCGGACCGACGCGGCCCCAGCCGTGGTCGGGCGCCGGTGCCAGGGTCTGCAGCACCGGGCTTATCTCCTTGATCACTTCGGCATCACCACCCGCCATCAGGCAGTAGCCGGCGGTGCGGCCCCAGACCCCGCCGCTGGTGCCGACGTCGATGAAATGAATCCCGCGGCTGCCGAGCTCGCCGGCGCGCCGGATCGACTCGCGATAGTTGGAGTTGCCGCCGTCGATGATCACGTCGCCGCGCTCGAGCCCGCCGGAGATGCGCTGCAGGGCGGTCTCGGTCGGTTCGCCGGCGGGGAGCATCACCCAAACCACACGGCGTGCGGCCATCTCTTTGCCGGCCGCTTCCATCGACGACAGGGCCCGGGCGCCCTGATCGACGAGCTCGTGGACCTTCTCGGGGGTCCGGTTCCAGACGAAGACCGTGTGTCCGCCTTCGACGAGCCGGGCGGCCATGTTCGCTCCCATCCTACCGAGTCCGACCATCGTGATCTGCACGTGAGCCTCCCTTTGCGCGTAGCCACTTGGATCACAAGCGCCGCATTCTAGCGCTCGCCTATCCGAGGGTCAAACTCGAATGAACGCGGCCAAAACCTATGGCCCTACCGGGGATCGCGCTTCGCATGCCGGAGGGCACTTCGAGCCAGGCCCTGCATCTGCCTGACACGTTGGGCGGCGGACGAGTCGTCGACGCTCGAACTAAAGGAAGCTCGCCCCTCGAAAAAGGAACGAGCCTTCACAGATGTCAACGGGGAAATACCTCTTGCGCAGTTCCTCGCGCCAAGATCTGGGCCGAATGCAAGCCATTGCGAGGGGGGTGCGGGGGGACGACTTTCGTCCCCCCGCCGTCCCCCCTGGAAGGGGGGACAACAGGGGGGTCGAGAAACAGGGGGTCGAGAAAAAGGGGGACCACTGGGGTGTCGAGAATAGGAGGGACTCCAGGGGGGTCGAGAAGAGGAGCGGCTAGATAGGGGTTGAGAGGAGGAGGAGGGACTTCAGGGGGTCGAGAAGAGGAGGGGACCACAGGGGGTTGAGAAGGGGGTGAAAGAAAGGGGGGGCCGCGCAGCCAACACCCCTTCCCCCGCAAGCCCCGTTGACGCCCCATCGAGCCGCTACTATACTCAGCGGGCACTCAGGAGGGCCGTCCGAACCGCGGCTCCCCCGACGAGCAGCCTCACATCGATACGGCGGCTTTATCGCATGGGCGCGCGAAATCGCGCCGAAACGGCGGGGGAGGAAGGTTGCCGTGCTCGGGGTTGGCCTGAGACAGGTTCAAGACGCCCTCAACAAGAAAGCGGACGAGATCCAGCATCAGTTCGTCGCGGTCAGCGAGGAGCTGGAAACCGTCGGCCGCAAGATGCTCGAAGTTCGTGGGGAAGACCGCGCCCAGCTCCAGAGCGAACAGACGGCGCTGCGGGCCAAGCAGGCGGTGCTCGCCGACGAGGTCAATCTCTGGCGAGAACGCGCCCGCTCTGTCGTCCAGCAGCGCGGCGAATCCGGATTGCGGGCTTACATGGAAGAGCTGCAAACGATGGGCGACCCGATGGTCGCCTTTTCCGCGCGCCAGGCGATCGAATTCATGGATGCGCCGGAAGAGGCCTTAGAGCGCTTCCAGGCCGGCCAGGACGCCGGCCCTACGACCCCGGCCGGGCGGCTACTGCAGCGGGCCCGCAGCGAGTACGACATGCGCGGGAGCGAGGTCGCGCCCCGGCAGCGGGCGGCGGTCGACTTCTCCAACCGGCCGGGCCAGGCCCAGGACGACGCAGCGCTGGCGGAGTTTGAGGCCGGGATGTCCGACGGGGACCCGATGGTGCGCGAAGTGGCGACACTCGCATGCATCCAGATCTACCGGTTCCGCGCACTGCGGTTGGCCGAGCTCGACCAGGCCAATGCGGCGGTGGAGCGTCTGGTGAAGATCGACCATCGGGCGGCAGTGGCAGCGCTGATCGAAGTCATGGCGCAGTATCGAACGGGCTACCTGTCGAGCCCGACCGGGATGGTCGAGACGGACAACGGCAAGCTGCGCATGGCGGCGCTGATTCGCCTGGTCGAATGGCACACGCCCGACGCGCAGTCGGCGGTGCGGGCGCTGCGCTTCGACCGCGATTCGCACCTGGTGCGTGCGGCCGAGAAGGCGCTGGAAGTGTTCCCGGGGGACTGGAAGGGGCCGCTCAAAGGACAGTGATCAGTGGTCAGTGGTCGGTGGTCAGAAGTCATTGATCGCTGATGAGAGAGGGGGATTGAGTGAGGCGGCTGCATTAGACCCCCTGTATACTTGCAAGCCAGGGGGATATGCCCTACCAAACTTTCCTGGTTCGAAAAGCCCGGCATTTCGTCCCCAGCGAGGCCTCGGCGTCCGCCGCGGAGTTGAAATCGATCGCGCAGGAAGCGCGCGGGCTGGCGACGCGCCTGCGCGGGATCGCCTCGCAGCTGGTCTCCTCCTGGGAAGGTCGTTCGAGCGTTCGCTTTCTAGATGCATTCCAGGGGCAAGCGCCCGCCGCGGAGAGTTCCGCCGCCTGGTTTCAGGCGCAGGGGAAGCACGTCGGCTCCATCA
>Ga0184633_10000682_pt1 | contig 12907 bp, 11 predicted proteins | sample PLM31_170_b1_FD_133156 | JGI IMG/M metagenome (GOLD analysis project Ga0184633, IMG submission 133156) | Groundwater sediment microbial communities from an aquifer in East River, Colorado, USA - PLM3-1_170_b1 | ecosystem: Environmental > Terrestrial > Soil > Riparian zone | place: USA: East...
AAACCCAGCGCGAGTACTATCTGCGGGAGCAGCTCAAGGCCATCCAGAAGGAGCTGGGTGAGTCCGACGAGCGCACGCAGGAGATCGACGCGCTGCGGGAAAAGGTCGAGGCCGCAGGCATGACGGAGGAGGTGAGCCGGGAAACGCTCCGCGAGCTGGACCGACTCGCGAAGATGCCGCCGGCCGCCGCCGAGTACACCGTGGCCCGGACGTACATCGACTGGCTGGTGTCGATGCCGTGGACGCAGGAGACGACGGACAACGTCGACATCGAGCCCGCGCGGCGGATCCTCGACGAGGATCACGAGGGCTTGGAGAAGATCAAGGAGCGGATCCTCGAGCACCTGGCCGTCAAGAAGATGCGGCCCTCGGGGAAGGACCCGATCCTCTGCTTCGTGGGCCCCCCCGGAGTCGGCAAGACGTCGCTGGGGCGCTCGATCGCGCGCGCGCTGGGGCGGAAGTTCCACCGGGTCTCCCTCGGAGGGATGCGCGACGAGGCCGAGATCCGGGGGCATCGCCGCACGTACGTCGGCGCGCTGCCCGGGCAGGTCGTCAAGGGGCTGCGGCGCGCGGGCACGAAGAACCCGGTGTTCATGCTGGACGAGATCGACAAGCTCGGCGTGGACTTCCGGGGAGATCCGGCTTCGGCGCTGCTCGAGGTGCTCGATCCTGAGCAGAACGGCACGTTCCGGGACCACTACCTGGACGTCGCCTTCGACCTCTCGCGGGTGCTCTTCATCACCACCGCGAACGTGATGGACACCGTGCCGCCGGCGCTGCGCGACCGCATGGAGATCATCCCGCTGGCGGGCTACACGGAGGAGGAGAAGGTCAGGATCGCGCAGAAGCACCTCATCCCGAAGCAGGCGCGCGAGCACGGCCTCGAGCCCGCGGCCGACGTGACCTTCATGCCGGAATCACTGCGCCTGCTCGCCCGCGGCTACACTCGTGAGGCTGGCGTCCGCAACCTGGAGCGCGAGATCGCGAGCGTGTGCCGGAAGATCACGCGCCGGCGCGCGGAGGGCGAGACGGCGCCCGTCGTGGTCACACCCGACGTCGTGACGTCGTTTCTCGGCGTGCCGCGCTTCGAATTCGAGGAGCTGGAGGAGCGGACCCGGGTCCCCGGCGTGGCGCTGGGCCTGGCCTGGACACCGGCCGGCGGCGACCTCCTGTTGATCGAGGCGGCGAAGATGAAGGGAGCGCGGACGCTCACCCTCACCGGTCAACTCGGCGACGTGATGAAAGAGTCCGCCCAGGCGGCACTGTCGTGGGTGCGCTCGCACGCCAACGAGCTGGGGATCTCGGCGAGCTTCTGGGACACGGCGGACCTCCACGTCCACGTGCCCGCAGGCGCGATCCCGAAGGACGGCCCCTCGGCGGGCATCACGCTGACGACGGCTCTCGTGTCGTTGCTGACGGGCCGCCGCGTGCGGCCCGGACTCGCGATGACGGGCGAGGTCAGTCTTTCGGGCCGGGTGCTGCCCGTTGGCGGCATCAAGGAAAAGGTCCTGGCGGCGCACCGCGCCGGCGTGCGGACGGTCATCCTTCCTCGGCGCAACGAGAAGAACCTGCTAGAGGACGTGCCACGGGAGGTGCGCGAGGTCATGACCGTCCACCTCGTGGACGCCGTGCCCGACGTGGTGCGTCTGGCCCTGGAGGATCCCGCGGGGGCTCGCACGCCGGTGATGTCTTGACAAGGGCGCGTGCGGCTTCGATACAATAGCCCCGTGGCTCGCTTCGGTGTTCTCCTGGCCGCTCTGGCGGCTGTCGTGCTGGCTGCTCTTCCCGCCGGCGCCGAAACGTACCGGTTTGTCGCGCCCGACGGCACGGTACATCTCACCAACGCGCCGACGGATCCCCGCTATCAGCGGTTGGGTTTCATCTCCGGTACCGCGCAAGAGTGGCTGCGGCTGCCCGGCCCTGACCTCGCGCCGTACGCGCGGGAGATCCTGGAGGCGGCTGAGCGCTACGGCGTGCCCGACCGCCTGATCTCGGCGGTTATCCGTACCGAGTCCGCGTTCAACCCGCTGGCCGTCTCGCGCAAGGGGGCCCGGGGCCTGATGCAGCTGATGCCCGGGACCGCGTCACTGCTGGGCGTTCGGGACTCTTTCGATCCCCGCCAAAACATCGACGGCGGCGTGCGCCACCTGCGCACGCTGATCGAGCGGTTCGGCGACGACCTTTCGCTCGCACTGGCGGCCTACAACGCCGGCGAGCGGGCCGTGGTGAGCCATGGCGGTGTCCCGCCGTATCCCGAGACCCGCAACTACGTCACGCGGGTGCTCGGGCTTTTTGGCGCCGCATCGCCAGCCCCCCTCCCGAAGGAGCCGCAGGAACTGTACCGCACGGTCGCGCCGGACGGCGTCGTTATCTACACGAACATCCCGCCCCGAGGTCAGCTCTAGAAACAGGGGGCCCAGACATGGCGAGATCGAGGTAGCTCGAACCAGGCCCACGTCATCGGCCTCCGGTGGCCCGCGGGTCTCGCGTGGCATAAAATGGGCGTTGATGACCGGTGACGAGATCCGCGAAGCCTTCCTTCGGTACTTCGAGACACAGGGCCACACCCGAGTCCGGTCGTCGTCGCTCGTCCCCGGCGACGACCCCACCCTCCTGTTCACCAACGCGGGCATGGTGCAGTTCAAGGGCGTGTTCCTGGGCGAGGAGCACCGGGACTCCGTCCGCGCGACCACGGCGCAGAAGTGCGTGCGAGCGGGCGGCAAGCACAACGACCTCGAGAACGTCGGGCGCACCGCGCGCCATCACACGTTCTTCGAGATGCTGGGCAACTTCTCGTTCGGCGACTACTTCAAGACGGACGCCATCACGTTCGCGTGGCAGTTCCTCACCCGCGATCTTGGGATCGACCGCGCGCGGCTGATGGCGACCGTGTTCACCGACGACGACGAGGCCCTCGCGCTGTGGAAGAAGGTCGCAGGATTCGGCGCCGACCGCGTCCTGCGCCTGGGGGAGAAGGACAACTTCTGGGCCATGGGCGACACCGGCCCCTGCGGTCCCTGCTCGGAGATCCATTTCCACCAGGGCGATCACCTTCCCTGCGCCGAGGTGGCGGCGGGGCGGCCGTGCCTCGGGCCGGCCTGCGAGTGCGACCGCTGGCTCGAGATCTGGAACCTCGTGTTCATGCAGTTCAACCGTGATGCGAACGGTACGATGACGCCGCTGCCGCGCCCCTCGATCGACACCGGCATGGGGCTCGAGCGGGTCGCGGCGGTCATGCAGGCCAAGGAGTCGAACTTCGACACGGACTTGCTCGCGCCCCTCATCCAGCAGATCTCGAGCTTCGCCGGCAAGCCGTACGGGCGCCAGGGCGAGGACGATGTGTCGATGCGAGTCATCGCCGACCACGCGCGCGCGACGACGTTCCTTATCGCCGACGGCGTGACGCCTTCGAATGAATGGCGGGGCTACGTCCTGCGCCGGATCATGCGGCGGGCCATGCGCCACGGCCACCGGCTCGGCCTCACCGAGCCCTTCCTCTATCGGAGCGTCGAGTGGGTCGTCGCGGTGATGGGCGGGGCGTACCCGGAGATCGTCCGGGAGCAGGCGCGCGTTCAGGACAGCGTCCGCGGCGAGGAGGAGCGCTTCGCGGAGACGCTCGACAGCGGCATGCGCCGGATCGAGGAATATGTTGAGGCGCACAGTCGTGGCGGAGGCCGTGAGATGGACGGCGGTTTCCTGTTCACCCTCTACGACACCTACGGCTTTCCTCGTGACCTTGCTGAAGAATTGCTCGCCGAGCGTGGCTGGTTTGTGACGGCGAAGACCGAGTCGGATTGGCGGACGGAGATGGAAGCCCAGCGCGAGCGGGCGCGGGCCGGCGCCGCCTTCAGCGCTGACGAGGCCGGGGCCACGGCCGGGCTCTTCCAGCGGCTCTCCACCGAGATCCCGCGCGTCGATTTCGTCGGCTACGAGACGCTGACATCGCCGGCGCGGATCCTTGCCATGGTGGCGGACGCGCGGCGCGTGCGGGAGGCGACCGAGGGCGCCGAGGTCGAGGTCATCCTCGACCGCACTCCTGCCTACGCGGAGTCGGGCGGGCAGGTGGGCGACACCGGGAGTCTCGTCGGCCGCGAGGGACGCGGCGAGATCGTCGACACGTATTACCGGGGGTCGAAGCTCATCGTGCACCGCGTGCGCGTGCGCGCCGGCGGGTTCCGGGAGGGCGAGGACGTCGCCGTCACCGTGGAGTCCCCGCGGCGGCAGGGCGTGCGCCGCCACCACACGGGGACGCACCTGCTGCACGCAGCGTTGCGCCGCGTCCTGGGGTCGCACGTCACGCAGGCGGGTTCGCTGGTGGCGGCCGACCACCTGCGCTTCGACTTCTCTCACGGGGTCTCGATGAAGGATCGCGAGGTCGAGCAGATCGAAGAGCTGGTGAACGAGCAGGTCCAGGCCAACGTCACGGTCAACCGGCTGGAGATGAATCTCGACGAAGCGCTCAGGACGGGAGCCATGGCCCTCTTCGGCGAGAAATACGGTGACCGCGTGCGCGTCATCAAGATCGGCGACTTCTCGACAGAGCTGTGCGGCGGCACGCACCTGGACCAGACGGGTGAGCTGGGACTCTTCAAGGTCGAGACGGAAGGCGCCGTCGCCTCCGGGATTCGGCGGATCGAGGCGCTGGCGGGCACGGCGGCGGTGGAGGCGGTCGTCCGGCGCGAACGCGTGTTGCGCGAGGCGGCCGAGATCCTCAAGATCTCGCCCGGGGACGTTCCCCAACGCCTCAGGAAGCTCCTCGACGAGCAACGGGGGCTGGAGAAGGAGTTGGCTACGCTCCAGGGCCAACTCGCCGCCTCGAAGGCGGACGATCTCGTCACGGCGGCCCGCCAGGTCAACGGCGTCGCTGTCATCGCCGGGCGCATCGACGGGCTCGACGGCGAGGGGTTGCGCGCCGTCGCCGACCGGCTGCGGGACCGCCTCGGCTCGGGCGTGGTGTGCGTCGGCAGCGTCGCGGACGGGAAGGTGAGCCTCGTTGCGGCGGTCACCAGGGACCTCACGAAGCGCTTCCACGCCGGCAAGCTGATTCAGGAGATCGCGAAGGCGGCTGGGGGCAGCGGAGGGGGGCGGCCTGACCTCGCCCAGGCCGGCGCCAAGGATCCCGGACGCCTGGACGAGGCGCTCAAGCTCGTCTACGACGTCATCGCGCACGCAGGATAAGACGACATGGTGTTCCCTGCCGCGTCCCTGAGCCCGGGCATCTCCGGATGACGCGCCTCGGCCGGATGCTCATCGTCGACGACGAGCGGTCCGAGCTCGAGGTCCTCACGAAGTACTTCGAGACGCAGGGGTACGCGGTGAGCACGGCCGCCGATGGCCACGAGGCGGCGGCCGCCTTCACCCGCCAGCGCCCGGACGTCGTCCTCCTCGACATGCGGATGCCCGGCATGGACGGTCTGCAGGTTCTCAAGCGTCTACGCGAGGTCGACGCCGACGTGGCGGTTATCATGGTGACGGCCAACGAGGACCTCGAGTTGGCGCGCGAGACCCTCACCGTCGGCGCGTTCGACTACGTCGCCAAGCCCTTCGATTTCGAGCACCTCGCCCGGGCGGTCAGCGCGGCGGTCGTCCATTCCGCGCGCCCGCCCTCCCTCGGGGATCCCGCGCCGGCACCGCGCGACGTCTGGAGCCGGCTGGCCACGGACGTGTTTCGCGTCGTGCGCTCCATGTCCACCGAGGCGCGAGCATCGACAGGGGCCCGGCTCGAGGACGCCGTGCTCGAGGCGGCGCGGCAAGCGATGGCCGGCCGGTCCGCGGACGCGGGGCGGCAGCTCGCCGAGATCGAGTTGCTCGTGGGGGTGGCGACCGGGCTCGGGGATCTCTCGATGACCGCGCGCTCGACGATCGACGCCGCGCTCAAGACCGCGCACACCGCGCTGCCCACGCGTTGACGGCGCGGCGGGCGCCGTTGGTCCTCTCCCGGGGCGTGGCCCTGCTGGCGGCGGCGACCCTTGCCGCCGGCTGTTCCTCCGTCGGCGGACCGAAGTCGGATGCGCCGTCGCACCACCGCGTCGGCGGCTTCGCCAACGTCAACCCCGCCTCTGCGCCGGCGGGCCGATGGGTGCGCACCCGATTCTTCATCACGCGGATCTTCTCGACGACGTTCAGCTCCAAGACCGCGAACCTCCCCATCGTCGCGAACGACGGTCGTGCGCTGCGCGAGAACCGGAGCGGGGCGACGGTCACGTGGGTCGGGCACTCGACCCTCCTGGTCCAGCTCGAGGGCGTCAACGTCCTCACCGACCCGCAGTGGTCCGCGCGGGCGAGTCCCGTCGCGTTCGGCGGCCCGCGGCGCGTGACGCCACCCGGGCTCCGCTTCGAGGACCTGCCGCCGATCCACGTCGTGGTCATCTCCCACGACCACTACGACCACCTCGACCGGGAGACCGTGAAGCGCCTGGCCGAGACGCACCGACCGCGCTTCCTCGTGCCGCTCGGGCTCAAGGCGTGGTTCGCCGACATCGGGATCACCGACATCGAGGAGTTGGATTGGTGGGACCAGCGGACTCTCCGTGGGCTCACGATCACGTGCGTCCCGGCCCAGCACTTCTCGGGACGCACGCTCTGGGACCGCAACAGCCGTCTGTGGGGCGGGTGGGTCATCGCCGGGCGCGATCGGCGCCTCTACTTCGCCGGCGATACCGGGTATTACGACGGGCTCAAGGAGATCGGCGCTCGGCTGGGGCCCTTCGACCTTGCGGCCATCCCGATCGGCGCCTACGTCCCCGCCATGATCATGAAGGCGAGCCACACCTCGCCGGAGGAGGCGCTCGCGGCCTTCACCGACGTCCGCGGCCGGGTCTTCGTCCCCATCCATTGGGGGACCTTCGACCTCGCCGACGAGCCGATCGAGGAGCCTGCCCGGCGGCTCGCGACCGAGGCTCGCCGGCTCGGGTTCGGACCGGATCGCGTCTGGATCCTCCGGCACGGAGAGACGCGGAGCTGGTGACCCGCGCGACGCGGCCCCGGGCGTCAGTCGACGCGTTCGAGGAGGAGGCCTTTGAGGTAGTGGGTCTCGGGAACTGAGAGCAAAATCGGGTGGTCGGCGCTCTGGGTGAGTGTCGCGAGGACCCGGAGAGTGGCGCCGGCGTCGGACGCGGCGTCGCGGCAGACCTCCTCGAAATCCTGGACGGAGACGTGGTGTGAGCACGAGAACGTTGCCAGGATTCCCCCCGGTGCGAGCAGGCGCATCGCGCGGAGGTTGATCTCTTTGTAGCCTCGGCGCGCCGCCTCTACCGTCTCGCGGCCGCGCGCGAACGGCGGCGGGTCGAGGGCCACGAGGCCGAAGCGCTCTCGCGCCCGATCCAGGCGCCGCAGCTCGTCGAAGGCGTTGACCGCGCGTACCTCGGCGCGCAGGCTCACTCCGTTCAGCGCGAGGTTCTCGCGCGCGCCGGCTACGGCGTCGGGGGAGGACTCGAGGCAGATCGCCCGCCGGGCGCCTCCGACGAGGGCGTGACAGGCGAACCCCGCGGTGTAGCTGAACGCGTCCAGCACGTCGCGGCCGTTGGCCAGCGCGCCGACACGGATCCGGTTGTCGCGCTGGTCGAGATAGAGACCCGTCTTGTGCCCGGTCCCGAACGTCACGCCGAAATGGACCACACACGCAGCGCCCGTCTCGTCGACGATGATGCTCGGGGGCCCCGGCGTGTCGAGCCACCCGCGCAGGGGCTCGAAGCCCTCGAGTCGCGCCGGCACGGGATCGTCGACGGCGAACACGGGCAGATCGCCGAGGACGCCGCGGAGCGCCGCCACCACATCGGCTCGCGCCCGCATCATGCCGAACGTGAGGCACTGCACTGCCAGCACCCCTCTGTAGCGGTCAACGACGAGCCCGGGCAGCCCGTCGGCCTCGCTCCACACGAGCCGTATCGACGTCGTCTCCACGCCCGCCCGCTCACGGTACGCGAGTGCCGCCTCCATGCGCCGCCGCCAGAACCCCGCATCGATCGCCTCGTCCTGCCACGTGAGGATCCGGCAGCACAGCGCCGGCCGAGGATTGTAGAACCCGCGCCCCACGAACCCTCCGGTGGGATCGACGACGGTGACGACGGACCCGGGCTCGACGTCGACGACGTCCGCGACATCCCCCTTGAAGACCCAGGGATGGACCCGCGCCCGCTCGCGCCCCCGCTTGAGCCTCAACACGGCCCCACCCATGCCGGCAGCTTACCGGACACTGGCATCGGCGTAGGGCCGTAATCGCGGGACCCAATGCCGCCCGCGCCCGCCCGGCGCCGGCGCGTGCCGAGGAGCTATCGCTTTCGGAGGACGACCACCATGAGCAGGGGGTGTTTGGAGCGCTCGAGAACCTGGTGGGGTTTGAACCCGAAGAACCACTGGACAAACTCGAAGCCGCCTGCGAGGTCGACCAGCGCCCTCAGCTCCTGAGGGAAGACCATGCGCGAGCGATGGGTCTGGCGGTAGACGCGACGGGTGCCGTTCTCGATCGCCTCTAGCGTCATGCGCTCGCGGAAGACCTGAGTCACGGGGTCGACGTCGTGGAGCGCGCTGAACGACGCGCGCACGATGAGCCGTCCGCGGCGCCTCGACCACGACCAGCTCCGCGCTGGGTTCGTCCACGAGGAGGCTACGTAGCGGTCGAAGACGTAGACGCCTCCGCGGCGCAGGCCACGGGCCACGCAGCGGAAATGGGCGATGAGTTGCTCGTTGGTGAGGAGGTGGCCCTGGGAGTCCTGCATGCAGATCGCGGCGTCGACCGGGAGGCGCAGGCGAAAGTCCGTCATGTCACCGACGATCAGGTCCGCCCGCTCGCCTTTGGCGCCCACCCGCTCGCGAAGGAACTCGATGTTCGTCGGGGAGAGATCGAGCCCGGACATCGCATAGCCCCGCTCGGCCAGGCGGATGAGGTGGGGGCCGGTCCCGCAGGCGATGTCGAGGATCGTGCGGACGGGCCTTCTGGCGTAGTGACGGAAGCAGTGGACGAGGAAGTCCACCTCGCCCTTGCGGTTCATGTCGAAGGCGATCTCGTAAAGACGGGGGGCGCTGTACTGGCTGCTCACACGCAGCGTCCCGGATCGCCCCACCAACCCAGGAGCGCCTCGCGGATGATCCAGGAGGCGGCGATGCCCGTGCGCCCGGTCGGATCCCAGGCGTGCGCCACCTCGACCAAGTCTCCACCGATCACCCGGCAGTCCGTAAGCAGGCGAACGATCTCGATCAGCTCGGGCACCCGGAGGCCACCCGGTTCCGGCGAGCCAGTTCCGGGGGCCTCCGACGGATCGAGGACGTCGACGTCGATCGTGACATAGAGCGGATGGCGGCGAAGCTCGGGCAGCAGCCCCCGCACGACGTCGAGGGGGTGGCCCTCGTGCGCCGGAAAGAAGTGCGGCCGGCGGTGCTCGAACTCCTCGCGTGAGCCCGTCCGCATCCCCACCTGATAGACGCGCTCGGCGGGGACGACGTCCATCACCCGGGCCATCGCGGAGGCGTAGTTGTAGCGCTCGCCCATGAACTCCTCGCGGGTGTCGGGGTGGGCGTCGAGCTGGAGGATGCGGAGGTCGGGGAAGGCCGGAGCGAGGACCTCGATCACGGGGACGGTCGCCGTGTGGTCGCCGCCCAGCATGAACGGCAGGAGCCCGGGCCGCCACCACGCGGCGATCGCGTCGCGCGCGGCGTCGAGTTGCTCTCGGGGTGGCGCGCCGGCGCGCATCTCGCAATCGCCGAGGTCGCCCAGCGGCAGATCCTCCAGGTCCCGGCCGAGGACGGGCGAGTACGTCTCGATGGAGTCGGAGGCGAGACGGAGGTCGAGGGGACCGCCGTCGGCTCCCTTCCGAAGGTTGACGCGACCCTCGAAGGGGATGCCGAAGACCAGGATGCCGGCCTCGGAGGGAGGCCGGTGACAGGCGATGAACGCAGGCGAGACCGGACGCATCCCTCGACCGGCGGAAGTGGCGCTAGGCCAGGTCCTCTTCGCCCAGCAGGGTGATGGCCGCGAGTGCGCAGCCGATGCGCTCCACCCGGTGGTCGACGGCGACGACCCGCATCTCCGCGATCGGCTCGCCCCGGACGCGGAAGGCCTCATCCAGCATGGCGCGGATCTGGCGCTCAGCCTCGTCCCGAGTGGCCACGCCGTGGAATTCCATGATCACGCCGTTCTTCGTGGGGTCGTCGGGCAGGGCGTAGCCGACGGCCGCTGTCACGGTCTCGCCGGGCGTCTCGCTGGTGATCGCCGCGTACGCCGTGGGCACGAGGGCGCCGGGCTTGATCTTGGGAAGCTCCACCACCGGGACGTCGGGGGGAAGGATGCTGGAGATCTTGATCAGGTTGATGTTCCCGATGCCGGCGGCGAGTAGCGCGTTGTCGAAGGCATTGAGGGCCGTGCCGCCTTCCGCGTGTCCCGTCGTCGCCGCCGCAAGGCTCACCGTCTTGGTCATCCGCTGGCTCCTCCCATCGTCGGTCGCGACGCGCCTCCCCTTCGCGGGGCGGTCGGTCCCGCCGGCTCACGGTCGCGGGCCGCGCGCCCTGCCGCAATTCATGGCCACTCTACCGACGCGTGACGCCAATGCAAGAGAAAATTGCGGCTCGAGGCGCTCGATCGCGACGCCGAAAGGCGGAACCGCCTCGCGCGCGGAACCTCCGGGCGTCGCCAAGTGGTGCCTGGACCGCGTTTTTTTCTTGCAATCGCAAAATCGCGACCCTACAGTGAAGCAGTTTTTGGCTGCGGCGGAATTTTCGCCGGGGGACGAGCGACGTCAAACGAGATGCGTCGCAGGAGACGTGCGGTAGATGATCGGGGACGGGATAAGGAGGGCGGCTCGATTGAACGCCTTGGGACGGCACCTGCTGCTCGAGTTGTTCGATTGCGACCTGGACGCCATCAACAACGTCGAGGCCGTGAAGGAAACCCTGATCGAGGCGGCGAAGCGGGCACAGGCCACGATCGTCGACGTCGTCTTCCATGAGTTCAACCCGTTTGGGGTCAGCGGAGTCGTGGTGATCGCCGAGTCCCACCTTTCGATCCACACCTGGCCGGAGTACCGCTACGCGGCCGTCGACATCTTCTCCTGCGGGGACGCCCTCCAGCCCGAGGTCGCGGCCTGCTACCTCGTCGAGCAGTTTGGGGCCGAGCGCACGTCGGTGGTGGAGATGCAGCGCGGCATGTTCCTGCGCCGGACCACCCCCATCGTAGACAAGGCGGCGGTCGCCGTCAGTTGATCAACCCGCAGTCGTACAAGTGGTTCTTCGAGACCACGACGCCCGTCGAAGGGCATATGCACGCCATCGTACGGACCGTCGCGGCGCTGCAGACCAAGTTCCAGCAGGCCGAGATCATGGAGACCGCCTCCTACGGTAAGGTTCTCGTCCTCGACGGCCGGATCCAGTCGAGCCAGGCCGATGAGTTCATCTACCACGACGCCCTTGTCCACCCCGGGATGCTCACCGCGGAAGCTCCGCCCCGGACCGCCCTGGTGATCGGGGGCGGCGAGGGGGCGACCCTCCGCGAAGTGCTCCGCTACCCGTCGGTCACCCGGGCGGTGATGGTCGACATCGACGGTGAGGTGGTCGACCTCTGTCGCCGTCACCTCCCCGAAATGCACCAGGGGGCGTTCGACGATCCGCGCTCCGAAGTGCGTCACGAGGACGCCCGCGCGTACCTCGAGAAGACGGCCGATCGCTTCGACTTCATCAGCATCGACCTCGTCGAGCCCCTCGAGGAGGGGCCCGCGTGCATGCTCTTCACCCGGGAGTTCTACACGCTCGTCCGCGATCGGCTGACCCCGGGTGGGACCATGACCATGCAGGCCGGCATGACGAAGGTCGGCGACTTGGACTTCTTCACCTCGATCCACCGGACGCTCCGCGAGGTCTTTGCCGTGGTCGCCGGCTACCAAGCGTTCATCTCGTGCTTCGGGACGCCGTGGGGGTTCATGCTGGCCAGCCGCCAGATCGACCCGCGCTCCCAGAACGCCGCCACCGTCGACCGCCTCATCGCCGACCGGGTTCGCGGCAGCCTCGCATACTGGGACGGCGTGACGCACCAGCACTCCTTTGCGCTGCCCAAGTTCGTCCGGAAGGCGATCGCCGCCCAGACGCGGGTTTCCACCGACGCCAACCCCTTGATCGTCGCCTAGCGCCGTCGCCGCGTGGCCGCCCAGCGAGGCCTCGGACTCGTCCTCGTCGCGATCGTCGCGGGCCTCGTTATCGGGTCGCTGCTCGATGAGCTGCTCGGCCAGCTCGTCGGCGCCGGGTGGGCCAAGGATCTGCTCACGCGTGGCCCTACCATCGGGCTCACCAGCCCGGCGACCCTCGACCTCCGCCTCTTGTCGATCACGTTCGGGATCACCTTCAAGGTCAACGTCGTCGGTGTTCTCGGCATCGTCATCGCTGCGCTCACCGTGCGCAAGCTGTAGCCCCCACCGCCACACCGGTCACCGTGGTGACGAAGTGCTGATCTCGGCTGCGGTGGGCGGGTGGTGATCCTGGCGTCGGGGTCGCCGAGGAGGCGCGATCTCCTGGGGCGAATCTGCGCTGACTTCAGGGTGGTGCCGAGTGGGATCGAAGAGAGGCTCAACGGTCCGCCGAATCCCGCGGCGGTAGCGGCGCTAGCGCTGGAGAAGGCGCGGGTGGTCGCGAGGCGCGTGGGCGAAGGGATCGTGGTGGGCGCCGATACCGTCGTGGTCGTCGATGGGGAGGCGCTGGGCAAGCCGGTGGGTGCCGACGATGCGCGGGTGATGCTGCGGAGACTGCGCGGCCGCACGCACGAGGTGATCACCGGCGTCGCCGTGGTCGACGCGGTCACCGGGAGGGCGGCCTCGACGGCGGTCGTCACGAGCGTCACCATGCGGGACGTCGCCGACGACGTGATCGACGCCTACGTGGCCGGAGGCGAGCCGCTCGACAAGGCCGGGGCCTACGCCATCCAGGAGGG
>Ga0184633_10000683_pt1 | contig 12906 bp, 9 predicted proteins | sample PLM31_170_b1_FD_133156 | JGI IMG/M metagenome (GOLD analysis project Ga0184633, IMG submission 133156) | Groundwater sediment microbial communities from an aquifer in East River, Colorado, USA - PLM3-1_170_b1 | ecosystem: Environmental > Terrestrial > Soil > Riparian zone | place: USA: East...
GGGCTCAACTCGGTTTCATTCTGGAGCGATGCCTTCAGACGCTTGACCCGCGCAAGCCGGGCCTCGCGCCGGACCATCGCGGCCTCCCAGCGGCGCTTCTCTCCGGGGCTTTCCGGCGTGAAGGGGGGGACCGCGAGGGGTTTGCGCTCGCGCCCCAGATGGACGTAGGTGAGATAGGCCGTGCAGGTGTGGCGCACCTCGCCCGTCCGCGGCCTCTCCGCCAGGACCTTGACGCCGATCTCCATGGAGGTGGTGCCGACCTGGTTCAGGCCCGCCTTGAAGGTCAGCACCTCCCGCGCCCGGACCGGCGAGTAGAAATCCATAGCGTCGAGGCAAGCGGTCATCCCGAATCCCCGCGTGTAGCGGGCCCCCAGGATGCCCGCGGCCTCATCGATGTCGAACAAGAGCTTCCCCGCAAACATGAAGTCCCCGAACAGGACCTCGTGGGGGCGGACGACGCGCGCGGACTCGAACTGCCAGCGAAAGTCCTCGACCTCCTCGGTGGCCTCTTTCAGCTTCTCCGCTTTCCGAGCGAACCGGGCCAGGCGCTCTCCCCGCCGGGCCATGGCTCCCGCCACCAGGGCCTCCTCGACGGCCCCCGCCGGCACGATCTTCTGCGGGACGGGACGAGGCTTACCGTCTTCGTCCACGCTCACGAACACCAGGTGTGACGAGAGCGTCACCGCCCGCTGCCCCGTCACCGGATTTTCGGCATACACCCGGACACCCACCTCCAGCGAGGAGCGCCCCACGTACTCGACCTGGGCTCGGAGGATCGCGATCTCCCCCACCAGAACGGGGTGAAGAAAGTCGATGTCGTCCATCGCCCCCAGGACGACAGTCCCCCGCGCCATGCGGGAGGCCGCGATCGTCCCGGCCGTCGTGATCCACTCCATCATGCGCCCGCCGTGGATCTGTCCGGGCACTCCCGCGTGCTCCGGGAGCACGAACTGGGTCATCTCGACCGCGGTTTCGCTGATTGACGGCATCCGACGAAAATCCCTCCCCTTTCTACCACGCCGGCGGGACCAAGTCTAGGCGAGGTCCAGCGCGAAGCGGATCGCCTCGTCGATCTGCTGCATTCGCTCAGCCGACAAGACCGTGAGGCGCTCTTTCAGAAGAGCTTTCGGGATCGTGGTGACATCGTCCAGGTTCACGACGCACCGGGACGGGAGACCGTCCTCTTTCTCCAAGAGGACCTCAACGGGGATGCTTCTGATCGTCCGGGTCACGGGAGCAACCGTCACGGCGCTTCGCACCCGGTAAGCCGAATCCCGACTCAACAGCACAACGGGCCGGCGACCCGCCGGATCCGGGAGCTGGGCCCACCAGACCTCCCCCCGCTTCATCTACCACTTTCCCCGCGGCAGCCTGCGGGCAAGCAGTTTGGCGCCGGTCTCCGCCCAGGCCGTGTCTTCGGGTTTCTTCCGATAGCCCTGCACGTAGCGACGGTCCAGTTCGGCGGCCTTCAGGCTCTTCAGCCGCAGCTTGCAAGCCTCCCGGATGAAGGCGGCCCGACTTTCGGCCACCATCCCGGCCGTTTCGTCGATGCGTTCCAGGAGATCGTCCTGGATGGGCACCTGGATGATCTTCTTCGGTCTGCCTTTGGCCATAAATAGGCTCCACAAGACGTTACGTAACAAATACCACAATATCTGGATGTTCGTCAAGGCCAGCGACTAACCCCTGAAGCGTGGATCCAGGAGGTCGCGGAGGCCGTCGCCGAGGAGGTTGATGCCGAGGACGGCGAGCATGAGGGCGAGCCCCGGAAAGACGGCGACCCACGGGGCCGAGGCCAGGAATGTCTGCCCCTCCGCCAGCATCGCCCCCCAGGAGATCGTTGGGGCTTGGGCGCCCAGCCCCAGGAACGACAGACCCGCCTCGGCCACCATGTTGCCACCGACGCCGATGGTGGCGGCCACGAGAAGCGGCGCCAGGCAGTTGGGGAGGAGGTGGCGCAACAGAATGATAGTGCCGGGAACGCCGAGAGCCCGCGCCGCCTGGACGTACTCCCGGGTCTTGAGCGAGAGAACCTCGCCCCTCACCACCCTCGCGATCGTGGTCCATCCCAGGAGGACCAAAACCAGAAAGACTTTGTCGAGTCCGGGCTTCTCGAAGACTGCGATGAGGCCGATCGCGAGGATCAGCGAGGGGAAGGCCATCACCACGTCGGTCACCCTCATCAGGAGACCGTCCACCCACCCTCCACAGTAGCCGGCAATAAGCCCGATCAGGGTCCCGACGAGGACCGTCACCAGCTCCACGCCAACCCCCACCATGAGGGAGACACGGCCCCCGTAGAGGACCCGGGAGAGGAGGTCCCGGCCGAGCGCGTCGGTGCCGAGGGCGTGCGGGGGGCCGGGCGGGAGCAGCGCCGCCGCGGCGAGGCCCGTGGGGATCGCGTGCGGATCAACGGGCGCGAGCCATGGCGCCAGGAGCGCCGCGAGGACGAAGAGGGCCGCGAGCGCGCCCCCGACCTGGACCCCGTGATGCCGGAACGGGCCGCGGTCATTCACGGCGAATCCTCGGATCAATGACGAGATAGGCGAGGTCCACGAGCAGGCTGCCGAGGACGTAGATCACGGCAAAGACGAGGACCGCGCCCATCACAACAGGAAGGTCCCGCTGGCCCACGGCGGCGATAAGCATCCGGCCGAGTCCCGGCCAGGCGAAGACCGTCTCGGTGAGGGGCGCGCCCACCAGGAGGTCGGCCAGGCCGATCCCGATCACCGTGACAACCGGAATGAGCGAATTCTTGAGCGCGTGCTTGCCGATGACCGTGACTTCGGCCAGCCCCTTGGCCCGGGCGGCCTGGATGTAGTCCTGGCGGATGACCTCGAGCAGGCTCGAGCGGGTCATCCGGGCGATCGTCCCGGTGTGCAGCGCGCCCAGGGTCAGGGCCGGGAGCACGAGGTTGGCGAGATCCCCGTCGCCATACCCGGAGACGGGGAACCAGCCCAACCATACCGCGAAGAGGAGCGAGAGCATGAGCCCCAGCCAGAAGACCGGCGTGGAGATGCCGACGACCGCGGCCCCCATCAGGAGGTGATCCAGCGCGCTCCCGGGCTTGAGAGCTGCGGCGATGCCCATCGTCAGCCCGGCCACGACGGCGATCAGGGTCGCGGCGACCGCCAGCCTGAGCGTCGCTGGGAACCGTTCGGCAATCACCTCGCTGACAGAGCGCTGCTGGTGGTAGGAGCGCCCGAGATTGCCCCGGAGCAGCCGGCCCATCCAGGTCGCGTACTGAATCCAGAGCGGGCGGTCCAGGGCGTAGTCCTCGCGGATCTGGGCGATCACTTCGGGATCCCCGCGTTGCCCCAGCATGGCGCGGGCCGGGTCGCCGAGGGCCACCGCGTTCAGGATGAACACCAGGAGGCTGATCCCGAAGAGGACGGGGACGAGCGCGAGCAACCTTCTGGCGATGGGCTGGATGAGCTCGGCGAGCGTCATCGGCTCGGGCTGATGACCCGCTCCGGCTCTCAGCGCTCCGCCTGCTGTCCCGCGGTGGGGCCGCCCGCCTTCACGGGCCAGAGCAGGAGGAGCCCTGCGAGGAAGAGGAGGCCGATTATGACGATGGAGATCCGCTGGTTGCCGCCGGTGAGCCGGGAGGTGAGGCCGAAGATCATCGGCCCGAAGATGGCCGACGTCTTCCCGACCAGGGCGTAGAAGCCGAACAGCTCCGCTTCCTGCCCCTTCGGGATGAGCGTGGCCATGAAGGTCCGGCTCGCCGCCTGGATCGCCCCGAGCCCTGTCCCGGCCAGGACCGCCACCATGAAGAACTGGAGTTTCGTCTGGACAAAGTAGGCGGCGACGACCACGAGACCCCACTGGAGAAGCGTCACGATCACGACGAACTTCGGCCCCCTGAGGTCCGTGGGACGCGCCCAGCACCAGGCGCCGAGAAGGGCCGAGAGCTGGACGACGAAGTAGAGCTGGATGACCTGGGGGGTCGTGAACCCGAGCGTGTGGCCGGCGAAGACCGACGAGAAGAACACCACGGTGTTGATGCCGTCCTCCCAGCAAAGGTAGGCCAGCAGGAAGCGGCGCAGGGGCGGCGAGCGGAGGATGCGGCGGAGGCTCGCCCGGGTTTGGACAAAACCCACCCGGACCGCCCCCGCAAGGCTGAGAGTGCCGGGCTGGTCACCAGGTAGACAGATGAAGGCCGGGATCGCACAAAAACCGAAGAGCGCCGCCGCGACCAAAAATGTCCCGGCGTAGTTGCCGGCGAGGGCGAAGGGCAACGCCGCGCCGAGGGCGACAGCCGACCCGAGGTAGCCAACGGCAAAGCCATACGCCGACAGCCGCCCCTGCCACTCGCGCGGGGCCAACTCAGGGAGGTAGGCATTGTAGTAGACGATGGCGCCCTCGAAGCCCACCGTCCCGACCACGGCGAGGAACCACCCCCAGAGCACATCACCCTTCCCCACCGTCGCCATGAGGGCCGTGGCGGCGACGCTCACGTAGGTGAGGAGGAACAGGAGGCGCTTGCGAACCCCCGAATGATCCGCGATCGCTCCGAGGGGCGGAGATGAGAGCGCCACAATGGCCATCGAGGTGGTCACCGACAACCCCCACCAGAAATCCCCCTCCCCGCGCTCGTTGCCCACCACCGTTAGCGCGTAGTATTTCGAGTACACGGTGGCCGGGATGACCGCCACGAACGCGGAGTTGGCGAAATCGTAGAGCGTCCACGCCACCACGGCTTTTCGATTCATGCCACTCCACTCGATCTATCTTACCCGAGAGCATCCGCGAACATCGCCTTGTAGTGGCGGTACCAGTCGCTCTGGAACCGTTCCCCGGGGTCATAGTCCCGCTTGAGCCTCAGAAACTCGGGAAACTGCGGGTAGCATGCCTCCACTTGCTTGCGGGTGGCCCACCGATGGTAGGTCAGGTAGTAACTCCCGCCATAACGGATCGCCAGGTCCACAAGCCGACGGAAGGTGTGAGCTGACCGTTCGAGGTCCAGCGGGGTATGAACGGTATGTATATTGAAGACCACGCACGCGTACGGTTGCTTGGCCCAGGCCAAGAAACTTTCGTCGTCTCTCTCGATGAACCGGATCGAACCGAAGATCAAATCGACCTTGTTCCTGCGAAAGTCCTTGCGGACATCCTCAAGGAAGCGGACCAGCGCATTTCGTGGCACGAAAAACTCGATGAGCACCTCGGTGGCTTTCTCCGCGGCGCCGAGCTTCTGATCCAGCCACGCGTGGTATTGATTGACGTAGACGGTCAGTTGGTGGGTGTCCGACCAGTAGATCTGCCCGGACGTTGACAGATAATCGGTGGAATAGATCTCAAAAGCCCGCTTCTTGTCCGCGTGCGCAAGGTACAGGAGCTTCCGCCAGCCCTCCTCTGATAGGTCCTTCGCCCCCTCCCGGACGGGCGTACTCTCGTCCACCGGGCGGTAGCAGGAGAAGACCCCTTTCCGAAGAAAGTCGTCGGAACTCTCGTCGGTCGCGTACTGGAAGTTCCCATACAGAAATCCATCAGCGATCCGTTTCTCGACCGCGGGTATCAGGTCTTCCACCTCGATGACCTCCACCACCCGCTCCAGCTTCCGCCTGGGCGCGAGCCGGAGCCGGACGGAAGAGATGGCCCCCAAGAGTCCGTAGCCGCCGATGGCCAGGCGAAAGAGGTCGGCGTTCATCCTGCGGTCGCAGGTCCAGGGGACGCCGTCGGCATCGACGAGCACGAACGATTCGACATCCCCGACGAATGGCTTCAACCGCAAGCCGCTCCCGTGCACGTTGGCGGCGAGGGCGCCGCCGATGCTCATGCGGTCCACGCCCTGTTTCTGGACGATCCCCCACTGTGGCCCCCGACCGCCCTGCACCCGGACCAGGGAGTCGATCAACTCCGGCCACTGGATGCCGGCCTCCACATGGACCTGGCCCCGGACCGGGTCGAAATTCAGAACCCGGTTCATCGCGGCCATGTCCACCAAGATTGTGTCGTGACCGAACTGCTGGCCTCCCGCAGCGTGCCGTCCACCGGCGATGCTGACTCCGCGGCCTTCGGCTCGGGCGTTACGGACAGCGGTCTGGAGGGCCTCGAGGGAATCCGGTCTGACGACCCGGTACACGCGGGTGGGGTTCAACTGGGAGTGGATATCGTTCACCAGGGTCGGGCCGGGCTCCGGGAACCGGTTTGCGCACCCGGGTGTCCACCACGCGAGGGCGGCACTCCCGATAAGGAACTGGCGTCGCGTCAGCACGGTCACCGAAGGAACAAGCGCCTAGCGGTCGAGCCAGACCTTGCGTAGCGGGGCGAGAAACTCGGGGGCCGAGGAGAGCGGCGAGCGCTCGAGCCCCTTCACGTAGGGCTTGATCAGCGCACGACTCGTATAGTGATAGAGGGAGATCCACACCGCGTCGTTCAGCACCATCTGCTCGGCCTCCTGGTAACGCTTGAATCGCGCCGGGCCGGGTGGCATCTGGTCGGCCTCGTCCAGGAGCCGGTCGAGCACCGGGTTCCGGTAGCGGGACGTGTTGCCCGCGGCGCCGACGTTTCGCGAGTGGAAGAGAACCGTGAGGAAATTCTCCGGATCGGGATAGTCGGCGATCCACCCCTGGCGAAAGAACCCGGCCGCGCCCTCGTCCACGAGCTTGATGTGGGCGGCCCAGTCGAGGCGGCGGAGTTCCAGGGTCACGCCGATTCCCCTGAGCTGGGCCTGGAGCACCTCGGCGATCCGCTGATTGAGATCCCCGGTGTTGTAGTGGAAGGTGATCGGGCCAAGTCCCTTTCCGCCGGGAAACCCGGCCTCGGCGAGGAGCCGGCGGGCCTGGTCGGAATCAAAGAGCGGTCCGGCCACGCTTGGGTTGAATCCGGGCATCGCGGGCGGGAGAATCCCCTTCCCCGCCACCACGCATCCTTCGAGGAGTCCCGCGACGATCGCCTGGGGCTCGATCGCGTGCCCGATAGCCTGGCGGAGGCGTCGGTCGGTGAAGGGGGGCCGCTCCACATTGAAGCGCACCGCATGGGTCCCCAGGATGGGCCAGATGGCGACCGCATGCTTGAGGACGGCGTCTCGCTGCACGGCCCGGCAGTGGCCCGTAGGGATGTCGGTGTAATCGAGGTGACCGGTCTTGTACTCGTTGAACCGCGTGATCTCGGCGGGGATCACACGGAAGATGATCCGATCGAGAGACGGCGCCCCCCTGAAATGCTCGCGGAACGCTTCGAGAATTACCTGGTCGTCCCTCCGCCATGACCCGAATCGGAAAGCCCCCGTGCCCACCGGATGGCTCGCGAACTCGACGCCTCGGCGCCCCGCTTCTTCCCGCGGCACGATCGAAGCGGCGTCGTAGGCCATGAGGAAGAGAAAAGGCGCGAAGGGCCGGTCCAGGGTGATCTCGACGGCCAGGTCGCCGACCGGGCGGATCCCGCTGATCTCGGACGCCTGGCCGCGGAGGAAGGCCTTCGCCCCCACGATCTTCTCAAACACCCACGGGCGCTTGCCCCTCGCCGCCCGCTCGAAGGAGAACTTGATGTCCGTCGCCCTGAGCTCACGGCCATGATGGAACCTGACTCCTGGTCGTAGAGCGAAGGTGTAAACCTTCTGATCTTTCGAGACCGTCCAGCGCTCGGCCAGGGCCGGCACCGGCTTAAGCGTCTCGTCGAGTTCCACCAGGGTGTCGAAAATTTGGCGGATGACAGCCGAGGAGGTGGTGTCGGTGGCCTGGGCCGGGTCCAGCGTGGGCGGGTCGCTGCCGAACGCCCCCCGCAGCGTCCCCCCCTTTTTCTGGCCGACCGCCGCCGTGGGCAAGGCCAGCACGAGCGCCAACGTCACCAGCACGCGGCCGCCTCGAGTGCTCACGGCGTGGACCTCCGCGCATCGGCTTCGACCCAGACGCGGTCCAGTCGGTGGAATCCGCTCGGGTGCAACCGGAAGTTTCTCACCTCGGGCCGCACCACGGCCCAGTGGAGCCGGACGTACAGAGGGATCCAGGGCAGCTCGTCGGCAAGGATCGCCTGGGCGCGCTGGTAGAGGCGGAGGCGTTCCGGCCTGGAGCCGAGCTGGCTCGCGCGAATCAAGAGATCGTCCAGCCGAGGGTTCCGATAAAAGGACAGGTTCAGCGCCCCCGCCCCCTTCGTCGCGCCCTCACTGGTCGAGAGCGGGTAGAGGAAGAGGTGAGGATCGCCGCCGGCTACCTGGGCCTCGGTCAACAGCATCTCGTGATCGCCGAGCTGGGAGAGCTGGGCAACCACCTGCGGATTTTCAGTTCGGACCTTGAGGGAGATCCCCGCCGAGCTCAGGGCGAGTCGGATCGCTTCGACGAGGCCCGCCTGATCGATCACACCGGGGGCGTCGCTCACGAGCAGGGTCGTGGTGATGCCCTTGGGGACCCCCGCCTCTGCCAGGAGACGTCGCGCTCCGTTAGGATCGCCAGCCATAATCGGCGAGCCTTCCCGCCGCCCCCAAACCCCGGGGGGCAGGAACGACTGCAGCGGAACTGCGACACGCTCCACTGCCGCCGCGATCAGCGCAGGATCGAGCCCGGCCGCCACCGCCTGGCGACTCTTTTTCTTGGAGAAGGGAGCCTTTTCAGTCTCAAGCGCCAGCAGCCCGACGTGCCAGCCGGGGATCGAAAGTGCCCCCTCCAGCTTGTGGGGGGCCAGTGGGGGGATCCAGATGTCAAGACGGTGATCGTCGAGGTCGGCCGCGGCCTGCTCGTCCGTCGTCTCGAGGAAAACGATTCGCTCCAGCCTGGGCGGTCCCCCCCAGTATCCCGCATTCGCCTCCAAGACAATGCGTCCTGAGACCAGCTCGGTGATGCGAAACGGCCCGGTACCGAGCCATCGGGGAACGCCACCCTCTCCGGCGCCCTCCTTGAAAACCGAGAAGGCAGGATGGGCCAGCACGGTGAGGAGCGGCGCGTACGGGAGAAGGAGCTGTATCTGCACGGTCTTGGGATCGGGAGCCCGGACCTCCTTCACGACGCCCGGAAGCCCTCGCAAGAGACGCGGCCAGACGGCGGGCGGATTCGGGTAGAGCGGCTGATCCGGGGACATCTGGCGCTCGAAACTCGCCACCACGTCCTTGGCGGTAAGAAGGCTGCCATCATGGAACCTCACGCCGTCCCGCAGGTTGAAGGTCCAGATGAGCCCGTCCCTCGACGGCCACCACCGGACTGCAAGCGCAGGCTCGATGTCGCTCCCGCTGTCCTTGTACTGCACCAGGGTCTCGAACACCTGACGGGCGATGAGAGGGGTCGTGCCATCGAGCGCCGTGGCGGGATCGGGGATCGCGGGAATCGCCCTGGCACCGACCTTGAGCTCACCAGCGAGCTGCGCCCCGACCGGTGACACTACGCCCCCAACAAGGAGAGCCGCGACCCCGACAACGTACCAGCCGTTCAACGCCCACAACATACAGTGCCTTTATACGGAGAGACAACCGAGAGGGCAAGCCTTCCGTGGAACCGGCCCGCGCACCCTGGCGTTTTAGAGACAAACGCAACCGACGATGGCATCAGAGGTGCATTTCCCGGATGGTAGCGGACCCCGCGGGGAGCGGAATGGGACGACGCGACGGGCGAGGTGGGAAAAAGCTAAGCAATTTCAGCCAGTCGGAGGGCGTTGGGAGGGATTTTTCCTTGACTTTCTTTTCACCCGGTCTCTATACTGGCACACATTCTTAGGCACTGTGCCTGACAGAGTGTGGCAGTGCGCACCGAGACGGGGTGCGGGCGCGTCGCAAAAGCCGCCGAGGGGCGAACCGGCGAAGGGATGAGAGGCCATGAAGGAGTTCGAGAAAAAGGGTAGCCCGAATCGAGAGCCCAGCTCGGAGGGGACGAAGGGATTCTCGAAGTTCCTCCCGATCACCGACTCAACCTTCCGGCGGCGGCTGACCGAGTACGAGGTCCAGCTGCAGGACCTTCAGGCCCACGTTCGTTCGCTCGAAGCGGAGACCGTCCATCTCCGGAAGAAGCTGGAAGAGGCCCCCAAGGAGTTCATGGTGCTGGAGAACAAGCTTCGGGAGGCCAACCGCCAGCTCGTCCAGGCGTTCAACCAGAACGAGAAGCTGGTGAACGCGCTCTACGAGTCCCGGGAGCAGATCCAGTCCCTCAAGGAAGAAGTGGACAAGCTCTGCGCGCCGCCCTCGACGTACGGTGTGTATCTTTCGGTCAACGAGGACGGCACCGTGAACATCCTCGCCCAGGGGCGGAAGGTCAAAGTCAACCTGCACCCCTCCATCAAAGCGGAGTCGCTGAAGCCCGGGCAGGAACTCGTGCTGAACGAAGGCCTGAACGTGGTCGAGGCGGCGGGCTACGAGATCCAGGGCGATGTGGTCGTGCTGAAGGAGGTGCTGGACTCCGAGCGAGCGGTGGTCACTCTCCGCGCGGACGAAGATAAGGTGGGGATCATTGCGGATCCGCTCCGGCCCCAGAAGCTGAAGGTCGGCGATCACATCCTGATGGACGCGAAATCCGGCTACCTGCTCGAGCGGCTCCCGAAGAGCGAGGTCGAGGACCTGACGCTGGAAGAGGTCCCCGATATCTCGTACGAAGACATCGGCGGCCTCACCACCCAGATCGAATCCATCCGGGACGCGGTGGAGCTGCCCTACCTCTACGCCGACTACTACAAGGAGCACAAGCTCACCCCGCCGAAAGGCGTGCTGCTCTACGGGCCCCCCGGCTGCGGCAAAACCATGATCGCCAAGGCGGTGGCCAACAACCTGGCGGAAAAGATCTCGGAGCGGCGGGGCGAAAAGATCAAGGGGTACTTCCTGAACATCAAGGGCCCGGAGCTGCTGAACAAGTACGTCGGCGAAACCGAACGGAAGATCCGAGAGATCTTCCAGAAAGCCAAGGAGAAGGCTGCCGAGGACGTGCCCGTCATCGTGTTCTTCGACGAGATGGACGCCCTCTTCCGCACCCGGGGCTCGGGAATCTCCTCCGATGTGGAAACGACAATCGTGCCCCAGCTCCTGGCCGAGATCGACGGCGTCGAGGGGCTGAAGAACGTCATCGTGATCGGCGCCTCCAACCGGCAGGATCTGATCGATCCCGCCATCCTTCGTCCCGGGCGTCTGGACGTGAAGATCAAGATCGAGCGGCCCGACAAGGACGGGGCGTCCGACATCTTCCACAAGTATCTAACCGCCGACATCCCGATCCAAGAGTCGGAGAGCCGCCAGCACAGCGGGGACATCCAGGCGACCCTCGAGCGCCTCATCGCTTCGACGATCGACGAGATGTACGCGCTCACCGAGGAGAACCGGTTCCTCGAGGTCACCTACGCCAACGGGGACAAGGAAGTCCTCTACTTCAAGGACTTTGCGTCCGGGGCCATGATCGAGTCGATCGTGCGGCGGGCGAAGAAAATCGCCCTGAAGCGCTATATTGCGACGAGCGAGAAGGGGATCACGCTCGATAACCTCCTGACGGCGGTCCGCGAAGAGTTCAAGGAGAACGAGGACCTGCCCAACACGACGAATCCGGATGACTGGGCGAAGATCGCCGGTAAGAAGGGCGAGCGCATCGTCTACGTCAAGCCGCTGATGGGCGAGTCCAAGGACAAGCAGCGGGCCGTTGAACAGGTGATCAACACAGGCCAGTATCTGTAACGCCCCTGGGGTGGGGGGAGGTTCCGGCGTACCCTCCGCCCCTTTTTCATTATCCCGACGAGGCGCGGATGGCCATCCCGAAGGTGATGGGGATCGAGACCGAGTACGGCATCACGGTCAAGAATCAGCCTGACTTCAACCCGATCCTCTCCTCGCTCCTCCTCATCAACAGCTACGAGACCTACCGCGCCTCGCGCATCCGCTGGGACTACGAGGCCGAGAGCCCTCTCCGCGACGCCCGGGGCTTCGAGTATATGGAAGAGAAGGACGGTCCCTCCAAGGAGGAGTCCCGCCTCATCAACCTCATCCTCTCGAACGGGGCCCGCTTCTATGTGGACCACGCCCATCCCGAGTACTCCTCCCCCGAATGCACCAATCCCCGCGACCTCGTCATCTGGGACAAGGCCGGCGAGCGGATCCTGAATCTTTCCCGCAGCCGCGCGGAGGCGGTCTCGCCCCCCGAGCAGCGCATCCTGATCTACAAGAACAACACCGACTCCAAGGGCAATTCCTACGGCACGCACGAAAACTACCTCATGGACCGGAAAGTGCCCTTCGCCCGGATCGTCCAGCACCTCATGCCGTTCCTGGTGACGCGGCAGATCTTCACCGGGTCCGGGAAGGTGGGGACCGAGAACAACACCGAGGCGTGCGAATACCAGATCTCCCAGCGCGCGGATTTCCTCGAGACCGAGGTCGGGCTCGAAACCATGCACAGCCGCCCCATCATCAATACGCGGGATGAGCCCCACGCCGACCCGGAGAAGTACCGGCGCCTCCACGTCATCGTGGGGGACGCCAACATGTGCGAGGTGGCCAACTACCTCAAGGTCGGCACGATGGCCATCGTGCTCAGCATGATCGAGGACGACTTCATCGACCGCGACCTCTCGCTGGACAGCCCGGTGCTCGCCTACCGGCGGGTGTCGCGGGACCTGGCCTGCCGGGAACCGCTCCGGCTCAAGGACGGCCGCACGCTCACCGCCGTGGATGTCCAGCGGCAGTTCCTCGAGCTGGCGCACCGCTACTACCGCGACCGGGAGGAGGAACCGTGGGTGCGGGACATGCTGGCGCGGTGGGAGTCCGTCCTGGACCGGCTCGCCGAGGACCCGATGACGCTTGCGCGCGAACTGGACTGGGTCATCAAGCGCCAGCTGATCGAGAATTACATCGCCAAGCACGGCCTCGCCTGGAACGACTCCCGAGTGGCGATGATCGACCTCCAGTACCACGACATCCGCCCCGGCAAGGGCCTCTACGGTAAGCTCGAAGAGTCGGAGGCCGTGGATCGCATCGTTACCGACGACGAGGTGTCCAAGGCCATCTAC
>Ga0184633_10000684_pt1 | contig 12904 bp, 14 predicted proteins | sample PLM31_170_b1_FD_133156 | JGI IMG/M metagenome (GOLD analysis project Ga0184633, IMG submission 133156) | Groundwater sediment microbial communities from an aquifer in East River, Colorado, USA - PLM3-1_170_b1 | ecosystem: Environmental > Terrestrial > Soil > Riparian zone | place: USA: East...
AGCAGCTTCGCGGCGACGGCGGCAGGAATCACCACGATCACGGCCAGCGCCAACCCAAGCAGCCCGTAGAAGGACCAGCTCAATGCGAAGACCACGAGCATTTCGCTAGGATGCAAATATCTCAGGTAGCTATCGATTCTGGCAACGAAGTCCAGGGGTAGCGCTATTCCGACCATCGCCACCGGCGCCATGAGCAACGCGCCGACGACTTCTCCGCGCCACCAATTACGCAACTTGTGCATCATTTGCGTTGATCGCTGCGTCCGAACAAGCGATGCCACAATGCCCTGATGCGCTGCCGCAAAACTGCCCACGCCGCACCGATGGCGAGCAGAACCGGAAACGCCAACTGGAAGAGCCAGCCGACCACGTTGGGATCAGCATATGCATAGCACTCCGAGGGCTGCAATAACACAGCAACGATCGCGAGGAAAACGGCAATGCCGCTAACATTGTTTACTGCGAGAAAGAAGAATCTCATTGCATCCTCAGTATGCTTAGTTATAACCAACCTTTGTGCCCGTGGAAAATGACGATATTGCCCAGGTCGCGTAAAGGGTTATATCGGCACAACGCTTCACTAAGTTTAATTGAACGGTGGTCGGAGACTAAGGAAAGGCCAAAAGGCACAAAAGGTCCGAAGGTTAAGGAATGATACTGCACACCGACAAAGCCTTGGTGTTCTAAATGATGGCGATAACGGGCAGGAATGACAGAGCGTCCATAACGTACGACTTTCTCCTTGAGGCGCAGACCGAGAATACGCCTCATGGTATTGCCAAGGGGTCGAGACTTAAGGCGGAACTCATGCCCCAAAATGAGAGGTAGGGACCGCGGCAACCCAACCCAGCGATCTATACCTAAAACATTCGGCATACTAAGCAGAAATGTCCCGTGGGGGCGTAGCACCCGCCGCATCTCTGCCAAACAAGCGCTGTCATCGCGCAGATTAGGCAGCAAACCCAAGGCAATAACCACCTCGAAGGACTCGTCGGGAAAGGGTAGTTGGTCGGCTAACGCCACGCTAAAGTCGCAGCTTAAGCCCTGCTCCTGTGCCAAGTCTTGGGCTTTTTGGATCATCTTGGAGGCGAAATCAACACCGCTGGTCTGATAACCACGCTGCGCCAACGCCAACAAAGTGACCCCTGTCCCACAACCAACATCCAAGATAGAACTGTTCCCGGGAAAGTTTTCGGCTATGAAGGTCAAAGTAAATTCATGCTGCTTACGGTAGCTATAGCCCGTAAAGGTATTCGCTTGAGTATAAATGTCATGCCAAAAGGTGACATGCGTGTTGAAGTGATCAACGATAATTAGCTGTTCGTCAGTAGATATAGGCATTGATGGCATAGGTGGAAATTTCCGCAATGTTAACATGGTCAATTGGAATGTGTCAACGAGTTTGAGACACCGCGGGCACGCATTTACTGTCGAGCCTCGAAGGTGAGGGCGGCGCGGCCGACGGCCGGGGCCGCGTTTTGGGGGTATCCAGATGGCGGTCCCCCTCGAGATCGTCGATCCTGCGCCGCTGAGACGCGGGTCTTGGAGGTGAGAGCCCGTGGCGCCCGCGATTCTCGGTTGCGGCCCATGGGAGGGGGTGGCGGGCTGATCCAGACGGCGTCCGGGCCCGCGGGGGGTTCGGGCGGCCGGTGCACGAAGCGCTCGGGATGGGCGGCAGGGGCTGCGGTGAGGACCTGCCCGCGCGCCGTTCGGCCGTACTCGACCTGCCGTTGCCGCCATGGTGATGCGCGGTGTTGTACCAGGTGAAGAAGGGGTGGCAGAAGGCGCGGGCGGCCTCCGCGCTGGCGAACGGCTCGGGAAACTCCGGTCGCGTCTTGAGGGTCTTGAACCGCGCCGCGGAGAACGGGTTGTCGTCGGAGACGTGCGGGCGGCTGGGCGTAGGGGTGACGCCGAGGTCGGCCAGGAGCAGGGCCACGGCCTTCGAGGTCATCGAGGAGCCGCGATCGGCGTGGACGGTCAGCTGGCCGGGGCGGATGGCCTGTGTCTCACAGGTGGCGGCGATCAGCCGCTCGGCCAAGGGCGCACTCTCGGCGTGCGCCACCATCCAGCCGACGACGTAGCGACTGAAGATGTCGAGGATCACGTGGGCGGCCTCCAGGAGCCGGTACATCGTGCGGGGCGCGTAGAGGTAGTGGCCCTCGTCGAGCAACGTGGCGTAGATCTCGCGCGGCGCGTCCCGGCACACTGGTCGGCCTCGCGGAGGACGTGGAGCTTGTACTCGGCGGTGAACTGGCGCCGCGCCGCGCGCTCGCGGATCTCGGGGTCAGGGACGGTGGGCGGCGGGACCATCCGCCCCGGCGCTGGCGCGCCGCTCACGATCGCTGGACTCGGGGCATCAGGCACTCCCTCCCGGCCGGCCGGGGCTGGCCGCCGCCGGGCCTTCGACTTCTTGGCGCTCGCCATGACTGAGACACCCGCGATGCGGAGGGCCTAGGTCCGGAGCGCCTCGGCCTCGGGCGGCGGGCGCCCGAGGATCGAGACGGCGGCTTGGATGAGGAGCCAACGCGTGCCGGAGCCGGCCTTGGTGATGGGCCCGCGGTGGTGGTCAGGCCTACCGGCCCGCCACCGACGATGAGCACGGGGAATTCGCACATCATTTGGCCTTGAGCTTCGATGTGGGAGTATATGCCACTGTTTGACATGGGGGCCCGTAAGATGACCCATACGCGCAACGTTAGGACCGCCCAGGGGGAGCCGTGGAATGGCCGGTGATTCTCCGTCAGTGCCGGGCACAGGCCCGCCGCGTCGTGTCGTGACGTGGGGGCTGGCTTTCGGGAGCGCGGTGCTGACTTGTCTGTTTCTGGAGTTCGTGGGGTTTCGCTTCCTGCTTCCTCATCTTCCCCTCAAGGTTCATGTCTACCTCCCGAGGGAGATACGAGTCCTGGCGCAGCCGAGTAAGCGCTCCGCGATTCCTAGGGACTACATCGCCCTGGTCGGCGACTCCTATGCGTATGGTTACGGAGAGTGGCTCCTGGAGACGGATTCGAGATTCAACCGGGGTTTTCACAGTGCCGACGTCATCCATCAGGCAACCGGCCGCGACGTCGTCACGTTCGGGGCTGCCGGAGCGGGAAGCCTCACCGGCCTGGTGGCGGCGCCGATCGGACGGCTGCGTTACCTCGACGCCTCATGGCTCTATTCGCTCGCTCACCCTCGCGTCATCGTCGTTTACTTCTATTCGGGCAACGACTTCAACGACAACCTGAAGGATTTGGAGCTGCGCTTTCATCCGAATTTCCCCGGGAAAGACGTGCAGGACAGGGAGGTCTTTCGCAGCTTCTTGACGACCGTGGTCCTCGGCAGAGATCCGTCGTGGGTGGAAGCGGAGAGTGGTCTGCCTCCCACCAGGAGGCTGTTCTTCACACGTACGCTCTGGAGGATTTGGAGGCAAGCGGGCGGCATACCTTGGGTTCCTTCTTCCCCCGTCACGGGCGGGGTCAACCGGGTCATCGTGGGCGGAAGGACCATCGCGGTGCCCGATCTGCATTCTCCGGGACTGCAGCTCGGCGTCGAGGAGATCGCGCTGGCGACGCATGTCTTCGAGGAGGGTCTCCTGTATCTCAAACGGTATTTCTCGAACAGCGCTGTTCGGGTGGTCTATATTCCTTCCGCGTTGGAGTGTTATCAGATCGCGTCGCCGGAGATCGACATCGAGACATACGAGGGGCGGCGGTCACGACACCGGGTGGAGGAGCTGGAACGCCGTCATCGGCTCGCCGTGACCGCGGTCCAGAACGCGACGGAACGCAACGGTCTCGCGTTTGTCGATGCCACCCCATATCTCAAGAGCGCGTCTCGATCCGAGCTGGTCCACGGACCCAAGGATTGGCACCATTTCAACCGAGCAGGGTATGAAGCGCTGGCGCGCGCGGTGCTGACGGTGCTATGACACGGCCCGACCGGGAGTTCGGTGAGCGGCGAAGGGGATTCGTCCACGAGAACCTCCTGAACGGCGTGGTCGGGCGATGAGATATTTCCTCACCGGTGCCGCCGGCTTCATCGGCAGCCATCTCGTGGACCGCCTGCTGGCGGGCGGCCACGACGTCGTCGGATACGACGACTTCTCGACGGGGCAACAATCGTTCCTCGACATGGCGCTGCGGAATCCCCGGTTCGAGCTCGTCCGCGGCGATGTCCTCGACGACACCGCACTCTGCGCCGCCATGAGCGGGTGCGATCTGGTCTTTCATCTCGCCGCCAATGCGGACGTTCGCTTTGGCACGGAGAATCCGCGGAAGGATCTCGAACAGAACACCCTCGCGACATTCAACGTGCTCGAGGCAATGCGGCGCAATCGCATCCGCCGGATCGCGTTTTCGTCCACGGGGTCGATTTATGGCGAGCCCGAGGTGTTCCCGACACCGGAACGCGCCCCCTTTCCGATCCAGACCTCGCTGTACGGCGCCTCCAAGCTGGCGTGCGAAGGATTGATCTCGGCGTACTGCGAGGGGTTCGACTTCGAGGGCTACATCTTTCGATTCGTCTCGATTCTCGGCGAGCGGTACACCCACGGGTCCATCGTCGACTTCGTCAAGAGTCTCCGGAGGGATGCGACGCATCTTCGAGTGCTCGGCGACGGCCGGCAACGAAAATCGTATCTCTATGTCCACGATTGCCTCGACGCCATCCTCGTCGCCATCGACAAGGCCGGTGACCGCGTCAACATCTTCAACCTCGGGACCGACGAGTACTGCCAAGTCACTGACTCGATCCGCTGGATCACCGAGCGGCTCGGCGTGAAACCGCAACTGGTCTTTACCGGCGGTGAGCGTGGCTGGATCGGCGACAGTCCGTTCATCTTTCTCGACTGCGGGCGAGTCCGATCGCTCGGCTGGACACCCGGGCTGAGCATCCGCGAAGGCGTGGTGCGCACGGTCGATTACCTGGTGCAAAATCCCTGGGTGCTGGACGCGCGACCATGAAGGTCTGCGCGGCGGGCCTGTGGCACCTCGGATGTGTCATGGCCGCTGGCCTCACCACCGCCGGCCACGAGGACGTCTTCAACGGAAAGAGGGAATCCGATACGTGACGATCGGCAAGGCGGACCGATGACGCGGTCACTGGAGGGTCGCAACGCGATCATCACCGGCGCCAGCCGAGGGCTGGGCTTGGAGATCGCCCGGAGTTATGTGCGTGCGGGAGCCAGCGTTCTGCTGTGCGCGCGGGATCGTGACCGACTCGCGCAGGTGCGGGCGGGGCTGTCCGCGGAGGCGTCGAGCGACCAGCGCATCGAGGCCGAGCGGGCGGATGTCTCCTCCCGGGAGGACGTCGAGCGATTCGTCGAGCGGGCGCTTCAGGCGTTCGGCGACGTCCATATTCTCGTGAACAATGCGGGAATCTACGGTCCCATGGGGCGGATCGAAGACATCGATTGGCACGCGTGGACGCGGGCGATCGAGATCAATCTCTATGGACCCATCCTGATGTGCCGCGCGATGATCCCGCATTTCCGCGCGCGGCGGTACGGAAAGGTGATCCAGCTGTCCGGCGGCGGGGCGACGAACCCGTTGCCTCGACTGAGCGCCTACGCCGCTTCGAAGGCGGCGATCGTGCGGCTGACCGAGACCCTTGCCGAGGAGGTGCGCGAGGATGGTATCGATGTGAATGCCATCGCTCCCGGTGCCCTCAACACACAACTGCTCGACGAGGTGCTCGCGGCCGGCCCGGAGCGGGTGGGGGCCGCTTTTTATGAGCGCGCGGTGAAACAGAAGCGTGAGGGAGGCGCGTCGCTGGCGCGCGCGGCCGAGCTGGCGGTCTTTCTCGGCTCGGCCCTCAGCGACGGGATCACGGGAAAACTTCTGAGTGCCCCGTGGGATCCCTGGGAGACACTGCCGCAACGTCACGCGGAGTTACAGGGGGATCTCTATACGTTGCGACGCATCGCCCCCCGCGATCGTGGGCTCGACTGGGGATGATGAAGTGAGCGCGCACGCCCCGGGAGTCGCCATCGTGGGCTGCGGACGGGTGGGATGCACACGGGCCGGCGCGCTCGGCGCGGCCCGGCTGGTGGCCTGTGCCGACCGGGATCGCGGGCGCGCCACGGCGCTCGCCGCCCCGAGGGCGGCGTATGTGTCGGATGACTGGCGTGAGGTCGTACGCCGAGACGACGTGGACATCGTCATCGTCGCGACGCTCAACGACAGCCTCGCGGAAATCTCGGCGGCGGCCTTGGGCCATGGAAAGCACGTCCTCGTCGAAAAGCCGGGCGCTCGAAGCGTGGCGGAGATCGACGCGGTGATCGAGGCCCAGCGGCGGAGTGGTCGACATGTTCACGTGGGCTTCAACCACCGCTATCACCCGGCGATGCGCAAGGCCAAGGAATTGTCGGACTCCGGGGTCGTCGGCGACATGATGTTCGTGCGCGGCCGATACGGTCACGGCGGTCGCCCCGGCTACGAAAGGGAATGGAGGGCCGACCCGGCGCTCTCCGGCGGTGGCGAGCTCATCGATCAGGGCGTGCACGTGATCGATCTCTCGCGATGGTTCCTCGGCGAGTTTCCCAAGGTCCACGGGACGGTCGAGACGTATTTTTGGCAGATGCCGGTCGACGATAACGCGCTCATATGGTTGCAGACGGCGCAGCGGCAGACAGCGTTTCTTCACGTGAGCTGCACCGAATGGAAGAATCTGTTTTCGTTCGAGATCTACGGGACGCGAGCCAAGCTCCACGCCGAAGGGCTCGGAGGGAGCTACGGCCTGGAGCGGCTCTCGTTCCATCGGATGCTTCCCCAGATGGGGCCGCCCGAGACGACGATGTGGGAGTACCCGCGCGGGGACGAGTCGTGGGCGGTCGAATTCGCCGAGTTTCTCGACGATGTTCGTCGCGGTCGCACGCCGGCCGTGAATCTGGGCGACGCGCGCGCGGCGCTGGTCATCGTCGAAGCCATCTACCAGGAGTCGCGGCGTGCTCATCACGCGTAGCCCCCTACGGATCAGCCTCGGGGGAGGAGGAACGGATCTTCCCTCGTACTACGAGGACCATGGGGGCTTTGTCATCGCGGCCGCGATCGACAAGTACGTGTTCGTCACGGTGATGCGGCCGTTCGTCCAGGGGATTTTCCTCAAGTATTCGAGGCTCGAGCACGTCGAGACGGTCGATGAGGTCCAGCATCCGATCATCCGCGAAGCGCTGCGGCTCATGAGTCTTCGAACCCCACAGATCGAGATCACGACCCTCGCGGACATTCCGGCCGGGACCGGTCTCGGCTCTTCCGGGAGCTTCGCCACGGCCCTGATCAAGGCGCTCTACGCGCACCGGCGACGATTGCTTCATCCGAGCGAGGTCGCGCGGCTCGCGTGCGAGATCGAGATCGACAAGCTCGGGGAGCCGGTGGGCAAGCAGGATCAGTACATCGCCGCGTTCGGCGGCGTGACGTGTTTCGACTTTCATCGTGACGGATCCGTCGAGCCGCGTCCGCTCGCGATCACCATGGAGACGCTCTTCGACCTGGAGGACAACCTGCTGCTCTTCTTCACCGGATACGCACGAAGTGCGGCAAGCATCCTCCAGGATCAGAAGGTGCGGACGGAGCAACTGGACGACGAGATGCTCGCCAATCTTCATGGTGTCAAGGAGATCGGAGACCGGAGCCGGCGCGCGCTGGAGTCCAGCCGTAGCGCCGAATTCGGAGCGCTGATGCACGAACACTGGGTGTACAAGAGGAAGCGTTCGGCGGGAATGAGCAATGAGCAGATCGATGAATGGTACGAATACGGTCGCCGCCATGGCGCGGTCGGCGGGAAGCTGGTCGGCGCGGGGGGCGGGGGCTTTCTGATGTTCTATGCTGAGGATCGCCCTCGGCTCCGGCAGGCGATGGCGCGTGCTGGGCTCGAGGAGGTGCGATTTCGCTTCGACTTCGAAGGCACGAAGGTGGTGCTCGTGTGATTCCGGTCGCGATTCTGGCCGGGGGCCTGGGGACGCGCCTGGGGTCGGTCACGGCAACGACTCCCAAGGCCCTCGTCACGGTGGCCGGGCGGCCTTTCATCGATCATCAGTTGACGCTGCTGCGCGACCGGGGGGTCGAGCGCGTCGTCCTCTGCCTCGGCCGACTGGGCGCACACGTCCGCGAGTACGTCGGGAGAGGCGACCGCTGGGGATTGCGCGTCGACTATTCGTTCGATGGGCCCCGGCTTCTGGGAACGGGGGGGGCGCTGAGGCGCGCGCTGGCCCTGCTCGACGATCGCTTCTGCGTGCTCTACGGCGACACGTATCTCGATTGCGATTACCGTGCGGTAGATCTGGCGCACCGGCGTTCGGGGCAGCCGGCCCTGATGACCGTGTTTCGGAACGAGAACCGCTGGGACCGGAGCAACGTCGTGTTTCGAGACGGGAGGATCGCGCGCTACAGCAAGGCCGATCGGACGGCGGACATGACGTATATCGACTGGGGCCTCGGCGTGCTGTGCGCCAGCGCGTTGTCCTCTCACGGGCCGGAGGAGGCATTCGACCTCGCGATCGTCTATCAAGAGCTCGCGCGACAGGACCAGCTCGCCGGCTTCGAAGTGCAGCAGCGCTTCTACGAGATCGGCTCGCCGGAGGGCCTCGTCGAGACGGAGGCCTTCCTCTTACAGAAGGAGCTTCGCGCCTCACCGGATGTGACGGGACAAGCACGATGACGAGCGACACGACGTATACCGAGCAATATCTGCGGGAAGCGTCCGCGATCATCGCCCGGTTGGACGTACGGCAGATCGAGGCGCTCGCGGTGATGGTTAGTGAAGTGCGGAAACGCCGAGGCCGCGTGTTCCTTCTCGGAGTCGGCGGGAGCGCGGCGAACTGCTCGCACGCGGTCAATGATCTCCGCAAGATCTGTGGCATCGAGGCCTATGCGCCGACCGACAACGTGGCCGAGCTGACCGCGCGAACCAACGACGAAGGGTGGTCGTCGGTGTTCGTCGAATGGCTCAAGGTGAGTCGGCTGCACACGGATGACATGGTGTTCGTGCTCTCCGTGGGAGGGGGCAGCCTGGCGCGGAACATCAGCCCCAATCTCGTCAGCGCGCTTCGCTATGCCAAGGAAGTGAAGGCTCGCGTCGGGGCGGTGGTCGGGCGGGACGGTGGGTACACCGCGACCGTGGCCGATGCCTGCGTGATCGTTCCGACGGTCAATCCCGAACACGTCACGCCTCATACGGAAGCGTTCCAGGCGCTGGTGTGGCACCTTCTCGTCTCCCACCCCCTTCTGAAGGCGGCGCCGACGAAATGGGAATCGACGCGGTGAAGTCGTCACCCAAGGAGACGAGCATGAAATCGGTCGACGAGCTCAACGTCAAGATCTTCGCTGATGGCGCCGATCGGGCGGGAATGCTCGAAATGTGCGCGAAGCCATACATCAAAGGCTTCACGACGAATCCGACGCTCATGCACAAGGCAGGCCTTACGGACTACAAGGCCTTTGCCCGGACGATCCTCGACGCGATTCCTGACCGCCCGATCTCGTTCGAGGTCTTTTCTGACGAATTCACCGAGATGGCCCGGCAGGCGCACGAGATTGCGAGCTGGGGTCGGAACGTCTATGTCAAGGTTCCCGTCATGAACACCCGGAGTGAGCCCTCGTATGCGCTCGTCAAGACCCTGTCGCATTCCGGGGTGAAGGTGAACGTCACGGCGGTGATGACGCTGGAGCAGGTGGCGCAGTCGGTCGACTGCGTGGTTGGCGGGGCTCCCTCATGCATCTCCGTATTTGCCGGTCGCATCGCCGATACCGGCATCGACCCGGTTCCGCACATGGCGAAGGCCGTGGCGCTGGTCGGGGAGACGCCGGGCGTGGAGCTCATCTGGGCCAGCCCGCGGGAAGTGCTCAACATCTTTCAGGCCGACGTCATCGGGTGCCACATCATCACGGCGACCCACGACATTCTGGAGAAGCTACCGCTGGTGGGGAAAGATCTCGGTGACTATTCTCTCGAGACGGTGCGGATGTTCTACGAGGACGGCCGGCGGGCCGGATTCACCCTATAGCTCGGCCGAATCTCCCAGCTGGAGCCGTGATGTCTCCCCGAGTTAGCGTGGTGATCCGCACCTATCGCCTGGCCGACTATATCGCCGAAGCGATCGACAGTGTCTTCGGCCAGACGGCCGACGATCTGGAAGTCATCGTCGTCGAGGGTGCGGCGGAGGCGACAGTCCAGGCGGTGCTTGACCGCTATCTGGGCCGGATTCGGCGGATCGGGTTGTCTGGGAGCACACTCGGCGCAGCGCTCAATGCTGGCATCAGCGCCGCCCGGGGCGAGTTTGTCGCCTTCCTGGACTCAGACGACGTCTGGCTACCGCACAAGTTGAGTCGGCAACTGGCCTGGCTCGACGGTAATGACCGCTTCGGCTTCGCCTACGGCAACGTACGTCTCCTTTCCCTGGGGGGAATTCTCTCGCCGCCGGTGCTGGCGCCGGAGCAGATCGTCCGCGGCTCCGTCCTGCGGACGATCGTGCGGGGTATGTGCATCCACCCAAGCACACTCGTCGTTCGACGCGTCTGGTTCGAGCGGGTGGGCCTCTTCGACGGTACGCGAACGGTCTGCGAGGACTACCCATTCCTGCTCACGCTCGCGAGTCACACCGAAGCGGTGTGCGACCCCGAGCCGATCTGTCTGATCCGATCGCATCCCGGGCAGGCGAATAAGCGGGATGCCCCATACGTCTACGAGTCCACGATCGCGACGCTGGAGGCGCTGCTCCGGCGTCCGGGGCTGTCGCTGGGCGTGCGGCTCGAAGCGCATCGGAGTATCGCCCGCTATCACACCTACCTCGCCAGACGGCATGTCGAAGGCGGGCGGTCCGATGAGGCGCGCCGCCATGCCCTCCTTGCCCTGAGGTGCTATCCGCTCTTCTTACCGGCCTGGCGCTGGACGCTCCGCAGCTTCGGCCCCTCACAGGAGGATCGAGCATGAAGGCCTATTGGATCACTCCCGGTTCCGACGGGACGGGCGTCGAGCTTCGCGAGACGGCCACGCCCGAGCCCAAGCCCGGCGAGATCCTCGTACGGGTCCGGGCCGCGTCGCTGAATCGTGGCGAGCTGCTGCGCGGCAAGCCCGGCGCGCCCGCCAAGCCCGGGGGCGGGGAATGCGCGGGCGAGGTGGTCAAGGTCGGTGACGCCGTCACCGGCGTCTCGGCCGGCGATCGCATGATGGGACGCTGCGGCGGCGGCTTTGCCGAGTACGCGCTGATGGACGCGCGCGAAGCCATGCGGGTGCCCGGCCCGCTCGCGTGGGAAGAGGCGGCGGCCACGCCGCTGACCTTTATCGTCGTCTACGACATGCTGATCGCCCGGGGCCATCTCGTGGCCGGGCACTGGCTGCTCGTGACCGGCGTGTCGTCGGGGGTCGGGGTCGCCGCGCTCCAGACCGGCAAGGTGCTGGGCGCGCGGGTCATCGGCACGTCGGGGTCCTCCGACAAACTGGCCCGGCTCGAGAAGCTCGGGCTCGATGTCGGCATCCGCACGCGGGTCGGAGACTTCCACGACCCCGTGATGAAGGCCACCGACGGCAAGGGCGCGAACCTCGTGGTCAACAATGTGGGGGGAACCGTCTTTGCCGAGTGCATCAGGTCCCTGGCGTTCGGGGGACGGCTGGCCACGGTGGGACACATGGACCACGTGCTAAGCGCGACCCTGGATCTCGAAGCCCTGCACCGCCGGCGCCTCACGGTCTTCGGTGTCAGCAACCAGCTTCGCACAGCGGCGCAACGCGCGGAGACCGTGCGCGGGTTCGTGAAGGACGTCCTGCCGTACTTCGAGGACGGTCGGCTGTGCCCGCTGGTCGACAAGGTCTTCGGATTCGACGACCTGCCCGCGGCCATCAAGTTCATGGAGTCCGACGCTCAGGTCGGCAAGATCGTCGTACGCGTGTGAGGGGCGTCGAGGAGCGCCACGGCTTTGCCGGGACGGTCCGAGCGTTGGGGGGTATGGGGGGCCATGTCGGGGCCCCCCATGCGATGAGTCAGTGATAGCATCGGGGCCTCGGGGCATGAGCGAACACGAACGATCCAGAAGCCGAGGGAGTGAATGACCATGCGATACGAAACGATCTCCGCCGATTGCCACGTCGACCTCTGCTGGCTCCCACCCGACCTGTTCACGTCCGGTGCCTCGGCGGCGCTGAAGGATCGCATGCCGTATGTGGCCGACGGACCCCAGGGCTCCATGTGGACCACGAAGAAGGGCGCCAGCCTCGGCCGTCCCTGCGGCATGGGCTCGGCGGGCCGCGAATACGTCCCCGGCAAGATTCACCGCTCGGACCGGATGGCCTCGACCGGGCTGTACGAGGACGGCAAGCGCGGGATCCGGCGCCTCACCGATCCTGAGCTGCGCATCAAGGACCAGGACCGCGACGGCGTTCAGGCTGAGGCCCTCTACGGCATCCTCGGCACGGCGGGCCGGATGAACGATCCCGACGCAGCCGTGGAGATGATGCGCGTCTACAACGTGTGGCTCGCCGACTTCTGCGCGACCCATCCCGAACGCTTCGCGGGCCTGGCCTCGATTCCGAGTCACCCGCTGGAGGCGGCCATCGCCGAGGTCGAGCGCGTGGCCAAGCGCGGAGCGGTGCGCGGCCTGGACATCGCGAACTCGTCGGACCTGACACCGCTCTGGGACCCGTACTGGAATCCGCTGTGGGATGTCGTCAACGCCTGTGGGCTGCCCCTTCACTTCCACACGGTGGGCGGATACACGCCGGACCACATCCGCAAGATCGTGCAAATCGGATCCGATCCCACGCGCGCCAATGCCCCCGGCGCCCCGAAGGTGGATTTGCCCGTGGCCCGCGCGGCGTTCGCCGCCAACCTCACCCAGTTCCAGATCCACATGTCGAACATCCTGACGTCGATGACCTTCTCGGGCACGCTCGAGCGCTACCCGCGCCTCCGGGTCGTGCTCGGCGAGGCCGG
>Ga0184633_10000685_pt1 | contig 12904 bp, 12 predicted proteins | sample PLM31_170_b1_FD_133156 | JGI IMG/M metagenome (GOLD analysis project Ga0184633, IMG submission 133156) | Groundwater sediment microbial communities from an aquifer in East River, Colorado, USA - PLM3-1_170_b1 | ecosystem: Environmental > Terrestrial > Soil > Riparian zone | place: USA: East...
CGGAGGAGGGCTGCGAGCTCCGCCCGCTGGGCCTTCTTCGTCGCTGTATCTAGGAGCCGCCACTCCGGGCGGACTTTGTAGAACGTGTACTTCAGGAACGCGCGGGGCTCCGCGTCCCCTCCATCCCCCGGCCCATGGGACCGGGTGTCGGCACGCCTCATCGGATCCCCTCCCGCGCCCACCGGGCCACGTCCTTCGCGTGGTACGTGATCACGAGATCGGCCCCCGCGCGGCGGATCGCCGTGAGGATCTCCGAGACCACCGCGCGCTCGTCGAGCCACCCGTGCCCCGCAGCCGCCTTGACCATCGCATACTCCCCACTCACGCTGTACGCCGCAAGGGGTGCGTCGAAGCGGTCGCGGGCCGCTCGGATCACGTCGAGGTACGCGAGAGCCGGCTTCACCAGGACGAGATCCGCTCCCTCCTCGATGTCCAGGGCGATCTCCCGCAGGGCCTCCCGCGGATTCGCGGGATCCATCTGGTAGCTCCGACGGTCTCCGAACCGCGGCGCGGAGTCTGCCGCGTCCCGGAACGGCCCGTAGAAGGCAGAGGCGTGCTTCGCCGCGTAGCCCATGATGATCGTGCCGTCGAACCCCGCTCGGTCCAACGCCGCCCGGATCGCCGCGACCTGGCCGTCCATCATCGCGCTTGGGGCGACGACGTCCGCCCCCGCGCGGGCGAGGCTGACCGCCGTGCGCGCGAGGAGTTCGAGGGACACGTCGTTCTCGATGCGCCCGTCTCGCACGACGCCGCAGTGCCCATGATCTGTGTACTCGCAGAGGCAAACGTCCGCCATCGCGACAAGGTCCGGCGCATCCGCCTTGAGCGCACGCAACGCCTCCTGGACGACGCCTCGGTCCGCATACGCGCCGCTCGCCGCCCCGTCTTTCTCCACGGGCAGGCCGAACAGCAGGACGGCTCGGATCCCAAGGCCCTCGAGCATTCGCGCCTCGGCCGCGGTCTCGTCGACCGTGAGGCGGCGAACGCCCGGCATCGACGGGACGGTCGCCTCGATGCGGTCGTCCTCCCGCACGAATGTGGGTTGGATGAGCTGCGAGACATCCCACCGCGTCTCCCGGAACAGGGCCCTCAGCGCAGGCGTCTGGCGGAGTCGCCGCGGCCGCCGCAGAGGCTTCGGAAGTTCACCCATGCGCAGCCACCTCGGCGAGCGCCCGCACGAGCCCGGCGGCCGTGTGGTCCTCCGCGACGATTACGATTCGGAAGCCCAGTTCTCGGACCGTTTCCGCAGTCACGGGGCCGATGCACGCCGCCTCCGCCTCCGAGCGCAGGCGGTCGAGGTCCTCCGCCGGGAGGAGGGACGCAAGGTTGCGCGCGGCGGAAGCGCTCGTGAACAGTACGAGGTCAATCCGCCCCGCGGCCCGCAGTCGCGTGAGGTCCGGGGTGGCGAGAACCGCGTCGTACGCGGCGACGTCCCGTACGTTCGCGCCGCGGGCGCGCAGCTCCTCCGCGAGGGACCCGCTCGCCAAGCTCGAGCGCAGGAGGAGAACACTCTGGCCGCACACGTCCCCGAGCGCGGACGCGATGCGGTCCGTGAGATATTCGTCCGGCATCGCGCGGACCGACAGGCCCGCGGCTTCCGCCACCGCCCGAGTCGCTGGGCCCACCGCCGCGATCTTCGCGGGATGCGCCACGAGGTCGATGTCGAGCGCGGCCGCGCGGGCGAGGGCGGCGTCGACCCCGTTCGTGCTCGTGAACACGATCCAATCGAAGGAGCGCCAGCGGCGCAAGGACTCGTCGAGGGCCGCGAGGTCCGTCCGCGGCACGATGCGCACGGTGGGGAACGGGATTACTTCGGCCCCACATTCTCGGAGCGGCCCCGCGAGCCGTTCCACGCGTTCCTCGGACGCTGCCACGAGGACGGTGCGTCCCGCAAGAGGTGTCGATGACACCTCAGGCCACCCTCCGCAGGAGGTCGCGGGCGCCTCGATCGACCAAGTCCGCCACCGAATCGTCGACCACGCGCGGCCACTTCCCGGTGGGGCCGCTCGCCACGGTACGGACGACGTTCCTCCCGTCCGGGGACGCGACGACGGCCCGGAGCGTCATGGAATCGCCGTCGATGGTCGCGAGGGCGCCGAGCGGGACGTTGCAGCTCCCGCCGATCCGCGCGCTGAGGGCCCGTTCCGCTTGGGTCGCGATGCGGGAGAGCGGGTCGTCCACGGCCTCGAGCAGCTCGCGCGTCGCCTTGTCGTCCGCCCGCGCCTCCAAGGCGAGCGCCCCTTGTCCCGGCGCAGGCGTCATCACATCGGGCGAGAGGGGCTCCGCCGCCTCGTGCCGAATGTTGAGCCGATGAAGGCCCGCGACCGCGATCACGACCGCATCGAACTCCCGCGCATCGAGCCGGCGCAGCCGCGTGCCGACGTTCCCATGCAGCTCGACGACCTGGAAGCCCGGCCACCGCGCGAGGAACTGCGCGCGCCGCCGCAGGCTGCTCGTGCCGACGCGCGTGCCGGCACGGAGACGGTCGAATTGAATCCCATCGTTCGCGACGAAGAGGTCCCTTGGGTCCCCCCGCGGCGGGATCGCGGCGATCACGAGGTCGTCCGCGAGGTCTGTGGGCAGGTCCTTCAGGCTGTGGACCGCGAAGTCGATCCGACCCGCGAGGAGCGCGTCCTCAATCCGCTTCGTGAAGGCCTGCTTCCCGTCGAGCGGCGTCCCGAGGTCCTTCCGGTAGTCCTCGTCCCCGTGGGTCTTGATGACCGCCGTCTCAAACGCTACGTCGGGCCGGGCGACGCGGAGTCGCGCGAGCGCCTCCTCCGTCTGCGCGAGGGCGAGCGGGCTCCCCCGGGTGCCGACTTTGAGCGCGCGGCTCACTCGCGCCCGCCCCCGAGATCGCGCCAGCTGCTCAGGAAGCTCCGCACGAGGAACTCACGTTCCCCGGTCGCGAGCTCGCGCAGGCGCCGCGTGGGCGCGTGGAGGAGTCGGTTCACGAGCCGCGAGGTGAGCTTGTCGATGACCGCGCGCTCTGCCTCCGAGGCCGATGGGAGGCGCGCGAGAGCCTCCTCGACCTCCTTCGTACGGAGCACCTCGACCGCGCGTCGGAGTGCCGCGACCGCGTCCTCGTCGCGGGACCGCAGGCCCTCGACGAACCCGTGCGCCTCCTCGTGGACGCGGGCCTCCGCGCGCGCGAGGGCCATCGGATTAGGCGGCCTCGAGGCCCAGGGGCCGAGGGCGTCGACATCGACGTAAGTGATCCCGGCGATGTCGCGGGCGCGCGGGTCGACGTTTCTGGGGACGCCGAGGTCGACGATCCAGAGGGGCCGGTCCGTGCGGGCGGCCGCGATCGTGCGCAGGGTGCGCTCGGAGACGAGGGGCCGCTCCGCAGCGGTGGCCGCAAGGACCACGTCCGCCTCCGCGAAGGCTTGTTCCAGCTCTGCGAAGGGTCGAGCGGTGCCTTCGAGTTCCGCAGCGATGGTCCGCGCCTTCGCCGGCTTGCGATCGAGGACCGTGATCCGCGTGCGCCCCTTCAACGCGCCCGCCGCGAGGCGCGCCATCTTCCCGCTCCCGAGGAGGACGACGGAGGGCCACGGAACGGGGACGACCTCCCGGATGTACCGCACCGCGGCATGGCTCGCGGATGCCGAGGGGTCGTCCGTCCCGGCGAAGGCCCGGATTCGCGGGGCCTCGCGTGCGGCGCGATCGAAGAGGGTCGCGAGGCCTTCGCGGCGCCGTAGGGCGGCGGGTCGTATCGACGGCGCCCGCCGGACCTGCTCCGCGACCTGCCGCTCGCCTTGGGCGACGGAGTCGAGCCCGCTTGCCACACGGAAGAGGTGCGCGGCGGCCTGGAAATCCTCGAGATGGTACAGGGTTCCCGAACGGACATCGCGGCCAAACGCGGTGCGCGCGGCAACCTCGGCACGGTCCGGTTCCCGGGTGAGCGCGTACACCTCGACGCGGTTGCACGTGGAGAGTAAGATGAGGTCCTCCCAAGGGGGTCTGCGGCCTCCCGCCCGTTGTAGTTTGGCGTATGTCACCCGACGGACGAGTGCCTCGCGTACATCCAAGGGACAGGTTCGGTGGTTCGCACCTACGAGGATGAGCCGAGGGTAGGAAATTCCGGTGGGCGGGCCTCCGCGGGTTTTTACTTCGTGGGCCGGGCGGGACGCCATCCGAGTTCCGAGATGCTGCCACTTCCATTCACTATAAGAGGATTCGTTGCAACTATTCTCATTGCAATGACAATAACTCGGGAAGCGCTCGTTGCCGCGTCCCGCCCGGGAGGCGGGCCGCAAAGTGGACTTCACCCGCGGCTCCGGGTCCGGCCCTCGACCTCGCGTCGTCGGCTCCATGCTTCGCGCCGTTTCGTGAGGAATTCGAAGTTCTCATAGATGTGGGGCCTGTCCTTCTTCATCCCCTGGATCGTCGCCCGGGCTCGCTCCCAATAGGGTCGGGGATTGAATACGTCGAAGAAGAGGTCTTGATCCACCAATCCTCTCTTCACCAGCACCCCCGAGAGTTCGAAGAACCCGCAGATGGCGGTGAAATACCCGCGCTCCCGGGAGGTCCCCGGGTACTTCTTCCTGTATTGGGAATAGTTCTTCGCGTCGAAGTCATGGAGGAACCAGAGCACGGCTTCGCGGTGTCCGTCGTAGATCTCGTACAAGCGCACGAGGACGTCCACATCCCTTTGCTGAATCCTAGACACGAGGATTCGCCTCTGCTGTCGGCCCAGGAGACGTCGCCGTTCGCTTCGGGGATTCTGGCCGGCTGACGTAATCCTCCAGGGCCTTCACCATGGGGCCCATCTTATAGACCTCGGGCATGACATCGGCATGGACGCCGTGTTCCGCGAGGGCCTTCCTCGTAGGCGGCCCCACGGCGACGACGATGACCCGTTCGTTGAGGGACCGCTGGAGGGACTCCCGTACCTGGTGGTCTTCCGCGATCTGGAAGAGGTTCCTTGCGGAGGGCGGGCTCGTGAACGTGATCGCGTCGAGGCGCCCTCGCGAGAGGTCCTCGATGAGCTGTAGCACCTTCCCGCGATCTGGGGGCACGTAGTCGAAGCCCATCTCCCCGAGGATACGGGCGCCGCTCTCCGCGAGGTCAAGAGAATAGGCGTAGGTCGAGGATTCGAACACGTGGGCCCCGGCGGGCTCGAGTTCCTCCTTCAACCGAGGCGAGTAGGAGCCGTGCCAGAGGACCGCGATCCTCTTGCCCGAGAGGTCGTGACCCTTCAGGACCTTGGCGATCCCTTCCGCGGTATTGTCGTCGGGGACGATGTCCGTCTCCACCCCGTGTTCCGCGAGGGCCTTCTTGGGCTTGGAACTCCGAGCGACGATGGTCACCTTGCGCAACGCTGCGAGCAACTTCTCCTTCGTGCCCAGGCTCCCCGCGGCAGATATGAGCGAATACACGCCTGGTCCGGTCATGAAGACGGCGTAATCCGCCCCTTGTTCGACGACCTCGCGGATGAAGGCCTCCGCCTCCTCGCCGATGTCCGGCCTCGTCGCGATCCCGACGGTGGGCGCGAGGTAACAGGTCCCCCCTCGGCTCGCGATGATATGGGCCAGCTCGCGGGCCCTCCGGCTCCCCGTGATCGCAATCATCAGGCCCGCTAAGGACGTGGTTCCACCCCCGGACCGTCCGCTCAGCTCGCGGGCGCGGGCATCGTCGCCGGACTTGAGGTGGCCGAGACCCCTTGCATGGCGGCCGGGACCTTCCAGGTCTTTTCCATCAGATGCGCGGTCTTCGGATGCGCCTTCAGCCAATCGATGATTGCCCTCGTCCCCGCCCTCTGAAAGAAGTATCCCATGCCTCCCGGCCTGGCCTCCTCGGCGGTCCGGTTCGACGCATAGAACTCGAAGAGGGCGTCCGTCACCGCCGCCACATCTTTACGGGGCACGGATCGGAGGTACATCTCCTGCGTATCCGAATCGACGAGGGGACCTCCCTGGTGTCGCCCGTCCTCCATCCCGCCGATTTTCAGCAGATAGAGGTTCAAACCCGTGCCGACCCATCCGATCGTCTTCGTGGCGGGCCGGAAGCACTGCCTCTCGCAGCCCGTCACGCCGATCGATTCCGCCAGATCGCCCCACTTGACCTCCAACTCGTCGATCAGGTACGGCTCGAGCGTTTCGGAGTCCGTGTAGGTCAGTCGGCACGTATCCCTCCCGACGCAAGCTCCCGAGAGGGTCCTCAGACGGGAGTACGGCATGCCGTTCCGGTAGCCGTATCCGAACTTCCCCAGGTCGGCCACGAAGCGAGCCTTTTCCTCTTCGGGGATGTTCGTGAACAAGAGATCCTGATTGGGCGTCGTGAAGAGCTGGATGGGATACGTGTCCATCAGATAGCGGACCATCTCCTTGAGTCGTCCGTTGGGTCCGTCGATGATCCGGCCGTTCTCGATGAACGCGCCATGGGCCCAAAGGCCGTTGGACTCCTGGCGGATCCAACCGTGGTGGAGGTCCCTTGCGCCGTAGTCGAAGTCCGAGTCAGGTAACTCGAAGTCGACGCCGCTCACCTCGCGGACCTGCCGCCGGTACCACTCAATGCCCATCTTGTACAGGACGTATTTCATCCGAGCCCAGTGCCGGTTCTGGCGATCCCCCCAATCCCGATGGACGCTCACGATGGCATCGAGACCCTTGAAGAGGTCCCTTTCGTTGAATATGCCGAGCGGCTGTCCAAGGGCCGAGAACGTCGCTTGCCCGTTCCTTTCCCCCTGGCTTCCTCCGATGTAGACCTGGAACCTGCTTACCTTGCCTCGGTCGAGGATGGGCGCGACACCGATGTCGTCCGTCCGCATCTCCACGCAATTGTCCGGGACGTACGACTGCTTCGCCTCGTCGAACCGCAGGGCCGCGAAGGCGATCTTGAACTTCCGGTTCAGGAGGGTGGGCCCGTAGTTGAACCGTCCGTCCGGGTAGTTTTCCTCCGCGTCCCTCAGGTGGGTGGGGTCGATCGCGAAGACCTCGATGTAGGAGGCTGTCGGGAGCCGGAAGTACTTCCCCGCCCTCTGGGCCCAGGCGTTCGCGTTGTAAATGCCGGAATACTGGGAGAGCGGACAACCCATCACGTTTCTCACGTTGTCCCCGCATCCGTTGATCGTGTAGAAGCCCGACCGGGCGATTTCCCGCACCGCGTCGACGAGATGCGGTTTCTTGACCCAATGCATCTGGATGTTCTGGCGGGTCGTCACCCTCAAGGAGGGGCGGGGGGTCCCGGTGTACGAAGCGGACTCCGTGTACTTCGTCGCAATCTCGTCGAGTATGGCCCATTGCTCGCGCGAGATCGGGCCCCCGCCGGGGATCGTGATGCGCAGCATATACATCCAGTCCTTTTCCTTGCCCGTCTTTGCCCGGTCGAACTCAAGGTAGATCCCGTAGGATTTCGCGAGAACTTCGGCTTCATCGGAGAGATCGTCGAAACTTGGCTCTCGAAATTGATGGAACATGTTGGATCCGCTGTTTATGTCTCGAATGGTGAGAGTTAGGCCTTGGGTGCTGAGCTTGGCCTTTTCGACGGCGGAATAGTCTTCCCTCGGCGTCTTGAGGTTCGGTTTGATGCCGCTCAATTCGTTATCGCCTCGATCCGATCGCGAAGGCGGGGCATGGTCGTCCTCGGAACCGTGGACTCCTTCTTCCTGAGTTCTCGGACAGCATTTCCATTAGGAATATCATCTCTGATATAACGGCGTTATATATACCGGAATGACATTATCATTCCAGTGAGAATAAACATTCGGAAAGGAATATCCTGCGGACTTTAGCTTATTTATAATCCCGTTATCGGCGCGTCCTGTGAGCCTCTCGGAGGTCGCAAGCCGGACCGTTGCGGATAAGCTCGCCGCCCGCGAGCGCCTGCTCCTCGGACTGGCGTTGCTAACAGCGATTGCAGCCGCAGCGATCATCGGGATGCATCCTCGGGTCTCGGAGATGTCCATCCCAGCGGCATTTGCCGCCGCGGCCGCCGCGGCATTTCTCTGCGGCTCCCTGGGTTTGGGGTTCGGGGCACTCCTAATGCCCGCCTTAATCCTCTTGGGCATCGAGCCGCGGGTGGCAGTTGCGAGTTCCCTCATCGCTCAGTTGGTGACCGTGCCCCTGGGGGGAGCCTCCCATGCCTCCTTCGGTCATGTACGCGCCCGCATTGTCGCGCCCCTCCTGGGCGCGGGCTTCCTGGGAACCTTCGCAGGCGCGCAGTTCTCCATTTCCATCGGTGAATTCCTCCTCGCGATCCTCATCGCGGTTTCCACGATCGTCATGGGAATCCTCGTGCTGACCCGAGGCGTCTTGGAGGTCGGGGCCGGCCGCAGGGATGAACGAGCGGTCCGCTGGCACGCTCTCGTCGTCATCGGCCTCGTCGCCGGATTCGCCGCTTCCGCTTTCGGGACGGGCTGGGGGCCTGTCGGGGTGTCTCTCCTCCTCCTAGCGGGGATTGCCCCGAAGCTCGCCGTTGGATCGTCCGTGACCGCCCGGGCGCCCATCGCGCTGTCGGCGACCATCGCCTATTTCTACCTAGCGGGACCGCAGCGAGTCGTCGAACTGGGGATACTCGTTCCCATCGTCGCCGGCGGGGTGCTCGGGATCCTCTTTGGTAGCGTGGTGGCCCGACACTTGGGCGATCGGCGACTGCGCCGGGCCGTCGGCTTCGCCATCGTGACCCTCGGGCTCCTCGTGTTTTTCAAGGTATGATCATGACCCTCCCCACGACGTTGTCCGAAGATGAGATCGCGTCCTTCGAGGACCGCACGGCCGAGGACATCCTTCGTTGGGCCGCGAAGCGATTCGGCGACCGGATCGCCCTCGCGTCGAGCTTCGGCGCGGAGGACTGCGTGATCATCGACATGCTCTCGCGCCTCGGATCCGCGCGGGTCTTCACCCTCGATACGGGGCGGCTTCCCCAGGAGACGTACGACGTGATGGACGCGGTCCGGGACCGCTACGGGATCCGGATCGAGGTCTACTACCCGAACACGGCGGAGGTCGAGGCGATGGTCCGGGAACACGGGCCTAACCTCTTCTATCGCGCCGTGGAGTTCCGGAAGTTGTGTTGCCACGTGCGGAAGGTGGAGCCCCTCGAGCGGGCGCTCCGGGATCTCGATGCATGGATCACGGGCCTTCGGCAGGATCAGGAACCCTCCCGGAAGACGATCGGGAAGGTCGAGGTGGACCGACTCCACGGTGGCCGGGTCAAGGTCAATGCCCTCGCGGATTGGACGTTGGACGAGGTCTGGGCCTACGTCCGAAGGAATGACGTGCCGTACAATCGGCTCCATGATCTCGGCTATCCGAGCATCGGATGCGCGCCGTGCACGCGTGCCGTGGCCCCCGGCGAGGATCTGCGGGCGGGGCGCTGGTGGTGGGAGCGAGATGCCTCGAAGGAGTGCGGACTCCACGCGGACCCGCTCGCGGGACCCGCCTTGCCCGCGGCGCGAGGGGGGACCTGACGATGGTCGTGCCCCTCGTGGACCGCGTGCGGCGGAACGCGGAACCGGAGGAATTCGCGGGTCTGCCGTCGCTCGAGGTGTCCGAGGACGTCGCTCGCTGGACCGAGGCGCTCGCGACGGGCGTGTTCTCCCCGCTCGAGGGGTTCCAGCACGCGGACGACGTGGGGTCCGTGCTCCGGGACCTCGCCCTCCCCGACGGGCACGTGTGGAGCCTTCCAATCGTCCTCGCCCCCGCGGATGACGGATTCCCGGACGTGCCGCCCGGGCAAGACGTCCTGTTCACCCGAGACGGCCGACCCTTCGCGCTCTTCGCGTTCGAGGACGCGTATCCCTTCGACGTCGATGCGTTCGCGTCCGGAGCCCTCGGCACGACCTCCCCCGAGCATCCCGGAGTCGCGTACGTGCGGAGCGCGTTCGGCCCGCGCGCGTACGCGGGGAAGGTCACGCTCCTCGGCCGGCTGGAGTGGGGCCCCCTCGAGCCGTACCGACTCGAGCCCAAACAAACGCGTCGTCTCTTCTCGGAGCGTCGATGGAAGTCGGTCGTCGCGTTCCAGACGACGAACCCGCCCCATCGCGCGTACGAGTACATCCACCGCACGGTCCTCGAGCTGTACGACGGGCTCTTCATCCACCCCGTCGTTGACACGGTCCGCCCAAAGTACGAGCCCCTGTCGATCCTGCAGGGATACCGTGCCCTGATTGACCACTACTACCGACCGGAGCGCGTCGTCCTCGGCGCATGGCGCACGAAGATGCTGTTTGCGGGGCCGCGGGACGCCCTGCACCACGCGATCGTGCGGAGGAACTTCGGATGCACGCACCTCATCATCGGCCGGAGACATGCGGACACGCAGGGTTCGTACGGCGACTACGAGGCCTGGTCGATCTTCGACCGCGTCGACCGCGGGCGGCTCGGGATCCAGCCCCTCTTCTTCCGCGAAGTGTTCTTCTGCCCGCGGTGCGGCGGACACGTCACGGACGGCGTGTGCCCGCACGAGGACCGCGAGCCGATCTCCGGCACACGCGTGCGGGCCTCTTTCAAGGCGGGCGAGGCGCCGCCGGACCACGCGATGCGCCCCGAAGTCGTCGCGGCGGTCCGCGATTCTGTCGTGACGTGAGGGGAGCATGGCGCAGGGGCGCACTGGGAAGGTCACCCTCGTGGGCGCGGGGCCCGGGGATCCGGGGCTCCTCACGCTCCGCGGGCTCGACGCCCTGAAGCGGGCGGACGTCGTCGTCTACGACCGGCTCGTCGGGCCGGCGATTCTCATGCTCGTCCCACCGCGCGTGCGCAGGATTGCGGCGGAGTCCCTCGGATCCCATGGCGATGCGCGGCAGACGGCGATCCATCGCGTGCTCATCGAGCAAGCCTCCCGAGGTCGGCACGTCGTGCGACTGAAGGGAGGCGATCCTTTCGTCTTCGGCCGGGGCCACGAGGAGGTCGAGGCCCTCGAAGATCGCGGGATTCCGTACGAAGTGGTCCCCGGCGTCACGTCGGCAACGGCCGGTCCGGCCGCCGCGGGGATTCCGGTGAGCCATCGCACCCTGTCGTCCGTCGTCACGATTGCGACCGGCCACGAAGCACGCGAGGGGCGGTCTGTCCCGTGGGAGAGGATTGCGCGGGTGGGAGGCACGATCGTCGTCCTGATGTGTTCCGACCGCATCGACGGGCTCGTGCGTCGCTTTCGGCGCGGAGGACTTCCTGCCTCCACGCCCGCGGCCGTCGTCTCCCGCGCGTCGCTGCCCAACCAGGACGTTCGCATGGCAACGCTCGGGACGATTGCGACGATCTTGCGGCGACATCCGGTGAGGTCGCCGGCCCTCTTCGTCGTCGGAGAGGTCGTGGGGCTCGCCGTCCCACGGAAGCGTGCTCTCCCGACTCCCGTCCCAAGGCCGAGACGGAGGCGGTCCGCGTGATCATCGACTACGACTTTCACGGGAAGCGCGTGACGATCGTGGGCGGCGGGCACGAGACTGCGCGGAAGCTGCGATCCTTCGTCAAGGCGGGCGCGCGCGTCCGACTCGTCGGCCCCTCTTTCGACAACGAGGCGGTCGAAGCCGCACGGGAGCTGCGCGTGCCGATCGTTCGATGTCCCGCGTCCCATGTGGGGCGACGCGCGTTCGATGCGACGGACGTGGTCGCCGTCGTGGCGGATGACCCCGCGCTCGGCCGACGATTGAGGACCACCGCGACGCGTCGCCGGATCCTGTTCTACGCGGGGGACGACCCCGAGGTCAGCGACTGGGTCCAGCCCGCGGTCCGCTTCGCCGGGCCGATCGTCGTCGGCGTCTCGACGGACGGCGCGAGCCCAATCGTCGCGAGGGCCCTCGCGGACCGGCTCGTCCGCGCGGTCCGACCGGAGGATCGCCTCGAGGTCCGTCTCCAGGAGTACGCGCGGGCCCTCGCCCGTCGGCGCATCCCGTCTCCGTCGAAACGGCGCGAGGCCCTCTACGCGATCCATGAGGACCACGGCGTCCGCGCGGCCCTGAGACGCGGCGACCTTGGAGTCGCGAAGGAGCGAGCGACGCGGATCGTCCTCGAGGCCGCCCGAGGCCGTCGCGGTCCGCCGCGCCGGGCCTTGCGCCGGGCACCTTGATATCGGGCTTCGCCCTCTCGGGCGCGATGCGCATCGACCTGATCGAGTTCCTGCCCGTCACGCTACCCCGGAAGGAGCGCTTCACGATCGCCCGCGGCTCGTCGGACGTCGCGGAGAACGTCCTCGTCGCCGTGCACTCGGGGAATCGCGTTGGCCACGGCAGCTCGGCGCCGAGCGAGGTGACCCACGAGAACGTGCACTCCGTCCTGAGCGCGCTCAAGACGTTCACGAGGGCCTTGTCTGGCGCCGAATTCGTGCGGCCCGGGCAGGTCCACGAGCGGATGGACAAGGCCCTCATGGCGAGCCCCGCCGCGAAGGCGGCCGTCGACATGGCGGTCTTCGACCTCATCGCCCAGGAGGCCCGCCTCCCGCTCTACGCGTACCTCGGCGGCCGGAGAGACCGCATGCCCACGGACATGACGATCGGGATCATGGGCACGGACGATGCGGTCGCCCGCGCGCGCCGCTGGGTCGACGTCGGCTTCCGCGCACTGAAGGTCAAGGTGGGCCTCGACTGGAAGGCGGACCTCAAGCGCGTCCGCGCGATCCGCCAGGCGGTCGGCCTGGACGTCGAGCTGCGCGTCGACGGGAACCAGGGGTATTCCTGGAGCGACGCCCTCTCGTTCGCGCGCAAGGCGAAGGACCTCGGGATCGCGTTCTTCGAGCAGCCTGTGCCCGTCGACGAGTGGGAGGGGATGCGGGCCCTCGCGGAGTCCTCGCCGATCCCGATCATGGCGGACGAGATGGCCGTCACCGCGGACGACGTCAAGAAGCTGAAGTGGGCGAACGCCGCGAACGCGGTCAACCTGAAGCTCATGAAGCACGGCGGGATCCTTCGGACGATGGAGGTCAACACGATCTGCGAGTCCGCTGGCTACCCGGCGATGGTCGGGTGCAACGGCGA
>Ga0184633_10000686_pt1 | contig 12894 bp, 10 predicted proteins | sample PLM31_170_b1_FD_133156 | JGI IMG/M metagenome (GOLD analysis project Ga0184633, IMG submission 133156) | Groundwater sediment microbial communities from an aquifer in East River, Colorado, USA - PLM3-1_170_b1 | ecosystem: Environmental > Terrestrial > Soil > Riparian zone | place: USA: East...
CCGCTCGCGATGATCATCATGACGCGCATCATGAAGATCCATACCAGGAGCTGCACTTGGACCAGCTGCGATGGGACGGCGAGCAAGATGAATGAAATGAGCGCCACACCGGTCACACCGTAGGTTTCGAACCCATCCGCGCTTGGACCGACCGAGTCGCCCGCGTTATCACCCGTGCAGTCCGCGATCACACCGGGATTCCGGGCGTCGTCTTCCTTGATGTTAAAGACGATCTTCATCAGATCGGACCCGATATCGGCAATCTTTGTGAAGATACCGCCCGCAATGCGCAGCGCCGCTGCGCCCAGAGACTCTCCGATCGCAAAGCCGATGAAGCAGGGGCCCGCATAGTCGCCAGGAATGAACAGCAGGATGCACAGCATCATGAACAGTTCGACACTGATGAGCAACATCCCGATGCTCATGCCCGCTCGGAGTGGGATCTCGTGAAGTGGAAAAGGCATGCCGCGCAGGCTCGCGAACGCCGTGCGCGAGTTGGCGAATGTATTGATCCGGATGCCAAACCAGGCGACGCCGTAGCTGCCGCCGATGCCGATGAGACTGAACAGCAGAATGATGATCACCTTCACGAGCTCGAACTGGAGCAACACACCGAAGTAGAGCGCGATGATGACGCCAATGAACAGCTCGAGCAGCAGAATGAATTTGCCTTGCGTGATCAGGTACGTCTTGCACGTCTCATAAATGAGCTCGGAAATTTCGAGCATCGAGCGATGGGCCGGCAGATGCTTGATCTGCGTGTAGATCACGAGCCCGAAGAGCAAGCCGAGCGCGCACACGCCCAGTCCTCCGAGCAGCAGCGTCCGGCTGTTGATGCCGTGAACGGCCACCTGCCCCAGGTCCGGCAGGACCAAGTTCGCCTCGCCGCCCGCTTCACGCTGGGCTGCGCCTGCTGCGACAGGCGGCTGCGCGGCAAACACCGGAGACGACGCCAGAGCCATCATGGCCCAGACACACAGCACGCAAAACCGACGCCTCAGAAGACGCATGTCCACCTCGTCACGGAAGGTCTCAATCGAATGACATGAACGGAGGATTATAGCGAAAGCCCTGTCGTCACGAAAAAGAGCGGGGAGCCGTGCCCTGGTCCGAACGTTCGTCATTGAGACGTGACGGCAACGCCATGCCGCCGGTCAGAAAGACGCGAAGCCCCTCTTCTACGGAGAGATCGGGGAACATGACCTGCTCGCGAGGATACACGACGACATCACCGATATACAGATGGTTCGTGGGTACGTAGACTGCGACAAACGCTTCGGCGCCCTGGCCTCGGTTGACGGTGAACTCTTTCGTCAGAAAGCCGAGGACGAATCGTCGTCCCAATTCCTGGACCAACACCACGCGCTTGAAGCCCGCATCATTTTCCGGCGAGAACGCCACAACGATCTGCTTGACCGGCGCATAGATCATCCGGAACACAGGCACCCGCAGCAGAATGCTCTCGCCGCGCTGCAGCGCGCGCTTACCAAACATGTTTGACGCGATGGCCCCAACGATGAGCAGAACGATGATCGTTGTCAGAATGCCCAGGCCCGGCACCTGCCGACCGAGAATCCGTGCGGAAACAGGCGCCGCGAAATCGTCGATGACCCCGACGATCCACACGAGTGCGGCGATGCTGACGATCAGGGGCACCATCACGAAGAAGCCAGCGAGGAAGCTGCGGCGAAGCCACTGGATCATGGAAGTCTCACCACTGAGGACACAGACCCTTCAGCGTGGTCATCCCTATCGCAATGTCCACACCACGACCGCGGCCGCTAACCCGAACCGATAGAGCGCGAAGAGATCGAGCGCGTGTGTAGAGACGTATCGAAGAAAGTACTTCACTGTGAAATAACCGACAATTCCGGATGTGACGATGCCGACGGCGAACGGCAGCGCCGCCCCTGCGGGCAGCCCACTCCGAATCACGTCGAGGCCCTCGTATCCGGCCGCGGCAAGAATGGCCGGCACGCCCAGGAGAAACGAGAAGCGGGCCGCCGCATCCGGGCGCAGCCCCCAAAACATCGCAAGCGTGATCGTCGCGCCCGACCGCGACACGCCCGGGACGAGTGCGGCCGCTTGCGCCACACCCAGTCCGATCGCTTCGGGCATGCTCAGCGTGTGTTCCCCGCGGGTGCGCGCGCCGACACGGTCTGCGGCGACGAGCAGCGCGGCTCCGCCGGCCAATGTCGCTGCCGCGACGCCCGGTGTTCGCAAAGATTGATTGACGAGATCGTTGAACAGCAGGCCCGCCACAACGATTGGGACAGTCCCAGCCGCGAGGAGCCACATCTGTCGGGCGGAGGGGTCCCCGCGGGGGTTCAGGGCCCGTGGCAGCGCCTGTACCATCTTCCGGAGCTCCGGCGCGAAATAGAGCACCACCGCGAGCAACGTGCCCACATGGCAGGCCACATCGAACGCGATGCCAAATTGATCGCCATTCCAGCCAAAGAAGGCGCGGGCCAGGATGAGATGCGCGGAACTCGAGACAGGAAGAAACTCCGTGAGTCCTTGAACGACTCCGAGTGCCGCCGCCTGAAACAGCATCCTGTGATCGTTCAGGACGCCCGGGCGTTGCGCGCTTTCGACCGCGAGCCGGACGGAGGCGGAGCTGGTGTCGCCGAGGCAGGCGTCTTGACGGCAGCTACGCGGGCCGCGGCCTTCCGGTGGCTCAGCATGATGGCGATCGCCGCCGCGATGAAGACGGTCGAGTAGGTGCCGCTCACAATCCCGACGAGCATCGTGAAGGCGAAACCGTGCAGCACTTCGCCGCCGAACAGGAACAAGGCAGCCACAGCCAGGAACGTCACGCCCGCCGTGATGATCGTGCGGCTCAGCGTCTGGTTGACAGCCGTGTTGACGACTTGTTCCAGTGAGTCCCTACGCATCGTGCGGAGGTTCTCGCGCACACGATCGAAGATGACGATCGTGTCGTTGACTGAGTAGCCCGTCATCGTCAGAATCGCTGCGACAATGTTGAGCGACAGCTCATAGCCGAAAAATGACAAGAAGGCCAGCGTCACGAAGATGTCGTGGAAGGTCGCCGCAATGGCGCCGATCGCGAAGCTCGGCCGAAAGCGGACCGCGATGTAGAGCGTAATCGCGACGATCGACGTGAGCGTCGCGTAGATGCCCTTGAGCTGCAGCTCCCTGCCGATCACCGGCCCCACGATCTCCGTAGACAGCACCTCGAACTTCGGCACCTTGGCATCCTGCAGCGCCGTGACGACGCGGTTGGCCCCCTCTTCGAGGTTGGCGCCCTGCTCCGCCTGTTGGATCTGCGGCAGCCGGATCATGACCGCGTTGTCCGCAGGTTCACCATACTGCTGGACCACTTTGTCCCCAGGGATTACTTCAATCGCATTACGGACGATATCCTCCGGGACCGGCTGGCTGAACTTGACGATGACGATGGTGCCGCCCGAGAAGTCAACGCCGAGCGGCAGGCCACCGCGGGCGATCATGAGTCCGACGCCTGTCAGGATCACCACGGCCGAAAGCGCCAACGCGTGCCAGCGCCACTTGATGAAGTTGTAATGCGGTGCCTTGAGAATCTGCATGGATAGAAGCCTTCCGTGGCTGCCGCCCCAGCTCAAATGCTCAATCGCGCGACCTGACGTCGAGCAAGTATCGCCTCAAACAACGTCCGGGACACAAATACCGACGTGAAGACGTTGGACAGAAGCCCGAACGTCAACGTGGTTGCGAAGCCGCGAATCGGACCCGTTCCGAATTGGAAGAGGAACCCCGCCGCGATCAGCGACGCGATGTGCGTATCGAGAATTGTCAGAAAAACACGATCGAAACCGGCGGCGACGGCCGCTTTCACGCCTTTGGCGGTGGCCAGCTCCTCTCGAATGCGCTCGAAGATCAGGACGTTTGAGTCGACGCCCATACCGATGGTCAGGACGAATCCGGCGATGCCCGGCAGCGTCATGACGGCGCCAAGATACGCCATGAAACCGAGCAAAATGACGAGATTGAGGCTCACCGTGACGATCGCGTTGATGCCAGCTGCCTTGTAGTAGACGAGCATGAACACCGCGACCAGCGTGAGGCCGGTCAGCGACGCCAGGATGCCCGCGCGAATCGAGTCGGCCCCGAGCGAGGGGCCAACCACGCGCTGCTCCAGATAGGTGAGTGAGGCGGGCAGCGCGCCCGATCGCAGCACGAGCGACAGATCCGCGACTTCCTGCTGCGTGAAGTTGCCGGAGATGCGCCCCTCATCAGTGATGCGCCCCTCGATCCGCGGCGCGGATTGGACGCGTCCGTCCAGAATGATGGCGAGGCTGCGTCCGATGTTCTGCCCGGTTGCCGTGCCGAACTTGCTCGCACCGTCTTGAGTCAAGGAAAAGCTCACCGCAGGCCGGTTGTTCTCGTCGACGGTCGGCCGCGCGGTCCGCAGATCCCGTCCGGTCACGACCGGAACTCTTCGAACCAGATAGAATGCCGTCCCGGCTCGTTCACCCTGAGGGACCGATTCCGAGCCCGGCACTGCTTCCATGTCGGGCGGCACCACTCCGTTGCGCGACGCGAGAAGAGCCTCGCGGCTGGGACTTGGGCCTTCGACAACGAGCTTGAGCTCGAGGAGTGCCGTGTTGCGGATAATTTCCTTGGCGCGATTGACGTCCGACACGCCCGGCAGCTCGACGAGAATCTGGTTCCCTGCCGAGCCGTACGGCGCCACGATCGGCTCGGCCACACCGAGATCGTTGACCCGACGTTCGATGGTCTGGAGCGCCTGCGTCACCGCCTCGTTCCGCAACTGGATGACGATGTTGGGCTTCATCACGAAGCTATAGGCGCCCCCCACTCCCGACTGCCGATCGAAATTGACCTGTACCTCGTTGGCCGCATCCCGGAACGCGGCATCCTGCCCTGGAGCGATGCCTTCAGCCTTGAAGTCCGTCGGGCTGCTGACGGTCACCGTCGCGCCCGTCACGGCTTTGCTCGTCAGGCTCTCTCGCAGCCGGTCGGCCGTTGTTTCCGTCTCGATGCGAAGCGCGTCGTCCGTGTTCACGCGGAGCACGAGATGCACTCCGCCCTTGAGATCGAGGCCGAGGCGCACCTTCTGCGATGGCGGTGTGAACGCCCAGACCGACAGGCTAATCACGACCACAATGGCGAGAAGCTTCCATCTGAGGTTTGTCATACTAATCGGCGGCCGCGTCCTGCACGACCGGCTCCTGTCCTTGATAGCCGCCTACGGCGGACCTCGCGATTTCGATTCGCACCTTCTCCGCGATCTGCACCTGCACCGATTTGTCGTTCAGCTTCGTGATTGACCCGTACATGCCGCCCGTGGTGACGATGCGATCGCCCACCTTCAGATGATTGAGAAACTCCTGCACCTTCTTCTGCCGCTTCCTCATTGGCAGCAAGATGATGAAATAGAAGATTGCCCCCACGAGGGCGAAGGGGACGAACTGCACCCACGGGCTGATCTGGCTGTTGGCTGGTGCCGCCATCGCCAGTACGAACCCCCGAAGCACGCTTCCAGTTTCCACCGGTGTCACGGGTCCTGCGCCTGGGTGGGAAAATTCTGCTGGTACTCTAGTTTGAGCGTTTCCAACGTGCCAAACACTATACCGTCCCTGATCCGGCGCATCGTGTCAAGGTAAAAGTGGAGATTATGCAACGTGTTAAGGGTCGCTCCCGTGATTTCTCCAGCATGAAACAAGTGCCGGAGATATGCCCGCGAGAAGTGGCGGCACGTGTAGCACAAACAAGCCTCATCGGGCGGACGCGAATCCTCGGCGTACTCGGCATTCCTGATGTTGAGACGGCCGTGTCGCGTGAAGAGCTGTCCGTTCCGCGCGTGACGCGTCGGGAGCACGCAGTCGAACAGGTCGATCCCGCGCGCGACGCATTCCACCAGGTCGGCGGGCGTGCCGGTGCCCATGAGGTACCGTGGTCGATCCGCAGGCAACCGCGCCGCCGTGCGCTCGACGATTTCATACATCAGCGCGATAGGTTCGCCGACACTGAGTCCGCCGATGGCGTACCCGTCAAAGCCGATGTCCATCGTCTCGCTTGCGCTGATCTCGCGTAAATCTGGATAGACGCTTCCCTGCACGATGCCGAACTGTGCCTGGCCAGGCGTGCTGAGCAATGGCCGATCGGCCGCGGGTTTCGAATCCATGACGCACTGAAATCGTTCCCGGGCCCGTCGCGCCCACCTCACCGTACGATCCATGGCCGCCCGCGCGTCTGCGTGGCCTGCGGGATGCGCGATGCATTCATCCAACACCATGGCGATATCCGATCCGAGCTGCGCCTGGATGTCGACCACCTTCTCCGGCGTCAGCAAGTGGGAGCTTCCGTCAAGGTGGGACCGAAACCAGACGCCCTCATCGGTCACGCGTCGTCGAGCCGCGAGGCTGAACACCTGATAGCCGCCGCTGTCGGTGAGGAGCGGGCGATCCCAGCCGGTGAAGCGATGCAGTCCCCCGAGCCGTGCGATCCGGCTGTCTCCAGGCCTCAGGTACAGATGGTATGTATTCGCGAGAATGATTTCCGTGCCCAGGCCTTGGAGGTCGCGCATGGTGACCGCTTTGACGGCACCCTGCGTGCCAACTGGTATGAACGCGGGAGTCTGCACGGCACCGTGCGCGGTCATCATTTCCCCGCGGCGCGCATGGCCGCCGACATGCGTCACACGGAAATCCAAAGCCGGGGGCATTGGGGTATTATCCTCAACAGCCGTGCTTGCACGGCCACAAGGTGTACGAATTGTCAACTTTGCGGTGCAAGCCCGGCTTAGGCGGCCGCACTGCGGCCGCTCTAGTAACGAAGCTTCGCCGCTCCCAACAGTGCGTTCGTCACCCGGCGGTTTGAGCGGAGCTTCGTTACAGTGAAGAAGCTGCGTATTGGCGTCATTTACGGCGGTCGTTCTGGCGAGCATGAAGTGTCTGTGGCTTCCGCGGCTGCGGTCATCAAGAACCTGAACAGGGACCGCTATGAGGCGGTGCCGATCCGTATAGAGAAGGATGGCCGCTGGACCATGCCGGATCGGCCGCCCACGTCGATTTCCGCGGCGGACGTGATTGAGCAGGGCCGACTGCAGGCGGCCCGCAGCATCCGTCCGGTCCGTGAGGCGTACCTCGTGACCCGTCCCGGCGAGGAGCAACTGCTGACCATTGAGCGTGGGGTGACCGCTGACGCGCTGGAGCGGGGAGGCGAGAACGCGTATGTCACCGCACTCGGGCTCGACGTCATCTTTCCGGTCCTGCACGGTCCCTATGGTGAAGATGGGACCGTCCAGGGACTGCTCGAGCTCGCGAACGTGGCGTATATCGGGGCCGGGGTGCTCGCATCAGCGACCGGAATGGACAAAGCCATCATGAAGGTTCTGTTCGCGGCGCGCGGACTTCCGATCGTGGGTCACGTCGTGGTCAGGCGACGCGAGTGGCAGTTGGACCAGCGTCGTGCCCTCGACTCCGTGATGAGCGAGCTGGGCTTGCCGGTATTCGTCAAACCGGCCAATCTTGGGTCGAGTGTGGGGATTTCGAAGGCAAAAACCTCGTCGGAGTTGCGCGCGGCGATCGATCTCGCGGCCGAATTCGACCGAAAGATCATCGTCGAGGCCGCCGTTCCGAATGCTCGCGAAATTGAATGTGCGGTGCTCGGAAACGACGAGCCCGAAGCCTCGGTGCCGGGCGAAATCATTCCATCGCGCGAGTTCTATGATTACGAAGCGAAGTACATCGACGAGGGATCGACGCACCTGATTCCCGCGCCGCTGACGGATGCGCAAACCGCCGAAGTGCGCCGGCTCGCGATTGAAGCATTCCGCGCCATCGACGGGGCGGGGATGTCGCGGGTGGATTTTCTGCTGGCGCGAGACTCGAATGCCCTGTATCTGAACGAAATCAACACCATTCCCGGCTTTACGACCATCAGCATGTACTCGAAGCTGTGGGCCGCCAGCGGCGTCGATTATCCGATGTTGCTCGATCGCCTGGTGGAACTCGCGCTCGCCCGCCACGCCGAAAAACAACAACTTCGCACGAGCATGACGTAGCGCCATGCGTCCTGCCCGCGACGATCCGCATCGCGTTCGCGACCGTGCGCGCCGCGCCATGACGTCGCGGCGATGAACACTCGGTGTGGAGATAAGGTTCGCGTCCGAACATTTTTTGACTTTTTCATGCACTTTGTGCTTGACATCAATCTTTTCTCATCCATAATCTACATGTTGTATGAGGGTGGGCGGCTCAGACCACCCGTTGTGACCTCGGTTCCGGATTTCCAGCTGAGCAGCCACAATTCACAGGAGGAAGAATGGCGAAGAAAGGCGGCGGGAAGAAAAAGGGCGGCAAGAAGCGGTAAGCAGGCCGTCCCACCGGTTCCGGGGGTGCTCAGAAATGACACCCCCTTTTTTTATGGCTCGAGTCGCGCAGGGGCGCGCGGGCATAAGGGAGCGGGCCCGCCGGCACGCGCGGGCTGACGTGCTGGTCAGCAGCAGCGCCGCGGTGGCGCGGCGGGTAGTGCCGCAAAGAAGATCCTGCTGAGAAAGGGGGGATCCCCGTAATGGCGACGAAATCAAAGGGCGGGAAGAAGGCTGGCAAGAAGCGCTAGACCGGACACCCGTGTTCAGGGGGCGCCCGTCGCCCCCTGATATCTCCCGCCTTCCTGCACCCCATCCCACACCCGCACTTTTCGAATCACATCTCCCTGCTCGAGATGATCCACCACGTCCATCCCTGAGACGACGTGCCCAAACGCGGTGTACTGGTCATCGAGATGCGGGTGCGGCGAGTGGGTAATGAAGAACTGACTCCCGCCTGTATCGTGCCAGTCGAGCGCCATCCCCACGGTACCTCGCAGATATGGCTGCTGGTTGATTTCGTCGTGAATCGTGTAGCCAGGGCCGCCCTCTCCATCTCCTCGCGGATCTCCGGCCTGCGCGACGAAATTCGGAACGACGCGGTGAAACGCGATTCCTTCGAAGAACCCCTTGCGCGCGAGCATCATGAAGTTATAGGAGGTCAACGGCGCCTCGATGACCTCCATCTCGATCTCGATGGTTCCCTTGTCGGTATCGATGTACACGTGCGGCGAAACCGTCGGCGCAGTCAGGTCGGAGGCCTCATACGCTTGCGAAGGACGTGTCATGGGCGCTGGGCGAATGGCCGCCGCGACGTCGGCTGAAGGATCGACCGACTTGAGCAGTTCGGCGGCGCGGACCCGAACAGCCCAATCTTTGTCGTCGAGGGCAGCCTGTAACGTGTCGAGCGCTGCCGCCGGGCCGTATTTCGTTAACGCAGCCAGCGCGGCAGCCCGCGCACCGTAGGTCGCATCGCGTTGGCCAAATTTATAGGCGGCGACCAGTGCCTCTTCAGCTCCCGCCGGCTTCAGCTCCCCCAGATTCGTCGCCGCCGCCATCCGCACGACGGCATCTTCGTGTTTCAGCCATTCGAGCAGGACGGCCTGAATGTTCGGGATCTGAATTTTCGTCAGCGAATTCAACACCGCCGGGATGACTCGAAGATCCGAGTCGCCCAGCATCCCCTGGAGGCGCACGGCCGCCATGTCTCGCGGCAACGTTCCCAGGACGGTCGCAAGTGCTACCCGGACAGCCCATTGAGGGTCAGGCTCCAGGCTCGAAAGAATTGTGACGAACGTCTCGGGTTCGAGGCGCGCGATTGCGGCGATCACCGCCGCGCGAATGACCGGACTCCTTTCCGACAGCAAGTCGAGGAGCGCTTCCTGTGCATCTCCAGCGCCGGTCGCACCGAGTGCCTGAAGCGCCTCGACCCTCAGCGTCGGGGGAACGTCGCCCTTGAATGCGAGTTCGGCGAGCAGTGGGCCGGCTTTCGCGGCTCGAAGACGGCCGGCGGCCCGTATCGCTTCCACCCCAACCAAGGAATTCGAAGGCGCACGCGGGATGAGCGGCAGGATCGTTGAAATCGAATCCTGGTCGCCAAGCTCGCCGAGACCTTGAATCGCGAATGCCCGTGTGTAGGTCGTGTCCGTTTGCGCGAGGGCGCGAAGCGCCGGAATCGCACGCTTGTCACCCGTCCGCTGAAGCGCAAACGCGACCGGCCACCATCGAACGAGCGGTTGTCCTTTCTCATCGAGGACGATGCGAGCGAGCTCGTCGTAACTTTTCAGTCGAACCAACGCGTACAGCCCGAGGCGTACGGCCTCAACGGCCGCATCCAGTGGGTACGTCAGGTCGTCAGGAGCGAGAGAGCTCATGGCCCCGCCGCGGACGTGCGGCATCATCATCGCTCCCACGGCAGCCGCCGACGCCGTGTCACCCATCAAGCCGAGCGCTTCTGCCGCACGCCCTTGCACGACCGGCGAGGTATCGGCAAGCGCCTGCCGCAACACATCTACCGCCGACCGATCGCCGATGAGTCCCAGCGCGAACGCCGCCATCTGTCGAACCTCGACTTCCGGATCCCCCGACAGCCGCTTGCTGAGCCCTGGCACCGCTTCGGCCAGTCCGACGCGGCCGAGGCCCTGCGCCGCACGGCGTCGTACGCGTGCCTCGCTGTCGTCGAGCAGGCGCAAGAGATCTGGTGGCGATGGCGGCGGAGCCAGGACGATCGCGGCCCCTCCGGCCGCGGCAGGTGCACTCGTCACGAGTGGTAGCGCGGGCTCACGAATGATGCGGTGATCCTCCAATCGCAGAATCCACGACATCTTCGTTTCAAGAGGAATCGTCGGGGCAGAGGGCGAGGGCGAGGGCGGAATGATGGGAGGCGCTGTCGCGCAGCTGGCCCACAGGATCGGAGCTGCGGCCACACCACATACCCGGATGACTCGCATGATGAAGGTCATGATCGATGCGAAGAACGTGGCCAGTTTTTCGATGATATCACGCGATACCCCTTCACCCCGCGCCGCTCCGCCGCTATACTCCCGGCCGTTGGATTTTCACTACATCGCCATCGAAGGACCGCTCGGGGCCGGGAAGTCGGCGCTGGCCGAGCGGCTCGCCGCGCGACTCGATGCGACACTGGTACTCGAAGATCCGGAAAACCCGTTCCTCGCCGACTTCTACGCCGACCGGCCGGGCGCCGCGCTGCAGACGCAGCTGTTCTATCTGCTCAATCGCCATCGGCAACAGACCTCATTGCGACAGGCCAACCTCTTTGCGCAGCAAACCGTCTGCGATTATCTTTTCGAGAAGGACAAGATTTTTGCTTACCTGAATCTTGACGACAACGAGCTATTCATTTATCAGAAGCTCTACGAGCTCCTCGTGGAGGACATTCCGACGCCCGATTTGGTGATTTATCTGCAGACACCGACCGAAAAACTGACGCGCCGGCTGCGCAGCCGGGCGCAGGACCCGGAAGCGGCAGCCCTGGTGCCCGATGAAGAGTATCTGCGCGAGTTGAACGAGGCGTACCAGCACTTTTTCTTTCACTACTCGGCGACCTCTCTGCTCGTGATCGAAACCTCACACGTCGATCTGCACACGTCCGACGACGCATTGGACGATCTTTTGAAGCAGATCCGCGGAATGGGCCGGGGCACTCAATACTACGTGCCGCGCACGGGTTGACGCGCCCTGGCCTGCTCTCCTAAGCTCGCCCTCATGGCGTGGTTCAAGAAAACGCGGAAGCCGAGAGCGGCCGCGCCCGAATCGAGTCGGGTGCCGGAAGGGCTCTGGGTGAAATGTCCTCGGTGCGCGCAAGTCATTTACCACAAGGACCTCGCCGCGAGCCAGATGGTGTGCCCCAAATGTGCGTACCATCATCGGCTCAGCGCAGCGGAACGACTCCGCACGCTCTTCGATGATGGTGCCTGGGAAGAGTTCGATCGGGAGCTCGTCTCAACCGATCCGCTGAGGTTCGTCGACACGAAGCCGTATCGCGATCGCCTGACGACTACCATCAAAGCGACCGGCCTCAAAGACGCCATCATCGTCGCTGAGGGGCGAATTGACGGAATCAGCGCCATGATCGGCGCCATGGAGTATGGTTTCATCGGCGGCAGCATGGGCGTGGTGATGGGAGAAAAGATCACGCGCGGGCTCGAACGGGCGGTCGGCCGCAGGCTGCCCGTCATCATCGTGTCCTGCTCGGGCGGCGCGAGAATGATGGAAGGCGCGCTGTCGCTCATGCAGATGGCGAAGATTTGCGCGGCGCTCGCGCGATTCGATCGCGAACATGTGCCGTACATATCCGTCCTGACCGATCCCACCACGGGTGGGGTCACAGCGAGTTTTGCCATGCTTGGCGACTTGAACATCGCTGAACCCGGAGCGCTCATCGGCTTCGCGGGACCGCGCGTCATCGAGCAGACGATCCGGCAAAAGCTGCCAGAGGGGTTTCAGCGAAGTGAATTTCTGCTCGAGCATGGCATGCTCGATCTTGTCGTGGATCGCCGCGAAATGAAAAGCACTCTCGCGCGCGCGCTGCGGTTCATGGGCTGTTCGGTGCCGGTCAGCACACCCAGTGAAGTCAGTGGATCCCCTTCAGTATCTCTTTAGCCTCGAACAGCTCGGTATCAAGTTCGGGCTCGACAACATTCGGTGCATCTGCGCCGCGCTCGGATCCCCGCAGAATTCCTTCCGATCCATTCTGATCGCGGGCACCAACGGAAAAGGGTCGGTCACGGCCATGGTGGAGCGTGCGGTACGAGCGGCGGGGCTGCGGACGGCCCGGTATACGTCACCGCACCTGATCAGACTCGAAGAACGGTTCTTCGTCGACGGGGCTGTCGTGGAAACGGCAGCGTTGCGAGAGGCCGCCGGCCACGTCCAGCACACAATCGAACAACTCATCGCTGAAGAGCAGCTTCACGCCCAGCCGACGTTTTTCGAAGTCACGACGGCTGTTGCGTTCGAGCTTTTTCGACGCCGGAATGTCGAGATTGCCGTGCTCGAGGTCGGGCTCGGCGGACGCTTCGACGCGACGAACATCGTCA
>Ga0184633_10000687_pt1 | contig 12892 bp, 12 predicted proteins | sample PLM31_170_b1_FD_133156 | JGI IMG/M metagenome (GOLD analysis project Ga0184633, IMG submission 133156) | Groundwater sediment microbial communities from an aquifer in East River, Colorado, USA - PLM3-1_170_b1 | ecosystem: Environmental > Terrestrial > Soil > Riparian zone | place: USA: East...
CACAAAACCCGGGATAAGCGGAATGCCGATCTTAAAGGGGATGAGGATCGCGGCGTACACCGCGGCCGTCTGCGCCACCAGGACGATCAGTCGCGTGTCGCGCCAGACGTCAATGAGGTCTTGCAGGAGCGGCAGGTCTCGCAGGGGAAGTCGGTTCCAACGCAGCGTGGCACCCAAGCAAAGAATGTGGGGGGAGCATTATCGACCGGTTAACACGCACCGGTCAAATACGGGGGATCCCCAGCTGCCCTTCGAATGAAATCGTACATGAAGAGCGCTTTGCCTGAGATGACAGGACACCCACTATTTCCGACGATATTTCCCCATAAGCTCCGCCTGTTTGAGAATGTGCCCTTGCATCGCTTTTTCCAGCTCCTTCTTAGTAGTGCTCGACGGCAGGTTGAACGTAGTGTCCAACGCGTACAACTTGAAGAAATACCGGTGCGTTCCAGAGGGGGGGCAGGGCCCTCCATAACCAACTCTTCGGAAATCGGTCATGCCCTGCTGCATCCCATTCGGTAGCGATTCTCTCTTCGGCAGATCTTCGTCGAGCGAGCGCGCGTTCGCAGGGATGTTCCACGCGACCCAATGAACCCACGTGCCACTCGGCGCATCTGGATCGTCGACAATGAGGGCCAAACTCTTGTTTCCAGCTGGCGGATCCGACCAACTCAAAGGCGGCGAGATATCGGGGCCATCACAGGTGTACTTCGCCGGGATCAACCCGCCTTGTTCAAACGCCGAGCTTTTTAGTTCCATCTTTTCACCTCCCCCACTGTTTTCGAAACCACCAGACTAGAATATCAATGCGCAACTCTCTTGCGCAAACCAGTTCGTGCCAGACTCGAAGATGGCCTCGACGAGATCGTTCTTTCTGCCTGCATTCCTCTCCTTTTCAGCTGCTACAGCCTCGCTTGCTAGTAAGCCGGTGCTGAGCTGAATCGGCCGCACGCAGTTTCCTGAGTTCCGTCAGCACCGGCATCTCATTAAGGTCTTCGTCTGTGAGTCGGTCCCATGCAATTCCGGCTGGGGCGGGAGGCGGGTTCTTGACCGTGATCGTTTCTTCAGGCGTGACGATGACCGAGAGCGGCAGATCGGTTTCATCCCACGGGAGCGCGTCTACGATCTGAACGGCATGCACCGTCGTGGCGACCGGCACCGGCGGATGACCGAGTTCGCGCAGGATGGCATACTCCAGGTCGCTGTACCCTTTCCCCTTGCCGCACCGATGGCCATCCCGCGTGACGGCGACCGATCCGCAGACGATCGCATCCATCCTGGGAAGCTCTTCGAGTTGTACGTCCTCAGTCCACCTGTTGCCTTGAGAGAGGCTGGCCGCCTCGGCAATTTTGTTCTTTGGGATTTTCGCCGGGTCCAACCGCTTGAATCCTGCCCGGAGCCGAGGCGTCGGCACGAACACGGTGATGCCGCGACGCAACGCCTCTTCCCGGACGAACCGTTGAGGCGCGTCGGGGTTCACCTTGATCCGTTTGGCCGTCTTCCAAGGCGGAATCTCAAAGAGCCGACGGGCGGCCTCCTGCGCGCCCTTGAAGTTCGGGATTCGGCCGTGGGGCGGGAACGGGAAGCGAGCGAGGCCCTCCGACTGCAGCCGATCCCAGACCGCCTGCCGCGCGTTCGCCTTGTCGGTGAATGTCCCTGTCATGGAGGGGTAGGGGGCTCCGTCGTGTCAGGCGACTCCTTGTACGCCTCTGGCTCCGGGAACGACCTAGCGAAAAGTTAGAAACAATTGGGCATGGAATGTCCCTTGTGTCAGAATAATTTCCTGGGGGTAGCAGAGTGACGACGATCGTTCACATTTTGAAATCGCTTTACTCGTTTGTCATACCTGGCGGCCTGGTGTTGCTGGCAGCTCTGGCGTTCCTCCGGCCACGAGGATTACCGCCATGGACGCAGCCGCTTGTCTACACCTATGCCTATATCGTTTTCGGGGCCGGCATCCTGCTCGGCTGGTACCTGGAGCGCAGCCGGATCCTGTTGGCCACGGTCGTGCTCGCGCTGGCTAATGGGGCTCTCCTGCACTTTGGGGCGTCCGATGCGGTTCCAACCGGGATGGGCCGTATCGTCTTCAACGCAATCGCCATCCTGGTACCGCTCAACTTCCTTGGCCTCTCCTTGGTCCGCGAGCGGAGCTTCCAACTTTGGAAGGAGATGATGCGGCTGAGCCTGGTTATTTTGCAACTACTGGTCGTCTGGTGGATCTGCTTGCCGGAGCAGGCAGAGGTGGCTGCCGGTCTGGAGCACCCGTTCGTTGATCCACGATGGACGAGCTGGACTCCGCTCGCCCAACCGGCGCTCTTGGCGTTCGCCGTGTGCCTCGTTCTCCAAGCATCCCGATTCATCTTGTACCAAAACCCAGTCGAGCGTGGATTTGTGTGGGCACTGCTGGCGGCCTTTGTCGCGCTGCAGGGCATCCGTGCGGGATGGTCTCCAACGAATTTTCTGGCCACAGCCGCCCTAATGCTCGTGATCGCCGCCTATGAGGCGACCCACGCGTTCATCCACTACGACGAGGTGACCGGAGTGCGGAGGTGGGACGACTTGAAAGCGGCCCTGCGCCGCCTGCGTGGTCAATATGCGATCGCGATGGTGGACGTCGATCACCTCAAGCAGGTCAACGAGCAGTTCGGACACCATGTTGGCGACCAGGTCCTGCGACACGTCGCCGCAAAGATCACCAACCTGTCGGCCAATGGTGAAGCCTTCTGCTACAGTGGGGGAAAATTCACCGTGCTTTTCCGCGGCAAGTCGGTGGCTGATGCCCTCCCCCACCTGGAGGCCCTCAGGAAAGCGGTCGAAACATCGCCCTTTACCCTGCGTGACCGCGGCCGTCCCCTTAAGAAACCGGACACGCCGGCAGCGGATAGTTCATCCCGAAAGGAATTGTCCGTGACGATCAGTATCGGCGTCGCCGAACGGGACGAGCGCAAGGCCAAGCCGGATCAGGTAGTCAAAGCGGCGGAGAGGGCGTTGTTTCGCGCCAAGTCACGCGGACGCAATCAGGTCGCCAAATAAGCCGAGCCTCTGACCCGGGGCTGCAAGGGTTGGCGCTGGCCCACTGGCCGCGAGCTTCGAATCCTGGTCAGGAAGAAGAAAAGGGGAACAGGAAAAGGGTGCAGGCTACTTTTCGGTTGCGGCCATGCCCTCTTCCTGGAGTCGCATCATTCGCACGCCTCGCATTCACATGGGACCGACCGGCGGCCACGTCCAGTCTGTCGTCTATCTTGTCGTCAATGGCCGGGCATCGGAGGTGCCGCCTCGGATGGCTGGACCGGCTGCGCAGACCCAGCGAACCGAATTCGCCCATCCACAGAGGCCTTCAGGGGCCGGGCTTGGAGCGCTTGCAAGAGAAAGTCACGCATGGGGACCTGGCGCTCGATGCGGTCTCGGGCCGCCGCGAACATGGTGTAGCCGTCCCCGCCATCGGCCAGAAAGGCATCGGTAGCCACCGAATACAGCCGCGGGGCCTCCAGCGGCCTCCCGCCGATTGTGATCTCGCGCACGCGCGAACCGGGCGGCGACGACAGGTCGTAGCTGACCAACAGCCCCGAGACTTGCAGGAAGCGGCCGGCGGTTTGGGGCAACAGGCTGACGCTGTTCTCCAGGGCGAGGGCAAGCTGCTGGCCCGTCATCGTGAACGTGACGGTCGGGGAGTTGAAGGGTAGGACACGCAAGACACGTGTAATATCCACCGGGCCGGCCGGGATGCTGTCCCGGATCTGCCCACTGTTCAGGAACGCGACGTCCGTTCCGAATTCGGCTCGCAGCAGGTCGGCCAGCAGGTCGCCGAGATTCGTCTCGACGGTCCTGATCCGGCTGTTCTCACCGTCCAGGGTCACCAGTGACCGGCCGACGACCGTGGACGTCTGGCTTTCCAGCTTCCGCGCATAGTTCTCCAGCAGTGTGTTCACAGCGTGATCTGATGCGACTTCCTCGGTTACCGGCAGGTTCCGGGCTTTCGCCCAGACCACCTCGACACCGCCTTCCTGTCCAGGTTGCACGCCGGATCGCTCGGCGATCAGCAGATCGAGCCGTCCCAACGTGCGGCCCTCACGGTGCGTCTTGACGAACACCGGCCCGGGATTCGCCAGCGCCTCAACCGGCGAGTTCGTGCCGGCTGCCCGGAGACCGTCAAATCCTGGCGTATGGCCGCCGATGATGACATCAATCTCTGGCACCTGGGCAAGTAATGTCAGGTCCTCATCAGTCTCCTGATGGGTCACCGCGACGACTAAGTTCACCCCACTCGTGGTCTTCAACTGTCTGGCCAGGGTCCTTGCGGTCTCGACCGGATCGCGAAGTTCGAGGATCTTGACTGCTTCCCGGTTGAAGGTGTCCGGGAAGTTCTTGCGGCCCAGTAAGCCGATCACGCCGACAGAGAGATTCCCGGCGCGCACCACCGCAGATGGCTGGCAGGGCAGCTCGGTCGCGTGTCCCACCAGGTTCGAGCACAGGATAGGAAACTGTGCCTGTTCCTTGAGCCGGCGCAGATGGTCCACCCCGAAGTCGAATTCGTGGTTGCCTGCCGCCATCGCCTGGTAGCCCATCAGGTTCATGGCCTTGACGTCCGGCTCGCCGCGGAAAAATGAGGAGAGGGGTGTCCCGATCAGGATATCGCCGGAGTCCACCACCAGCACGGCGTCGGTCTCGCGCCGCACCGACCCGATCAGTGTGGCGCGTCCCGCCATCCCGCCGACCTTGGGCTTTCCGCGCTGTTCGATCGGGAGCGCCGTCCCGTGATGCTCGCTGGTATGGAGGATCGTGAGCGTCTGTTCGGCGGAGGATTCCTGCGCGCCGGCAAACCCTATAAAGCCGACGACGCTGACGACGAAGGCGAACCTTACGAACAGCCGCTCTGTCTGCATTCGGTTCATGGGGTGCGTTCTCCGGCATTCCGACCGCAATTGTGGCCGACTGCGGGAGTACGGTATACTCTAGCCTGCCATTATCGCAGTGCGCGCAGGAGTTCGATGATCAGCAGTGATGCGGTGGCGACCTATATTCGATGCGCCATCCCGGACGCCTCAGTATCTGTTACGGACCGGACGGGCACGATGGATCATCTCGGTGTCCGGGTGGTCTCCGACATGTTCAAAGGCAAGACTCTCTTAGATCGGCATCGGATGATCTATCAGGCGTTGAACGAGCCGATGAAAGATGGGCGCATCCACGCACTTGAGATCAAGGCCGAGACTGTAGATGGAGCATAGGGAGGCACACTATGGCGAATCCCATCGAGGAAGAAATCCAGCGGGAAATTCAGGCTCATAAAATTTTGATCTACGGCAAGGGAACCAAGATGGCTCCCATGTGCGGGTTCACCCGGGAGACCATGCAGTTCTTTGACAAATACGGGTATCCCTATGAACTCATCGATGTGCTGCCGAACCCGGCCAAACGGGAGGCGCTTGCCAAGATGACGAATTGGCCGACGCTCCCCAAGGTCTTCATCAATGGGACGTTTTACGGGGATACCGATGTCCTTGAGCCCATGGAGAAGAAAGGGGAGCTGGAGCCGCTGCTCAAGAAAGCCTTCGGCAAATCGTAATCCTCTGGCTACTTTCTCACACTACCCTCGCCGGGATGGCCGGGCTTGTCTCAACTGCGCGCATCATCACCCGTTGCTCTTGGCCTGTTGCAACCGGAGGAGCAACAGGTACCCCGAGCAACAGGTACCTAGCACATTCTCATTGTGCGCGTTGTGCGAGCCTGAGGTTGCTATCTCCATCTCTCATCGGTTGGAGCCAGGTGGGATGCTCTTCATTGCGCGCATCGACCGAGCACCGCCCACTTTTCAAGAATCAGAATGATCTTGTGTGCGCGGTCTGCGAGCACGAGAGCATCCCACCTGGCTCCTCATATTCCCCACCCCCCGCTGACGTGTATATTGGTGCCGTTCACGTAGCGGGCCTCATCCGACAGCAGGAAGCGCACCGCTGCGACGGTGTCGGAGACCTCGCCGATATAGCCCGCCGGAATCCGTTTGGCCATGCCTGCCAGTTCGCCGGGCGGCGCGCTGCCCGAATCAATGAATCCGGGCGAGATCGCGTTCACTGTAATGCCGTGGGGGGCCAGCAGCTTGGCCAGGGTCCTGGTGAGTATCAGCACGCCTGCTTTGGCGATGTAGTGGGCCGTGATGTCGGGTTGGGCGATCATCTGGTCGGCGTTGGCCATGCTGAACGAAATGATGCGGCCATACTTGCGGGCCTTCATCCCCAGCGCGGCTGCCTGGCTGAGGTAGAAGATGGGATGGAGATTGTGGGCGAACATCTCGGCCCATCCCTCGGGGGTCTCCTCGAGCAGGCTCACGCGATGGTAAGGGCCCGCGCAGTTGATCAGCGCGTCAAGCCGGCCCCACGTCCGCTCAACGTGCTGGATCAGATTCAGGGCGGCGGCCGGATCGGACACGTCGCAACGAAGCGCCAGCGCATTGCCGCCCCGTTCGACGATGGCGTTCCCGGTTTCGGCCGCCTCCTTCTCGCTGGTCCGGTAACAGACCGCCACGGACCATTTCTGGGCGGCCAGGTCGAGCGCGATCGCGCGGCCGATCCCACGAGCCCCCCCTGTAATCAAGGCCACGCGGTCGGTCACCGAGTGTCGTCCTCCTCTTTTGATGGCTGAGGGAAGACGGCGGCTTCGGCGGTGGTGCAGACGACGCGATTGCGGCCGAGGGATTTGGCCTGATAGAGCGCTTCGTCCGCAGCCCTGATCAGGTCCTTCACGGTTCTGGCGTGGGTGGGGTAGGTAGCCACCCCCAAGCTGATCGTGACGTGGTCCGGTGCCGAAGGGGCCAGGTAGCGAAGCGAGAGGTCCGCAATTTCCACGCGCAGGCGCTCGGCCACCCCCGCGGCTTCGACGGCGCCGGTCCGCGGCAGCACCGCGACGAACTCCTCCCCCCCGTACCGGGCCAGCACGTCGCTTTCCTTCATGACACGGTGCAACGTCGAGGCGACTGTTTTCAGGACGACGTCACCGACCTGATGGCCGTACGTATCGTTGACGTGCTTGAAGTGGTCCAGGTCGAGAATCAGGAGGCTCAGGACTTGGCCCTTCCGTCGTTCTTCCGGCAGGATCATCTTGGCCAGGAACTCTTCCAGAAAGCGTCGGTTGTAAACCCCCGTCAGCTCGTCAATCAGGGCGCGGCGCTTGGCACGCTCCAGATGCTGGAGGTGGCCGATCATCGGCGCCGCCACGTTGATAAGGGACTCGATCGACTGCCGTGCCTCCTGAGTCCAGCACTGGGTCACGGAACTGACCAGATGCACCACGCCGATCGTTCTTCCTCCGATGACCAGGGGGACGCACCAGTACGCGCCGTCCTCATCGTTTGAAATACTGAACGAGCAGGTCAGGTCCTCTCGGACATCCTGGACTATATATTCGCGCCCGGATCGAATGACCGGGCAGCTCAACGGCCTGGACCAGACCGGATAGGAGTTCAGACTCAGGTCGTCCCGCGCCGGCGACGACCAGATGAGCTCCAGACGGTCCTCCGAGGCGTTCAGTCTCAGGATCAAGATCTGCCGGAGGGGCAAGACCTGTCGCAGCGTATGGCCCAGGATGCGGTACACCTCCTCCTCCGACGTCGCCTGCTGCATGACCTGGGTAACCTGCTGGAGTTCCAGCAGCCGGTGGCTGAGCACCTGATGCTTCTCGATCTGTCGCTGCAGTTGCACCGTCCGGTCGATCAGGTGCGCTCTGATGGCCTGCTGCGTCCGCCAGAATTGTTGCCAGAGCTGCCGTACCTCCTCGCCCATCACCGTCTCGGTCCATCGCTTGAGCGCCGGCGTCTCGCTCATGCCCTCCTTGGCAGGGACGATCGTCTCCATCTCTTTCGTGAGCTGACGGACCGGCTTCGTGACCACCTGTCTCGTTCCCCAGGCGAGCAAGGCCATCACGGTCAGACCGACGCCCGCGCCTGCCCACAGCAGCAACACCTGATCCCGCTTCGCGGTTTTCAACTGGGCTTCGATCGGGATGCTGACCTCGATCCCGCCCATGAGATCATTCAGACGAAAATCGTGTTTCGGGCTGTCCGGGTGTGCGTTGTGGCAGTCCACGCAGCTCTGAACGATGGCCTTGTCCGGGGCCAGGAACCGCAGGAAGGTCGTCTCATCCACAACGTCCTGTCGGCTGTAGAGGCCGTCTTTGCTTTGCTGCAATGACCGGAACCCTTCTTCGTGGAAGCTGTCCTGGATACCGTTCTGTTTATTGATCGGCCAGGGGCTCACAAGCCGGACGCGGTAGGCCGAGGGAGTGCGGGCGGCCATCTCGGTCGCCTCGCGCAAAAAGGTGGCCGGGAGCGGGAAGGCGTTAGGAATCTGGTGATAGTCGGCCTTCACCTGGGCATTCATTTTGAGGAGCCGCGGCACCACCACGGAGGCATAGTACTCGCGGTCTGCCCGAACCTGGATCAGAAACGACTTGGCGGTGCTGTTGAACTGCTGTTCCACCGCCTGGATTCGCTGCTTGCCCGAGAAATACCAGGGAATGGCCAGGATGAACAGCAGGAGCAGAGGGGCAATCAGCGCGATGAGCTTCGCGCTCACGGACCAATGTCGCGGACTCAGAAAAGTAGCACTCACGGGTTGATTCATTGACTGATGTCCCGATTGATTCGTTCAGGGTTCAAACGCCAACGGTTCGCACAATAAGGAGGGGCAGATGTCAATAATACAAGAATGAGCCAAACGTCAATGGTTAAGTTCGGCAATCTTGGTCTCTCCGGTGCTGGTATGGGCATGCAACCGGCTGGCCAATAGACGTAGCACTCCTGCGGTACGCTTAGACAGGCTAGGGGCAAGAGGCGATGGGCTAGGGTTCATGTTCGAGGTTCGAGGTTCGAGGTTCGAGGTGCCAGATCTTCCTCGTGCCGCTGGCCTCGCGCCTCGCGCCTCGTGCCCAGGCCCCAGCCCCGCTTCTTCGATCAGCGCCAGGAGATCGTCGATCGTGTCCACGTCGCGCCAGGCCGGCAGCAGGCCAATCTTCAGTCCCAGCGCCTCCGCCTTTTTCAGGGTCAGGGCAAAGACTTGGTCGGTGGACCACGGAATCTCGACGAACAGGTCCGGCATCGGTCGCCTGAGCCCAATCAGGTAGTACCCGCCGTCCAACGCGGGACCCAGGACAAGGTCATGATCCGAGAGCAGGCTGAGGGCCTGCGCGTAAAACGATGCCGGCAGGGTGGGGAGATCCGTGCCCACCACCAGCACGCGCTGGTAGCCCCTTGCGAAGATCGCGTTGCATGCCTGATCCATGCGGGCTCCGAGGTCATCGCCGATCTGGTCGAGAAGCTGCACTCCGTGGCGCTCTTCCATGATCTTGAAGAAGACATGGCTCGCGGACGGCGCGCAGGCCACGAAACGATCCAGGCACAGACGACCGGACTTTGCCCGAGCCCGCTTCGCGGCGTCGCGACTCCGCTCCAGCGCGTCCAGCACCAGGCTCCCATGGAAGCTAGCTGCTTCGTCCGGGGTCAACGGCGGACAGAGTCGTGTCTTCACCTGGCCGGGGATCGGGGCCTTCGCGAAAATGATCAGCGCGCTCGAGGCACGCTGCGGGCTAGGGGCTATAGGTGATAGGCTAAAGGCGGATTTTAACTCGCCCTCATCTGTCTGACTTGTCGGCTTTGGATGTTTCCTATAGCCCATAGCCCATTGCCTCTCGCCTGCGCACGCTACCGCACCGTGCTATAGAAGCGGCTGAGCGTGCCCGGGCTGACCCCGATCCAGTACAGGAGTCGGAGAACCCACATGAGCAGGATCGTGCGGATGGGTCCGCACGCGTCCCAGCGTCGGTAGGACGTTACGACCTGCGACCGAAGGGCGACCACCCGTCCGGCGCGTTTCAGGCGGCGAGTGAAGTCCACGTCCTCCATGATCGGGATGTCCGAGAATCTGCCCAACCGTTCGAACACCGCTCGCCTCACGAAGATCGCCTGATCTCCGGTCGCAATGCCGGTGCACCGCGATCGGAGATTGATCATGCGACCGATCAGCCTCCCCGGCCTTGAATCACGTCCGAACCGCACGTCGAAGCGGCCTCCGACGCAGGCCGGATCCTCCAGCGCCCCCTCGATCGCCAGTCTGGCGTCGCGGGGCAGCAGCGTGTCGGCATGGAGGAAGAGGAGGACGTCCCCCCGGCTTGCGGCGGCCCCCGCATTCATCTGAGGCGCGCGGCCGGGCGGGGCGGTGAGCAGCTTAATATGAGTTCGAGGTTCGAAGTTCGAGGTTCCAGCAGAGTTCGAGGTTTGAGGTTCGAGGTTAGAAGGTGGTGAACTTGAGACTTCGAACTTTTTACGTCGAACGTCGAACTGCGCGACGATGTCGCGCGTGCGATCCCGACTGCCGCCGTCCACCACGATGACCTCGTCAAAGCCCAGCCCGGCGGTGTGGGTGAGCGTGGGCGACAGGCTCCGCTCCTCGTCCAGCGTCGGAATGACGATGGAGATGGTCATGGCGCCCTACTCGATCTTGGGTGTTTTGAACATGAAAAAGACCACAAGGGCCACCGTGGCCCAGAACACCGCCTGCTTGTGCCAGAACAGGACCTCTCCATAGTGGAAGAAGGCAAGGGCCAGGGCGATCGCGGCGGTGATCACCGCGTAGCGCACCGTCGGATGCTTGATTGTGGCGTGCCCCCAGATCGCTACGCCGGCGAAATACAGAATCAGCGGGAAGACGCTGATCTCAAATCCGCCGCTGATCGAGAGCAGGACGTCCAGAAATCCGATAAACATCATCGCCGTCCCAGACATCATCTCGGCCGTGCTCAAATGACGGTCTTCGGCCGGCTCCGAGTCATGGTCACGGGGGGATCGGGACGGCTTCGGAGTCGCCGTGAAGGGCGCTGCCGGATCGTTGGGTGGATGGTTTGGCTCGGGGGCCTGCATGGTCGTTTTCACTCAACAGAGCTGATGGCTGATGGCATATGGTTAATGCGCTTCGGATCTGCTGTCAGTTATCGGCTATCAGCTATTCGCTATCGGATCATGCTTTAAAGTGCTTGCTCAGGGTTAGTCCCTGTCGCTGGTAGGAGGAGCCCAAGGCCGTCCCATACACCTGGGTGGGTATTGCGAGCAGCCGGTCATATACGACTTTGAAGAAGGTTTGTCCATCGTGGATCAGGAACGGGACGTCGTGGGGACGCACCTCCAGCACCACCTGAGTGCCCTTGATTTCCCCACGACCGTAGCCGAATCCCGGGTCGAAGAAGCCGGCGTAATGCGTCCGAAGTTCGCCGCAGGCCGCCTCGTACGCCACCATCTCGGCGGCATAGCCGGTCGGCACCCGGATCCGTTCCTTGGAGGCCAGGATATAAAACTCTTCGGGTTCGAGCAGAAGGCTGTCATTGCGGTGCCGCTGGATCGGCTCCCAGAAATCCAGCGCGGCGTAGTAGCCGATCTTGGACAGATCGATGACGTGGCTGTTTTTCTTGGCCCGATACCCTACCACCATCTCCTTGCCTCGTTCGGCGCCTTGCAGATCAACCCGTAGGAACAGGCCCCGGTTGGTCCGCAGTTCACGGAGCGGCACCGGTGTCTCTTCGTGCACGTTGTGGTAGAGCAGGGGCTCGGTCCTGTGTAGCGCCCGAATCCCGGAATCGGAGACCGTCGCCGGGCCGCGGACCAGCCGGAGCTGGTTCAACGAGAGACCGGTCCCGACCTTGATCGCGAACGACCGGGGCACGACTTCCAGGTACAGCGGGCCGGCATAGCCGGCCCGGATCTCGTCGAAGCCGGCGTTGAGGTCCGTGATGACGCGGGTGAACACGTCCAGCCGGCCGGTCGAGCTTTTCGGGTTGGCCCGGGCGCGGAGGCTCTTCGGCAGGCACAAGCTCTCCAGCAGCGGCACGAGGTAGACATGGCCCTTTTCAAGGATCGCGCCGGCGGTCAGATCCATCTCGTACATCACGAGATCGGACTGGTAAAAATCCAGGACGTCCAGCTTGCTTTTGATCTCAGACCGTTCAGGTAAGAAGCTGCTCAACAGGCGATAGGCTTTCGTGCCCAAGCGCAGATCGAGGCTGGCCGGCTGAATCTGTCGTTCCCCGATCGGGACCTCCGAGCGGATCACCCGATCGGCGATGAGTCGTTTCAGTTGCTGGTACGGCAGGATGCCGTGCAGGCGGGCGCCGCGCGTCACAGGTCTTCCAGTCCTCCGTCACCGCAGGCTGTCAGGGCGGGGTGGGCGCCGACCATCGGCAGCTCCCGCCCGTTGCTTTTCGGGGGCTGGGGATAGTGGAATATTTTGTTCTCATAGTTCTTCAGCACCGCGATGTCTTCGTCCAGATGAACCATGTAATCCGCCGGCAAGATCGGGATCTTGCCGCCCCCGCCGGGCGCGTCGATGACAAAGTGGGGAACCGCCATCCCGCTGGTATGGCCCTGCAGCGAGCGGATGATGTTCATCCCCGTCTCCACCGTGGTGCGGAAATGGTTGGTGCCTTTCGTCAGGTCCGCTTGGTAGAGGTAGTATGGTTTCACCCGAGCCAGCAACAACTGGTGCATCAGACGCTTCATGATGTCAGGGTCATCGTTGACGCCTTTGAGCAAGACGGTCTGGGCGCCCAGCGGAATGCCGGCATCCGCCAGCATGCCGCACGCGGCCTTCACCTCCGGTGTCAGCTCGTCCGGATGGTTGAAATGCAGGTTCATGTAGATTGGGTGGTACTTCTTGACGATTTCGCAGAGCTTGGGGGTGATGCGCTGAGGCAGGCTACCCGGGACGCGAGACCCGATTCGGATGAGCTCCAGGTGCGGGATCGTCCGCAAGGCCTTGAGAATGCGTTCCAGCAGGTGGTCGGGCAGCAGCAACGGGTCGCCTCCCGACAGGATCACATCGCGGACCTCCGTATGTTCTTTCAGGTACGCGATGGC
>Ga0184633_10000689_pt1 | contig 12873 bp, 13 predicted proteins | sample PLM31_170_b1_FD_133156 | JGI IMG/M metagenome (GOLD analysis project Ga0184633, IMG submission 133156) | Groundwater sediment microbial communities from an aquifer in East River, Colorado, USA - PLM3-1_170_b1 | ecosystem: Environmental > Terrestrial > Soil > Riparian zone | place: USA: East...
CATCCCGACTTCAAGGCTGTCGGCGGCGACCAGACGCAGGTCTGTCGGGGAGAGTTGATTCGCTTCCGTACCCTGACCGGCACTTGCAACGACATCCGCAACCCGCTGATGGGATCGACGCATCAACTCTTCGCGCGGAACGTGGAGTTCAACACCACGTTTCCCGAACTGGGGCTGAATGAGATGACCAGGAATCGCCATGGGGATCGATTAGGGCTGTTGAATCCCGACCCACAGACCATTAGCCGGAAGCTGTTCACGCGCAAGCAATCGAAGCCGGTCGGATCGCTCGAGAAGTCGCAGCCGGACAGATGTAACGAGGGTTACGGCCTTCCGGGTGACGCAAAAGAGGCTAAGTGCGAGTACAAGAAGGCGCCGTTCTTCAATGTGCTGGCGGCGTTCTGGATCCAGTTCATGACCCACGACTGGTTCTCGCATCTGGAAGAGGGGCACAACCGGCCGGAGTGGATGGCAGTCGGCTGCGCGACGCAACTGGTCAAGAACATCGAGCAGCCGCTGACGAACGAGGACGTCAAGAAGTTGGGCTGCCGGCCCGATGACAAGATCGATGCGGCGTACATCGCTGAAGGCACGGAGCCCAAGTCATTCACGCAGGGCGGCAAGACCTATCTCACGCGAGCGCCGAAGACCACTGCGAATCACGTCACCGCCTGGTGGGATGCCTCGCAGCTCTATGGATACGATGAGCGGTCCGGCCAGCGAGTGAAGCACGATCCGAAAGATCCAGCCAAATTGTTGCTGATGCAGATTGGAGAGGGTGCAGTCGAGGGCGACAAGCTGGGATACCTGCCGGTTTTTGAACCGGGTGACCTGATCAACCCTGAGTGGTCCGGTCAGGAGGCCACGGCGTTTCCGGATAACTGGAGCATCGGGACCAGCTTCTATCACAACGTCTTTGCCAGGGAACACAACGTTTTTGTCGATGAATTCAGGAAGCAGGCCGCTCGCACGCCCGATGGCGACAGTGGTTTGAGAAATCCCGCCAACCCCGATCACGTCATCCGCTACAGAGACGTCACGCCGAACGAGTTGTTCGAGATCGCCCGGCTGGTCGTCGCGGCCGAGATTGCCAAAATCCACACCACCGAATGGACCACGCAACTGCTCTATAACGAGCCGTTGAACCGGGGCATGAACGCCAACTGGCACGGGGTCTTTGCGAAGCATGAGGGGATGGCGGATGCGCTGAAGGAAGTCGTGCGCCGCCTCGACGACACGAATGACGCGAAGAAGGCCAACAGCCTCTATGCGGCACTGGCCGGCGGACCTGGCATTTTCGGGTTGGGCAATCGGGTGTATGAGGGGGTGCCGCTCGTGGGCCTGATCGATCCGAGCAAACAAGACCGCTGGGATCTGAAAAACGACGATCATATCAACGGAGGCATCAACCATTTCGGCTCCCCCTTCAATTTCCCCGAGGAGTTCATCACGGTGTACCGGTTACACCCATTGCTGCCGGACCTGATCGAATACCGTGAGTGGAACAAGGAGCCGAACGTCATCCGACACCAAGTGCCGGTGATCGAGACCTTCCGGGGCAAGGCCACTGAGGCCATGAGGCAGAAGGGCCTGGCAAATTGGGCGCTCAGCATGGGCCGCCAGCGGCTGGGGGCGCTGACCCTCCAGAACCATCCGCAGTTTTTGCAAAACCTGAAGATGCCCCGCCTGCAATCCCCCACGCAACAGATCGACGTGGCCGCGCTCGATCTCATCAGGGACCGGGAGCGGGGAATCCCGCGCTATAACGAGTTCCGCCGGCAGTACGGTCTGAAGCAATTGACCAGCTTCGACGATTTCGTCGATACGCGCCTGACTCAGGATTCGCCGGCTCGGCCTGAGCAGGCGCAGCTCGTGAATACGTTGCGTGAGGTGTACGGGCAACACCAGTGCGATGCGTCCAAGAAGATCACCGAGGCGCAGCTGAACGACGACGGCTCGCCCATCAACGATTGTTTGGGGCATCCGAACGGCAGCCAGATCGACAACATCGAGGACGTCGATACCGTGGTCGGATGGCTCGCGGAATTCAGGCGGCCGCACGGCTTCGCCATTTCCGAAACCCAGTTCGTCGTGTTTATCCTCAACGCCTCGCGCCGTCTGTTCAGCGACCGGTTCTTCACCTCCAGTTTTCGCCCGGAGTTCTACAGCACCTTCGGCGTCGAGTGGGTCACGAACAATGGGCCTGGTCCGGAGATGATGGAGCAGGGAACGCCCAATGGCCATGAGCAGCCGGTCTCTCCCCTGAAACGAGTCCTGCTCCGGACGATGCCGGAACTGGCCGGCGAACTTCAGACGGTGGTGAACGCGTTCGATCCCTGGGCGCGGGATCGCGGAGAGTATTACAGCCTGGAATGGAAGCCCAGGGCTGGGGCGGAGGAAGATGAGGCGTTCGCCAAAAAGAAGTGAGGGCGGCCTGGTTGGTCCCCCTTGCTCACGGAACCCCCACGGTGAAACTGTGGTCGTTCGACGTGCGCAGTCGGGGACCAAGTCAGGCCACCCTCATGAAGAGAGATAGGCGAGCTAGGAAGGGGAAAGGGGGCAGCCAGACCATCCTTCTTGCTCGCCGAGGCCGCACGATCAGAATGTGCTCCCTCGATGCGCGCAGTGAAGGACAGTCTGGCTGCTCCCATACGAGCCGCAGGGCGAGGTTAAGCAACGACCTCAATGCTTTAACCACGTACTCGTCTTTCTTGTTCGTTTTGTTTGTCTGGTTTATTTAGCTTCTTTGGTTCGATGAACGAAACAAACCAGATGAACCAGACAGACCAGATCCCATTGCAAATAGCGTGGAATCGCCGTAGAGTGATGTCACCCCTACGATGGAGTGATGCCTATGTCAAAATCGGTAGCAGAGCTTGAGCAGGAGGCACGGCACTTGCCGACACAAGAGCGTGCGCTGTTGGCGCAACACCTCATTGCGAGTATCGACCCCGGAGAGGATGTCGACGCGGAAGCAGCGTGGCTGGAGGAAGCTGAAAGACGCTACCAAGCGTATCGCCAGGGAAAACTGACTGCGAAGCCAGTCGATCAAGTCTTTCGCGAAGTAAAATCACAACTCAAATGACCGCGATCGTCTTGCTTCCTCCCGCTCAGGAGGAAATGACGGCGGCAGCACGGTACTACCAAACCCAATCAATGGGTTTGGGCTCGGAGTTTCTCGCTGAAGTAGAACGGACGATTGCCGCAATCGCCTCCCATCCAAAAGCCGCCCCGAAAGTAAGGCAGGACATCCGACGTCGTCTATTGAAGCGGTTTCCCTTCGGGATTCTGTATGTCGCCACCGTCGATGAAATCGTGGTCCTCGCCGTCATGCATCTCCGCCGTCGTCCCGGTTACTGGGACGACCGGCTCGGTTCATCAAAACAATCGCAGTAACGCTGTGCTCGCGAAGCGCGCGGTCTCAGAAGGAGTACGAGAGGGCAGACTAGATGATCTCCTGTGCTCGTGCAACGCGCGGTCTCAGAAGCCCCTCGTTGGACACGCGCAGTGGGAGACCATCTAGCCCGCCCTCAAGGGAGAGACGGAAGAGCTGTGGTCGCTCGATGCGCGCAATGGAGACCACACCAGCCGCCTCGCTGAATGCGGGTGAGGAGGTAGCCCTCGTTAGACGCGCGCACGTTGGGACCGATCCAGGCCACCCAAATAAAAAAAGGAATTCGTCGGCGGATACCTCGCTCCTCCGGCCAGGTTCGCTCAGCTCGCAGGCATCCTTTTGGATTGAGCTAATAGGGCGGTGCTCGTTGGACGTACGCCGCTAGCATGGACCAGGCCTGCATTGAAAAAATAGAATGTCCCCATCTTTCCGTTCGGCATCATCCACAAAGGACGGGTGTACTTAAAAACGAACGACGCTACCAGAGCGACGTATGTTCGATATGGCATGAAGCCCTTCCGGCCGAATGCCAAACAGACCCTCAAGACTGATTACGAGGTTCCCGTCGAGATCATCGAAGACAGCAAGCAGCTCACCACTTGGGCCGCGCGGGCAGTCTCAGGCAAGTAAGCCAGCGGAGGATGAACTCATGGGCCGACCTGGACTTTGATCCATTCGGCGACTGCTTTCGGTTCGCCCTTGCGAACCTTGACCTCGACCTTACGGCCCTTCTGCAGATCGTTGATTGCGCCATCTTGATTCGGTTGCTTCTGCTCGCTCCGGTCCAACCAGATCAGCGTCCGGTCTGTGATCCCGACCGTCTGTGCGCCAGACGGACTCGAGATGGTTACCATCCGCTTCCCCGGATCCACCGATTCAAGGGTTCCGATCACACTCCCCTTATTGGACAGTCCGGGAGACTGTCCGATAGGGATGAATATTTCGGTGGCCTGCTGCCCAGAGGCCTCGAGGGTGCCTCCCAGCACCATGACCACGATCGCCAGTCTCAGGTAGCGGTTCAGCATGGCTGTCCCCTTTCCATTTCCTGGTCGGCCGTCACGCGGGCCACTCAGGATGCCTCGATGAGTTGTGCACGCGCGTTCCGTTGCTCATCAATGGCCTGCTGGGTAAGGCCACGCCGCCTGAAGAAACTGCAGGCCGCCTTCTCCGTCAGCTCCTTGGCCCTCTGCAAATGGGCGACCGCCTCGGGATGGAGCCCTCCGCCATCCAGAACCTTGATGCTGTCTTGCGTTTCGCTCACGGCTCGGTTGAGGAGTTCTCGATCCTCAGCTCGTTCGGCGAACCCCTTCTTGGCGGTGGACTCCAGCAGCTCGAGACTCTGCCGAATGTTCTCAAGGGCATTCAGGACCCGGAGAAACGCGGCCACCGCCACCACCTGGGTCGCGTCCAGCCGGATGCCGATCTTCCGCGGATCGTTCTGCGCCAGAAGCTGCCCGGACGGTGAGTTGTTGAAGGCGTCGCCGTTGTAGAACGCCACTGCCCCTTCGATGGTCTCAATGGCATTGTTGTGAAAGAATGGGCCGGTGTCGGCCGCTTCCACTAACGGAGGGGTGTTGAAGGTAGCGTCGCCCGGTCTTCCGAACGCGTCGTCAGGCGGGTTCCGCTCACCGGTGAGATCGGCCGGCTGGTCCGGTAAGTTCTCCACGCCGGTATTGAAGTTCGCGTTCCCGATGTTGCCGCCACCGAAGTTCGCCGTCGCCCCGGCGTTCGCGTGGCAGAGGTTGCACTTGCCTAGCCTATTATCCAGAAAGATTTCCTGGCCGCGTTTCGTCACAGTCCCCTTGAGCGGGAGCGGCAAGGTAAGGTCTTGCTGCCGGCCGAGGGAGAGCGTGAAGGCCTCGATGGCGTCCAGCTCCTCCTCCGTCGGGAGCCGAAAGTCCACCCCCGCAACGCGATTCAAGGTTTTGGTGAAATGCTGGATGACGGCCCCGGTCGCAAAGGAGCGAAGCGAGCCGTCCCCGGGCGCGCCGTCCCCCGACCAGCCCGTGCGTGGTCCCTGGTTGCTGTTGACGGACGTCCGCAGCGCAAGGACATGGGGCACCCCGCGCATGACGAACTTGTTCTCCAGATCGCCGAATCCATCCAGGTTCTCCAGGATAAGGCCGAACTGGCGCATCAGCTTGGGATTCTCGAAATTCTTTTTGAGGTCGGGGTTAAACTCGGCGACGAACAACGGATCACTAGGCGGTAATGTAGCAATGAACGCGGGATCAAGGGCGAGGTTATTCTGCGCAGGGTGGCAGGTCCCGCAGGTCCTGCCGTTCCCCTTGAACGTCTCGTTAAAGAAGATCTGTCTCCCCTTGGAGACAAGATCGCTCGGAGGCGATGGCAGTGACACGCAGGCCGAGACTGCCGACAGAACCCACATCAGGGGACATAGGACTATCAGGACGAGTGCCTTCCTATGCCACTGACTCCAGTTAGGCCATCTCATACGTGCCTCCTCCCAGACGCATCCTCACGACTGTCTGATCATGCAAGAATGCAGCCACCGCATGAGCCAGCTTCTTCTCGCTGGAATTCTGCGAAGTTTGCTGCATTATGCATTTGATGCTCCTGTATGGCAACTCCTACAGGACTAGATACGAGAGTCTAGGACGATAGAAGGAAACGGGGAAGGTGATTTGTTCAAGGATCTAGTGCTCGACCAGCTCAGCGACCTGCGCGGCGCGCCGTAACGTGAGAGAGATTGAGGGTCAGGCATGAGTATTATCGCGAATACCAAACGGAACGTCTACAAAAGCCTACGGAACTCCGGGTTCGAAGCCCGCGCCGAAGCCTGCCGGAACGATAGTTCCAAGTGCTAACAGGGGGATGGGAGGCCGCCTGGTCGTCCTCCTGCTCGCGGAACGCGCACGATAAGAATGTGCTCGTTCGACGCGCGCAGTTGAGGATCGACCAGGCCACCCTCATGGAGAGAGATAGGCGAGCTAGGAGAGGAGAAGGGAGTGGTCAGACGGTCCTTCCTGCTCGCAGAGGCCCCACGATACAACGGTGGTCCCTCGATGCGCGCAGGCAAGGACCATCTGCCCTCTTCTTTTAAGTGTGGGAGAAGAGAGTATAGAAGGCCCTCGCTCGGGCTAATGGCACGTCCCGGGAAATCGATTGCGAAGCAATCGGAGGGTAGGGCGGGTGAAGAGTATCTGCCAATGGGTGGGCGGGTGAGAAAGTTGCGCGCAGTGGAAGATCAATCAGCCCCCATCCCTGAGAGATAACGAGCGAGCTTGGAGGGATCATCTGTAGCCTCGTTCGACGGCCGCAGTGGGACCAACATGGGTGCCCTTCCAAGAGAGAGAAGCATGCGAGCTTGGAAGGAGTATGAGAGGGCGGACTAGATAATCTCCTGTGCTCGTGCAACGCGCGGTCTCAGAAGACCCTCGTTGGACACGCGCAGTGGGAGACCATCTAGCCCGCCCTCAAGGGAGAAGATGGAAGCGCAATGGTCGCTCGATGCGCGCAGTAGGGGATGGACCCAGACCACTCCTTGAGGAGAAAGTACGAGCAAGCTTGGAACGAGCATGAGCAAGGCAGAGCAGAGCTGATTGAGAGCGGCCCGGGGAATCGGCACATTAATGCGCTTTACTTTACTATGGTAAGGTAAAGCTTCGTGAAGGAGGTGCACCATGGCTGTTCAGAAGCTCAGCAGCAAGAATCAGATTGTCATTCCGAAGGAAGCCCGGCAGGCGATGGGTGTCAAAGGCGGCGATGAATTGCTGGTGGTCGTGAAGGACGATCTGACGCTTGTGATGCCAAAGCCCAAACGGTATGCGAAGACCTTACAGGGGCTGGCCAAGGGTATGTATCCGTCGGGCTACCTGAAGCGAGAGCGCCGGTCGTGGTAGGGGCCTCCCCCTCGCAAGGCCTTCCACCAGAACGCGAACGAATCGGTATCGACACCAACATTTTCATGTCACAATAGGTTTCAGAAGAAGTCCCTCTCGCTTGACAGCAATATACTAAAACTTGCATATTGATCCCGTGACCGATAAGACGATCTTGTGGCTCGGGTCATCGCGGAGTGACTTGCAGGCATTTCCGCGGGATGCCAGGCGCCTCGCGGGGTTTCAGCTTCGGCTGGTTCAGCAGGGGTTGGAGCCGTTGGACTGGAAACCGATGCCGACGATTGGTCCCGGCGTCCGTGAGATCAGAATTCATACCGCAGTGGAACATCGCGTATGCTACGTCGCCAAGTTTGCGGAAGCGATCTATGTGCTCCATGCCTTTGAGAAACGGACCAGGAAAACTTCGCGGCACGATGTGGAATTTGCCAGACAACGATATCAGGCACTCGTTGCGCAGCGCTGAGCGGTGAGTGGAGCGAGAGGGGAGGAGAATCATGAAACTGAAGATCACACCGTCCACCGGGAATGTATTCCGTGACCTCGGGTTTCGCCGCGAGGAGGCCGAGCATCTGCTGGTCCGAGCGGACCTCATGATCCAGGTGCAGAAGCTCATCGCGTCCCGCCGCCTCAAACAGAGAGCAGCGGCCAAGATACTCGGTGTGACTCAGCCCCGCGTCAGCGATCTCCTCCGTGGGCGTATCGACTTGTTCAGTACGGACGCGCTGATCGACATGCTGGCCCGGCTCGGAGCGCAGGTACGTCTGACGGTGAAGGTCCGCGTCGCGGCGTGAGGGTTGCGCAACGACCGAAACCATCTAGGCATCGCGTATCTCGTCGTTCGTGAAGTGTCTGTCGTTGTTTGCGAGCGACGAGCGACGAGATACAATCCCCCGACGCGCGCAGGTCGGGAATGACCAGCAGCGCGCCAAGCACGATATCGAGCATTGAGAAAGGCCCCGTTTCCCGCTCCCTCATCCACTAGACATTGGTACCGCCCACGCGTACCCTTCTCAAAGACTGTTGGTCTCCCTGCACCACCACCGTCGCCAGAACTCACACCTAAAACAGGAGGTCGGCATGGACCTTTCTCTCATAGTCGGACTCGTGGTGGTTGTCTTCCTGGTGTTTCTCACCATCAAAATCGTCCCGGAGTATCAGCGCCTTGTCGTGCTCCGCCTGGGCAAAGTGTTGCCTGCGCCGAAAGGGCCGGGCTTGGTCGTGATCATCCCACTCATCGACCGGCCCATCCGGGTGGATCTCCGAGAGAACTATTTCGAGGTACCTCACCAGACCTGCATCACCAAAGACAATGCCCCGATCTCGATTGATTTCCTGATCTATTCCCGCGTCCTCGACCCGACAGCCAGTGTCGTGAAGGTCCAGGACTTTGCGGGGGCGTCACAGGGTATCGCCACCACCACCTTGCGGGCCGTCGTGGGCGACATCCCGCTTGACGACGTGCTGGCCAAACGCGACCAGATCAATCACCTGTTGCAGGCCAAAATGGATGAAGTCACGCAGCGCTGGGGAGTGAAGATCACCACCGTCGAGATTCGAGAGATCACCCCTCCGCAGGAGGTCCAAGAGGCGATGACGCGCCAGATGTCCGCCGAACGGAGCCGGCGGGCGACCGTCACGGAGGCGGAAGGCAAGAAACAGGCGGCCATTGCGGTGGCCGAGGGGGACAAGCAGGCGGCGATCCTCAGCGCCGAAGGTGACCGGCAGGCCAAAATCCTGCGGGCGGAAGGATTCGCGCTCGCGCTCGGGAAGATCTTCGACGTGGCCAAAGGCGTGGATGCCAAGACCATGAGCTTGCAATATCTGGAGACGTTGAAGGTGATGGGGGCGGGCCCTTCCACGAAGTTCGTCATTCCCATGGAGTTCAGCTCGTTGCTGGCCGGCCTGTTGGCAGACAGCAAGCTGGCCTTCAAGAAAGAGTGACAGAGCCGTTGCCTCATCAGCCGCCACGCTCGTTGCTCCGCGCGCAGTGGAAGATCAATCAGCCCCCATCCCTGAGAGATAACGAGCAAGCTTGGAAGGAGTATGAGAGGGCAGACTAGATGATCTCCTGTGCTCGTGCAACGCGCGGTCTCAGAAGACCCTCGTTGGACACGCGCAGTGGGAGACCATCTAGCCCGCCCTCAAGGGAGAAGATGGAAGCGCAATGGTCGCTCGATGCGCGCAATGGAGACCACACCAGCCGCCTCGCTGAATGCGGGTGAGGAGTAGCCCTCGTCGGACGCGCGCAGGCGGAGGCCATTTAGGCCACCCGCGAGAAGAGAGAAACGAGCGAGCTTGGAGGGAGTATTTTTGTTATGGAAGGACGCTAAGCCGCATAGATGATAGTTTTTTGCTGCCTGAGAGAGTTGACACATGGGCCAACAAAAAGTAGCCTGTCCTGACTTTGACCATGAACCCCTCCCCGGAAGGAGCGCACCGTGGAACCTAACGAGACGAATGCCGATGATCTCATGGTTTTCAACGAAGTTGTTTCAGCGCTGCAGAAACTTGATGCCCAAAGGCGCGAGAGAGTTCTTGGCGCAGTTATGACTTTTCTGGTGATTGAGGGGAAGGGGAGAAAATCAGATCCCAATCATGCTCGTGGAGAATCTGTCCCAGTATCTGGCGGTTTCTCAGAAGATAGGTCTATCTCGCCCAAAGAGTTCATGCTCGAGAAGCAACCAAGAACTGACGTGGAGAGGGTTGCCTGCCTAGCGTATTATCTCACTCATTATAGAAATGCGCCCCACTTCAAAACGATCGACTTGAGTACCCTGAATACCGAAGCTGCCCAAGTGAAGTTTTCTAACGCTGCGTTTTCAGCGAACAATGCAACAAAGACGGGGTACCTAGTGTCTGCCACAAAGGGGCAGAAGCAGCTGAGTGCTGTGGGGGAGAAGTTTGTGCGTGCGCTGCCGGACAGGGATGCAGCAAGGGAAGTCATGACGATGGCGAGGCCTCGCCGCAAGAATCGAAAGTCTTCTTCCAAGCAGTTGGACTAAGGGTAAAGCTGAGATCACCCATGGGTGAAACGAAGCGCCACCGCGCGATCCGCATAGCTTTTTTTAACCACAAAGGTGGTGTGGGAAAAACTACCCTTACGTTTAACATTGCGGCCACATTAGCCTCACTCGGGAAAACTGTTTTGCTCGTTGACTCCGATCCTCAGTGTAACCTTACCGCATACACTATCGAAGACTCAGTCGTAGATGATTTGTTGGATCACTCAGATACTGCCAGAGGGAAAACTATTTGGTCTGCAGTGAAGCCTATAGTTGAGGCTGAGGGAAATGTTCGGGAGGTGAAGCCCTACGAACGCAGGAGCAATCTATTTGTGTTGCCAGGCGATATTCGTCTATCAGAGTTTGAACAGGAGCTCACTCAGCTATGGGGAGACTGTTTTCAGCGAAAGATAAAGGGGTTCAAGGGTACTACAGCACTCAGTGCACTGGTGAACAGCGTCGCAACAGATGCAAAATGTGATTTTATATTCTACGATTCTGGGCCAAATATCGGTCCGCTCAACAGGGTCATTCTGCTTGATTGCGACTACTTCATCATTCCGGCAGCGTGTGATTTGTTTTCGGTCCGAGCTTTAAAGACCCTGGGGCAGACACTTGCAACCTGGATAAAGAGCTGGGAAACAATTGCGGATCTTGCTCCTGACGGCTTATACCTTCTGCCTGGTAAACCGAGGCTCCTTGGGTATATCCCTGCAAGATTCCGTCTTTATGGTGGTGAGGTGACAGCAGATTACGCCCAATATCTCTCTATTCTTGAGAAGCATGTACACAGCGAAGTAGTAGCTGTTTTGAGGAAGATAAATCCCGAGCTCGCTAACGCATCTATGAGCCAGAATAAGCTGGGTGGAGTTAGAGACTTTAGTAGCCTTGTCTCCATCTCTCAGAGTAAAGGAGTGCCCATCTATGAGGTTGCTGGTGGGGATCCTTTGAAGAAATTACAAGCGAAGAAAACATTTGAGGATCTGGCCGCAAAGATCATTGAGCGTACCAGCAGGAAGTAGTGAATCATGCCGAGGGCTGGACCTACTCGAGCCGAGCGGAAGAAAATCGCAGATCTCGTCGATCATTATCACCTGAATCAAGACCGATTCATCCAGTTCCTTAGTCAGCTTCGAGAGTTATTTCTAAATGAGAAGCCTCTGATTAAGCATATCCATTCAATCAAGGCACGGCTCAAAGATCGAGAGCATCTCCGTCGGAAGCTCACTCAGAAGCTCGAAGAAACAAAAACAAATGGAAGGCCCTTCAAGATTACGAAGGAAAACCTTTTCAGTAAAGTTAACGATTTGGTTGGCATTAGGATTCTGCATCTCCACACAAGGCAAATGGAGGAAATCGATCAAGCGGTCAAGGATCTCTTTGCTGAGCAACGGTATGAGATATTGAAAGGTCCCACTGCCAAGACTTGGGATGATGAGTCGAGGAGCTATTTTGCTAGCATCGGAATTAAGACAGTGAAGAGCCCGTCAATGTATACGAGTGTTCATTATGAGGTGAGAGAGAGTAGTCGGCGTAAGTTCACATTTGAATTGCAGGTTCGTACCCTGATGGAAGAAGTTTGGGGTGAGGTAAGCCATACACTGAACTACCCGAATCCTACAGCCAGTCTTTCCTGTCGAGAACAAATTCAAGTTCTTGCTCGTGCAACCTCCACATGCACAAGATTGGTTGATTCCATATTCAAAACACATGATGAGGATTGAACTAACCACGGAACCGATAAGGGGTCGGGTCTTGCATTCCAACATTGCGGAGCCTGTTCGCGCGCGTTCTTGAGGGGGGAGATTCATGAAGAGATTTCATCTCGCCTTGGGGGTCTCGGATGTGGAGGCTTCGCCGCTGGGCTGATGTGAACGGAATTCTCTGGGAGTGCGTTACGTCCGACCAGCAGGCGGCAGAGATCCGGCAGACCTAGCCCTCGACGAATTATCACCCAAAGTAATCCAATCCGATCCGTCCTCGACTCGCCAGCGCGCGGCATTGTGTGGTTGTCTCTGCCTCGTTAGAAGCCCTCCACGTTGATCTTCTCTCCGAGACTGGTTGATCCAATGTGGTATTTCGCATACGCATCGAATATGCGTCGTCGGCAAATTGAAGCGCGGGTGCAGTGCGCTCTGTTACGCTGGATGGTGGCTCGATTCGATGGCTATGCCCTTCGGTTCAATAAGCGGAGCACGGTGGATCAGAGTGGGAAAGCCAACATCATTCCCGTGACAAACAAAGATAGTCAGGAGCCATTTTCGCCTCGTCCGCGCGCGCGGGATTATGTGGTTGCCCCTGGGCACGAAATATGGTCCAATTCCGCCCGCCTATATTGTTCAAGTGCAAATGGGTAGTCGGCGTTCATAGGAAGAAACAATGCCGGTAAGTCCTGCCTGCTTCAACTCATCTACAGAGAGCTTTTCCGATCAGGAAAGTATGGTAAAGACAAGATCGTCTTCATTCCAGCAGATAGATCTTATGGACGGAACACCACTCAGCGGCTTGCTTACTTATTATTTGTGATATCATCAGCAAACTGCAGCAGAGACGCCGAACTTTTGTTCTCAGATTGAGGGCGAACGTTGCCGGTTTCCTACACCGCTTGCGGCAG
>Ga0184633_10000691_pt1 | contig 12866 bp, 14 predicted proteins | sample PLM31_170_b1_FD_133156 | JGI IMG/M metagenome (GOLD analysis project Ga0184633, IMG submission 133156) | Groundwater sediment microbial communities from an aquifer in East River, Colorado, USA - PLM3-1_170_b1 | ecosystem: Environmental > Terrestrial > Soil > Riparian zone | place: USA: East...
ACCTCGGCCACCTTCGGGGAGCGCCGGGCGTACGGGGGCAGGATGGAGCTGCGGAACCGGGAGCGCTCCCCGGTGGCCTCATCGACCCGGCGGTCGTTCACCCTGGGCGCGGCGACCTGGATGGCCCCGGCTCCGGCGACCACGGTCCTTCCCCGGGCGGAGCCGTTTCGGACCACCAGGGCACGGCCACGGCCGTCTCGAGCCTCTCGGTGACGCTCCAGGTAGGCGTCCACCTCGGCCTCGAGCGCGACGGCGAGCATCCTCTCGGCGCCGCGGCGGCAGATCTCATCCAGGGCGAGGGCGAACTCCTGGCGAGCATCGTCCTCAGGGACTACCCTGAGCATCGGCGTACCTCCTTTCGCCGGCGCCATCACGCCGGCAACTCCGATCAGCGATCGACCGGAGGGTACGCCACGCCCTTCACCAGGTCCCGCATCCACAACTTCCGTTCATACCTCTCTCCCATTCCCGTTCTTGGGTGCGTCCTTCTGCCGTAATGATCCCCACACCATCATGCCCAGCAAGATCATCGCCGGCATGACGGCGAAGGCCACGACAACGTACAGGTCACGACCCGATAGCGGTGCGCTGGGCACCTGAACCACGGGTGGAGGAGTGGGCTGCAGCGCGCCGATCTCTTGCAGGGTCTCATCTGAAAGGCCTTCAAACGCGATGGTCGCGGTCTGCTCGCCACCCTCGATCGACACGTCACTGGCCGCTTGCTCACCCGTCTTGGCAAGTACAAAGGACACAGAGCTTCCTCGCGCGCAATCCTCTGAGACCGCGAGCTCGTACCCGCCTCCCTCGGTGGTTGTGAACGTCCCGCATTCCACGTCCTCGGTCGATCTGGCGTTGATTTGCACGTCGGCGGGAGCGATTTTCCCATTCAGGGTGACAGTTCCCATAAGAGTAGCGTGGTCAGCATCGGCGCGATCATACGGCGGGGCGAATAGCAGGAGTCCGAAACTCAAAAGCAAGGCTGCCAGGACTGTCTTCATGCACAATCTCCCGGTCTCAGCGTGAGGCTCGAGCATCCGGGCGGGGCAGGTCCGAGTGGCGGGACCGGCGATGCCCGCTGTGTCAGAAGGGAGTTGCGGTGCGTGAACAGGCGCCCGGGCGGAGATGAGGCGGCCCGCGTGATCCATGGCTCCCGGCCTCATCCAACACTCCGCACCGGCAAGCTCACTACACATTCTGCACTCCCAAGTACCGACGTGATCATCGATCCGCAGGAGCAGCGCCCAGGTCGCGGGCTTCCTGCTTCTAGAAATTCGATGGGCAACTACATGATCTGCTCGGCCACCTCCACTCGGAGAAGGGCCCGGACGTTCTCGATCTGGCTGGCGATGGTGGCCACGGAGGATCCCGCGAACAGCAACCCCACCGCCACCTCCTCCAGGGTGGTGATGAGCGAACCGGAGTCGCCGGGGGCGGACATGTTCGTGGTAACGATCTGGTCGAGGAACCGGGCCACCCTACCTCCGCCGTAGCCGACGTCGATCGTCGCGTTGACCGCGATGATCCTCCCCACGGTGTAGTTGGTCGTCCGACCGCTCTTCTGGACGAGCGTGCCGACGGTCACGTTCGCCTTCCGGCGCCACGCACGAACGTTCCCGATCCAGTGAATCTCCCGGTCGATATCGTGGTAAGCCGCTTCGGCCAGGGCCGCATCGACCAGATTGCGGTGCAAAGCCCTCGGAATGGGAGGCTCGAACGTGATTGGGATGAGCCGGCTCAGCCGGGCGATGACGTCGACGGGGATCGTCCCCCCGTCGAATGGCCCGGGCTGCAGGACGGGATCCCCGATCACCGCAGCGTTGCTGTTCGCAAGGACGTGGTTGTTGCTCAGGATGTAGTAGCGGGAGGGAATCCCTACCCCGGGTGCAGGCGGGCTGATGGTGCCCCCAGGAAGGATGTCGTAGACGGCGGTGGCGATCGTCCCAGCCGTGATGTCCTTGTGGCCCACGCTGTAGCCGCCCTCGGCGGGACGGACCCTCTTGGTCAGCGTCTGGATGCCTACATCCGCCATGAGCAGGGGGGCCTCCTCGGTGACCTCCCCTGGCGCCGTCGCGAGCTGCTCGGCGGTCACCTCCCCGACCTCCACCACGTCCGTCTTTACGTTCTGCATCGTTGGCGGAACCAGTTCCTCGGGCCGAAGCTCCTCTTTGGGAGCCTTGTGGGTGACCAGCACCAGCAGTGCGGCCTCCCCGGTGGGCTCTCCCCCGGTCTCCTTCACGCCGATGGCGAGCCCGATGACATTGGGCTTCTGAAGCCGTGGATCCTCCGGGAGCAGCTCCGGGACTGCCGCGGCGAGAGGCTCCAGGAGCTCCGCCTGTGCGTCGGTCGTCAATGCCGCCTTGGCTTCGTCGAACCTTCTCACGGTGATCTCCGCCTTCCTCTTAGGCTTCCGCGGTGACCTCTCCGATTTCTTCGACATCGGTTTCATAGCCCTCGATGGTCTTGGGGACGACAGCCCCTGGGTCGAGCTCGATCTCGGGGACCTTGACCGTGACGAAGACCTTGATGACCCTCCTGCCCATCTTCTCCCCGATGCCGCAGCCAACCACGTTGGGCAGCTTCATCAGGTCCGGCTCGACCCGGGCCTTCACAGTCTCGATGCTCATGGCAATCCCCCTTCCTATGCGCAACCGCAGGTCCGGTGGACCGCGGATCTGGGTCGGTTTTGCAGAGCAGGCGAACGGTGGCGTTCCCCCATCCCCGGCAGGGGGGATTGTAGGCCTGCGCCGCGGTCGGATGAGGGGCGGGGAGATCGATCCCAATCCCCGCGGCGAAAGGGTAGCCGCTTGCCTGCCCAAACAGGAGCGTTCGGACCCGTGGATCCTCCCGGGGCCTTCGAGCCCATCTGTTTGCAGTTCAGTCTGTCGTCCCCCTGCCGAAAACCTAGAAGAGACGGTGCTGACAAGAGCCCGCGAGGCGAAGCGAGGAGTCAGGCGGTGGAACGGGACGAGATGTACGACCGGGTAATCTACTGCGACCGGTGTGGTAGAGACGTGAGGACCGTTCCGGTCGAGTGGTTCAGCGAGGAGCCCGTTCTGTGCCCGAGCTGCCATGAGGCGGCGGCCGATCAGAATCCGGGAGGTCGGTGACTCGAACGACCGACCACTCGGCTGCGGAGGTGCTCCTCCTTCCTGAGACTCAGAGACGGTCGCGCCGCTGGCCTCCCTCCTGATCCGGATCGGCTGCGGCCGCGCGAGCGCGATCCGCTGGTCCGGGGCGGGCTTCTGCCCCGGCTTGTCCACGAGATGCTCGAGATTGAATCTCGCGACCCGCAGCCTGGCCGGCATGCCCAGTACCCTCCTGCCTCGACGTCCGGGCAACCTGCACCGCGCGCGGGCCACGGACAACCCTCTCCGCGCGGCCCGCACCCAGCAGGCGCTTGGGCCGGTCAGCGGATGTAACGCCTGATTTGTGCGCCAAGTTGAGACAGAGGGCAAGACCCCCATCCGGCCTACCCAAAGCTCCAGACGAGCACGGTTACCGGCGTGAATCCCTCAGTGGGACGCCGCTCGCCTCAGCTCAAGGAGTGTCGCTTCCGCACCAAAGGAGCGAAAGTCATGGTCGGCTCTGACGGGATGACGAACGGCACCTCGACGGATCGACACCAGCTAAGCCGTGTCCGGGTTGCCGAACTCGGCGAGCCCGGTCGTTGGCCGCCAGCGGGCGGGGCGCCTGCCTAGGCGATGACCTCGAAGGGCTCGCGCGCGGAAGCGATGCTCGAGTCGCCGGTGGCCCTAATGTCGAACTGCCCTTCGAACTGCCAGTCCTCGGGGATGGTGATCACCACGTCCGAGAACGACCCTTCGTCGCCCGCCGTGACCTTGGCCAGTTCGGTGAGGTGGAAGTCGATCCGGACCGTCTCCCCGGGCGCGAAGCCCGTTCCGCTCACGGTGAGGGTGGTTCCGGGCGGGCCTGAGGACCGAGAGAGGGTGATCTCGGCCTGCCCGCCCGGGATGACCGGCCCGGAGGGCCCGTCATGCGGGAACCCGTCGGGGCCCCCGTTCGTGGCCCCCTCGCGACCGAACGCGAAGCCGCCGACGATCACGGCGACCCCGATCCCCGCCAGGAGCGCCTGCCGAGGGAGGGACGAGATCACGGGTATCTCGACCCCCTTCAGCTTCAGGCCTCCCCCGACGGCCGCCCCGATGACGCAGGCGAGTCCGACCAGAATCAGCGTTTCGAACATGTTTCGCCTAGATCCTGAACTCCGGCATCCCCCTGATCCACTTCAAGAAGGGGGACCGGCACATCGACGTCATGCGTCCGTACCTCGACCGCGCGAAGCAGCCGGGGGTGGTGGCCATCGGGGTGGCCCAGGAGTTCCAGTCGGTGTTCACCGGCTACGACCACGCGACGAAGCCCGGGGCGGTGTGCTTCGGGTTCTCCAAGGCCGACCGCCGAGTCAGGTGCTCCCCGGAGCTCGCCCCTTCGATATCGGCAGCCGCCGGGCTCGCAACGTTCGATGACCAGTCCCCCTAGCGGTTCGGGGCCGGAGGAGATCCATGCGGCGCCTTGGCCGGGCCCTTGTCTGCATAGAGGGGCCGGAGGCCGATCACCCGGTAGAAGGCCCGTTCAAGCTGAGACAATCGCCCCCACTGGTTGGGTCCTGCCTTCCTCGGAAACAGTTGCCGGAGAACCTCGATGTTCCCCTTGAATCTCCTCGGGATGAGCCAGAAGTACAGCAGCAGTACGCCCACGCCCAAGACGTAGGCAACCAACTGAAAGAGCAGAGACCTATGGGAGGTCGACACGTCGAGGAAATAGATGACGAGGGCGAACACAAGGGCGAACGCGTACAACACGAAACCAGTGGAGAAGTTCCGGAGCTCTTTGGCCGGCCCGTGAATCTTGGTCTCCCACAGGAGTGGGTAGCCCCGGTCTGTCAGGCAATCATTCAGATTCTGATCGTCTGGTGCTTCGCCATCGCGCCAGCACGCTTCCCTGAACCGCAGGTAGGCGCCAGCCCGCTCGATTCGGTATAGCTCGGCAAGCCAGACGAGCATGGACGCTATGACGAGCAGCGGCAAGACGACGAGGAAGAAGCCGAGCTGCATGAGGTAGGGGTCGACCCGACCAACTAGAGTCGTTCGAGCAATCGGCTCCTTGTCGGTCAGTGCCAGGGCGGCGAGGAACAGCGCGCCGTATGCGGTGAGACTCCATTGAACGATGTGGTGCTGGCTATCGTGGGCTCGGGCCGACTCTTCTCGTAGAGACGCGTACTCCGCCTTGAACAGTTCCCATCTCCAGGAGGAGTCGCCCGATGAAGTGGAGTCGACCTGGGGACCCATGGCTTCGTCTACGATGTGCTTGGACACGAGCCACCTCGGTAGCCGTCCTCTCCTAACCCTGTACGGGGCAGCGCTGAGTGTCAAGGGTCCCCACCGACACTAGAGACACACTTGCGACTCTGTGACTGGGCTTTCGATTCCTGCCGGGGGCACCAGATTCCGGTCTCTAGGCACTCGGTCTGGGGCTTTGCCCATTCCCTCGATTTCGCCATCCTCCCGGCACATCGACCGCGTAGAGGAAGCCTCGAAGATTGGCAAGGTCCTATGCCGTCTCGACGTCCACCCGTTCATCGCGCTCCAACACCGCTCGGAGGAAGGCCGTCTCCAGCTGGGCCTCCCGCAGCGGCGACCGTCAAGTGCGAGCGTCTCTACGAGGCCGACACCCCGCGGAGATGACCCCCGACGAGGTCGAGTCGATGATCGACCGGTTCATCGACCACTACAACAACGAGCAGCTGCATCAGGGGATCGGGTTCGTGACGCCGACCGAGCGGCACGAGGGACGGCACGTCGCGATCATCGCGGCGAGGAGGGAGGGGATGCGCCGAGCGAGAAAGCGGAGGAAGATGGCGGCGAACGGAGGGACCGGAGAGGACCGATGAGCGTGGGGATTCCGTCTCCAGTTTCGGTCAAAGGGTCTGGCGCAGTCCAATGGAGGCCGTGCTGTACTCCAGCATCTTGACGCTTGACGGTTTCTCCTCCTGGACAAAGTCCTTGAGGGCTTGTGCGGCATCCTCCTCGCTTGCGAAGACCTCTAGTCGTCCCGTTGCGCCTTTGAGCTCGATCACGTGGTCGAGTATCAGTAGGACGAAAACGAGCGTCAGGGTCGTCGCCAGAGCGGTCCCAGCCGTCGCGCTGAGCTGGCCAACGAGGGGGGAGATGACGAACGCGATTACCACCAGGCCGAGAGACAAGACTCGTATCGCTACCCGGGTGCGTCGGTCCTCCAGCCTCAGGTGTCTATAGAGAGACACGAGGAAACGACCTCCTTCCTGGTTCCTGCTGGAGCCGGATCTCATTCGTTCCATCCTTGGCATCCCGCGAACCTCCTCTTCCTAGGGCGACCATCCGCCTCTCGCACGGTGATCGGCGTCATGAGTCGGCGGACTTTCAGCGTCGGCGAGCTCGAACTCAAACTCCATCAATGATCCTGCGAATGCTCCTTGGCCTCCTGCTCGTCTCCTTTCTTAGCCTTTGTCGAGTCTTCATCCGACCTCTCTTCGCCCATCCTGGCTACTCGCTCCACGGTCTTGAGGACGAAGGGTTCGGAGAAGCCAGCCACGAAGCCGACAGCGGCCCGTCCTTCCAGGGAGCCCGTGCCGGCGATGTCGAGGATGCCACTCGTCAGTAGGAGGAAGAATAGGAATGCTGACCCGGCACCTATGAGCACCTGAGCCAGGAGTCCCGCGCGGAAGGCCCTGAGGTCACTTCCCCGGACGATCTTGTCGCGCGACTTGATGGTCCCACTGACAGCCGAGCCCAGGGCGCCGGCCACGCCGATCAGCGCGATACCGCCCGCTCTCTCGCCCCCCACATCTTGTTCCGCGAGGAGCCAACCCACTCCGACCACGAGCGGGAGGAGCAGGGCGCCGAGGACACGCAGGTTCTTCGCCCGCATCTTCAGGCGAGCCCGGTGCACCTGGTAGTCGTCGCTCCGGGCACGACGGAAGCTCGCAAGCTGGTGGCGGGCGGACTCGAGCTCCTCATCGGGCACGCGCTTCCCCGAGTTGTAAGTCTCGACCGCCTTGGGTGTCCTGGCGCCGTGCATGGAATCCCAGGTCATCCACGTCGTCGACCCTTTGGCCCACTGGAGCTCACCGTGAATCTCTTCGCAGACGAACCGCGCGTCCCCGATCTCGATCAGGATTCGGTCCAAAGCATCGAAAACCTCGATCGCGGAGTCCAGCGTCAGGCTTGCAGGCGTGGCCTCAAGAAACCGCTCGACGCGCCTGCGATGCAACTCCGGCATCCCGCCCGAGGGCACACCTCGGCTGCCGTGGTGTGGGCCGGCCTCGTCGAGACCCTGGCGCCTGAGCAGCTCATCCGTCGCGGCGTAGAGTCGGGCGAGGATCTTCTGGAGCTCCGGGTCTCTGCGGGCCCAATGCCCATACGTCCATAAGGACCTGCGCCAAAACGCCCATCGACTCTCGGTCAGTAGCTCGCCGAGCTGACGACTGTAGGAGGCGAGGCGTTCGGCGAACATCTTCGATCCGTTCCGGGGCTCGACGGAATCGTCTTCTCTCTCCACCACGGAGTCGCCGCTGGAAGGAAGTGGCATGTCGAGAGCCTGGGGCCTATTCGAGATCCTACGTCAGTCCACAAAGCTGACATGTGCCAATGGGGGTGTCAAGATTGCCACGCCTAGGCAGCCCGTTGCCATCCCGGGGAGCGCCGTGCAGGCCGAGCAGCCCGCGATCGGAGTCGAACCCGTCTCCGTCGTCGATGACCTCGAGCACGAGCTCATCGCCATTCGCCGACAATCGGATCTCGGCGTGGGTGGCATGCGCGTACTTCGCAACGTTCTGCAGCGCCTCCAGGCAGCAGAAGTAGAAGACGGATGTCGCCGAGCGGCGATGAACGCCGAGACGCGAGCCACGAGCGACGGGATCCGAGAGCTGGTTCGCCGTGCGGTACGAGCTCCGGCGGGGGTCTATGCCGCGGTGCCCACGGTGAATCCGCTGCAACCGCACTCGGAGTAGAGGCACAGGCGAGCCTCGTGGTCGCGGTGAACGAACTCGGAGTGCTCGCACGTCGTGCAGAAGATCTGGAGGCGATCGAGGCGGCGGCGGTGCACGAACTGCTGGATCTGATCCGACTGCATGGCGGCTACCGTAAGGCGTCTGGGGGACGACATACATCGGCCGAACGTCGCGCCCTTATCGGCCGAAAGGCCGACGTTCTGGAGGGCCTCCATGCAGCAGAAGTACACGGCGGCCTCGGCCTCTTGCGGATACCGGCCGATGGAGGCGGGTTCGACGGTAACTGGCACGGGCACCTTGCGCGCCTGCGCCTGGAGAGCGGCCAGCAGGCCCTGGTCGGCGGTGCCGAGGGCGTTTCCCTGGGCCCGTAGCTCGGCGATCGCCTCCTCGTAGCCGCGCTCGGCCTCGGGAACCGGCCGGTGAGCCAGGCGGCTTCGGCGGTCGAACGTGATGAAATCAGGGGATGGGATGCGCCGGGCCCGAGATGAGAGCCGTCCACCGCCGAGATCCTCATCTCTCCCTTGTTCCTGGGGTCAGCACCACCTAGCCTGCCCAGGCTCTGGACCCGTCTCCGCTTGGTACACCGCAGAAGATGCGACTTCGAGCGAAGGGGAACCTGGCGGCTATCGCCCGTCTCGGCGGCTGAGGGTGGCGTACCCCGGTCGAGTGGACGTATCCATTAGCCCCTCGAGGGCATCGAGATCCCGGCCTCACGCGAGCAGTTCGTCCGTGAACTCCGCGAAGACGCCCAGATACGCATCGACGTCGGCGGCAATCGTCTGGGCGGAGATCGCCGGACCACCCCACCATCCGAAGTCCCAGACGCCACGGTTCGCCATGAACACCCGCTGGAGGTGTCGGACGGGCGGGAGGTCGAACTCGCCTGCCTCCTGGTTGTTGCGCGGCGGCCGCGGCGCGAAGCGGTACCCGGCGCGGTTGCCGAGCTGATAGACGTCCCAGTCCCGCCCGTGCGAGCGGATGACGGACTTCATACCGGCCGCGAGGACGCTTGCGAGTTCCTGCATGCGCCGATGCGTTTCCTCGGTCCACACCTCGAGCAGGGCTGCCCGTGCTGCCGCCATCGAGAGCGCGTTGCCGAAGAGCGTGCCACCGATCCCCGGCTCGTCGACGGTCTCGCCCGACACCTCGTACGGAAGATGTTCGCGGTCGATTAGTTCCGAGATCTCCTCGGTCATCCCGAGGGCAGCCACGGGCACTCCGCCACCGAGCGATTTCCCGAGGATCACGAGGTCGGGCTCCAGTCCCCACTCGCGGACGAGCCCCCCGAACGCCATCGGGAGGGTCTGCGTCTCGTCGATCGCGAGGAGGGTTCCGTGCTCGCGAGTGAGGCGGCGGAGCTCGGTGTGGAACCCGTCGGAGGGGAAGACGATGCCTGAGTTCGTGAGGACCGGCTCCTGGATCAGCAAGGCCACGTCGCCGGCCGCGAGCGCGCGGGACACGGCGTCCAGGTCGTTCCACGGCACGGACGTCGTGCGGGCGGTGTCGTGGCCCGTGACGCCGAGGTACTCGGAAACCGTCCCGCCGTCGCCCGCCACTGCGAGCAGCTCGGCGAGGTGTCCATGGTACTTGCCCTCGAACACGACGATCCGTTCGCGCCCCGTTCGCATCCGAGCGAGGCGGATGCCATCCGTGACGGCCTGGGTCGAGCTCAGTTGGTACTGCCACTTCGGAAGCCTCCAGCGACGGGCGAGCTCCTCCGAGACGACCGCGGCGTCCTCGGTGGGCAGGACGAACTGAATCCCCTTGGTCATGCGCTCGGTGACCGCTCGTACGACCGGGACGGGGGTGTGGCCGGTGGATGCGACCGTAATCCCGAGGCTCATGTCCAGGTAGCGGTGCCCGTCGACGTCCGTGAAGAAGGCACCGTCCGCAGCGTCGACGAAGATCGGGGGATGGTCGTAGAGGAAGCTCATCCACGACAGCGGCACGCCGAGCGGCATGGTCTGGCGTGCCCGAGCCAGAAGCTCCCGCGATCGTGGATGGGTGGCCGCGAAGAGTTCGTCTTCCGCATGCTTCAGCGCCGCCACCCGGTCGAGGTCCACACCGTGGTCCATCTCGTCCCCCCCTGTGGGGAGAGTGTAACGAGAGCGTCCGCGGAGAGCAGAGACTGGGCGGCGGTCGGCGCGGCACCAGCGCCGGACGCGTCGGTAGTGTCGCTGCGGTAAGAGCCAGTAGCTCTAGGTCGGGGGAACGGGCGGCGGCGGCGGTATGGGCGGTGCCTGACCGGCACCCCGAGCGAGCCACGCCTGGTACTTCGAATGCGCGCTGCTCGCTGCAAGCGCACCCCAGACCATGGAAATCGGCCATACGGGTTGCGCGCCGGTTGGGGGAGACCGTGAAGTACTCGGTCGGGCTCTTGGACATCCGCAGCGGCGCGGCGGTGTTGGCGTCCGGATAGAAGAGGACCGTCCTGTTCCGGCTGTGGACGAACAGCGCGCCGCCCACCTTCACCCGCGACACGGGCGTCCCGGTCCACTTCTGCGAGCCTCGCTCACCGTGGCAGCGCGCCTCGAACGAGAACACCAATGGCCTGCTGCGGCAGTACTTCCCGAAGGGGACCGATCTATCGACCCACACGGCCGCGGACTCGCCAGGGTCGCCCGAGAGCTCAACAGCCGGCCTCGACGAGTCCTCGGATGGAGAACTCCGGCCGAGATCCTGAGCGGCCGGGTTGCGATCACCGTTTGAAACCACCGGCCAGAAGTGTTCAGTTTTCAGCCGTCTTCGACATCCGTGACGAGCCGTCTGACCAGGAGCTCAGTCCCGCTCTCGAGGCGGCACGACGCCGCCGGCTCGACCTGCACGAGGCCCTCGTCGAGGTCGAGGAGGCAATCTCGGCGCCGGCCCCCGGACGGGTCCACGAGTGGGCCCTCGCCGTGGACAAGAAGCTCGTGCACCTCCGGGACGCGTTCGACGAGCACATCCGCGAGCCGGCAGGGATCCCGGCGAGGGTTCAACGATGGCCGTGACATCCCCCGAGGACGTAAGGGACGCCCGAGGAGACGACGCGGGGCGGAGTCTCCCTGCTACGCCTCCTCCCGATTCGCCGTACGGGGCGCGGCCCGAGCGCTCCGTCGAAGGATCGGCGGCGCGGATCGCCCTCATCTACCTCATCGTGGCCCTGGCCTGGGTGATCTTCTCCGATCGAATCGTCGGCGCGCTCGTGGCCAGCCACTCCCTCCTCACCCGGGTGCAGACGTTCAAGGGGTCGGCGTTCGTCTCCGGCAGCGCCCTGCTCATCTACCTGCTCCTGCGCCGCGAGCTCCGGAACCGGGATCCCTGGCAACATTCTGCGCGCGGGAACCTCCTCAAGGAAGCGTGCCGGCACGAGCGTCGGGGAAGGAACTCGGGCAGTCCCGTGCTGGTGCCAGCACCCCTAATGCCCGCATCTCCCACTCGCCGATGGCCACTACCGCCGTCTCGTAGTCGCAGAGATCCGTGAAGGATCCCGGCCAGGCGGTTGGCCAAAGCGCGGAGGGCCTGGTGGTGGGTGGCTCCACGAGCCCGACGCGCGTCGCAGTAGCGGCGAAGACCCCTGTCACCTGCCCGACTGTGCTCGGAGATGTAAGACTGGTGGGGGGGTCGTAAAGCGAAGGCGCGTGTGTATGTGGGTTGAGTCCAAGCCGGCCCGCCCCCAGTGGGATAATGACGCGGTGCTCGACGGCCGTTCGCTTGCGAAACTCCGCAGCGATCACCGTGGACCGGTGATCGACCCGGCCGACCCGTCCTTCGTCGAGGCCAGGCAGACGTTCAATGCTCTTTCTGACCGGCGCCCCCTAGTAATCGTCCGGCCCGTGGACGCCCGCGATGCCGTGATTGCGGTGGCGTTTGCCCGTGATCACGGACTCCCCATCTCGGTCAGGGGCGGGGGCCACAGCGTCGCCGGCCACTGCGCTGGCGATGACAGCGTGATGATCGATCTCCGGCTCCTCCGTGAGGTGGCAGTTGACCCCGTGGGTCGCACGGCGACGGTCGGCGGAGGGGCGTTATGGAGCGATGTGGACGCTCGGACCCAGGGCTACGGTCTAGCGATGCCGGGCGGGACCTACGGCGACACGGGGGTCGGTGGCCTCACACTCTCGGGAGGCATCGGTCACCTCCTTGGGGCCTTCGGCATGACCCTTGACAACCTCGTCTCGGCCACGGTGGTTACGGCAGCCGGCGGCATCGTCCGCGCGGATGCTGAGCAGGAGCCCGACCTGTACTGGGCGCTCCGCGGCGGAGGCGGCAACTTCGGGATCGTGACCGAGTTCGTCTCTCGTGTGCATGAGGTCGGCATCATGACGGGAGGGCTCCTGGCCCACCGGCTCCAGGACGCCACCCGTGTCCTTCGAGCGTTTCGGGACATGTCAGACGGTACGCCGGATGCCCTCACGTGCATGCCGCAGCTGTTTCCCTCATCGCTGCTCGGCGAGAGAGAGCGGATCCTTCTCACGTCGGTCGCCTACCTCGGGCCGCCGGATGAGGCGGAGCCGTTCATCCAACCCCTCTACCAGGCCGCGGCGCCTGTCCACGACACCATCGGACCGATGGGCTACTTGCAGGTGCAGGCACTGTTCCCGCCAGTGCCGTTCGGTCTTCGGCACTACTGGACCGGCCGATTCCTTCGGGAGCTGCCAGACGATGTGATTGACTCCGTGGTCGAGCGCTTCGCCGAGGGCCCCGATTCCTCCGACAACTGTGTGCTCTTCGAGCCGTTTCACGGCGCCGCACGCAGGGTGGACCCGCTCGACACGGCGTTCGGGCACCGGGACGCGCGATTCAACGTGAGCCCGATGGCCATCTGGGAGGATCCGTCGCTCGACGAACAGGAGATCGAGTGGGCTGCGGGCATACGAGG
>Ga0184633_10000693_pt1 | contig 12856 bp, 10 predicted proteins | sample PLM31_170_b1_FD_133156 | JGI IMG/M metagenome (GOLD analysis project Ga0184633, IMG submission 133156) | Groundwater sediment microbial communities from an aquifer in East River, Colorado, USA - PLM3-1_170_b1 | ecosystem: Environmental > Terrestrial > Soil > Riparian zone | place: USA: East...
CGGCTGCAAATTCGAAATTCGAATTTCGAAATTCGAAATTTACCGGAGGCAGGATGATCCACGAGGTACTGGTTGTCGGGGCCTTGCAGTGCAACTGCTCCATCCTGGGGGACGAGGAGACCCGCGAGGCCATCGTCATCGATCCCGGCGACGAGGTGGATCGGATCCTGGCCATCCTGAAGAAGCACGACCTGAAGGCCAAGTACATCCTCAACACCCATGCCCACTTCGATCATGTGGGCAACTGCCGCGAACTCAAAGAGGTGACGGGGGCCGAGATCTGGCTCCACAAGGCCGATCTGCCCATCTACGAGTCGGTGCCGCGCCAGGCCGCCCTATTCGCCATGTACGGCGTCAAGCCGATCCGCATGACAGCCGTGGACCAGTTCATCCGAGACGCGGACGGCGCGCAGGTCGGGAAGATCGCGGCCCGGGTCATCCACACCCCCGGCCATACCCCCGGCAGCCTGAGCTTCCACGTGCCGGGAAACGCCCGCGAGGTCCTGTTCGCCGGGGACACCCTGTTCAACGGAAGCATCGGGCGGACCGACCTGCCCGGGGGCGACTTTCGCCAGATCCTGAAGTCCATCAAAGACCGGCTGTTCACCTTCGACGACGACACCGAGGTCTGGCCCGGTCACGGGCCCAAGACCACCATCGGCTGTGAGCGCCGGACGAACCCGTTCCTCCAGGATCTGTAGGAGGTATCGGACCGGGCCGAATCGGGCGGACTGTAGCATAATAGCGTCTTGACTGACAAGGTATGCAGGCCCAGCCGCCAGCGTTGACAGACGCGGGGTGGCAGGCCTAAAATCCGCCATTGCCAGCACCCGGGCTCCGTCCCGTTGGAGGGGAGAGGTCCTATGCGCAACTTGAAGGTCAACCTGTTAGAGCTCATCCGGCGCACCTCGGCCGAGCTGCCCGACGACGTGGTCCACACCATCGCCCGCTCTGCCAAGCAAGAGCAGCAGGGCAGCAATGCCCAGTACGCCATGAACATCATCGTGAACAACATTGACATGGCCAAGCTGAAGTCTGCGCCCCTCTGCCAGGACACCGGCAGCATCCTGTTCTTCGTGAAGACGCCCAAGGGAATCGACCAACTCGCCTTCGAGAAATCCGCCCAGGCGGCTGTGGCCGAGGCGACGGCCAAAGGGTTTCTCCGCCAGAACTCCGTGGATTCCCTCACGGGGAAGAACACCGGGAACAACCTGGGCCCGGGGAGCCCCAGCCTCCACTTCCACCAGCACCGCGGGTCACGAGTGGACGTGCGCCTGATCCTGAAGGGCGGCGGATGCGAGAACGTGGGGGGGCAGTATTCGCTCCCCGACACGCGCATCAACGCGAACCGGGACCTAGACGGCGTTCGCAAGGCCATCCTGGACGCCGTGATCCAGGCCCAGGGGAAAGGCTGCGGCCCGGGGATCCTGGGGATCTGCATCGGCGGGGACCGGGCCACGGGCGATGTCCATTCCAAGGAGCAGCTCCTCCGCACAATGGACGACGTGAATCCCGATCGCACGCTGGCGGCGCTGGAACAGGACATCGTGGTGAGCGCCAACAAGCTAGGCATCGGCCCCATGGGCTTCGGCGGGGCAACGACGCTTTTGGGGTGCAAGGTCGGGGTCCTGAACCGGTTACCGGCCAGCTTCTTCGTGTCCGTCTCCTACATGTGCTGGGCGTACCGGCGACTGGGCTTCATCTTGAATAGCAGCGGCAAGATCGTGGAATGGCTCTACTGATTTCCCCTCTCCTGGGTACCCCGCCGAGGTGGGGTGCGGGAGAAGCTCCTATGTATGTCCCCCCTCTCCCGGGGACCCGTTGCTCTTCCCAATGCGACGGGTGATGGGAGAGGGTAGGGTGAGGGGGATGAGGCCCTAGGAATCTCATGGGGCCGCTCCGCTGACCCCTGGAGACGGCCCCGCGGGGGCGATCATGATCCAGCTCGTCGAACCCTTTACCGAGGAAAAGATTCGCGCCCTGAAGATGGGGGACATGGTGCACCTGACCGGCACGGTCTATACCGGACGGGACGCGGTCCACAAGTTCCTCTACGAGGGGGGCAAGCCCCCCGTGGACCTGGAGAATCAGATCATCTACCACTGCGGCCCGGTGGTGATCAAAGAGAAGGGGAAATGGATCGTGAAGGCCGCCGGCCCCACCACCTCGGCCCGGGAAGAGCCCTACCAGGGCCACATCATCGAGAAGTTCAAAATCCGGGCGGTGATCGGCAAAGGCGGGATGGGGCCCAAGACGCTCGAGGCCTGCAAGAAGGTTGGCTGCGTGTACCTGCACGCCGTCGGAGGCGCCGCCCAGGTTCTGGCCGAGTGCGTGACCGAGGTCTTGGGCGTGCACCTGGAAGAGTTCGGCAGCCCCGAGGCCATCTGGGTCCTGCGTGTGAAGGACTTCTCCGCGGTGGTCACCATGGACGCCCACGGCAACAGCCTGCACGCCGCGGTGCTGGAGCAGTCCAAGGAGCAACTGAAGCAGCTCGTATGAGGCATGGAGCTGCTCGATCCTGACGGGGGGCGACACCTTCGCCCCCCGTCATTTTTGCTGGAAGGCTTGCAGGCTGGAAAGCTAGGATGTTGAATATGCTCGAGCCTCCCAGCGTTCCAGCCTTCTAGCCAAAAGCCGAAGTGAGTCGGTTCTTTCTCTTCGCCATTCTGACGTGGATCACGGGCAACCCGATCCTGGCGGTCCTCGTGATAGTCGCCCTGTCCCTGCCGGGCTGGTGGGCCGGCTCCCGCTATGCCTGGAGACTCAGCCGGCGGATGCGCTCCTGGGGGGAGGCGGGACGGCTCCGCAGGCTGCTGGCGGTCAATCCTCACGACGTGAAGGCCCGGACCGAGCTGGGGGCAATCCTGACGCGGCAGGGCCGCTTCCGCGAGGCACGCGCCGAGCTTGAACAGGCCATGCCGAGAGCCGACGACCTGCCAGAGGCCAATTACTCCCTCGGCCTGTGCCTGCTCCATGACGGGGAGGTGGAGAAGGGAGGGGAATTGGTGGAGAAAGCCCTGGTCCTGAACCCGAAATTCGGCTACGGCGAGCCGTATCTACGGCTGGGGGACTTCCGTGCGGAACGTGCCGAGTGGCAACAGGCGGTGGAGCGCTACCGGCAGGCGACTGCGATTCACAGTTCCACCGTAGAAGGCTGGTTCAAACTAGGCCAAGCCTTGAACCATCTCGGCCAGCGGGATCTGGCGCGAACGGCGCTCCAGGAGGCCATCGCCTCCTACCGCACCGCTCCGTGGTACCGGCGGGCCGATGACCGCCCCTGGCACCGCCGCGCCCGCCACCTCCTCCGCTCCCTCGGCTGATCCAATCTGCTAACCGCCAAGACGCCAAGGCCCCACCGGCCTCCTAGGGACAAGAACTTCCAATTGCCTAGACGAGGACGGCCCGATGCTCGAGGTTCCCGGATGCCCTGTCCTGCGGAGGGCAGCGTTCCTGGGCTGCGTCTTCTTGGTGTCTTGTCCCGCGTCTCGCGGGATTGGTGGTTGAATTGCAATGTCCGGGTAGATCCTCCCTCAAATCTCTCGGCCCAATACAAAGGAAAGGTCGCCCAGCATTTCAGGCTTGCTATGCGATAACCTATCGGCTATAGTGCAATCATGCGATTACGCTATTACGCGACCAGTCGGGGCGTGTATCCGGTTGCGGAATATGTCGAGTCGCTGTCTGTCCGAGAGCAAGCCGTGATGGCGGCGCTATTTGAGGAAATCGCCTTGCGCGGCCTCCAGGCTCCAGGAGTAAGTTTTCGTCACATTGAAGGAAAGCTCTGGGAGATCCGGGCCGGCGCCCACCGCGTATTCTATGTGCTGCTTCAACATGATGAGATGGTGCTGCTCCACGCTTATAGGAAGCACACGGAGAAAGCGCCGCGTCGCCACATTGAGATCGCACGACGTCGCATGAAGGAGGTCCTCGGATGAGTCGGAAAGCGAGTCACATCGGAGGGGATGTGCTGGCACATCTGGCCCGTCTCCGGCGAAGGATGCCTCCAGAGGAGCGGGCCGCCTATGACGAGCGGGTTCTGGCAATCCGCACGGTTCTGGAGCTGGCCGAGCACCGTCGGAAGCGCCGGCTTTCGCAGAAGATGATCGCTGAACGCATGGGGGTAACACAGCCGGTCATCGCTCGCCTGGAAAAGCCATTCGACGCCGCCTGGCGCCAACCCTCCCTCAGCGTGCTTTCTCGCTTTGCCGCCGCTCTCGGGCTCGTGCTGGAGGTGCGCCTGCGACGCGCAGCGTGATTGGATCCTCCAGTTGGTGTCACCGGGCCCAGAGTCGCCGGCCCGAAACAACCGCAAGGAATGTGCATCGGGCCCCAGCCCCCGTCCCCTGACACCCAGCCCCTGATCCCCGACCTCCGGGTCTGACCTGTACCGCCGTCTCCCCCACCGCCCACTTTCTGTCCTACGAGGTCCGGGCCGGATCGCGGTGCCACAGGGCGATGTAGGTGTTGGCGCCGCGGACGACGTCGGGGTCCTTCCCGGCGATGCGGACCTTCTGGGCCAGGGAATCGTCCAGCTCGCGGTGGGTGATGACCATGGGCGGGCCGTAGCGGGAAAGATTCGCTTGCAGGAGTGGTATGGCGGGAGGGATGTAGCGATGGGGCGACAGGGCGCCGGAGAAGCGCTGGTTGGCGAACACGACCTCGAAGGCCGCCACGTCGAGCCCAGGAATTCCACCGTGCGCCGTGGTGATGTAGGTCCCGTTCCGGTCCAGGACCTTTTCCCGGAATATCCGGTTGGTCACGGCCGCGCCCACGTACTTGTGTCCCGCGGCATCCAGGATGAGGTTGAACGAGCGCCCCTTCTCCAGGTTCGACAGACCCCGCCGGATTGTGGAGGCGGAGAACGCGTCAGGGTCGTCCGGGTCCACGAGGTACGTGTTGCCGGGCGAAATTCCGAGCCGCTCGGCCGTGAGCCGGATCCGGTCGGCATCCACATCCGCCAAGAAGAGATCCACCCCGCCAGTTCCTAGCTCCGCCAGGGCCGCCTCGGCCAGCCAGTAGGCGATTCGGCCGCCCCCACCGATCAGGAAGAGGGCGGGGCGGTACCCCTCCTCCCAGGCATGAAGCTTGGCGACCCCCCGGATCGCCGTGAACGCGCACGCTAGACCGTCCGCCTGCGTGAGAACGGCAAGGTCGGCCTCTCCCCGTAGGCGCGAGCGATCTACCGGGTAAAGCTGGGTGTGCCGGCCCACCATGATCCCGCCGCGCCGTCCTGCGGCATCGTACACATACGAGCCGGGCACGTGCCGCAGGCCGGTCTGTCGGAGGACCCAGGCTTCATTGGCCGCGCCGATTCCCTGGAACAGCGTCCCCTTGGAGCAATCAATCCCCGGGCGCTTCTGAACGGTGCACGGATAGCAGTCCGGCTCGCCACAGCCAACATTGATATCGTAGACGTACCAGCCACCCACCTTGATCCCCGCCCGCCGGGCCGCCTCGGATGCACCCACGACCTCGACCACCTGTTCATGGCCAGGAACAACCGGCTGGTATGCGGATGGCAGCCGGAATCCAGGCGGGAACTCCTCGTCGCAACAGGCCGAGTCACTCGGACAGCGGCCGACTGCTAACGGCCGCATGACCACATTCCAAGGTCCCTCCTCGTCGAAGAACCGCGGCACCTCAATCTCCCGGACCTCTGCCTTGCCGCGCGCTGGGAACACGATCGCCCGCTGGGTTTTCGGAAGCTCCAAACCTTTCAGGTCCATCTCGCTTCCTCCCCTACCCGCACGAAGGGGACGAAGGGGACGTTGCATTATAAGTCATATTCTTGCTCGCCACCCTCTCCGGGACCAAGCTATGCCTGCCGTACGGGACGGATATGGAATGCGTATTCTCTCCAGCCGCTGGAATCGCGAAGGCCTGCATTTGCTCGAAGCACAGCTTCCAGTACGGACCTTCTGTTGCTCTGATCAAGGCTTCGTGCGTTCCCTGTTGCGCCAGACAGCCACTTTCGAGAACAAAGATCCAGTCGGCGCCGGCCACCGTGGACAGGCGATGGGCGATGATGATCGTGGTCCTGCCCCGAGCGAGACGATTCAGGGCTTCATGCACGAGCTTCTCCGAGGGAAGGTCAAGGCTCGAGGTGGACTCGTCGAGAACCAGGATAGGTGCCTCCTTCAGGAACGCGCGGGCGATGGCGATCCGCTGCTTCTGGCCGCCCGACAGTTTGACCCCTCGCTCGCCGATCTCGGTCTGGAAGCCATCGGGCAGCTCCCGGATGAATTCGAGGGCATTGGCCAGCTCCGCAGCGCGCACGATCTCTTCCCGGTCTGCGTCTACCTTGCCCACCCGGATGTTATCCTCGACCGAACCACTGAACAGCACCGGATCCTGCTGCACGAACGCCACCTGCGACCTGAGGGAACGGAGATTCACCTCCCGGATGTCCTGACCGTCAATGGTGATCGCGCCTTCCCAGGGATCGTGGAAGCGGACCAGGAGGTTGACCAGCGTTGATTTCCCGGCGCCGCTCGCGCCGACCAGCGCAACCCGTCTGCCGGGCTCGATTTCAACATTGATCCCTTTCAGGGCCGGCTGGCCGGGGAGGTAGCCGAAGACCACTCCCTGATAACGAATCCCGCCGGCACGAACCAATAGCTGCGGACCTTGCCCGTCACTCCCGGCTTCGGTCCCCAGATCGAAAAACTCGAACAGGCGGTCGATGGCCGCGCGGGAGTTGGCCAACTGGATGTTCAGCTCGCTCAGTCGCGTCAGCGGGTTGTAGATCATTTCCAGGTAGGCATAAAACGCCATCAAGGCGCCCACGGTGAGCTGGCCCTGGAGCACGAAATGACCGCCGATCCAGATGACGAGGACGGCCGGAACCTTGGTGAGGAGGGCGGTGGTCCCCAGGGAAATGGAATGGGTGCGGACATTCTCGAAGGCCGTCTGCAGGAACGACCAGCAACGATCGGCGAAACGCCGTGACTGCTCCCTTTCGTGCGTGAAGCTCTTGATCTCGGAGATCCCGGCGATAGACTCGTGGATGCCGCCCTCCAGGATCTCCATGCGCCGGCGCGCCTCCCGAGAGGTGAGGCGCATCCGCCTGCTCAGGCGTCTTTGCAGGAACAGGTAAATGGGCAAGGTAGAGTACGTGAGGACCGCGAGCTTCCAGTTCAGGTAAAACACCACGCACGAAATAGTTAGCAGGCTCGTAAAGTCCATGAAGAAGTTCGTGCCCGCCAGGCCGAAGAAATTTTGGGCCTGTGAAACATCCGAGATCAGGCGCGAGGAGATCGCGCCCGTCTGCCTGGCGTGATAGAAGTCCAGAGGCAGCTTCTGGATGTGCTGGAAAAGGTCCTTGCGAATGTCGAAGGTCATGCGGAGCGCCAGTCGATCCGCCAGGTGCGTGCGCAGGGACGTGATGAGCGCGTACGCGGCGAAGACCAATACCGCGACGCCCATGAGCTGATCGAAGGACCAGCGCGGGTTGCTCGGAGAGCTGGTAACGAGGATGTCTATGACGTCCTTGAGGATCCACGGAAAGACGACAGGCAGGTTGTACTTGACGACCCCGACCACAGTCGAGAGGATCAGCCATCCCCGATAGGGCTTGAGGTAGGCCAGAAAGCGCTTCAGGTTTCCGGGTCGTTTGCAGGCATCCATAGACGCGTTTCGTCGGGAGTCACCGTGTACCGCTGCTTTCCCCCTCGGTTCGTGCGGTGATCAACGCGACCCTTCCCGCGAGCATCATATCGCTTTCCCTTGTGGGTCCCGGCGCTTTCTACACATGGAAAGGAACAATTGGTCACCGCATGCCGACTGCTCCCCCCTCACCCTTGCCCTCTCCCCGCTGGGGAGAGGGGAGAAGAGAGGGGCCGAGGGCGATGATCCGCTCCCGCAGGCGCATGACGATTGTCTCGTACTCATCGCCGCCCCTGGGCCCTTCCCCGGTATGGAGCTCCACGGGCGTTACCACGGGGCCGAACCTCACTCGGATGCGGTGGATCTTCGGAAGCGATTGCCCGCGGGGCCAAGCCTCGAACGAGCCGGAGATGTGGGCGGGCAGGACCGGGACCTTGAGTTCCCGGACCAGGATGCCCACCCCCTTGCGGAAGGGTCGGACCCGGCCGTCCGCCGACCGCTCCCCTTCGGGAAACACGCAGAGGATCTTCCCTTGTTTCAGGACCAGGGCCGAGGCTTGCAGCGCTCGCATCAGGTAATTGTCCATGTCCACCGGGATCACGCGGACGCCGCGCCCCCACCAGGCCAGGATGGGGTGGCGGAAGAACCACTCGAAGCCCATGTAAAAAATGTGCTGGCCGATCCGCAGGGGGAGCGATGATGGCAGGAGGAAGGCATCGAAGTAACTGCAGTGGTTCGCCACAAGGATCAGGGGACCGTGCGGTGGAACATGCTGGAGGCCCTCCACCCGGAGGCGGTAGGCGGTCCGGAACACGGCGGCGCAGATCGCCCGGGTGACGGCGGTGATGACGGACGCCGAGGGGCGGCTGCTGGCTTCGACCATCGCCTGCGCCTCGGCCGGCGGTGAGGCCGTGAGGATCTCCCCCCAGCCCCGTCGCCTGGCCGGTGCGGCGGTCCCCAGCGGCGCCCCCCGCAGCGCCCGCAGCCGTTCGACCACTTCGCGCACCGTGAAGCATTCCGCGGCCGCCTCGTCAGCGATCTCCACACCGAACATCTCCTCGAGGGCGACCAGCATCTCCACCCGCGCCAGGGAGTCCATCCCCAGATCCAGTTCCAGGTTGTCGTCGAGCTGCGCCCCCGGTTTCTTGAACGCACCGCGGAGGTACTCCAGGACCCGGCGGCCGACCTCGTCCGCCATCAGGGCCTGGTCCACCTCCGAGGGCGGAGCGTCGGACGCCCCCGCCTCCAGGGTGAATTCAGCGCGATAGCGTTGCGCCACAAGGTGGCGCTGGATCTTGCCGAGGCGTGTCCGCGGGAATTCTTCCTTGACGATGACGAGACCCGTCGGACGTTTGTACGGCGGAAGATTGCGGCCGATATTCTCCATGTCCCAGCGGACGGTCTCGAAAACGTTGGTCATGCCCTCGGCGCGGAAGTAGTCCAGGTCCGGCAGTACCAGGGCCAGCAGCCCTTCCACCTCGGCCCCACCCCGCTCCACCGTCTGAGGGACCAGGCAGATCTCTCTGATGTAGGGGCTCTTCAGATATTGTTCCTCCACCTCCTCCGGATAAATGTTCTTGCCCGAGCTGAGCACAATCACTTCTTTGGCCCGACCCGTGATGGTCAGGTACCCGTCAGTTGCCAGGAAGCCAAGGTCACCCGACAGGAACCAGCCGTCCTGCATTACCTCGGCGGTGGCCGCAGGATTCTCATAATAGCCTTGCATCACGTTCGCGCCGCGGATGGCGATCTCTCCCACCCCGTCCGGGTTCGGGTTGACGATTTTCACCTCGACGCCGGACAGCGGGATCCCGACGGATCCCGGGCGCATCCGATCCAGGGGATTGATGCAGACCACCGGCGCCGTCTCGGTCAGGCCGTACCCTTCGGTCATGGTAAAGCCCAGCGCCAGGAAGTCCCCCGCGATAGCTGGGTCCAGGCGGGCGCCGGCGCTGGCCAGAATCCGGAGGCGCCCCCCAAACTTCCGATGCACGGGCGCGAAGACGATCCGGCCGAGATTGATCCCGCGAGGGCGGAGCACCCCAGAGAGACGCAGCAGGCTCCGAAGCAGCCACCGGACAGGCGATGGTCGCCGTTCTATTTCCTCGAAGATCCCCTTGTGCAGCATGTAAAAGAGTTGCGGAACGCCCACCAGGAGCGTGACGCCGGTCTCCTGCATGCAGGCGATGAGATCGGGTCCCTTGAGAGAGGCAGGGAATGTGAGGCGGGCGCCGGAGTACAGCAGGAAAAGCTGCGCCGTGAACGCAAAGGCGTGGTGCAGGGGAAGGAGGGCCAACAGGTTGTCGTCAGCGTTCACCAGCCTGACATCGAGGACGCTCCGGGTATTCGCCAGGAAGTTCCCGTGAGTGAGCATCACTCCCTTGGGCGTGCCGGTGGTGCCCGAGGTATAGAGAATCGAGGCCAATGCGTCTTCGGCCACGTTCGGGAGTGACACCGCTTCGGCGCTGGCCGGATCCCCCAGAACCGCCCGGAAGGAGAGGAGCCGACCCTCCGAGGCCTCGGCGTCCAGGTCCACCACGAGGGACAGCGCCCGCTCCCCGCGAAGAGCCAGCAGGCGCGGTGCCTGCTTCCCGGAGGCGATGCCCATCCGGCACCCCGCGTGCTCCAGGACGGTGGCGATCTCGCCGTCGCTCAACTGGACGTCCAAGGGCACGGCGGTCCCGCCGGCCGCCGTCGCGGCGAAGTAGACCACAATCCATTCCGGGCGGTTCTCGCTGAGGAGGGCCACGCGATCGCCCGGACGGAGTCCCGCCCGGACCAGCGCGGCCGCCAATGCCCGAACTTGTCGCACCACCTCGCCACAGGCGAGGCGGCGGTAGCCGGCGTCCTCTCTGATCTGAAGGGCCAGCCGATCCGACTGCCGCGCGGCCACCGTCTCGAAGGCGGCAAAGAGATTCACCAGTGGCTCCTGGAAGGGCTTCAGCGGTCAGCGCTGAGGACTGAGAGCTTCATAGATATCGGCCGATCCAGTCGAGACTCAGCCGGACCGCCTGCTGCCGATGGGTGGCATCCGTGAACTGGTGGTTCGCGCCGGGGATGATCTCCAGATGCCGGGGATTCAGGGCCGTCTTGGCCAGCCGCCGCGCGTGGTCAACGGGCACCAGTTCGTCCTCCTCGCCATGGACGAACAGGCAATACCGCGTGCCCACCGGGGCACGGAGGTATCGTCCCTCCTTCAGTTCGGCGATGAAGGCATCCCCCAAGCCATGCCCGCGAACCTTTTCCGGATGTTCGGCAAGATCGTCCAGGTTCGCCGGGGTGGCCCAGGCCGCTATCGCCTTGACCTTGAAGTCCCGGCTGGCGGTAATGAGGGCCACATAGCCGCCCAGGCTGCTCCCCAGCAGGGCCACCCGTCCACTCAGGGCGGGGTGGGTCCGCATCATCTCTACCACGGCGCGAAGGTCAGCGGCCCGCTGCGCCACGGTCGTCTCCGCCAGATTCCCCTGGCTTTCGCCGCACCCCCGGAAATCGAATCGGCACACGGCGACTCCCGCCTGGGTGAATACCTCGCCGATCTGCACGTACTTGTCGCTGTCCTTGGAACTCAAGAGCCCGTGCGCCGTCACCACGCAGGGCCAGGGCGGTTGGCCGGCTTCCGGCAGGTGGAGGACCGCCGCGAGATTCGCGCCGCCCAGCGGGAGCGTCAAGCGCTGCTCTCCCATCATCCCCTCCCTGGGATGCCGTCGGCTGGGGCGACGTTGACCAGATTCTCGTGCAAGGTGCTGCACTCGCCCAGCTCGGTCAACCGCTGCGAGGTGAGCTGGTTGATTCCCTTGCCGCCCGGGTGATGCTTCGCCCACCAGATGGATTCGGCGACCAGGACGCCGGGTGGCACGTCTTCCGTCACCTCGGCGAAGAGGCAACAGTCGCCACGTCGGTTATACACCCGGACCAGGGTGTCATGGCGGATCCCCCGCGGCTCCGCATCGGCCGGATGGATCTTGAGACGGGGCTTGCCTTCGGATTTGCGCATCCGCTCCACTGCGCCGAAGCTGGTGTTGAGGAAATCCTTGGCAGGTGGGGTCATGAGCTGGAGGGGGAACTCGGGCGTCTTCCGCTCGTGCCCTTCGACCGCCGGGACATAGGTCGGCACCGCCGATTGTCCGCGGGCTGCCACCTGTTGTGACGCGAACTCCAGCTTTCCCGATGGCGTGCCGAAGCCCGCGGCAAAGGGATCGCCAACGCGCGGGAAGTTCACCCGGACGGGCTCGCCCGACGCCAGGCGGTCCCACGTGATCCCGGCGAGGGAGGGGGAATCCACCGCCAGGAGGTCCCGGATCATCTCCTCCGTCGTCCTCCGGAAGATCGGCTCCGTGAATCCCAGGCGCGCCGCCAGGGCCTGGAAGACGTCGAGGTTGTGCCGGGCCTCTCCCAGGGGCGGAATCACCGGCTGGGCCAGTTGCAGGTAATAGTGACCGTAGCTCCGGTACAGGTCCAGATGCTCGAAGCTGGTCGTGGCCGGCAGGACGATGTCGGCGAAGTCCACCGTGTCCGTGAGCACCTGCTCGTGGACGACGGTGAACAGGTCCGGCCGGGTGAGTCCAGCGTGGACCTTGCTCTGATCCGGGATGTTCGCGGCCGGATTGGCCTGGTACACGAAGAGCGCTTTGATGGGTGGCCGGTCCAGGTGCAGCAGCGCGTCCCCCAACTGGATCATATTGACCTCGCGCGTGGGGTGCGGCTGCAGGTGCTCTCCCTCGATGGCGGCGAAGTTCACCGGGAACGCCCCGAAGGTTTCCCACAGGGCGCCGCCCCCCGCCCGCGCATAGGCCCCGGTGAGACCGGGCAGGCATGCAATCGCCCGGATAGCCTGCCCGCCGTTGCTGTGCCGCTGGAGGCCGTTGCCCACCCGGATGAAGGGTGCCCGCGCCCGGCCATAGATCTGCGCGAACTCCTGAATGGCCGCCGGTGGAACCCCGGTAATTTCGCCGGCGCGCTCCGGCGGGTACTTGGCGGCCTCCTGAGCATAGGCCTCGAAGCCCAGGGTAAGTTTCTCGATGTAGGCCCGATCAACCAACCCGTCCCGGATCAGCACGTGGGCCACGCCCAAGGCCAGGGCGGCATCGGTGCTGGGCCGCGGCATCAGGTGAACATCGGCGAGCTTGGCTGTCCGGTTCCGGTAGGGATCGATCGCGATGAGCCGAGCGCCGTTATGCCGCGCCTGCTTGACGAAATGCATGCCATGGATATTGGTGTGGACGGCATTGATGCCCCAGAGGATCACGAGATC
>Ga0184633_10000694_pt1 | contig 12846 bp, 11 predicted proteins | sample PLM31_170_b1_FD_133156 | JGI IMG/M metagenome (GOLD analysis project Ga0184633, IMG submission 133156) | Groundwater sediment microbial communities from an aquifer in East River, Colorado, USA - PLM3-1_170_b1 | ecosystem: Environmental > Terrestrial > Soil > Riparian zone | place: USA: East...
ACGGTGAAAAAATCTCCGCCCGACCTGCTCTTGCTCGACTTGATGCTGCCAAAGCTCTCGGGCCTCGAGATCTGCAAAGAGATCCGGCGCGATCCGTCGTTGAATCGCTTGCCCATCCTGATGCTCACGGCGCGCGGCGATGAAGCCGATCGCGTGGTGGGGCTCGAGATGGGCGCCGATGACTACGTGACGAAGCCGTTCAGCCCGCGCGAGCTCGTGGCTCGCGTAAAGGCGCTGCTGCGCCGCGCTGAGCCTCCCGCTGAACCTGCGCGCACCATCGCGATAGGAGCGCTTGAGATTGATCCCTCCGCGTATCGCGTCGCGCGCGCGGGCAAACCCGTGACGCTGAGCACGCTCGAGTTCCGCCTGCTCTACTTCCTGGCATCGCGCCCGAACCGCGTCTTCACGCGCGATCAATTGCTCGACGCGGTTTGGGGCAACGAGCGCTACGTCACACCCCGCAGCGTGGATGTCTACATCCGGCGCCTGCGCGAGAAGGTCGAGGCCGACCCGGAAGGCCCCGTGCACTTGAAGACAGTCCGCGGTGTGGGCTACATGTTCGAGCGCGGCGAGCGGCCCGGCCGCAGGGACTGAGGATCGCGTGCGCCTGCGGCTTTTCTGGCAGCTCAGCCTGACGAGCTTCGCGCTCCTGCTGGCCGTGTTGCTGGCCGGCGATTTGTACACTGCGCGCCTCCTGCGCAGCGATTACCTCCGCGCAGGCTTTGAACGGCTGGAGGCGCTCGCGCGGATGGCTGAGTCCCGCCCGCCACAGCTCTCCGCTGCGGGCGATTCTCCCGAACTGCACGCCTGGGTTTCGTGGATGGCCGCGAGCGGCGCGCGAATCACGATCATCGCCGCGGACGGCCGCGTCCTCGCGGACTCCGCTGAAGACCCGCGGCGCATGGAAAACCACGCCGGGCGGCCGGAGATTCGCGAGGCCTTTGCGAGCGGCGAAGGGCGCGCCGTGCGCCACAGCGCCACGATCAACCGGAACTTGGTTTACTTTGCCGTCCGGCACCAGGCAGCCGGGCAGCCGCCCGTGGTGTTGCGGTTTGCGCTGCCACTGCAGAATTTGGATGAGGCGCTCGCTCACCTGCGCACACGGCTCTGGGCAGCTTCTCTGGTGATTCTTCTCGTGGCGGGAGGTGTCTCGCTCCTCATCTCCCGTTCGCTTGCGGCGCGCGTGAAGCGCCTCGAAGCGTTCTCCCGGCGCGTGGCGGAGGGTGACTTCCGCCCCATGGCCGTGGACCGCCCGGGAGACGAGCTCGGCGAACTCACGCGCGCGCTGAATGAAACCGCCGCGCATCTCGACGACACGATTCGCTCGCTTACCGACGAGCGCAATCGTTCCGCGGCCATCCTGCGCAGCATGGTGGAGGGCGTGGCGGTGATCAGCGCCGAGGAGCGCATGGTCTTCTGCAACACGGCCTTCTCACAAGTTCTTGGCGTGGACGCAAGCTCCTGCGCGGGGCGCCGCCCGGTGGAAGTGATCCGCCAGCCGGAACTGCTGGACGCAATCGGGCGCGTGCTCAGAGCTGGCCAAACCGTGCAGACGGAAGTCACGGTGGGAACCGTGCGGCCGCGGACGTTTGGCGCGACCGCGGCGCCGATTGCCGGGCTCGAGGGCGAAGCAGAACGCAGCCGCCGCGCCGGCGTCGTGCTCGTGCTCCACGACATCAGCGAACTGCGAAGGCTGGAGCGCGTGCGGCGCGACTTCGTGGCCAACGTTTCGCACGAGTTCAAAACGCCGCTCACGGCCATCCAGGGGTTTGCGGAAACGCTGCTGGCCGGCGCCCTGAACGATCTGGAAAACCGGCAGCACTTCCTCGAAATCATCCGCGACCATGCGCGCCGGCTGGCGCGGCTGACTGACGACCTGCTGGAGCTTTCGCGAATCGAAGCGGGGAAAATGGAGCTTGAGTTGCGCGCCGTTTCTGCCGCGGAAATCATTGCTCCGTGCATCGAGACAGCCCGGTTGAAGGCCACCGCAAAGCAACTAAGCCTGGACGTGGATTGCCCGGTCGATCTGCCCGCCGCGCGGGGCGACGCGGGCCAGCTCAAACAGGTGCTGCAGAACCTGCTCGATAACGCCGTGCAATACACACTGCCGGGCGGCCGGATCATCGTGCGCGCGCGCGCCGACGCCGGAAATCTCGTCATCACCGTCTTGGATACGGGCATCGGCGTCCCGCAAGCCGAACAGGAGCGCATCTTCGAGCGCTTCTATCGCGTGGATGCGGCGCGGTCGCGTGACGTCGGCGGCACGGGCCTGGGCCTGGCCATCGCCAAGCACATCGTCGAGGCGCATGGCGGCCGCATCTGGGTGGAAAGCGCTGTGGGCAAGGGCTCCGACTTTCACTTCCGCGTCCCGCTCTTGTAACCGAAAATTCATCTTGCGTTCATGCCGCATTGAATCGTTCCCGGTACCGTTGGCCGCTCTATGGGAATATTGGAGATCTGTGATTCGTGGAGTGTGTGAATTCGGTTCCTCAGGAGGACGCATGCCTCGCAGTCTTCTGTCGATTCTCGTAGCAACGCTTTGCTTTGCGATGTCCGCTACAGCGGGTGATACCGCCGCGGGGCGCACGAACAGCGCGCCGCCCGTGCGCAGCGTCGCGAAGCCTGCCGCGGAGAAGTCCGGCGTGGAAAAGAACGTCCCGAAGGAGAAGGAAGCCGGGACGGAGAAAACTGCGGCTCCCGCTCGGCCGGAAGGCGCGGCGCTGGAAGCCGAAATCCAGCAATTGAAGGAGCTGCTCCTCGAGCAGAAACAGGAACTGGAAGCCCAGCGCGCCCTGCTCAACGAGCAGCAGAAGAAAATGCAGGCGCTCGAGCGCGAAATAGCCGAGAGGACTCCCGCGGCCGCGGCTCCGGCGGCCATTCAGTTGCCAGGGGCCGAACCGGCAGTCGCAAGCCAGGCAGGAATTCAGGAGTACACCGCCAAAGTGGATGAACTGGAGAAGAAGGTTGATCGGGGATTCAAGAATCTCGGTGGCTTCAAGTTTAGTGGGGATTTCCGTTTCCGGGCCGACGTCCAGGCGCGCTCTTCCAACGATGTTGCCGGCCCTTTGCAGAACATTCGCAGCCGTTACCGCCTGCGCCTGAACGTGGACAAGGAGCTCGATTCGCACTTCAACTTCCACTTACAGCTCTCGACCGGTCCGCTCAATAACGGACTCACGAACGATCAGGATTTTGCGAGCACGGTTGCAAAACATCCTTTCTCGATCGCCGAGGCTTACGTCGACTTCCACCCGACTCCCAAGCTCGCGTTGCGGGCCGGCCGGATGGAAGAGGTCTTTGCCGACAACATGCGATTTCTGTGGGACGACGATGTGCGCTTCAACGGATTTCATCAAATCATCAAGGTCCCGGTCGGGTCAAACTTTCTGGGCCTGAAAAGCATTGAATTTCGGAGCGGGGAATACATCCTGACCAACCCGAATGTGGTCGTTCTCGCGTCTTCCTCGCCACTCGTCAGCGCCGGCTTTCCGCCGGGGCAGAGGGTAGGCGACGCCGCCCTGTTCCACCCGGGGCTCATCCTGAATGGCAGCCTCGGAACACAATGGAATCAACGGATTACAGCCGATTTCCAGGTCTATCGAAATCCCAATCAGATCCAGCTTGCCTCGCTAGCCAGCGGCTTTCCCATCCTGGTGAGTAACGGGTTGGGGATCGCCTTGTCGGGGCCGATGACGGGGACAGGCAACGCCACGACAACCTCGGGCGGCGCCATCTACAGCGCCCAGGACTTTCAAATTGCCCATCTCGCCTACCGGTTGGAATACAAAGGCTTGAAGCTCGGCGACCGAGAGATGCCGCTCTGGTTCGATCTCCAGATGTCTCGCAACACGGGCACTAACAAGCTGCGTGACGCCGTGATGGCCTCCGCGAACATCGGATCAGTGAAAAAACTCGGCGACGTCCGATTCCTCTATCAGTTTGCGATCAAGGATGCCAACGCGCTCATCTCGCAGTTTACCGACGACGACCTCGGAACCGGCTCGGGTGTGAACATCGCCGTTCACGCGGTGCGCTTCGATTTGGGATTGACGCGATTCCTGCAGTGGCAGAACTTGCTGTTCATTCAGCACGAGCGGCGGTCCAGCAATGCCGCCGACCAATTCTTCGTGCCCCTGCAGCAAAAGGCAAACGCGACCTTTCGCTACCTCGGGCAGTTGGCGTTTACGTTCTGAGTTGGGGGCTCGCTCCGTGGATCATGGCTGGAATGGGTGGCCCGTGGCGCCCGAGCACATCCTGAGGCGGTTCCAGTTTGACCTGGTTTACAAGTTCTAGCCGGGAACGAGTCACACAGCTGTAACACGGCTGTAACAGAGCTTTAACAACCGAAGCTGAGAATCTAGGGAGGAAGAGACGATGAGAAAGCTTCTGAGCGTCCTCTTGGCGGGAGTGCTGTTGTTCCCCCTGGGCGTGGCGGGCGCGGACGCGCTGCTGGTGAATGGCGCGGGAGCATCATTCCCGTATCCGATTTATTCCAAGTGGTTTGACGAATACCACAAGAAGTTTCCAGACATTCAGATCAACTACCAATCCATCGGCTCGGGCGGCGGCATCCGGCAAGTGCTGGCCGGCACGGTGGACTTCGGCGCAACCGACGGCCCGATGACGGACGGGCAGCTCGGCCAGGCAAAGACGAAAATCCTGCACTTTCCGACGGTGCTGGGCGCGGATGTCCCCACGTACAACATCCCCGGTGTGACGGGCGAGCTGAATTTCACGCCCGAAGCGCTGGCAGGCATCTTCCTGGGCAAGGTCACGAAGTGGAACGACCCGGCCATTGCCGGTGCGAACCGCGGTGTGAACCTGCCCGCTGCCGACATTGTGGTCATACACCGTTCCGACGGCAGCGGCACCACGTACATCTGGGCCGACTATCTATCCAAGGTCAGTGAAGAGTGGAAGACCCGCGTCGGCAAGGGCATGTCGGTGAACTGGCCGGTGGGGCTGGGCGGCAAGGGCAACGAAGGTGTCTCCGGGCTGGTGAAGCAGACGCCGAACTCCATCGGCTATGTGGAGCTGATCTACGCCGTGCAGAACAACCTCCCCTACGGCCGCGTGCGTAATTCTTCCGGTAGCTTTGTGAAGGCGGACCTGGCCAGCGTCACGGCCGCCGCAGCCGGCGCGGCGAAGTCCATGCCCGACGATTTCCGCGTCTCGATCACGGATCCGCCGGGCAAGAATGCGTACGCGATCGCTAGCTTCACGTGGCTCCTCATTCCCTCGGAGATTCAGGATGCGAAGAAGCGCGAAGTGCTCGTGGGGTTCCTCCGCTGGATGCTGACTGAAGGGCAGAAGCACGCCGCGCCGCTCGCGTATGCGCCGCTGCCGAAAGAGGTCGTGGACAAGGAGATGAAGGCGCTCGCGCAAATCCGTTAGCATGGCCACAACTCCCATGGCGATGGAGCGCGCGGGTTCCGGCTGGGGCCCGCGCGCCCGGGCGCTTGTCCGCCGCCTGCGCAGCGGCGACGAAATCGCCCACCTGGTGACGTTCCTCTTCGCCGGGAGCATCCTGCTCATTGTCGGCCTGCTTCTCAACCAGTTGTGGGTGAATTCGGCCCTCGCGCGGCACAAGTTCGGCTGGAGTTTTTTCTTCACGCGCGTCTGGGACCCGGTCTTCGAGCAGTTCGGCGCGCTGCCTTTCATTTTCGGCACACTGGTGACCTCGGCCCTGGCGCTCTTGATCGCCATTCCCTTGGGCCTTGGCGCGGCGATCTTCCTGGCTGAACTGGCCCCGCCGCGCATTTCCGACACGCTGGCGTTCCTGCTGGACCTGCTGGCGGCCGTGCCCAGCGTGATCTACGGATTGATCGGCATTTTCACGGTGGTTCCGTTGCTGCGCGAGTATGTGGAGCCTTTTCTGAAGGCGACGCTGGGCTTCCTGCCGCTTTTCCAGGGACCTGTCTACGGCGTGGGTTTTCTTGCGGCGGGCGTGGTGCTGGCGGTGATGATCGTGCCGTTCATCATCTCGGTCTCTCGCGAGGTGCTGCTGGCTGTGCCGCGCGAGCAGCGGGAAGCTGCGCTGGCGCTCGGCGCCACGCGCTGGGAAGCGACGTGGAAGGTGGTGGTGCCCTATGCGCGCGCGGGCATCTTCGGCTCCATCTTCCTGGCCCTGGCGCGCGCGCTCGGTGAGACGATGACCGTGACGATGGTCATCGGCAATGTGCCGCAGATCGCCGCGTCGCTCTTCGCGCCCGGTTATTCCATCGCCGCCGTGATCGCGAATGAATTCACCGAGGCCACCGGCGACCTCTATCTCCATGCGCTGGTCGAGCTGGGCCTCGTGCTGTTTCTCCTGACGTTTATCTTGAACGGTCTGGCGCGGCTGCTGATCCTGCTGACGGCGCGCCGGGGCGGAGCGCACGCATGAGCTTCCGCAGGCGCTGGCGAAAGTCGGTCAATGCGGTGATGCTCAGCGTCACGGGCATCTCGGCTTTGGTGGCTGTCTCCGTACTTTTTTTCATTCTCGGCTATCTGGTCTGGCACGGCGCGCGCGCGCTGAACTGGGACTTCTTCACGAAGCTGCCGAAGCCCGTCGGCGAAACGGGCGGCGGCATGGCCAACGCCATTGTCGGGAGCGCAAAGCTTCTGCTGCTCGCCTCGCTCGTGGGAGTCCCCGTGGGCCTGCTCGGCGGCGTGTACCTGGCCGAATTCAGTGGCCGCACGGTTTCCTTTGCCGTACGCTACGCGACAGACCTGCTCAACGGCGTGCCCTCGATTGTGATCGGCATTTTTGCCTACACGATGATCGTGCTCCGCACGAAGCACTTTTCCACGATCGCGGGCGGCCTCGCGCTCGGCGTGATGATGATTCCCATTGCCGTGCGCAGCACCGAGGAGTTCCTGCGCGGCGTTCCGCGCGAGCTGCGCGAAGGCGCCATGGCGCTCGGCGCCAGCAAGTGGAAGACGATCGCCACCGTCGTGGCCCCGGCGGCGTATCGCGGCATCCTGACTGCGGTGCTCCTCGCGCTGGCGCGCGTAGCCGGCGAGACTGCGCCGCTGCTCTTCACCGCGTTCAGCAACCGCTTCTGGAGCCCGGGCTGGAACCAGCCCACGGCCTCGCTTCCGGTGATGATCTTCACCTACGCCATCGCGCCCTACGAAGACTGGCACCAGCAGGCGTGGGCGGCGGGACTCGTCCTGCTCGGGCTCGTCTTGGCGACAAACTTGATTGCCCGTGCGGTGCTTTCGCGCGGCGTCTCGATGCAGAGGTTCTAGACGATGCATGCGCCGGTCAAGATTGCGTTGCCAAACCGTTCGCTGGCCGGCTTGAAGCCCGACTTGCGCCGCGGGGACGAGATCGCTGCGGAGCTTCCTCTGCGGATGCAGATTTCGCGCCTGAACTTCTTCTATGGCGCAAAGCAGGCGCTGCGCAACATTGACGTGAAGATTGCCGCGAACCGCGTTACCGCGCTGATTGGACCGTCGGGCTGCGGCAAGTCCACCCTGATCCGCACGCTCAACCGCATGTACGAAACCATACGCGACGCGCGCGTGGAGGGTCAAATCCTGCTCGATGACCAGGACGTTCTCTCGCTCGACGTCACCGATCTGCGCCGTCGCGTGGGCATGGTGTTCCAGAAGCCGAATCCATTTCCGAAATCCATCTTCGACAATGTCGCCTACGGTCTCCGCGTCAACGGCTGCAAAGGCTCGCTCGGGGAAGCCGTGGAACATAGCTTGCACCGCGCGGCGCTCTGGGAGGAAGTGAAGGATCAGCTGCGCAAGTCCGCGTATGAGCTTTCCGGAGGCCAGCAGCAGCGGCTGTGCATTGCGCGCGCCCTGGCAGTCAACCCGGAGGTTCTCCTACTGGATGAGCCCTGCTCGGCGCTGGACCCCATCAGCACGGCGAAAATCGAAGAGCTGCTGTTCCAGTTGAAGGAAACCTGTACCATCGTTATCGTGACGCACAATATGCAGCAGGCCGCACGCGTCAGCGACTTCACTGCGTTCCTGCTGAACGGAGAGCTCGTCGAATTCAGCCCCACGCCGCAGCTCTTCACCACGCCGGCCGATCCGCGCACTGAGGCCTACATCACCGGCCGCTTTGGCTAGGAGCAGCGATGGAACGTCATTTTGTCCAGGACCTCGAAGAGTTGAAGGAGCGCCTGCTGTGGATGGGCGGTCTGGCGGAGCGCGCCGTGCACAAGGCCACGCAATCCGTTTTTGAGGCCGACGAGGCGCGTGCGAACGAAGTCCTCAACGAAGAAAACGCCATCAACGAGCTGCAGATCGAGGTGGATGACCGCGTCGTGCAATTGCTGGCGCTGCACCAGTTGATGGCCACCGACCTGCGCTTCGTCCTGGCCGTCTCGCGGATCAACAACGACCTCGAGCGCATCGGCGACCAGGCCGTGAACATGGCGCAGTCCGCGTTGCGCATCGTGCGCCACCCGCGCGTGAAGCCATACGTGGACCTGCCGCGCATGAGCGAGCTCGCCGAAGGCATGGTGCGCGACAGCCTGAACGCCGTCGTGCGCAAGGACGTGGAGCTCGCGCGCTCCGTCCTGGTGCGCGACGACCAGGTGGACCAATTGCGCGACCAGATCTTCCGCGAGCTGCTCACCTACATGATGGGGGATTCCTCGGTGGTCTTTCCCGCCTTCGAGCTGATCCTGGTGGCGAAAAACCTGGAGCGCATCGGCGACCACGCTACGAACATCGCCGAGGACGTGATCTACATGGTTGCAGGGTTCGATGTGCGCCACCCGGCGCTCGACCGTCGCTAACGCGCGAGCGCCGCTGCAGAGCCAGCACGAGCAGCGACGCACCAGCCATCGTAGAGATCAAAGCACCAGCAAGCCGGTCCCACGGCGGTGCGAAGTGGACGCGCACGCGGCTGGATCCCGCCGGGAGCGGGATGAGCATCTGGCCCGAGTCGTAGTGCGATTCCGCACGCGCTACGCGGCCGTTGATCTCCACACGCCACGCGGGATAGTTCATCAGGCGCAGCGCCGCGGTTGCGGGTTGTGGCGTATCCATGGTGAAGAGCTTCTCCTCCGAGCCCCAGCGCTCGATGTGCACGATCTTCGAGCCCTGCACCACGATGCGCGTGTCGTGCAGCACGTTCCCCTTGCCGTCCAGGACGCGGCTCGCGCGAATAACGATTTCCTTTTCCTGCGCCGCGGCGAGCGCAGGAAGGACAAGCGCAGCGATGGCCAGCACGCGGATGAAATGCTTCATGGCAGCTCCTCTGGTGGCCCGCGTCTATCACGTCGGCGGCATCCGGGTCAACGCGCGGCCGCGCTTGACACCGGGATTCGGCGGGCCTTAGATTCCGCAGCAGTTTCCGGACACGCGCGCAGCCCTGTGTTCGGATAAGGAGAGAGTCATGCGGAAGCGTGTTTGGCGAGTGGTCGCGATTGTTGGATGGATGGCGCTGGCGTTTAGTGCCGGGCGCGCGTGGGCGCAAGGCGCGCCGCCTCCTGCGCCGCCGCAGGACGTTGCGGCGACGCTCCGGCAAATCACGCAGGGGCAGCGCTCCGCCGACTTCGACATCGAAGCGGCCGCGCGCAGCGTCGAAGTCGCACTGTGGTATTTCAAGCTCTCCGACGTCGCCGACGTGGACGAGATCCGCATCACGAGCACGAAGCCCATCCGCATGTCGAACGCGACCGGCCAGGGCGCTGGCAATCCGCTGATCATCTACGCGCACACGTTCACGCCGAAAAAGCTCGCCGCGAGCCAGAAAGCGCCGCTGATGGTTTTCATCCACGGCGGCGTGCACTCGCACTTCGACATCAACTACGCGCACATCATCCGGGAACTTGTCGGGCAGGGCTACGTCGTGGTTGCTCCGGATTATCGCGGCAGCACGGGTTACGGCGCGGAATACTACAACCAGATTGATTACGGCGGCGCCGAGGTGGACGATGGCCACGCCGTGCGCGACTGGGCCGTGGCGAATCTTCCTCGCGTGGACCCCAAGCGCGTTGGCATCATGGGCTGGAGCCACGGCGGTTACCTGACGCTGCTGAACATTTTCCGCTGGCCGCAGGATTACGTGGGGGCCTACGCGGGCTGCCCGGTGAGCGATTTGGTGATGCGCATGGGGTACAAGGGGCAGGGTTACCGCGACACCTTTGCCGGCTTCATCGGTAAGCAGGCGGCAGACGACCCGATGGAGTACCGCCGCCGCTCGCCCGTTTTTCACGCCGCCGAGCTGAAAATCCCGCTGCTCATCCATACGAACACCAACGACGAAGACGTGAACGTGATGGAGGTCCAGCATCTGATGGACGCGTTCAAGGCGGCGGGGAAGACGTTCGAGTCCAAGATTTACGAGAGCGCGCCGGGCGGGCACACCTTCAACCGCATTGATACGGCGCTGGCGCGCGAATCCCGGCAGGAAATCTACGCCTTTCTCGCCAAATACGTGAAGCCCTAGCGCCGCGCTCAGAGATTGCAGCCGCGGCGAGGTAAAGCTCTTACGCGAGTGATTATCGGCTGAGGTGGCAGGCGGTCGGAGTTGCGATGCTCCAGCCGCCAGCGAAACGCCTCTTACGGCAGATCAATCAGCAGGAAGTCGGCGGCTTTCGAGCCTGCGGCGAGCTTCAGCGCCTCGGTCTCGATGATACGCGCCTGGTCGCCTGCGCCGAGCTTCTCGCCGTTTACCGCGAGCTCTCCAGAAATTACGAAGAGGTACGCGCGGCGGTCGCGGTCCAGCGCGTGCGCCACGGATTGGCCGGGCTTCAACAGCGACGTGTAGATGCTCGCGTCCTGATGGATGTGCACGGCCCCGTTTTCCGCCTTGCCGGCGGCGTCCACCGGCACAGCCACCGCAAGCAGCTTGCCCGTGCGCGCTTCGAGCGGGAAGCGATGCTGCTCCCACGACGGCTCGAGGCCCTTCACGGCCGGCAGGATCCAGAGCTGGATCAGGTGCAGCGGCTTTTCTTCCGAGGCGTTGTACTCGGAGTGGCGCACGCCCGTGCCGGCGCTCATGCGCTGGATCTCGCCCGGGCGAATCTGCCCGACGTTGCCCATGCTGTCGCGGTGCTCCAGCTCGCCTTCGATCACGTAGGTGACGATCTCCATCTCGCGGTGGCCGTGCATGGGGAAGCCGCCGGCGGGACGGATGATGTCGTTGTTAAAAACGCGGAGCGGCCCAAACGACACGTTGGCCGGGTCGTGGTAATGGTCGAAAGAGAAATGCCAATAGGTCGAGAGCCAGTCGGTCTCGAAATGGTAGCGCTTGTTGCTGGGGATCACCTGAATCACGGGGGCCTCCGAGCCGGGGAGATAATCCTCGTTTTAACGACTATTGTCAAGAGGTATATCACCGCCCCCTTGGCCCGGCTTTAACCCGATTGTCTCCCGGGGTTCAAATCCCCGGACTCGGAGACCGTTTTCCCGGGGGCGCCTCGCTGCGCGGAATCCCCATTTGCGCTCGTAAGCACCCGCCGGATGGAACCTACTCCCGCGCCCGCGGCAATTAGTGTACATTCACAGGTTAGGCCGCGCCCCAGAGGGGAGCAGTCCGATGAACCCTGTCAAATCCGCCACGCAGGCCACCGCCGAAGAGGCCAGCCGAATGGGCAAAGAGACGATCACCATCATCGACAACCGCACGGGCAAGCAATACGAAATCCCCATCACGCACGATGCCATCCGCGCCCTGGACCTGCGGCAGATCAAGGTGAACGAACACGATTTCGGCATGGTCGGTTACGACCCGGCATTCACCAACACCGCCTCCTGCATCAGCCGCATCACCTACATTGACGGCGATGCAGGCATCCTGCGCTACCGCGGCTATCCGATCGAGGAGCTGGCGGAGAAAAGCAACTACCTCGAGACGGCCTACCTGATCCTGCGCGGCGAGCTGCCCACCAAGCAGCAACTAGCCGAGTGGACCTACCACATCACGCACCACACGTTCATCCACGAGAGCATCAAGAAATTCCTGGACGGCTTCCATTACGACGCCCACCCGATGGGCATGATGATCTCGACGATTGCGGCGCTTTCGACCTTCTACCCCGACGCGAAGGACATTTTCAATCAGGAATCGCGGCTGAAGCAGACGTGGCGGCTGATCGGGAAGATGCCCACGCTGGCGGGGTTCGCCTACCGCCATAGCCTGGGCATGCCTTACGCGTATCCCGACAACGAGTTGAGCTACACGGGCAACTTCCTGAACATGCTGTTCAAGACGACGGAACTGAAGTACCGCCCGAACCCGACGCTCGAACACGCGCTGGACATCCTGTTCATCCTGCACGCCGACCACGAGCAGAACTGCTCGGCCAACGCCATGCGCAACGTCGGCAGCTCGCACGTGGATCCGTATTCGGCGACCGCCGCGGCCACCGCCGCGCTCTACGGCCCGCTGCATGGCGGCGCGAACGAAGAAGTGCTGCGTATGCTGATCGAGATCGGCTCGGTGCAGCGCGTGCCGGAATACATCAAGCGCGTCAAGGCTGGCGAATTCAAGCTGATGGGCTTCGGCCACCGCGTGTACAAGAACTACGACCCGCGCGCCCGGATCATCAAGCATGTCGCCGAGGAAGTCTTCGAGGTGATGGGCCGCAACCCGCTGATTGACATTGCGCTCGAGTGCGAACGCATCGCGCTCCAGGACGACTATTTCATCGGCCGCAAGCTCTATCCCAACGTGGACTTCTATACCGGGCTCATCTACCAGTCCATGGGCTTCCCGGTGACCATGTTCCCGGTGCTGTTTGCCATCCCGCGCACGGCGGGCTGGGTCGCGCAGTGGGAGGAGATGCTGCTGGATCAAGAGCAAAAGATTGCGCGGCCCCGGCAGCTCTATCTGGGCCAGGAGCAGCGCGGCTACGTGCCCATCGAACACCGCGGCTGAGCCTTCCCCGC